>Ga0268299_1002571_pt1 | contig 20909 bp, 20 predicted proteins | sample NOBtaG_FD_193484 | JGI IMG/M metagenome (GOLD analysis project Ga0268299, IMG submission 193484) | Activated sludge microbial communities from bioreactor in Nijmegen, Gelderland, Netherland - NOB reactor | ecosystem: Engineered > Bioreactor > Aerobic > Activated sludge | place: Netherlands... | reverse complement strand
TCGGATTTTCGCGGCAAGGTCGTCGTCATCAATTTTTGGGCAAGCTGGTGCGGTCCTTGCCGTGTCGAAGCGCCGGAATTGCAATATGTGTGGGAAACCTATAAAGATCGTGATGTGGTGATGATCGGTATTGCTTATACCGACACCGATGTCAAAGCGCGAGCGTATATTGAGGAATTTGGTATCACTTATCTCAACGCGCCGGATACAGGGACGCGCATTTCCGATCTCTATAACATTCAGGGTGTGCCGGAAACATTTGTGATCGACAAAAATGGGCAGATCGCGCAGTTTATTTTCGCACCGACGACGGCAAAAGCCCTCAGTGAGGTGCTTGATCGGGTGCTGAATGCCGAGGCTTGATTCGAAATGAGTATCGAAGGTCTGATCGTCTCTTTCATTCTGTTACTGGTGGTTGTGGTACTGGTTGCTGCGCCCTTGCTGCGTCGCACATCCACATATCAGACCGATGACGCGCGTATCCAGAAGCAGCATGAACGCTTATTGGTTTACTATGAGCGCGTACTGACGAATATTCGCGATTTGGACGAAGATCACGCGCTGGGCAAAATGCTGGATGCGGATTATGAATTGGAGCGTGAGGAATGGGTGCAGCGCGGAATCCAGGTCTTAAAAGCACTGGATAATTTGCAGGCGCACAGCATTATTCCGGAAACCGTCAATGATGATGCGGCGGTTGATGAAGCGATTGACGACGCGATTGAGGCCGCGATTCGCGCCTATCGCAAAAGCCCTGCGAAGAATTAGCGCTGTAAACTCGGTAATATTTCGCTCGTAGGGAGCAGGGCGCTGCGTCCCTACGGTTCAATATAAGGAAATTTTTATGCCCATAGCCGGTCAATCTGCCCGGTATTTATGCTGTTTGCTGGCGCTGCTTCTGCTGCTGACTGTCGCGGCTTGCAGCGGATTAGCAGGTGAGCCGCAAATTGTCGCGACGATTCCACCACCCACGCAAGCACCCGCAGAACTGGGTTATCCACCGAATCCGCCGGACATTGCCAACGGCGCACAGATTTTCGCGGCGCGTTGTGCCAGTTGTCATGGTATCAATGGCAATGGCCAGGGTGAATTATTCACGACAGGGCAATTAGCGATCAACGGCACGCCGCAGCCTCCTGGCGATTTTACGAATCCCGATACCGCGCGTGACCAGACGCCGAAAGAATGGTTTGACACCGTCACTAACGGACGAATCGAAAAATTGATGCCGCCCTGGGCGAACGCGCTTACGGAGCAGGAACGTTGGGATGTGGCACTCTATACCTATACGCTGCACTATACCCCCGATCAACTGGCGCGCGGAGTCGAGGTGTGGGAATCGGAGTGCATCGATTGTCATGGTATCCAGGGGCGCGGTGATGGCCCAGACGCGGCTGACGTGGGCAAAAAAGTTGGCGATCTCACGGATCAGGAATCGATGAGCGATGTCAGTGATAACGCAATTTACAATTTCGTCACTGAAGGCTCGGCTGACGCCATGCCCGCCTTTGCCGATGATTTGAGCGAGGACGATATTTGGGCGGCTGTCGCTTATGCGCGTTCGCTGTCGCTGCAAAACCGCGAGGCGGTTGGCGCACAAGAGCCGCCTGAACCTGAATCAACCGTCGAAGCCTCTGCCAGCGGTACAATCACGGGAAAGATTAGTAATGGAACTGCTGGAGGGAGTACCCCTTCAGACCTGAACGTAACACTGTTTGTTTTTGATGCGCAGTTCAACAATCAACGTTTCGAAACTGTCGCTGATGGGGAAGGAAATTTTCGCTTCGATGATGTGGCGTTTGGCCCCGATTTTGCGTATGCCGTGACGACGAGCTATCGGGAACGCACGTTTGCCAGCGAGATCATTCGTGGGGCTTCAGCCTCATTTGATCTGCCTGTGACGATTTACGAATTGACCGAGGACACAGCATTTCTCACGATTACGGGCATGGTTTACGAAATCACGGCGGTTGGGGGCGGGCTGCAAGTCACGCAGGTGATGATCGTCAAAAATTCGTCGGATCGGCTGTTCACTAGCAATAACGAGGTGCAGGATAATCAATTTGCGTCGGTGGTGATTACGCTGCCGCCAGGGGCAATTGTGCTGGGCTTTCCTGACAACCCGCAGCGCTATACCGTTTCCGAAGATCAAAAAACGATTATCGATACCGCGCCTGTCATCCCTGGGCAAGATCATATTATCCGCGTAATCTATCTTGTGCCTTATGAAACCAGTGCCATTATCGAGCAGCCGATCAATTACGCGCTGGAAGGGCCGGTGCGCCTGCTCGTGCGGCCTGAGACGGTCAGAGCCACCAGCGAACTGCTTCCGGCGGTTGGCCCGCAGACCGTTGGCGATGCGACTTATTCCGGCTACGGCGCGACTCTGACGCTCAACCAGGGTGACTTGATCCGCTTTGAATTGAACGGATCGGGCGCGGCGACTCTATCCGAGGTCAGATCGCCGGTGGTGTCGTCAAATAATCTGGTGATTGTCGCGATTTTAGCCTTGATCGCGGTGATTAGCATCGTTGCTGGCCTGTATATTTTTTATGTCCGGCGTGGAAATATTAATCAACAGCCCTCGCTGCTGGACAAAGACCGCCTGGTTGATTCGCTGGTGCGCCAAATCGCCGAACTGGACGAGGCGCATGATCGCGGCGACATCAACCACGATTTTTATCATCACCAACGCCAGCAGCTCAAAGCACAGTTGTCAGAATTGATGGGCGAAAAATCGGAATAATGGCTGAAAAATCGGCGCTCATCGAAATGCGCGCGCTCGTCAAAACCTATGACTTGCTCATCGTCCTGCGCAAGCTGGATTTAAAGATCGAACGTGGCGAATTTGTCGCCCTGCTCGGCCCCAATGGCAGCGGAAAATCGACGCTGCTGCGGCTGCTCTCCGGCCTGAGCAAGCCTACCAGCGGCACAATTTTCATCGGCGGCTGGGAACTGCCGCGTGAGGCGGCTGCTGTCCGTGCGCAAATTGGCATGGTCAGCCACCGCGCGCTGCTCTATGAGAACCTGACCGCGCGTGAAAATCTTCAATTTTTTGCTCGGCTCTATAACCTTCCGCAGCAGGACATTGACGCGCAAATCCGGCTTTTATTGGAAAGAGTCGGGTTGGCAAAACGCGGCGACAGCCTCGTCCGCACTTTTTCGCGTGGGATGCAGCAGCGGTTGAGCATCGCCCGCGCGCTGCTCAACAATCCAGCGGTGCTGTTGATGGATGAGCCGTATACCGGACTCGACCAGGACGCCGCGCAAGTCCTTGATGGCCTGCTGACACAAGCTTATGCAGATGGTCGAACAATTTTGATGACCTCGCATGATCTTGACCGCGCCGCGCGTCTCGCCAGCCGTGTTCTAATCCTCTCACGCGGAAATATCGGTTATGATGCGCCCGCCTCAGCACTCAACGGGCAGCAGCTTTCTGAGCGTTATAGCGAAATCACCAGTCTGGCAACAGCGCGATGAATACCCCCTTTTTTCAAGCGGCCTGGGCGATTTTACGCAAAGACTTGCAAACCGAACTTCGCAGCCGCGAACTCCTGAGTTCGATGGGCTTGTTCGCGCTGCTGAGCATCTTTATTTTCAGCTTCGCGCTGGAATTGGATCGCATTGCGCGTCAGGAGGCTATCAGCGGTGTGCTGTGGGTAACGGTGGTTTTTGCCAGTATTTTAGGTCTGAATCGGAGTCTGGCGATGGAGCGCGATCAGGGGAATCTGGACGCGATGCTCCTCGCGCCGATTAATCGGACGGCGATTTTTTTAGGCAAGCTGATCGGAAATTATTTGTTTGCGCTGACGATTGGTCTACTGCTGCTGCCTGTCATGACCGTTCTGTTTAATATGTCATTGATTCAACCCTGGCTCCTGCTGGTTTTAGTGTTAGGAACACTTGGCTTTTCGACGGTTGGAACCCTGCTGGCGACGATGACTGTCCAAACCCGCGCCCGCGAGTCGCTTCTGCCGATTCTGATGCTGCCGATTGCGCTGCCCGTGGTGATCGCCGCCGTCAAGGCATCGACCAGCATCCTCAACAATGTGCCGATGGGCGATTGGATTGCGTGGCCTCAGATTTTGGTGGTAGTGGACTTCGTTTATCTGGTTTTATGCTTTTTATTGTTTGAATTTGTCATTGAGGATTAGTAATTTTTGATATTTTTTTGTAGATATGCTAAGATTTTCACAATCTCCAACCCATCAGGAGTCTATTCATGAGCGCTATCGGAAATTTATCCAGTAATCCAAATCAACACGCGCGGAGCGGGATCGCCGCATGGCCTCCGCTGCTGCGTATTCTCACACTGGCGACAATTATTGCTGTCGCCATCGGGCTGTATCTGGGGCTGTTCTATTCCGGAACGGATATTGACCAGGGGCAGGTGCAGCGCCTTTTTTACATTCATCTTTCAGCGTTTACGGGCGCTTTTATCGCCTTCTGTGGGACGGTGCTGGGTGGTGTCCAATATTTACGCACTCGTAACGTCCAGTGGGATTCGATTGCCCTGGCTGGCGCAGAAGTGGGGTTAGCGCTGTCCATTCTCAACCTCGTCACAGGGATGATCTGGGCGCGTCCGATCTGGAATACCTGGTGGACATGGGACCCGCGTTTGACCTCTGCCGCGATTATGTGCCTGACCTATGCCGCCTATCTGATGCTGCGCAGCGGTATTGAAAATGCGGAACAGCGCCGCCGCTTTGCCTCGATCTATGGCATTCTGGCGATCACAACTGTGATTCTGACGCTGATGATTACGCGCATTCGCCCGGACACGATTCACCCGGTGGTCATCGGCCCCAGTGTACAAAACCCTAACGCGGAAGGTGCATTTGAGTTCAGTGAACGGATGAGCATGACCATCGGCATCAATTCCGCGATCTGGAGCACCCTCGTCCCGGTCACGCTGATGTGGCATCGCGTCCGGCTGCAAAATCTGATCGAGCGCGTCAACGCCTTGAAGGCCGAAGTTTTAAACAAGTAAAAAATCGCAAAAGGAATTGATGACATGCCAGATACACAGGCTTATCTGATCTTGGGATTGGCGGTGACGTTCGCGATCATGGCGCTTTTAATCGCCAGCATGATTATTCGTCATCGCAACCTGCTCAAAGACATCGAACTGCTGGAACAGCTTAAAGACGAAAATAACTGAGGCTGACAGAATAAAACGTTAGCTTAACGATTGGAGTTGGGCAAGAGCATCTTCGAGCATAAGCGCTTCCACAGGCAGCGGGGCGCTCTTGTCCAAATCGACTCCTTCACGTTTTGCCTTCAACGCGGCTAACATACGCAAGGCGATGCGCCTTTGATTGTCCCGGTTGTAATGGTCAAAATTGAGTGGTAGCTGCTGATAATCGACCAACTCGATGCCGTAAAACATCTCCTCAAATGTGCGTTGGTATGGCCCGTTGAAACGCCCGTTCCGAGTCCATCTCCAACAGCATCACGTTAGACTCTGGCTTGCCTGCCGGCTCATTGTATCGCCGAATCTGAAGCGACTGTTCAACTTCAGCGATGTATCCTATAGGCAGTAGCCCGGCTTTAAGAGCAGAAGTTAAGTGAATGATATGACTACTGTAGAAAGTGTCCCAACCACCTTCAATCTGCCATCGGCTGTGTAAATGAGTATTGATGCCTGGATATTGATTTTTGATCGCGTGAATCGCAGCCATAATCGATCCTATTACCCACAGTTTTTTCATTTTATCACGCTTAAGCCTCTGATACTTTCTTCATCGCCATATCGTCGCTATACTGTGCGGCATGTTAAAACGATTTTTTCTGCTCTCACTTATTTTGTGGATAGCTGCGGCCTGTCAGCCTGCGCCACCAGCAAGCGGCGGGCCAACAGCGATTCCGTTCCCGACGATGACACCAGGGCGAACGGTGCGCGGAATTTTGCCAACCGTTGTCGCGCTCTCGCTGAATGGCTCGAATCTGGCGAATCCGGCAACAGCCGTCGCGCTGGCGAACCGCCCGACTGCCACGCCCAATACTGCTGCCTGCCCGCCCATCGGAAGCTCATCGCTGGCTGCGCCACCCGCAACCGGACGCGAAATGAGCGCGGAAATGGCGAATTTTCTCGCTACAGGAGGAACACCCGCCACGCTGGAAACGCGCCTACGAAGTGAATGGGGTGTGCTGGGCGATTCGGGCTTTGTTCGCGCCGATCTTGACGTGACAGGCGAGGGGACGCCGGACGTGATGGTTAGCTTTAACGCACCCGATGACGGCGGAACGCTGCTCATTCTGGGTTGTTCCGATGGTCGCTACCGGATTCACTATCAAGGCGGACTCGGCGGCAGCGTGCCTCAGATCATCCAGGCGGGTGATATGAATCAGGATTTGCGCCCCGATATTTTGTTTGCCAGCCAGACCTGTGTTGATGAAGGATGTGAATACCGGACTCAGCTTATCACCTGGGATGGACAGGAAGGTCGCTTCATCGGTTTTATCGATGGGATTATCGACAGCCCTGAAATTCCGAATATCCTCGACATCGACAATGACCGTGTGACTGAAATTGTCGTTCGCCAGTCCAGCCGGGGAACCGATGTAACTGGCCCTTTGCGCACAGGTGTCACCATCTACGATTGGAACGGCTTGAATTATACGCGCTCGATTACCCAGCTTGACCCGCCCTATTTCCGTATTCAGGTCGTGCAAGAAGCGGATCGCAGTTTGATGCGGTTGGAGGTGAATCAGGCAATCCCGATTTACGAAATCGCGCTCAATGATAGCGAACTGCGCAACTGGTATAACGACGATTCGGCGGTTTTGAACAGCTACACACTTTTCCGCCTGATGACGGCCTACGCCTTTACGGAAGATCAAAAACTGCTTTCGACCTATCAAGCGCTGACGCAAAATTATCCCGATCCCGCCGCTGCGCCTGTTTATGTCACGATGGGCGTCACTTTCTGGAATGCGCTGCAAGTGACCAATAATCTGCGTAGCGCCTGCCTGGAAGTTCAGGATATAATCGCTGCGCGACCTGAAGCCCTCGGTTTACTCAATCGCTATGGCAGCAGCAGTCCAACCTACACGGCAAACGACCTTTGTCCATTTTAGCGTGTTAGCCAGCATTTCAGCTTTAACCCGCTGGCTAGACGCTCAGAGGCTATTTTCAAACCATATTTGTCAGAGGATTTAAATGTCAGACCTACTCAACTATTTTCAAAGTCAACGTCAGGCGATGATCGACTTGCTCATCACGCTGGTCAATTTCGAGACGCCTACCACCAGTAAGCCCGATGTCGATAAAATGGGCGCGTTCATGTACGATCAGTTCACCGCACTCAAGGCTTCGTCGGTGACGCGCATTCCCCAGACGGCGGTTGGCGACTTTTTGCTGGCAAAATGGAATGAGGATGCCCCTGGCAAGCCGATTTTATTCCTGATTCATATCGATACAGTGTGGCCTTTGGGAACACTGGCGGATCGCCCACCGACGATCACCGAAGAAGGTAAATTATTCGGCCCCGGCGCGATTGATATGAAAGGCGGAATCACGATTGCCCTGAGCGCGATACGTGGGCTGACCGAACGCGGCGAAATGCCAAATCGTCCTATCTGGATATTGATGACCTCCGACGAAGAAGTCGGCAGCGTCCATTCGCAGTCGGTTATCGAAGAAGTTGCGCCGCAATGTGGTCTGGTATTTGTGATGGAGCCTGCCACACCCAGCGGTGCGCTCAAAACCTGGCGCAAAGGCGTCGCGGATTACACGGTAAAAGTTGAAGGCCGCGCTTCCCACGCCGGGAATGCGCCCGAACAGGGCATCAACGCGGTGGTCGATCTGGCGCAGCAAATCCTGAAGCTGAACAGCTTCAACGATCTCAAAAATGGGACATCCGTTTCGGTGAATGTCGTCAAGGGGGGTATCGCGACGAACGTGATTGCTCCACATGCCCAGGCCGAAGTCGATGTGCGTACCCTGACGGTTGCCGCATTTGACGAACTCAACGAACGTATTCTCGGCCTCGAACCTTTCCTACCGGGCGCAAAAGTGACCGTTACATTCGATCATGGGCGCGGGCCGATGGAACGCAACGATAAAATGATTCAGGATTTTGCGCAGGCGAAAGCGATTGCTGCCAAATACGGCCTGTCGATTCACGAAGATGGCAGCGGTGGCGGCTCGGATGGCAATTTTACGGCTTATCTGGGTATTTCGACGCTGGACGGCCTGGGCGCGCAGGGCGAGGGGCTGCACGCCGTCCACGAACACGTGGTCATCAACAGCCTGCCGCAGCGGGCAACCCTCATTGCCGCCATGCTCAAAGATTGGGAATTTGCAGGCTGATTCTATTGTGGTTGTAGGGGCGCAGCGCGCTCCTCTACACGCGATTATGAAACATCAATTTAGAGGGTTGGTCATCTCGATCAGCCCTCTTTGTTTCTTAGGGTCTTGACCTGTCGATCTGGAATCCGCCGTAGGTGGCGACCAGTTCTTCCCGTGTGACGACATCGCGCAGGGTAATAATCGCATCCCGAATCGACGGGCTTTCGTCGAAAATGCCCTGCACCGACTCGCCAATTGGGTCAGCACCGCCTGTTCCAGCCATGCCGCTGCCGGATTGATAACCGCCGTAAAACGCGAAAAATGCCTGATTAATTTTGCGAATCAGGTAGCCATGATCGTAAAAAAATTCACGCCGTTCTTCCATATACGCTTCGGCTTCCGCGACTTCGCCCTGCGCCAGCAGATCATCGACTCGGCGGCGGGTGATGTCCATCTCGCGACCAAAATCGAACGCATTGGGATCAGGGGGCAGCGGCGGCGGTTGATGGGATGGCGTGGGGGGAGGAGCAAGCTCGGGATAATAGCGCTGCAACACCAGCGGCGCGAGTTTTTGACCAAAAACACTGGCAGTCGTTTCGTTAATGATGCGTGTTTCGCCGGCAAAGTCGTAATTTAACCCCAGCGGGAAGGCGAATAAATAATGGTGCAGCCATTCATGGGAAAAGGTGTCAAGTGCGCGCGGAATCGATGACGTTTCCAGAATCATTGCCGGAAAGAGGGCGATTCCTCCCAGCGGCACGATCAGCGACGAAACATTTTCCTGCTGGTCAATCTGCGCTTCAACTGCGGCGATCTGGTCAACGGGCAGCGGGACGATGTTGATCGAAACGTCAAAGCGGATTTCATCGCGCGGCGAGACGATCAGCAAATTGGGTACTTGTGTAAAGCGCATCGAAATCGGCGGCAAAAGCTGACCGAGTGTGCCAAAGCCTTCTTCAATCAATACCGACGCAATCTGGCCTTCCAGAATGCTCTCGGCTAACGTTTGTTGAGCGCTCAAGTCCACACGCAGTTGATCGCGCCGCGCCCGCAAGTCTGCCGATGCCGCTTCAGGGTCAGTCACAGAAGGATCGGTAAAAATCGCGCTTACCTGGGCTTCGAGTCCCTGCGCTTCCGCCAGATCAGCCATGAAGTCGCGCACGTACTGGCTGCGATTTGTTTCGTTCATGAAGGGTTGCAAGCCAAATAAGGTTTGACCCGTTTTCGCAAGGAGCGCGTTGATTTCCCAGGCGACATAATCGAATTGATAATCGCGCACCGCCAGCGCGACGGCGTTCCATTGTAACCCCAGCGGCAGCGTCGAATATTGTAAACCAAAAAGCATCAGCATCAGCAGTAAAAAATAACCCAACAGCCGCCGAACAACCCGCACAGCACGATAAATCACAATCACTACGATAGAGTCCCTGTTTGATGAACATGCGTAGGGGCGGAGTGCGCTGCGCCCCCACAAAGATGCTTCCATTTTATCGGCAACAGGGTGCCATTACAAAGCGGGAATGCTCAATCATATTTGAAACGGCGCACCGCGATTGCGAAACAGACCGCTGTAATCGCCAGCAGCACCAGCGACGGCACGATCACCTCTTGCAGCCCGCCGCCATGAAAGATCACCGCGCGGAAACCTTCCATCGCCCAGGCTATCGGCGATAAATGCCCGATGGTTTGCATCCACTGAGGCATAATTTCCAGAGGCCACCACGCGCCACCCAACGGCGCTAAAGTAAGGATGGCGAGGTTGAGCGCCACCCCTGCCTGCTGCTCGGTGGTGACAAACGTGCCGAGTAGTAGGGATAGGGCTGTCGAACAGAGCGTAAAGACGACCATGACCAGCACGATTGCCAGCGGTGAATTGCCATAACGAACGCCCAGGATAAAACCAAAGGCGAACAGCACGGCATATTGAATCATCCCTGTAAAGAAGCGCGCCAGCATTTTTCCGCCGATTACCTGCCCTGGAGAAATGGGCATCATAATCAGCCGTTGCAGCGTCCACTGTTTGCGCTCGGTAATGAGGATAATCGCGCCGACCAGGACATTTGCCATCACGTACATGGTTGCGATGCCGGGAATCGATTGGCTGAAGCCGGAAGTTTGCTCCCGTGCGCTTTCGCTGTACTGTACCGCTGGCGGGAGTCCTGCCCAGATCGTCGTCGCGCGGTCATAAACCGCTTTTTGGAAAGATTCGCGGTCTGCGTCGTCGGCAAATTTAAAATCCAGGCCGGAATTTTCGAAAACATCGGTGCCAACTTTGGCAGCAACCACCGCACCAGTGATGCGCTGTGTGACCGCCTGTACTGCGCTCAAAACGGCGCTGGTCTGGCCCGGCGTCTCCTCTGAACGGTAGATAATCTGAGCGGGTGCGCCTGCCAATGCCTGGGTGCTGAATCCTGCCGGAATCTCGATAATTGCGCTGGTGACGCCATCGGTCAGGCGAGTTTGTGCCATTTCGTCGGTCAATTCAGCCTCGCGGAGTTTACAGCTATCGTCCTCGTTATCCATCGGGCATAAAATCAGATTACTCGCGCGCAAATCGGCTAAAAACTGCGCCGCCAGTTCGCCGCCATCGTTATCAAAAATATCGACCAGTTGACGTGGCGGTTCGCCCGCCGCGAATCCGCCGTTGGCGAGGCCGATAAAAAAGGCGATGACCACTGGAATCGCGACGATTTGAATCCACATACCGCGATCCGCGAACATCACGCGCAGGTCATTTAAGGCGATACTCAGTATTTTGCTCATATTTCCTCCTTAAATATCCTGCCGACGATTAAAAATCCACAGGCTGATGGCGAACAGCGCCGTACCAATCAGCGCCAGAAAGAGAATATTGCCCCCAATATCACCGTCGCCAGCGGCGAGCTTGGCAAATGCCTCTGACCCCCAACGGACAATTGAGAGACGGGTGATAAATTCGAAGCTGCCGAGCGCCTGAACCTGAAAAAATGCGCCGCCCAGCATACCCATCAGCAGGCTGATGATGCTGCCGATGATGTTCGCCATCTCGGCTGTGTTGGCGGCGGCAGCGGTTATCATCCCCACGCCAGCGGCTGCCAGCGCGGTTGTCAACAGCAGCAGGATGATGGCGATCCAATTCGTACCCCACAGAAAGGTTACTTGCCCTTTCATAATGCTGTTGATAACCGTGAAGCCGATGAATAAAAACACAAGCTGCACCAGCACCGTCGTAAATGTGCCGACCAGCTTGCCCAACAAAATAACGACGCGCGGAGTCGGCGAGACGATCATGCGCTGCAATGTCCAGTTGCGCCGATCTTCAAGGATGCTGGCTGCACCAGCGCTGGCGGTAAATAGGGCGAAGAAAACGGCCTGTGCCGAGCCAATGGCGACCAGGATGTTAAATTCGACTCGCTCGCCAGCCACCGTTTGCTGCTCAATTTTGATGTTGTTGAGCGCTCCGGTGAAAGCACAGGCGAAATTGGGCTGAAAATTGCTGCCCGCTGTCGCGAACTGCAAGCCAAAAACTGGATCGGCCTGGGCGCGCAAAATCATCGTGTCAATCGTCGCCGCGACGGCAATTTGCCCGGTGAGAAGCTGATTGGTAATGCTTTCGACGATGCTGCGAATGACGCCAGGAGTCACCGTGCGCCCGCTGTCGCCATAAACCTCAATCGGCGTCGGATTGACTTGCTGATGTGCCTGCGAATAGGTGATGCTCTGGCTAAAGTCGGCAGGAATGATGATCGCCGCCGCATATTCGCCTTCGTCAACCGCTGCCCGTGCCGCTGCCGGGTCATCCAGCATTACAGCATCGGTCAGATCAAAAAGTGAAGTTTGCACATTTCCAGAATCAGAAACGGTCACGTTGCAGCCCTGTGCGCCAGTCGGAGCAGCGTTGGAATTTTCAGCCGCACCCGGCACAAAAGCGTTCACAAAAATTTGCCCACTGTTGAAGTTGAGCGCGTTATTTGTGTCTTGACCAAGATTGCTCACACCTTGATCGAGGTTAACGATAACAACCGGAATATTTTCGAGTGTTGGTGTGCCGCCACCGCCGCCAAAGGCCAGCGAAATAATCGTCGCCAGGATGAGCGGTGAGGCGAACATGATAGCGATCAGGCTCGGCTGGGTGAACGTGGAATACATCTCACGGTAAGCGATTGTCCAGACTTTGCGTAAATTTTCCATCGGCGTCAGTCCCTCAACGCGCGCCCGGTCAGGTGCAGGAAAACCGCTTCGAGATCAGGCTCACGCACTTCCACCGACATAATTTCTAACCCGGCCTCATTCACGATCTGAATCAGATGGGGCAGCGCCTTGCGCCCGCGCTTGGCCTTGACGACCAGATCACCGCCGCTGGCAGCCTGAGATTCCGTATTCTGAGCAGGGGGATTAAAAATTACGCTGGTGACGCCTTCGATGCTGCTTTCGATGCGCTGGCGTAACGTGGCATCGACATTTTGTTCGCCAACTTTCAGGACAAGGTTATCTTGTTCGCCGACCTGCTGAATCAGATCGCCAACCGTACCCATTGCGATGATCTCACCATGATCGATGATGCCGACGCGATCACTGAGTTCCTGCGATTCTTCCATCAAGTGGGTGGTGTACAGCACTGTCATTTTATATTCATCGCGCAGCCTCAGCACCGTATCGAGGATGCGCCGCCGATTTTGCGGGTCGATGCCGACGGTTGGCTCGTCCATATAGATCAACTGCGGCTTGTGCAGCAGCCCGACGCCAATATTTACGCGACGTTTCATGCCGCCGGAGAACGTATCAACTTTATCTTTCTGGCGATCTTTGAGGTCAATCAAGTCCAGCACTTCTTCGATGCGTTGGTTCAGCTCTGCGCCGCCCATGCCGTACATACGTCCGAAAAAATCCAGATTTTGCCGCGCCGATAGGGTCGGATAGAGCGCGATTTCCTGTGGCACGACGCCCATTAATCGTTTGGCCTGCATCGGCTGTTTGGTGATGGAAAATCCCCCGATTTTGGCATCGCCTTTGGTTGGCCCCAACAGACCGCTAATCATCGAAATGGTCGTCGTCTTGCCCGCGCCGTTTGGCCCCAACAAGCTGAAAATTTCGCCTTTTTGAATATCGAGGTCAACGCCTTTGACGGCCTGAACTTCCGTACCGTCCTTGCGCTTGAATGTTTTGACTAACCCGCGTGCTTCAACGAGTGTTTCGCTCATCTGTTTTCCCTCCTGGTGGTATGCTGTGAACTTCGGCTAGTGTGGATGCTGTCGAGGCTATAATTTCTATTACGCAGTTGGGCTGAAAATGTTGCAAAAGTGTAAAATTGGAAAGCGTAATGAAATCGAAACTGGCACTCAGTCGAAGGGGGCGTTTGCAGGGTATAAAAATAAAAACAGAGGCCATATAGCCCCTGTCAGTTAATCAATTTCGATGTAGCGCTTCCAGGCATCTGGGCCGCTGCCGACAGCGATGACCAGATAGCTGGTGCGGGGAGTCTTTGGCTCCCAGAGTAATTTCATTCCGGCCTCATTGGGCAAACGGCTGCCTTTCCGATGGTTGCAGGTGTAACAAGCGCAGGCAGTATTCGTCCATTGATCTTTGCCACCACGCGACCTGGGTAAAACGTGATCAACGGTGAAATCGCTCTTGACCAGAACTTTGCTACGCTCAGCAGAACCGGGCTGCGCGCCACAATAAATGCAGGTATAACTGTCGCGAATGAGCACACCTTTACGGCTCCAATGAGCGCGACGGCGCGGAACATTCATGTAGGTGCGCAGTGCAATAACCGAAGGAATGGGATATTTGTCGCGCACGGTGCGCAAGAAATGCCCACTTTGTTCCACGACAACGGCCTTCCCCGCCAAAATCAAATTAATTGCGCGAGGAACAGTAATCACTGACAGCGGTTCCCAGGTACTGCCGTTAAGTAACAGGACACGGCTTTGCGACATGGGGGAAACTCCTAAATGAAAACTGACGACTCCTTATAGAACGAACACAATACAACAGCTATCATAGAACATACGCACAAATATTGTACTATAGTTCACAGAGGATTATAGCGCAAATTCGTGGTATTCGCTTTAACGTTATGTGATGAAAAAGGCGGAGATACGGAGCCAACACCCATTTTGCGCATCCCGCTCTCCGCCACTGTCGATGAAAGAACTGTTTTTGCGTTAACAAGGGATTATACCCCTTGTTTGAACGATAATCACTCACCCTGCGTTTCCGAACCAGTTTGCTCAATAACGATAAAACTCACCCAACACTGCTTTCAGATTCCGGTCATGTCCTGAGTTGATCGACTGACCGCGTTTCTCAGAGCGCGGTCAGGTGCTGCATATGGACTTGCTATTGGGGCATCTTTTAGCACACGTCCATCCTTTCTTGTCGGTAGCGACTCCGACACACGCTCCTACCTGACGTTTCTCTATAGACGTTCGCCGGGGCATCAGGTTCCCTGGTCGGCGCTGTCTGCATTTCTTGTGGCTTCTCCAGCTATTTGACCAGCCGTAAACGTGATGCCAAATTCTTGGGCGTCTCTTTTTCGATCTCGGCGATGGTCTCTTCGGCGGTGTATACCAGGTCGCGCAGCCAGCCGACCATTTCGTCGCGTGTCAGCGTTGTTACAACATGGACATCCCCATCGCTGGCGGCGGTATGAAGCTCATCCAGCGCCTGGAAAAGCGTAGCCAGACGCGCATCGTTGTAAAGAAGCTGGAGTTGTGACTGGTGAGTCTGTGCCATTTTTCCACCTCGTTGTAAAGGTCGTTCCAGACAATAAAAAAGGGCGTGAGATTTTGAATTTCAGTCTCACGCCCTTCAAGAAGGAACTGGGTCAGGTTTAGCCTATCCCGGCAGGGGATATGCCTTCCTCAAGTGAGACCAAAATATGACGCGGTTCGGGTTTTTACCGAACGCTGCTGATAACCAACTACCTGTTAGCGCTGCGCTGTGATGCTGCAACGCAAAATAGAGGCCGAATCGAGACGCAATCTGGGCGCGCGATGGTGCCATTGGGTTTTTAAATCCAAGCATCCGTAGCAGACCCATTAAGCGCTCCTCTCCACAGCGGTATCGTCGAGCATCGCCAGGATACTCTCACCAGTAATGAACACGCGGCGCATACCATGTGGTTTACTCACTTTGAGGTAGCCATTCTTGATGAGTCGTTTCAGCGTACTAAGGCTAATGCCCAACGCTTCCGCGGCTTCTTGCCGAGAATATATGGCTCCTGGTTCGATAAGTGATTTGACTTGATTAGACATGGAATACACCTTTCACAATCCGAAATAGAGTAACATAGTTCGGTAAAGGTGTCAAGAGGCGTAAACGATCAGGTAATGCCGTCAAAAGTTTTTGAAAGGTCAAAAAAGACAAAGCGGTATGGGAAAGGTTTGCGTTAGGCATTTTCGGTAGGATAATCTGGATTTTATGATCTATTAAAAACGGAGCACCTCATGACCAGAAACCCACGCCCCCTCATCCTCATCTTGCTGCTGGCTCTTGTGGCGCGTGTGCTGTTTTTGCTGGCTTTCGGCGGCTTCGATCAGCAAATCCACGACTCGATGGCTGACCAGAATATTTATATGGATATTGGGCGCAATCTGGCGCAGGGTAATGGATTTACGGTCAGCACCGACATCTGGATTTCCCATGCCGGGACGCCAACATCAATCGTGCCGCCGCTCTACCCACTGTTTCTGGGAACTATCTTTAAAATTTTCGGCGAGAATCTGATCGTCGTTCGGCTGCTTCAAGTTTTACTCTCGTTGGTGGTGGTTGCTATGGTTTATGTTCTGGGTGATGCGCTGTTCAACCGCCGGACGGCTGTCGTCGCCGCGACCTTGTGCGCCATCTATCCGGCATTGGTGATGTATGTGCGTCCGATCATGTCAGAAAATTTATTTTTCGCGCTGGTCGCCCTGCTCATCCTCACGACCTATTATCTCAGCCTGCCCACGCCGCGTTTACGGTTGTATGCGGCCTGGGGCGTGCTGGCAGGACTGGCTGTTTTGACGCGAACCGAAGCCTCGCTGCTGGCGGGCTTGCTCTTTTTATACCTGCTCCTCCTGCGCTTCCTGAAATTCAACAAGGTGAGTCTGGCTGTTTTTGCGATCCCGATTGTGGTCGTCGCGCTCGTCATGCTGCCCTATGGCTTCTATAACCTCTCGGCGCACGGCTCATTTTCGCTGTCGCCCAACGCCAAATGGAAATTCTGGGATCACACCTGGCTGGCCTATAACCGCGACCTCCCCGAATGGCAGGGGGTCGAATTTCCTGAAAAGCGAGTCGTGCCGGATTGGGACTCGAAAACTGAAGCCGAACGCGACGCTTACCTCTGGGATATGGCGGTTCGGTTCGTCCTCGATCATCCGGTGGAGTTTATCAAACAGCGCGTTCAGCGTCTCCTGGGGTCATATCCGTTGATCCCGCGCGAGGAATTTGCGCCGCCGCTCGGCACGAAAGGCACACTCAATAAATCGGCGGATTACCCTTACGGCGCAACTGGACTGGACGATTATGTCTACTACACAACGCCCCTTGAAAAATTGCGCGTCTGGTTATTCCGCGTGACGATGCTCCTGGCGGTGGTTGGCGCTTTTATCGCCGTGCGCCGCCAACGTCTGGCTTATCTGCTGCTGGTGGTCGTGCTGTGGAATATCGGTCACTCGATGATTTTTGTCGGCTCGGAACGTCTGCGGCTGCAAATTGACCCTTACCTGCTGCTGCTGGCGGCGGTGTTCATCGATTGGCTGTGGGCGCGGGTGATGGCGCGGCGGACGCAACGGGTTGTGCCTGCGAAATAACGAAAATAGATTATCACGCCTGGGCGCATCGCGATGCGCCCCTACAGTGTGTTTTCGATCCCGCAAAATTGGGGTTTCGGTGAGTCTTGACAGGCGGCGCGAATCGGCGGCATAATGAGTCCGTCAAAAGCTGTGACGGAGACAGTTCGCGAAAATCCGCGCCAACAGGGAGCCAGCAGGCCATCGATTGAGAGCCTCGGCAGGTGGCAGTCGCGAAATTCACTCCAGAGCTGACGGATGAAATGATTCCTTTGGGAATTTCAGAGTAGTCCGCTCCGCATAACCCGGCGTCATGGGAATTGAGGTGGGCTGTTTTTCAGCCAACCAGGGTGGTACCGCGGGAGATCATAATACGCTCTCGTCCCTGAATGATTGGGGCGAGGGCGTTTTTATTTGCATAGTCCAAGAAACAGCGAGGGAGAAATGATGCTTAATCAACTCGAATCACAATACAGTGATGCGCTCAAAGAATTGGAAGCGGTCAAGGAAAGTGAGGCGCTTCATAACTGGGAAATCAAATACCTGGGCAAAAAAGGCAGCGTGACTCTGCTTTTGCGCAGCACGGGGCAGCTTCCCGCTGAGGAACGCGCCAGCTTTGGTAAACGCGCTAACGAAGTCAAAAATCTGCTGTTTGAAGCCTATGCCGCGCGTGAAAAATTGGTTGCCGACCAGGAATTGGCACTCGACCTCGAAGAAGGCGCGCTCGACGTGACGCTGCCAGGGCGCGCACGGTCTGCGGGTGGGCTGCATCCTTCGACGCAAACGCTGCGCCAGTACGCGGAAATCTGGGCGGAAATGGGCTTCCAGGTGTATCGCAGCCGCGATGTCGAAACCGACGAATACAACTTCCAACTGTTGAACTTCCCGCCGCATCACCCGGCGCGCGATATGCAGGACACTTTTCACACGACTGAGCCGAACGTGATCCTGCGGACGCAAACGTCACCGGGGCAGATTCGCGCGATGCAGGAACTGGGCGAAAACGGCACACAGCCGATCCGCGTGATTCTGCCGGGGATGGTCTATCGCTACGAGCAAATCACCTCCCGCAGCGAAGTCCAGTTTAACCAGGTGGAAGGGCTGGCGATTGGTCACAATATCCGCATGAGCGACCTGAAAGGCACCGTGACCGAGTTCGCGCGGCGCATGTATGGCAACGACGTGCGGGTACGCTTCCGGGCATCGTATTTCCCATTCACCGAGCCGAGCATGGAAATTGACGTTGAATGTTTCCTTTGTGGGGGCGAGGGCTGCCGTGTGTGTAAATATGCGGGCTGGCTGGAAATCGCGGGCAGCGGCATGGTGCATCCGAACGTGCTGCGCAACGGCGGCTACGATCCGGCGGTGTGGAGCGGCTTCGCGTTTGGCATGGGGCCAGAGCGCGCGACGATGCTCAAGCACGGTATTCGCGATATTCGCTACTTCTGGGGCAACGATCTGCGCTTCTTAGAGCAGTTCTGACGATAATTTTCATCAACGGGCGAGTCCCTACGATGATGGTGATTATTGTAAGGGCGCACCGCCGTGCGCCCCTACGGTGGACTATTTAAGAGGGCGCAGCTTGCCCCTACCAGCACAAAAATTGAATTGGAATTGAAAAGCTAAAAGCTAAAAGCTAACGGCTAAAAGCTTTAACGGAGAGAACACCATGCAAGTACCCGTATCCTGGTTAAGAGAATATGTAGACATCGACATCCCGATTGAACTGCTGGCGGAACGGCTGACGCTGGCGGGGCTGGAAGTCGCAAGTATCGAATATATCGGCCTGCCGCAAGGTCATGTTGAGGGAATTCGTTGGCCTGCCTCGAATCATCTGGTGTGGGATCGCGAAAAATTGCTGCTCGGCGCGGTGCGCGAAGTCAAAAGCCACCCAAACGCCGACAAGCTAGTTCTAGCGATGGTCGATTACGGCGGCGGTGAACTGGAACAATGCGTGACGGGCGCGCCGAATCTGTTCGAATATAAAGACAAAGGGGCGCTCAACCCGCCGCTGTGGGCTGTATTCGCCGCCGAGGGCGCGGAAGTCTGGGACGGTCACAACGACGAACCCAAGCGCATGATTTTGAAAGAGAAAGCACTGCGTGGCATCCCGAATCGCAGTATGGTCTGCTCGGAAAAAGAGCTTGGCATGTCCGACGACCATGAAGGCATCATTTTGCTGGAAGAACAGCCGAACTTGCGCCCCGGAATACCGATTCAGGACGTGCTGGGCGACATCATTCTCGAAGTCGAACTGACGCCCAATCTGGCGCGCTGTCACAGCATTGTTGGCGTGGCACGTGAGGTCGCGGCACTTTTGGACAAGCCGATTCGCTATCCTTCTTATGAATTTGTTGCCGATGGAGCGCCGATTACGGGGCAGGCTCAGATTGAGATTCGTGATCCAGAGTTGAATCCGCGCTTCACATTAGCGTTGATTCGCGACGTGACGATCAAGCCGTCGCCGCAGTGGTTGCAGCGCCGCCTGAAATTGGTCGGTCAGCGCCCGATCAACAACATCGTGGACATCACCAATTACATCACCTTCGAGATCGGTCAGCCGCTCCACGCTTTCGATTACGACAAACTGGCGGCGCGCGTGGGTGGCAAAGCGCCGACGATCATCACGCGGCTGGCGAACGCGGGCGAAACGCTGGAAACGCTCGATGAAGTTAAACGCAGCCTTGAACCGCACAACATTCTGGTCACGGATACGGCTGGCGTGTTGAGCTTCGGCGGGCTGATCGGCGGTGCGGAGACAGAAATTTCGCCCGAAACGAAAAATGTGCTGCTGGAAGCGGCAAGCTGGAATTTCATCAATATTCGCCGCACGATGCAGTCGCAAAAAATCCAGACGGACGCCGGGGCGCGCTTCAGCCGGGGTGTGCATCCCAGTCAGGCGATCCTGGGCTTAAAACGTGGCATCGAACTGATGCGCCAGACCAGCGGCGGTGTGATCGCCAAAGGGGTGATCGACAATTACCCCAAGCAGCCGCCAACGGTCAAAGTTGATCTGGCGATCAGCGAAATTGATCGTTTGTTAGGAATGGAACTCTCAGCTGATGAGGCTGCAAAATTCCTGCGCCGCCTGGAATTTGACGTGAAAATTGATGGCAAAACGCTGCACGTGACGACGCCGGATTATCGCCTGGACATTGAAGGCAATGACCCCGTGACTGGGCAGGCTGATCTCGTCGAAGAAATCGCGCGGATTTACGGCTACGACAACATCCCGTTCACGATTATTGCTGACGAAATGCCGCCGCAGTGGGCGAACGTGCCGCTGGAGCAGGAGGAACGGACGCGCGATATTCTGGTCGCGATTGGCCTGCGCGAAACCATCAGCTACCGTTTGATTTCGCCGGAACGCGAGGCGATGCTGATTCCGCCAGGGGCGACAGCGCCAGCCAACGGTGGCTATGTCGAACTGGCGAATCCGATTGCCGCCGACAAGACCGCCATGCGCCATACGCTGCTGCTGAGTATGCTCGAAAATGCGCGCAACAATCAGCGCTACAACGCGAGCCAGCAAATTTTCGAAATTGGCAACGTCTATTTCAAGCGCGAAGGCCAACTGCTGCCGGATGAGCCGCGCCGCCTGGGAATTTTAATCACCGGGCCGCGCCGTCTGTCGAACTGGCTGAAAGATGACCCCAGCGGGAATGTCGATTACTACGACCTCAAGGGAATCATCGAAGGCCTGCTCGACGGCCTGCATTTGAGCGACGCCAGCTATGCCGCCGCCAATCATCCCAGTTTCCATCCGGGGCGTTCGGCGCTGTTGAGCATTGGCGGAAAAGAAATCGGCACATTCGGCGAACTGCATCCGTTGGTCGCCAGAGCATTCGAACTCACCA
>Ga0268299_1002570_pt1 | contig 20937 bp, 22 predicted proteins | sample NOBtaG_FD_193484 | JGI IMG/M metagenome (GOLD analysis project Ga0268299, IMG submission 193484) | Activated sludge microbial communities from bioreactor in Nijmegen, Gelderland, Netherland - NOB reactor | ecosystem: Engineered > Bioreactor > Aerobic > Activated sludge | place: Netherlands... | reverse complement strand
ATCACGAGGCGAAGCACCTCGGGAGTGCTCGGGCCTCGATCGACCAGGTCACCGAGAAACACGGCTTTTCGTCCTGCTGGATGTGTAACGGCATAACGTACAGCCTCAGCCTCACGAGTGACTTGATAGCCCAACGTCTCCAAGAGGCGTTTTAGCTCGTCGAAGCAGCCATGGATATCCCCAATAATATCGAAGGGGCCATGTTCCTCTTTTTTGTTGTTCCACAGCGGTTGTCGAACAATCGTGACGGCCTCCACCTCCTCCGGCGACTCGAGACGATAGACATACCGAAAGCCTTCTTTCTCCAGCGTCCGCAGAGAACGCCGGAGTTGCTGACTCTGTTGCCGCACGACGTGTTGTCCAAAGGTGCGATCCGCACGTTCCTTGTTGCGGGCGTGGCAAACCTTGTCGTGCAGATCAAAAACAATGGCGACTGGCAGGCAGTGGTACTGTCTGGCGAGCTGCACCAGTGGTTTACGCGCCTCTTCTTGGACATTGGTGGCATCAATGACGGTGAGTTTCCCAGAGGCGAGACGCTTACCGGCAATGAAATTGAGCACGTCGAACGCATCGCTCGTGGCAGTCTGGTTGTTTTCGTCATCGGAGACGAGGCCGCGACAGTAGTCTGACGAGAGGACTTCCGTTGCCTTGAAGTGCTTTCTAGCAAAGGTGGATTTGCCAGAACCGGAGGGACCGACGAGGAGGACTAATGAGAGCTCAGGTATCTTGATGTTCATGGGATCACTTGATTCGAAACACGGGTCCCTTAGGGACGAATGGCAAGTGATGGCCAACCGGCATCAGGAACGCATGGTCTCGCCTGATTGTCAGCCGATCACAGAACCCATCGGTAATTATGAGGAGCGGACCGTCTTTTGGAAAATCTTCCGCCCGGTCGAGGAGATGAATAGCTGGTTGGAGGACCGTTCCGCCTCGACCCTTCACTTGAACCCGATCGGCGATCGCTTCCGGACTGACATATCCCTGGTCATAAACGGCCGCATCACAAAAGACGACGCGCACCGCCGGAACATCGCGTGCGATACTATAGCTCGCGATCGCACCAAGCGCATTGGCTAAGACCGACCTGTCCATCGACCCAGATGTATCTAACACAACTCCAAAGGTCCGACCGTCGTCAGCTCCCTTTGCCGGAAACCATCGAGGCCTTGGGATATCAGGAGTCGAAGATTGACGACGGCTTGGGCGAGCAAATGTTCGAATCTTCTCAATGGGTGCGAAATGGCCGTCGAACCATTCTGCCAATTGCACATCCCACGGAACCGGTGGCTGACTGAGGGCACGGATTTCTTCGACTAACCCCGCAGGGAGATAACCCCGACCTTGTTCCTCATGATAGCTTAAGCCTTGCACGAGACTCCGGCGATACCACTCGTCGAGGTCCACTCCATCCGGGAGGTTCGATTTCACTGCCCGACGCATAAAGATATCGGGCAGTCCCACGCCACAGAGCGTTGCCAGTTTCCTCCCGCGTCGAAGGTCCGTTACGATACGGTCGTACACCGCTTCTGCAGATTCTCCCTTGAGGTCGGGATCATAGAGCACCCCGATCTTCGGTAGGGTGCCAAGCCCCATCTCCACTAACCAGCCATTCACGACAAAGTCACAGGCGACATTCCACAAGAAGAAATCTCGACCCTGGCAACGGCCCTGATGGCGAAGACCGGCATGGAGAAGCTCATGAGCCATCACAAATCGGCATTCGTATTCATCCAGCCCGGCCGCCGGATTCATGAAGATCTCCTGGCTATATTCATCGATGGCTGCAACCGAGATACGAAGTCGCTGACAAATGAGGGAATCTTCTATGATCTCAAACGTGGCCGCCAACGCCCCCAACAAAGGGAAGCTGCTTAAGAACCATGAACGAGCACGCCGGGCGGGAGACATGCCACCATTCGCTGCGCCCAGAGTCTTGTCGTACCCGGCCGCGACGTTTACCGCGCTGCGCACAGCCGCTTGGAGCCCTTTTCCAAAACAGGCTTGCCAATCAATGCGGTGCACGAGATCACGGTCCTCTTTCCCCACGAAGAACATGTCGTGGGATTGATTGCCTGATGTGCTATAGCAGCGAAGCGATTCGGGAACTCCTTGTTCACAAAATTGTTGGTACAGGCGATCCTCTGTGCCACCAGGAATATCCCCGATGCCCTCGAACTCTTGCGGGGGGCGACCGAACTTCATCGTGGCCAGGAAACGCGTGACGAAACAATCGCATGCCATGTTCCACTCCCACCGCCTTTTGTCCTTCTTGAAATGATCGAAACCCAGATGAAGGAGACAATGTGCCAGCACGTAGCTCCACTCTTCCGGTTCAAGCCGACGCGTGGGGTGGGCATGCACGGTTCCACCTTCAGTGATAACAGCCCAACCTGTTTCCGGACAGGAAGACCGTTCGCTTCGGATAAAATAGGCGTGGGCGACCAATGGGGCAAACAGCGGGTGCTGCTGGAGTGTTTTCATCCCCTTCAGGTAGTTCTGTGTGGCGATATCGTCTTTGTCAGTTTTTCGTCTTTTCCGCGCCATCACGTCCTTCTACTAGACGAGGGAGATCTCTTACGATCTCCGTAAGAAACCACTCGGGCAGGGTTTCGACATCACTAGGGGCGGCCACCACCATCTGGGCCATTTCGAGACTGATCGATGCCAAAGACTTGATGAGTCCCTTGGCTTTATGGATCGTCGCCTTATATGACTCTCCGATTCCTGCCCGATCCCGAGGAAGATCTTTTACTAGTTGGGCTCGGAAGGATTGCGCCAGGAAGTAAAGAATATCCCGATCCTCCGGCTCCGTGGGCCATCCGATCTCGCCTTTCAGAATCGCCGCCAGGCGGTACTTGCTCTTGAGCTGCTTCACAAAAGCCTTGAACTGTCCCGCATGTGCGGGCGATAGACACCCGTAGGCAGCGGCCTCGATGTCGTCATCCGACAATGACTCGCCGTGGCTGATCAGCACATCACTGAGCATGTGCCACGATCGCGGACTGGAAAAAGGCTCCTCATGTTTGGGTGGTTGACTCCACAAGTGATCGGGTCTTGTCTGGATATACTCCACGACTCTCGGATGCACACCGTTTTCTCCAGCCCAATCGAGCCAGTCACGATGGGACACTTTGAGATGCACATGGACCATTCGGTTAAGCAATGCGGATGACATCGGCTTCACGATGGCACTGTCCTGTGCCCGATTGCCGGCACCAACGACGATCGATCCGGATGGGAGGTTGTATTCGCCGATCCGTCGCTCATGGATCAAGCTGTAGAACGCTTTCTGGACTTCATGGGTACAGGCGTTCAGCTCATCCAGAAACAAACAATAGGGGTCGGTTTTCGCAATCATACTAGGCGGACAAAATCGACTGGTGCCGTCAAAGATCTGCGGCACACCGATGAGGTCTTCAGGGGCCAATTGACTGCCCAGCAGTGACACACAAGGCAGTCCCAGTTGCGCGGCAAACTGTTGGACTAAAGATGATTTTCCAATCCCAGGAGGTCCCCAAATGAACACCGGCCTGACCACCGCCGTGTTCAACAAGAACTGAAACAGTTGTTTTTGCGTCAGCGTTTTCGCTGCATTCATCGTGATGAAACTTCTATGGTTTGGCCCGCTCGACTCCCATCATCGCGAACCCATTCGCGCAAAGATTCCCATCTGGGTTGGCGCCCCGACGACTGCATCCTCAGGCCCAACCGGAAGAAAGCGTACACTGTACCCGAACCGTTCCGCGACGCCCGTCGCCCAGTGCTGGAATTGCTGTCGTGTCCACTCGAAGCGATGATCCTTGTGGCGAAGTTTCCCAGCAGGAAGCGTCTCGAATTTGACGTTGTACTCGGCGTTGGGCGTTGTCATTACCACCGCACGAGGTTTGGCCGCTTCAAATAACACCCGCTCAAAGGAGGACAGGCGATGAGGATCAAGGTGCTCGATTACTTCGATGACAGTCGCGGCGTCGAAACCCTCTAACCGCGCATCCCGATACGTGAGGGCTCCCTGAAAGAGCGTGATGCGTTCCCGCTGTTTGATCGGCATGCGATCGAAATGCAATCGATCCTGTGCCACCTCCAATGCACGGTAAGAGACGTCCATCCCGACGACCTGAGAAAACGTCTTGTCCTCCAAGAGAACCCGCAGGAGTTTTCCTTCGCCACAGCCCAGATCGAGAACTCGCTTGGCTCCGGTCGCTTTCAACACGGCGATGACTGCGGCATGACGTTGCTGATTCAACGTGATCCGTTCCTCGACAGTCGCTTCCTCCGTAGCATGAATTTCGGCCTCCGCATCAGGATCCACCTCCTCGTCTTCCACTAATTGTGCAAGAGCTCGACGAGTCAAGCGTTTTTGATACTTCAGATAGCGTTGGACGATGAGTTCCCGCTCAGGATGTGTCGCCAACCAGTCGCCACCATGATGGAGGAGTTTCTGCAATTCATCGTCACCAACCCAGTAATGCTTGTCATCGTCGAGCACGGGAAGCAGCACGTAGAGGTGCGCGAGGAGGTCCTTCAATCGATGGGCCGCTTGGAGTTCAACTGTGAAGTACGCGCTCTCGCCCCACTCTGGAAAGGTCTCATCTAATGGATGACGAGTGGCCCCGACTGTATACCCAAGCGGTTCGAACACTTTTCGCAGGACAGCTTCTCCACCTCGACAGGGAACGACGCCCACTTTGACGTGAAATGGCAACGCCTGTTCCGCGAGTTCCTGACGTTCCTTACTCCGCCCTGTCATCGCCGTGCTAAATGCCTGAGACAGGGCCACGCTCATAAACGAGGAGGCAACATAGGGACGATCATTGACGTATTGCTCTAAGGCGCGCCCTTCCCCAGCGGGCCCACGTCGATTCCGGACAAGCCCAACAGGATCAAGGTCAAGTAAAAGCGCGGCGGTACAGCAGTCAGGCCGTGCCTTCGGATAAAACACATGGGCCTTCCCAAAAGACAGCGAGACCTCGTGGACTCGAGCGGGGTTCTTGTGGAGCAAATAGCCGAGGTCTGTCGCCGGAGGTACTGTCGTCGTGATGGTAAGCAGCATAGGTAGTTAAGCCTGCTGAACCTGTGAATTCAACCTAGTCCGCACCAGCAGTTCGTTGAGATCGGAGTGTGCAGATGGCGTTTCGGGAAGCGCACTGTGTGTAAACGCAACCACTAATTCATCTCGCAATCGCTCGTACTCCTTGCGATGGAACTCGATGTCCTGCTCACCGAGAGCTCCCTTCTCGGACCCTGAGACCTTTGCCTGAATGAGATCCGGTACTTGCGGGAGCTTGAATTCCTCGTTCAGTCGTTCAAGATTGGCCTCCACATGACCGCTCTTCATCAGATGAATTCCGGTGAGGAGGACTCGATAGACATAGAGCAGTGGTTTCACACGAGGCCGATCTTCCTTCGTCAAGAGGTTCCATTGAGTCGCTGCGAATCCCAGATAATGGTGCGCGTGATGGCGTGTGATGCACGCGCGAGCAATTGCCTTGAGTTCTTGATGGAGCGATCCTGACTTGACGATCAACGGAGAATAAAGCTGTTCGAGCACGTATCCATTGTTCTTAAGGAGAAGCGTAAAAAACTTTTTGATGTCATGAGTGACCAAATCAATCTGCATCCCTTCACGGATCTCTGAAGACTCCACTGTCTCACGCAGCGGTTTCATCCCCACCACTTCAGCAGCTGGCAAGATGTGTGCGCCTCTGAGGTCATAGTCTGAATCAGGAGAGGCAAATCCATAGAGATGAGCACCGCTGATCGTGGCAAACAGCAGAGGATACGGATGCCTCGTGATTTCCGAAGTTAGCAGTGCGTCAATAGACATCGTTCAATGCGCTTCACTAGCTGGAATGGAAGAAGTTGGCGAGATCCCATACGCCTCATGCAAGACCTTCAAGAGCCACTTGTTCCACCATTCTCGATCGACTTGTTCGGGCAACGCGCTCTTATCACTCAGTCCTTCGACTTCATCGATGAGCGCATCGAGACACGGGGCGACTTCGGTGAGATAGGGTAAGGTCCCCTGCTTGACGCTCCGAATATACTCGGTTTCAGGTAAGGGGTACGTGAACCCTCCATCCTGGAGAATGTGCTTGACCTGATACGCTGCCCGAAACGCATGGGAGATGGCCTTCCAGTCAATTCCTTCATTGTGCTCGGCCTGCCGAGCTCGATCTCCGTAACGTTGGATAAAATGTTCCAACATTTCGGCATAGTGAGCGCAACGGCCGTGAGCCACCATTTTCTTCCCGCACACTTCATAAATGGCATCCCGTTCGTTCTGCGTTTTGTGAATGTGTTCCCCGGCAGGGAGCGCATCCCACACATCAAGGATCTTGACCGTGGAAGATTGCTGACGGAAAAAGTCGAGGACCCGCTTCGCTTCGTGCAACCGCGAGCCTTTCACCCCATACTTAGCCGCCTGCCGCCTCGCATAGCGCACCAGCGAGCTCAGATTGCGAGTGTAGAACTTGGCCCGATGCGCAACCAGATCCTTCCAAAGTGGACTTGTGACGGTCAACGCACTCTCAGGAGCGTGAAGCATATCGAGCGCGACCGTTTCACCCTGAGAAGCCAACTCGAGAAAGTACTGCAAGGAGTAGAGATCGCTGTCGACATCGAGATTCGTGTTCTTTGCTGCAGTGGAGACTTTCGTCGACTCACTCATCGTCCGCTGAGCCTGCCCGGTCAACAAGGAATCGAGAATAGGCAGAAATATGCCTTTGTAATCCCGATCGGAGGCCGGAGTCGCTGTACCGTACAAGTGAGATCCAAACATCATTTTGACGATGATGTGCATAACTCGGGCACCATGTGCTTACGTGAAGACTAGGCGCATATTTCTACGCAGCAGGTGCGATTACCTTCCGACGTGACCCGGATCGGAACATTCAGGAATTGTTCGATCGTATGAATGTTGGTGTGCGCATGGCGCGACAATGGGTAGGTCCGATAGACACCTCCCTTACCTAAGGCCAACGGTAAGAGGAGTTGATCGGCCAGGTATTCTCCCACAGCAACATCTGAGGCGAGGTAGCGACGAGCTTCCTGAACGACGCGCTCAGCCACCGATTCGGCGGGCAAGCCGCGCTCGCCGAATCCGACAAACACCTCCGTGATGTGTTCATGTTCGACTTCCAGGAGAATTACATTCCCCGGTCCATGGGACACTACCTGCTCCACCTGTAGACAGGCCGGATCCCACGACAATTTGGCGGCGACTGCCTTCAGTTCTCGCTGGCCGATATCACGCGACAGATTCGCAAGGATGGCACGTCCCTGACGACCAAGGCTGACACCGCGCTTCGTCAGATCTAATGCCTGCCAACCCTTCGAGGGCTCGATCGAAACCACAATTTGGCCTCCACCGGCGGGAAAGAAGCCGTAACGGGTGATCGTCGTTTCAATATGAGCCCCCATTCGATTTACGAGCGGCGCAAAAGCTTTGGCGATAAATTCATAGGAAGGAGCCGACGCGTTGTGCGTCCCTCCTTCAATGGTGACACGACTGGGTTTGGACACACACATAAGGGCCGGCAACACCGTCTGCATTACAAGCGTCGTACTTCCGGCCGTGCCAATGGCAAAGTGGTAGTCCCCTGGCTCAACGGATCGTGGAGTGAACGTGAGCTCCTGAGAACCAATGGCATCGCCCGAGACGGTCGCGCGACCAATCTCAGCCGCGGCCTTGACAGCCGTCAAATGGTGACGGAGTAATCCTGGGTTTTTTCGCCCCGCCCGAATCTTTTCAATCCGGAACGGCGTCTGCGTGACCAGGCTCAGCGCGAGCGCGGTCCTCAGAATCTGCCCGCCGCCTTCGTTGTGTGAGCCGTCAATCGTCAACATCGTCCGACTCTCGTGCTTATCCTTTCACACACACCACTTGTCGAAGGGTGTGAGCAATCTCGACGAGATCTTTCTGCGCCTGCATCACCGCATCGATCGGCTTATAAGCCGCAGGTGTTTCATCGATGACATCGGCGTCCTTGCGGCATTCAATGCCAGCCGTGGCCTGTTCATGGTCCGCAACGGTAAAACGTCGCTTGGCTTCGGCGCGCGACATAGCGCGCCCGGCGCCATGACTACAACTATGGAAGCTTTCCTCGTTTCCCAGCCCGCGAACAATATAAGAACGAGCCCCCATGCTGCCAGGAATGATGCCCATGTCTTCCTTCCCAGCGCGAACGGCCCCCTTACGCGTCACGAATACTTGCTCTCCATAATGCTCTTCGACTGCCACATAGTTGTGGTGGCAATTCACCACGGTCTGAGTGGTCTCAAAGGGGGGCAGCTGGCCGTTCTGCTTGAGTGCACGAACCAAATTCTCCATCATCAACTGCCGATTGGTCATGGCAAAGTCCTGCGCCCAGTGAACCGCCTGCACATAGTGATGGAAATGCTCGGTCCCTTCCGGCAAATAGGCAAGGTTTTGATCGGGCAAATTGATCATCCACTTGCGCATGTCTTCCTTCGCCAGCTCAATGAAGTAGCTGCCGATCCGATTGCCCACTCCACGTGATCCACTGTGGAGCATGAACCACACACCATCGTTTGTGTCGAGACAGACTTCGATGAAGTGGTTTCCGGTCCCAAGCGTTCCCAGATGGTTCAGGTCGTTCCCACGGCCCAACTTCGGATGGTTCGATTGAACCGCATCATAGCGCGGCTTCAACTGCTCCCAGGCCGCAGCATGATGGGACGGGATATCTTTCCATGCGCCGCGATCGTTCTTCCCGCCGTTGTCGGTACGGCCGTGTGGAACGGCCTGTTCGATCGCGGTCCTGACGGATTTTAAATTATCCGGCAACTGCCCAGCTGTCATTGTGGTTTGCACGGCAATCATGCCGCAGCCGATATCCACACCGACCGCCGCTGGAATGATGGCCCCCTTTGTCGGAATCACGCTTCCGACTGTGGCACCGATCCCCCAATGAACATCTGGCATCGCAGCCACCCACTTGTAGACGAACGGCATCGCTGCCACATTGCGCAGCTGTTGCTCAGCTTCGGGCTCGATGGTTACGCCCTTAGTCCAGGCTTTGATGGGAACGCCGGTTTCTGTTGGAATTACGTTGTAGGAACGATCCGTCATACGTGCACTCCTTCAATAAGACGGCAGCGACAAGGTGGGGAGAAACGTGTTCGATGCTCTGTCCTGAGCTAGCGTGGGTGTCCACGCTCCGGGACTTGCACCCGGAGACCCTCGAGTCCTGTAGTTCCTCCGGCATTCGCCGCCGAGTGATAGCCTAGCATGCCTTACTACCTCTCCAAACACCTTCCTCGATTCGCTCCATCGTGTGGTGACAAGAAATGGGGAAACATTGCTCTACCCACTGAGCTATGGCTTCTGTCGAAGCCACCGGGATTCGAACCCGGGACCCATGTAGTTCCTCTGGCATTCACCACACTTGGGTTGAAGCGACGGCGACGAGTCGGTTGCGAGACCTTGCCCTCGGTTTCCCGGTCGGGGAGTTGAACCCCAGGCGCCCTGTAGTCCCACAGGCATTCGCCATCGCTCTGTTTCTGCTCTTTCCTGGCCTGAGCTGGAACCGACAAGTTCGTGTCGAGACCCGACATTTGACAGATGTAGTCCCGACGGCATTCGATCCCAGCCGCTTGACTTCTAATTCAATCGCACCGCTTCGATTTCCCCGATCCAGTGATCCGCGGAGAGAGACCCTTCTCGAAACCGGTTGATCACATCGAACACCGTATCGGAGAACCCACCGACATTGAGGACATCAGCTCGATCGACCGCTTGCGTGGTGCCATATGGCTGCACATCGATGCAGACCAACTTGGCCGATGGATTGCGACGCGTAAAGCGAGCCCATTCCGCCATCAAGGCCGTACCACGACCCTGATTGGCATTCACCCACGATTGATTGTCGGAGACCAGAATCACGAGATCCCCCTCCGCTTTCCGACGATTCAACAGAGCCAGCGGCGCACTGCAATTGGTGCCTCCACCGCCGATCGACGCCAACTTGGCTGCATTCGTCATCACGCTGTCTCGCGGATTCAGTGACAGCACCACCACATCGTTCTCGAAGGGTAACACCTCGGCCGATGGATTCTTACGCACCATGGCCGCCGCGACCAGCGCCGCCACATCGATGCACCGCACTGCGCTGGTCGCACCCTTGCGATACCCCGTCACTGGAGAGGCCATTGAACCCGACACATCCGGACAGACATAAATCTTCCCCTTGCAGATAGGCACATTGTGAATCGCGACTTCCATGGCATCCTGCAGTGCCTCCCGAATCTCGTTCGGTACCGTACTGTCGACCATCGTGTAGGCCACCATCAGTTGATATGGAAATGCTTTGGCCTGACGTATGGCCTCCGCATCCCGCAGGCGCGCCGCGATCGTCCGCACGAGATGCGGTCGCGTGAAGACCCCGTGGCGTGCAAAGGTATTCAAGTTCATTCTTGTCGCCTGCCAGGACGCCCGCTCGGCAATCTTGGCCCATGCCTCATCGCTGAGATTGAGTGCCGTTAGCTTCAGAAACGGAACGTTCGGGACATCCTGTGATTCACCCTTCTTAAACGCTTCATATTCGCGCACTAGCATCGGCAGCGATGCTGCATCGTAAGGACGATCCAGCAAATAGCCATACAAGGCTTCTTGCCGGGCCGTCTTCGGCTTCGGATGGACCATCTTGATTACATCTTCAATCGACGGATCCTGTCCAATCGCCGCACGGATCAACTCCTCTTCATCTTGTCGATCCAACCAGCTTTGCACCAATCGCTTGGGGGCTGAGCCGAGCGACTTCCGGCCCGCCGCTCCGGACCGCACCATTTGCACAAAGGTCCGGAGCATCTTCCCGTTATCAATCACCCGATGAAAGATCGCACGCAACTGGACCACATCTCGTGTCGACAGGGCGGCGCACAGGAGCGCCGGCATATCCTTCATGAACCCTCTTTCGCGGCAATACACAGCTGTCTTCGCCAAAAACTCCGGCTCAATTATGCGGCACAGCCCCAAGACGGTATCGAGCTGCTCTTGCTCGGTGGCATAAAAGGTCGCATTCAAACAGCCCGTCGCCGCGTATTGAGCCAACTTGTGTCTTGGAGACAAGGCATAGGCAGGCGCCTGCTCCTGATTGACCGAATCGGTCACCGGAATCAGCTTACCCACCAGCGCGGCGAAGAGGTTCTTGTTGGCCATGTGACCCGCCTCCTTCTCCCTATCCGTTACCTGTGCTTTTTGATGTCTTGTCCCTGGATAGAGCATGCGGAATGCCAGGATATTCTGGATACCAGGCTATTCATAAGCCATTGATTCATATTGCATTTAGATTAAGACATCGCAGTGAAATTGAAAAACGATGAAACCTATTTTATCTTTATAGCTAGTATTATATATTTATATATATGCCTAAAAAACGAACCGTAGTGATTGGGCTTCTCGGTACCACGTTGGACACCGGGCGGGGTCCAGATCGGTGGGAGAAGTGGCGACCGACTGTTTCATTGTGTCAGCAAGACACGCTGGTTATTCATCGACTGGAACTGTTGTACCAGCAGAAATTCTCGTCACTCGCGCAGGCTGTGGCCGAAGACATCCGGTCGGTCTCTCCAGAAACAACGGTGCGCTCTCATGTCATCGCATTTGAGAATCCCTGGAATTTAGAAGAGGTGTATGGAGCGCTCCATGAATTTGCGAAGCAGTACCCCTTCGATACGGAAACTGAGGACTATCTGATTCACATTACGACCGGCACCCACATCGCACAGATTTGCCTCTTCCTCCTCACAGAAGCTCACTATTGTCCTGCCCGCCTGATTCAGACCTCACCACCAGACCGCCATCGGCCGAAAGGCTCGGGGACGTATGAGATTATCGACCTGGACCTTTCTAAATACGACAAGCTGGCTTCTCGGTTTGAGCAGGAACAGACCGAAGCGATGTCGTTTCTCAAGTCCGGTATTCCCACCCGCAATGTTGCGTTCAACCGACTGATCGAACGTATTGAACAGGTGGCCGGACGATCGCGGGATCCGGTCTTACTCATCGGCCCTACCGGAGCTGGCAAGTCACGCCTGGCAAGACGCATCTTCGACTTGAAGAAAAGCCGTCATCAGATCAAGGGTGCCTTTGTCGAAGTGAACTGCGCGACACTTCGTGGCGAGAACGCGATGTCCACGCTGTTTGGACACGTAAAAGGCGCGTTTACAAGTGCGCATCGAGATCGGTCTGGTCTCCTGCTCACCGCCCATGAAGGCGTCCTGTTTCTCGATGAAATCGGAACGTTAGGACTCGATGAGCAAGCGATGTTGCTCCGAGCACTAGAAGAGAAGACCTTCCTCCCGCTCGGGGCGGATCGCGAAGTCCGCAGCGACTTTCAACTGATTGCCGGCACCAATTGCGACTTGCAGCGAATGGTGGAAGCCGGCCGATTCCGCGACGATCTCCTGGCACGGATCAATTTGTGGACCTTCCAACTTCCCGGCCTCCAACAACGCCCAGAGGATATTGAGCCGAACCTGCAGTATGAACTCGACCAGTTTGCGCATCGGACCGGTAGCCACGTAACCCTTAACAAAGAAGCTCGAGACCGGTTCCTGCGCTTCGCGACCACTCCCGACGCCACATGGAATGGGAATTTCAGGGATTTGAATGCAGCGGTTGTGCGCATGGCCACTCTCGCTCTTGGTGGACGCATTTCGCTTGAATTGGTGGATGAGGAGATCGTACGTCTTCGTCAGGGATGGGAGATGCAGACACTCTCAGTCGATGAGCAGGCGCTCAAATCGATCCTCGGAGCAGAGCGATGGGAACAGATGGATTTATTCGATCAAATCCAACTGAAGGGAGTCGTGGAGATCTGTCGGAGCTCACGTTCATTGTCAGATGCCGGGAGACGACTCTTCTTGTCTTCCAGAGGTCGAAGGGCGACTACCAACGACGCTGACCGTCTGCGAAAGTACCTCTCGCGATTTGGATTGGAATGGAGTCAACTCTCCGTTACTGCTTTCTGAATGAAGAGATAATGAATACCGCCATTTTGCAACGCTTAACAACTACTCAAGCCAGGTCATTGAGAGATGTAACTTCTGATCTAACATTCTAGATTAACCGAAGGTGTCTCATCAGTCTTATCTGGCGATGAGGGCCTGCGACCAGAAACCACCTGGCTTTTCCGAAGATCTAAGAATAGACATATATTGTCACGTATCGTCTCGGGATCAAAAGTGCCAAGTAACTCCGGCGGAAATGGAAATATCCAGCCTGGCCTTCCCTCATGTTCGTTAGAAGGCATGTACGAAAAAATGGCCTGGAAGACGTGCGGGGTTCGAGCAGTCCAATACTGCAAACATGACGCAGCGAGGTTAGAAAGATCAAATGCCCAGTGTGTTACGTAGAGAAGTAGAAACAAGTCTCGTTCCATTGTCTTGCGGTAGCGTTTTGACTTTCGCTTAATCCCTTCAAGTACGACATTCGCAAACTCGAAAGGTCTGTAACTAGCGGATGCTGTCTCGTGTGGACCTGATAAAGGTGCTATCTCCATTAGCTCCAAATACGCAGGGCCACGCGGAGTTGAAACTGTGAAGTCAAAGTCATTTTCTTCGTTTTGTACAGGATCCCAAAATATGAACGCTTCATTACTCCTCGAAAGATGTGCGTTCATTGATGCAATGAAATTCGTTACCATCTGCCGTTCAATTTGAAACTTGTCTTGAGGGAACGGAGTTTGCTCGAAACCGGCCGTGATCTGTCCTTGAGCATTCATTCCCACACGAAAGCAGCCGTGTATACCAGAAGGCTTGGTCATGGTTATAGTGAGTTCTAAGTCGGAGAATACTGACCGAAATAGTAGCGTTGAAACTGTGAAGGACTCAATCCTGGTCGGATAATTTATGCGCCCGCGCCATAGGCTAGGCGCGGACAGCCTGTCTTAGCACGGCGACACGTTTAGCCAAGTCACCTTTACTGTTAATGGCCTGCGGATACTTCGCCTGTCCCGAAACCCTCAGTCTTAGGGACAGCGGACAGCCAACTCTGGCAGCCTGAAATATCGAGAGTTTGGAGACCGGAATTCTCGCCGGTTTTGTGGACAAGGCACTTGGAGACCTTCATTCAAACGGTCGGTGTTGGTTAATACCCACCTCCCTAATTCATTCCCTACCTCCTTCGCGCTTCTGCTGATCGATCTGCATTTCCGTTATCTCTCAAATGGTGGACCAATCATCGTTCACGGTCTTTCCCTCGCTCCTTCTGAGTCTCTGGAACTCGGCCTCGACCCGCCAGATAGCGGACCAAGTCTGCGGCTAGTTGCCGATCCTCCCCACGATCTGACCGGGCTAACGCCCGCATCACCTGCTCATAATTCCGCATGACTTCCTGCACTCGTCCATGCCGGCGCGTGGTGCGTTTCAGCCGTTCCAGCGTCTCCCCTTTTTTGCTCGGTTCAGGCAGATGTCGCACCGTCCAACGTTCATGCGTCGTGCGGTGAATTCGACTCGTGGTCGTGGCCTCAATGCCATGTTCGCGTAAGGCCTCCGCAAACCCCTCTCGCCACCTTTGGAGATCCGACTTTCTCGGATTCAAGCGCATCCCGTCGAGCCCCGCGGCTTTCACCGTCAGATGGACATGAGGGTGTGGGGACGGGTGTGGATCAGGGTCGGCCTCATACGTATGGAGCACCATCGCGTATTGAAACCCTGAGAACTCCCGTGTCGCGAAGTCATGCGCCGCGCGCTGGACTGACAGCGGATCAGTCCGTGTTGGCATGGAGAGGACGAGATGAAAGGCATCGCGCATCGTGGAATCCGCCGCGATCGGCATCCCCCCATCGCGCCATTCGGCTTTCAGATCAGCCACGGCCTCCTTCCCCTGAATCACCTGACCATCTTGATCCTCAATCTCGAGTTGGCCATCCCGCGAAATGTAGGTGAGGTTGTTCTAGATGCCCTTCATCCCTTTCGGCGCCCTGACAAGTTTCACCACGACTTGTGGTGAACGGCGAACCATGGCTTGCAGTTTCTGCCGTACATAGGTCGCGCGAGCCTGTGGGGTAGCTAACCGTCCGCCGGCACGCTTAGGCTTGGCTGAGCCAAGAGGACTGCGCGTGCTGCGACGCGGTCGTGGGAGGGTCTCCGTTGAGACATTGAAAAGTCGACTCCCCCACTCATCCAACTTCTGGTCAATCTGGTTGTTTGTTGAACTCATTGGAGATGCCAGCGCTCCACCGTCCCGCGTAAGACATCGGACACCTTCTTCGTATGGGCCTGGATCACACGAGAGAGTTCGGTGACGACCTCGACCCGAAAGGCAGTCCGGTTCTGAGGAGCGGTATTCAAGACTTTCACAATCTGGTTCAGATTCCGCCCCAAGGCAAGGAGTTGTTGATTCGAGCGGGCTAATGTCTCCAATTCCGGCTGTCCGACCTGCGGCTGTCCGGTCAATTTGGTGCGGATCATCGCCACCACCCATTTTGTTGGCGCGAAGCCTTCGTGCCCGGCCATCCGCTTCAGGGCGGCGAGTTCTGAGGGTGTGAGGTTCACCTCCATGCGAGCAGTGGCTCGTTCAGGCTTCCGCGTGAGGCGCAGCCGTGGCCCAGAAGCCTGCACTGCTCTCCGGTCCATGGCCTGCCGAATGGCGTTCCTCAGAGCATGGCTCGGAGTTACCTTGTGCTCGTCACACCAAGCCTGCCAGGGCGCTTTCAGTTCACCCAGATCCACCGTGACCGTGGTCGTCCGTTTCGCCGTCTGCCCCATCAGGTCACCGGCACCAGCCCGCATGGAGACGCCCCGCGCCCCTCCCCCGACCGGTGTCCGATTCTGGCCATCGAAGGAGAGTCTGGGGCGGTGATCGGAGCGTTAAAGAACATGGACACAACGATACAACAAACCCAGAATGTAAGACAACTGCGGGCAACAGCCCTATCCTGCAAACTCATAAAAAGAAGAGAAGAAGAATACAGAGAAAAGAACCACGCGGTCTCCCCTCCCCGCAGAGACGGTCCGCCCTTCCCTCCACACCCTCCTCTATCCGCAGGCATTCGGTCAGCCGCTCGTCTTCCCTTCTAAGCGGCATCCCTGGGACAGTGGGAGGACGCATACCGGAATAGTGATGGTGGCTAAGAAGCTGGCTCATGCTGTGGCGGCTCACAGCTCCACACAAGAGGAGGGCTTTAGGATGCAGATGGGTCTGACCGGGCTAGGGGACAGGATGTGATCAGATCATGCCCCCTGCATGGATCGACGAGATGCTCGTTCAACTCCTGTTTCAGCGCTGGAAACACGTAGGTGCGCCTGCCCGCCTCCTCATCCCAAGAGACGTCTTGCACGATCTGAAATATCTTGTTCCTTTCATTGGGTACAGGAAGCCCCCGGCACGAGGGCCGGAGGCTTCCCGTGACGGTCAGCGACCCGACTGCTCTGCGATCCAGACCTTCGCCTGTTGGGCGACGACGATTAGCGCATCAAGGTCTGCGACTCCGAAGGATTCGGAATTCTTCCAAATTCCATCCCGGTCCTTGTACGAGCGGGCAACGGTCACGTTGTAGAACGGACCTTTCATGCCCTCGTTCTTCCAGATACTCGCCTTGATGCTGCTGCATCGAAGCGTGGTAACCGGCTGGGGTTTCTTGTCTTGAGGTGCCATAGTGTTGTCTCCTTAAGTTAGAGTTGATGTGTTGGCCTCTCACGAGGCAGTGGAGGCCACACAGCGACGACAAAGGAGACAGAGAGGCCGTCGCCACCTGGCGGGCCGGCGGGCGCGATGCGGAGGAATGCCCGCGAACGACGACGCGAGTTCTAGCGGTGCGCGGGCATGATCGACGCAGCCCGCCGGTGGAAAGCCAGGGCGTCGGCCGAATGCGCACTGGCACCGGACGTGAAACTACAAGCTGGTCCCCGCTCGTCACCAGCAGGGCATGGCAGAGCAGCTTCAACGGACGAGGCGAGAAGGCGTGTTCTGACATCTCGAGACAAGTTCCCCCGCCTGTCGAGGTGAAGTATGATCAACGAGTCAGCTTCGAAACGCTCTTGAGCTTGACGCGGTTGTCGGCTAGCAGGCGACTGAGCACATGTCACGGGAGTCGCTGAACGCGGTGGCACGCCGAACGGCTCTCGCGAGGCTGTAGAGGCTACGTCCCGCATCTCGACGCGGTGTGGCAAGAGTCGATTGCCAACGGCTTGTACGGCTTTGTCACAAGTGGGTCCATTCAAGCGTGGCAGGAACCGCCAATTCTTACTATTTCCTGACATCTATGGCATGGTAAGAGAGCCAAGTGATGGAAGGAAGCACACCATGCAGAGCATGAACATCTCTTTGCCTGATCCCTTGAAGCAATTCGTGGATGGACAGATCGCCCAAGGCCGGTATAGCAGCGCGAGCGAATATGTGCGGGAACTCATCAGGGCCGATGAAAGGCGCAAGGCTGAAGACGAGCTCGAGGCGAAATTGTTAGACGGCTTGAAAAGCTCGAAGACGGCGCTGACGCCAGCAGATTGGAAAGAGATTCGCGCCGAGGCGTTGGCAAAGGTGGCTGCCCGGAAGAAGCCGCGCTGATGCCGACGGTCTACCAGCACGCAATGGCTTTTCTCTCCGCACGGTCGAGCCGCGTTGCGCGACACGACGGTGGGCCGAGCTGGCACGGCGTCTCCGGACGCGGTGCCTCAGAGGCGTGGCTGCTGGAGCACCTCGCCTAGCGCAGGCCCGGGACGCCTCAGCAGAAACTCGTTCGACACTTCGCCTTTGTACACCTCCCCTACCTTTTTGGTATGGTCAAAAGTTTTGAGCTCTCTCATAAGTGCCACTCCCGGAGAGTCGTGCGGAGGTGTCGGTAGCTCACTCGGCCTCATTACTTCACAGGAGGAGCCTTCGAGATGATAATCGGCGATTGTTGTTTGAGGTGGTTATGATCTGAAAGCGGGTGCACGCAGAGCAGTGCCGCCTTTACAGCAGTGCGCTAAACTCATCAACGGTCAGACCTGCTTGCCGGATGATGCTCCGTAGCGTGCCTTTAGCGAGTTCAGTGTGATGAGGGACAGTGAGTCGTCGGTGAGGAGGAGGGGATTGTCGCAGGATGATATGGCTTCCGGTTTGGTGATCGATGAGATAACCGATCTTCTTCAATGCGCGAACCGCCTCTTGCCCAGACACAACAGGCAGTTTGCTCACAACGCGATGTCCACGGTTTCTTCCCAAATGGATGGAGGGATGGGTTCATTATGGAGTCGTAAGCTTTCCAGGTAGCCGGCCATGGCATCTTTGATATTGGCCAAGGCCTCCTCGCGCGTGCTTCCTTGACTCACGCAACCGGGAAGAGACGGACATTCAGCGACATAGATGCCATCTTCATCTTGTTCAAGAACGACGCGGTATCGCATATGAGCAGACCCTCCGCTATCTAAGTCGCATTGTAGTACAAAGCAAAGGAACCTGTCAGTACTCATTCGTCAATATGGAGGCACGTTTGACGATGGTGCAAGTCAGGGTCGAGACTTGGCATCCAATACCTGGCCCAGCCACCTTCTTCTGGCAGGTCCAATCCAGGAAAATGCCGCGTTGTGCGGGAGGACGGTGGCTGACCGCAGATGGCACGGCGTCTCCGGACGCTGCGCCTCAGAGGCTTGGCTGCCGAAGCCCCTCGCCTGACCTCCCCTACTTTTTCGGTATGGTCTTAAATTCTGAACCCTCTCATAAGTGCCACGGTGACACACGCCTTCTGCGTTTCCTGACACACGCGCAAGGCATGACGGTATTACCACGCGACTGAGGGAAAGCGGAGGCGAGATGATTACACCACCGAGCCTTGATCAATTGATCCAGGACCCCACAAAGGCGGCGATCCTGCCACCGGAGATCGCTCAGGCGCTGTTGATCGGACTCGCGTCGATTCAACCGTTGCTGGTTCAACGGGCACTGATGGGCCCATCAGACAAAGCGGTCGAGGAGGATCTGCTCACGATCGACCAAGTCGCAGCAAGGCTGAAGCTCAGTCAATATCGCGCCTATGAATTGTGTCGTCAGGGAGAGTTGAAGGTCATTCGACTGGGAAAATCTGTACGGGTGAAACCGTCCGATTTGCACGCGTATGTGGTCCAACATGGCGGTTGAAAATAAAAGTATACGAATCGTATCCTAATCCGCGTGAAGAGGACCCGCAACAACTGGTGACCTATGGCCTGTGTGCGAAAACGGCGTGGCAAATATGTGGTGGACTGGCGCGATGGGGCCGGAGTCCGGCATTGGAAATCGTTCGACAAGAAAGGCGATGCCGACACCTTCCGCGATCAGGTCGGCCAGGAAGCCCGTCAACGAGTCACACCGACGATTCCGGTATCTAGCACCATGACAGAGTACGCGGAGCACTGGAAGCGGTTCATCGGCCAGACGGTGAAGCCGCGCACGTTGGCCCGTTATAGCGAGATACTGACGCTGCACGTTCTTCCACAATTCGGGAAACTGCGGGTTCGGGACCTGAACCGCGGGCAACTCAAGCTGTTCTTGACGGAGAAGTCGTCCTTGGGGCTTCAGAAGCGGACCGTTCGCAACATTCAGGGCGTGATCCGTGTGATGCTCAACGCGGCGATTGAAGATGGACTGATCGCTGCCAATCCTGCTGCGAACCTGGGACGGGCACTGAAGCTCACGATCTCAAAGACGGCGCGCCAAGAAGAGATCAAGGCCATGACGAAGATCCAGCGGCAACACTTCCTTGCGACGGTCTTGCAGCACGCTCCACGCTACTATCCCCTCTTCTTCGTAATGGCAGGAACCGGAGAGCGATTGGGGGAGGCCTTGGCACTTCAGGATGGTGATCTCGATCTGAATGCCCAGACGATCCGCATCTCCCGTGCCTTCTCAGAAGATGGAACCCTCGACACGCCGAAGAGCGGCCATGGTCGAACCGTGGATCTCTCACAGACCCTCACGGCAGTGCTCGCTCGCCATCTCACGACCCTGAAGCAAGATCGGCTCAAGCACGGCTGGACAGATCAGACGCCCTGGCTGTTTGTGACCAAGAACGGTACTCCGTTGGATCCTGCCAATGTGCGTCGCGCGATGACCAGCGTGCTGAAGCGAGCCAAGCTTCCGCTCCACTTCACACCCCATTGTCTCAGGCACACCTACGCCTCGATCCTCCTGTCCGAGGGTGTCCCAGCCCCGTACGTTCAAGAGCAATTGGGACATGCGACGATTGAATTAACGGTGAGCACCTATGGGAGATGGCTGAAGAAGAAAGCACCCGGTGCCTTAGATCGCCTCGATGGAATCCCGTCTCAATCAGAGAGGGCGGTAGCACGTGGTAGCAAAGTGGTAGCAGAAGGGGCTTTTGCACAGAATCCACAGACCGGACTGACTCCGCAACTTCCTGAAATTCCTTGGAAAGGTTTGGAGCCGGCGACCCGGATTGAACGGGCGACCTGCGGTTTACGAAACCGCTGCTCTGCCAACTGAGCTACGCCGGCTTACGGGACGTGGCAGACTTCGCAAATCAGAAGGGCGATCTTACTCAGGACAGGAAACACCTGTCAATGCAGAGATGCGATCTCTGCAGAATTCTCGGTCAACCCGGAGGGAGCGCCCACCGCGACGCGCACCTCCATAGAGCCCGTCAAACCCGATCCGTCCCGGATTCCACGCCATGCGGTCACCGCTGGCGGGACACCACGATGCCTCGGAGCGGCGATTTGTCCCCCGCCGCCGGGAGGCAAAGCGTCTCCTGAGTCGCGCCGGATTGCGCCTGCGCGCCGGCGCCGACCTGTCCGTGCACATAGGCGCACAGTTCTCCGGTCAAGACCGTGCCGTTCTTATCCAAATCGGCCGCCCCGCGCATCCCTTTCAGCAGGAAATACGTAAAGAGTCCATGTTGCCCCGGTCGATAGGCCTGCGCCTCCTGCAGGCCGGCATTGCCGACCATCAACATGATTCCACCCTGCTCCGCTCCCGCATCGTGGGGGAGCCAG
>Ga0268299_1002569_pt1 | contig 20938 bp, 25 predicted proteins | sample NOBtaG_FD_193484 | JGI IMG/M metagenome (GOLD analysis project Ga0268299, IMG submission 193484) | Activated sludge microbial communities from bioreactor in Nijmegen, Gelderland, Netherland - NOB reactor | ecosystem: Engineered > Bioreactor > Aerobic > Activated sludge | place: Netherlands... | reverse complement strand
ACCGGGCCGGCGCGCTCTTGCCCTTCCTGCACCACTACAACTATCATCGCCCGCACTTCGGCATCAACGGCAAGACACCTATATCGCGTCTGCCCGTAAACAACCTATCGAGACATGACAACTAGAGCGGTTTCTGTTTAGACTGAATCACAAATGTATACTTCGTCGTCATCGCGAGCGAAGCGTGGCGATCCAGAGTCTCACGCAAAGGCCTGAGTTTGTGGCACTGGATTGCCACGTCGCTTCGCTCCTCGCAATGACGCTTAAGCGCGGCGCTTCAGTCAAACAATGAAACAGTCTAGCTGATATCTTCCCAGACGATGCGTTTGCGCATCAGGTCTGAATGGCGCTTTTCGAGATAGGCGTCGGAGCGGCCGATAAAATCCTCCATCTCCTTGCGCGCGCGTTCGGCGTCGCGTGAGACAATCGCCTGATACAGACTTTCATAGGTCTCAATCTGATAGCGCTGCTCGCGCTCGGAATAATTCAGCGTGATGCCGGAACTGTTGGTCATCATATGCACCGAAGACACCAGCAGGCCAATGGCGGGATTACCCGACGCCCAGGCGATGAGATCGTGAAATTTGCGGTTTTCGTCCTGATAGGCGTCATTGTCGCCGACACAGCTTCGCAATTTGGCGATGCATTCTTTCAGCCGCTCCAGATCATCATGGCGCGCATTGTGCGCCGCCATCGCGGCCATGCCGGGGCTGATCACCTGGCGCAATTCGATCAGCGACCGGAACGGGGCATCCAGGAACTGCAGCAGCAAAGCCAACGTGCTGGCCAGATTGCGGGTATGCGGCTCGCCCACCACCGGGCCACCACCGGGCCCCGGCTTGATGCTCAGAACCCCCTGCAATTCCAGAAAGCGCAACGCCTCGCGCAGGGTGGCGCGCGCCACGCCATAACGCTCCACCATTTCATGTTCGGGCGGCAGTTTCGCGCCGGGCAGCAGATGCCTGTCCGCAATTTCGCGCACAATACCCTGCGCCACCCGGATCGCCATCTTGGCCCCGCGCCCGTGAACGCCGTTACTGTCCTTGCCGGGAAACCCAATCAGGTTTCCCTCAGCCGATGCTGATTTCCCCTCAGCCGATGCTGATTTCTCTGTCATTTTCTACACATAGCAGAAGTATCGCCCCCGGTCAGCCTAAAAGCTTATTGAGGTTTAACCCCCCGCATCGCTCTATACGCCATTGACACATATGTTAATGACATATATTTTTTGCCCATGCAGATTGTGACAGTCGTTGAGACGCAACAATTTGAGCAGTGAAGAGCGTTATGAACTAATTGGCTTTATTGCCCGCAATCCTGGCGCAGGCGTATCTATCGGTGGTGGCGTTCGCAAAGTGCGGTTTGCCCGGTCAGCCAGCGGCAAGAGCGGCGGCTATCGGGTCGTGCATTTCTATGGTGGCCACAGCGCAGAACCGATCTTTCTGCTGACGATTTTCGCCAAGAATGAAAAGTCGGCGCTCACCAAAACAAAAACCGATGCACTCAAAAAGCTTGGGGGGCTACTGTCGGATACCTACAGGAGACCAGAATGAGTGATGCGTTCAAGAGCATCGAGCGGGGCCTGAAACAGGCCATCGCACACGCTAAAGGCGGACGGCCTGGCGCCGTCCATGAAATTGAAATACCCGAACCGGATGTACCGTCCATCAGGGCAAAAACCGGGTTGTCGCAAGCGGCCTTCGCAAAAAGCATCGGCGTCGCCAAGGGCACGGTGCTGAACTGGGAGCACCGGCGCCGTGCCCCGGATGGTCCCGCCCGCGTCCTGCTCGCGCTGATTGATAAAGACCCGGACATTGTTCAGCGCATCCTGTCCCGGGATTGAGAATACCCAAAGCAGGTCAAACTTATTCCGGCTCACCACTTATGACGCATCCTCTAATTGAGGATGCGCCTTACAGATTACCCGCGTTAATCGCATTTAATTTTACCCGGCGGCTCACCCGAAGCGCAAATGACATCTGGAATGCTGCATCCATGTATCAAAGCTGCATCTATGTATCAATGAGGTCTCCCTTGCTCTTGCTGCTTTCTGTTTGTTATGGGCGTAATCTATTATAAGCTTCTGTCAAACAGCTAACAAAAAAGGAACAGGGATATGCCTCCGAAGAAATCTCTAGCTATGGTGCTGACTGGCGCGAAAAAAATCGAGCGCATGGACCTGCCGGTTCCCGCCGTCACCGCCGACACCGCCATCATGCGGGTCGAAGCCTGCGGCATTTGCGGCAGCGATTACGAACAATATGAAGGCTTTCTGAATATGCCGATGAACGTGATCCCGGGTCACGAGCCGATCGGTTTCATCGAAGCCATTGGCGACAATGCGGCAAAACGCTGGGGCGTGAATGTCGGCGACCGGGTGGCGGTCGAGACCATGATTTCCTGCCGCTTCTGCCCGCCGTGTCTTGGGGGCAGCTATCACCTGTGCGACAATCGCCGCATCTATTCCTATATTCCGATCAGTGATGGCGGCGGCCTGTGGGGCGGCTATGCGGAATATATGTATCTCGATCCCAACACCATTCTGCACAAGCTCGACAAGTCCCTACCGACCGAACTTGCGGTGATGTTCAATCCGCTGGGCGCGGGTTTCCGCTGGGCCGTGGAAATTCCCAAAACCAAACCTGGCGACACCGTAGTGATCATGGGGCCGGGGCAGCGCGGCCTGTCCAGCGTCGCTGCCGTCAAGGCTGCGGGCGCCGCCAAAGTGATCGTCACCGGACTGGAAGCCGACCGTCCGAAAATGGAAATCGCCAAACTGTTCGGCGCGGATCACGCCATCGATGTGCAGAACGAAAACGCCAGGGAAAAGGTAAAGCAATACACCAATGGCAAGGGCGCGGACGTGGTGGTGGACGTGTCGGCCTATGCGACCGAACCCGTAACCGATGCGCTCAACTTTGTGCGTCCCGGCGGGACCATCGTGCTGGCCGGCGTCAAGGGCTACAAGCCGGTGCCCGGCTTTATTTCCGACATTATCGTGATGAAGGAAATCACCATCAAGGGCGCCATGGGCGTGACCTGGTCGGGCTATGCCAGCGCCATCGAACTGCTGGAAAGCCGCACCGTGCCGTTCGAGAAAATGCACACCCATGATTTCGATCTGACCGACGCGGAACTGGCGATCAAGACACTGGCGCGCCAGGTGCCCGGCGATGAATCGATCCACACCTGCCTTATCCCAAACATGAAATAAAAAAGTAGAAAGTAGAGAATATGGATTTTGTACGTGACTGGGTGGAGATGTCACCCTATGCGCTGGCGCTTGGCGTCAAGCTGACCAGCCTGAATGAAGAAGGCGCGGCGTTTTTATTGCCGTTCAATGAGAGCAACGCCAATCCCGGCGGCGCGCTGCATGGTGGCGTCTATGCCTCGCTCTCATCCATTGGCGGGCACACCATGGCGCGCGCCGCACTGGGCGCGGCCAGCGGGCCGTGGCACACGATCGGCTTCCAGATCAACTATCTGGCCGCCGCCATCAATGAAGATGTGCTTGGCGAAGCCAGATTGCTGCGCCGGGGCAAGGAACTGTGTTTTGTTGAGGTGACCACCCATACCAAAGACGGCAAACCCACCGGCCATGCGACGCTGGCCATGCGCGGACGCATGGGGTTGCCGCCTGCTGAAATGGTCAGGTGTCCTGTGGACGAAGGCGGCGCTGAGGTCAGCCCCATGGGCAAGATGATGGGCGGCGTCAGCTTCATCGCCGGACGCGGCCTGAAGACCGAATATATGGCGAACAGCCGCGCGCGGATGACCATGCCGGATATTGAGGCCAACCGCGATCTGAATGGCGGCCATCACGAGGGTGCAGTGCTGGCGCTGCTCGACACCTGCGGCGCCATGGCCGCGTGGGCCGAAACCGGCCCAGGCCCCTACAAGGCCTCCACCGCCGCAATCCAGGCGCAATTGCACAAGCCGCAGCCGAAGGGCGAACTGATTTCCTACGCCCGCGTCGTCAACCGCGACAATGAAATATTCTGGAGCCATGTGGATGTGGCGGAGCGCGCCAGCGGCGATCTGGTGGCGCAGGGCACGGTGCTGTACCGGATTGTGCGATAGTAAAACGAATGGCCGCGCCCGCGTTACAGCGGCGCGGCCAGGCTGAAGAAGAAGCGCGGCGATTTTCCTTCCGTGCCACGGGCGGGGACGCTGGTGGTGAGGGGTTTGGCAACCTCGACATAGCCGGTCAGTTTATCGCTGAGGGTGAAGCGCGCGCCGCCGCCCAGGGATGCGGCGGATTCCTTCCACGGACGGGCATTGTTCTCAATGTGCCAGACCGAGCCAATATCATAAAAGGCATACAGCTCGCTGGAGCGTAAAAAATCATTCTGATAGGGCGTGGTATATTGGCCTTCGGCACGCGCAGAGACGCCGTGATCGCCGGTCAATTGCGACGGGTCATAGGCATGGCCGAAGGGTACGCCGCCATAGCCGAATTCTTCCGATGAAAACAATTGCGACAGCGCATACTGGCCATTCATGGCGAATACTGCGCGTGTGCGCTCCGTGATGCTCTGAATGCGCATGGCATTGCCGGTAATTTTGGTAAAATCCTCGCGCCCGCTAAACCGGGTGCGGTTCAGATCGCCGCTATTGGTGGCGTGCAGGATATCCAGCCCCTGGCTGGCTTCCAGGCCGAACAGATTGACGCCGGCAAACCGGTCGGTGAAATCCGCCGAAGCCCCGGCGCGCACGACACGCAGCCGGTCTTCCGTCAGCAGCGAACTGCGCAGATCGGTGCGCGAATTTTTGACCGTGAAGCTGCCCTGAAAGGAAATGTTCTGGCGGCGCGAGCGCACCCACGGATGGCTGAGCGTCGCGGTGATGGAGCGGTTTTGTCCTTCAACATCAAATTGTTTCAGAGTAGAGCCGGGGTTTGAATAGCTGATATTCGCCGAAATTCCCGCAACCGTTCCCTCGGTTCCCACCGGCTGCGCATAACCGAAATCAAAGAAACGCAATTCATTGGTATTCTGGGTCACCACGCTTTGCGCGCTGATCCGCTCATACATGCCCAGCAGATTATTGTACCCGCCCTGCGCGCGAAACTGCACCGCGCCGATAAATTCAGTGCCGCGATTATCGACGCTGAGCGCGGCGTCCCACGGGTCTTCGCTGACCTGCAGCACCAGATCGGTGGCGCCCGCCGTGTCGAACGACGGCACCAGAACCGCCTTTGCGGCGACCCCCGGCAAATCATTCATCAGCAACATATAGCGTTCCAGCACATCGGCGCTGAGCGGCGTGGATGCGGTAATTTTATTCAGATAGGCTTCGAGCAGTTTGCCCTTGCCGGGAAGCTTCCCCTCGATGGAGGCCTTGCCGATCTGTCCTTCGAATATGACAATCTGCACGATGCCGTTCTCAACCCGCTGCGCTGGTATGGTTGCGCGCGCCAGCACATAGCCCGCATTGCGGTATTTCGCGGTAATCGCATCGGCAATCTGGTAAATGACGCCAAGTGTAATTTCCTTACCAAGATGGTCCTTGTAAAAATTGCTTAGCACCGCCTCCGGGAAAATGGTGTTGCCGCGCAGGGTAATGGCTCCAAGCGTGAAGCGGATTTTGTCCGCCTCTTCCGGCGGTAATTTTTTTTCGTCATCGGGTATCAGGGGTTCATTCACCGCGCGGGGTAATTTGGGCGCCTCAAAGCGCTCCTGAAGCCGGCCCGGATCGACCGTACCCGGAATATTTGGCTGCGGCGCCTGGGCCAGCGCCGCAGCCGATGCAAGCTGGGCGCCCAGCAGCATACACATGAAATAGCCTGAAAACGGGTTACGCATGGATGTCTGCTACTTCTTCCTGAAGCTGGAAAAGGCGGTGTCGATCTGTGGCCGCCACTCCTCTCCCCAGCGTTTGAATTTGCTCATAATGACTTTTTTGCGCGGCTCCTTCGCCACCGCCTCGGCCGTCCAGTCCTGAAACCGCCAGACCTTCGTATCCTTGGGGGCCTTGATAATCAAATCTGGCGTCCAGCCATAGGAAGCCTGTAACAAAACATCTGCACTGGCCCGGTGAAAACGCGGACCAATGACCGCGAGAGGAAGGAACAGGCCGCGTGATTTGGCAAACGCCAGCATTGCTTTCTGCCGGCCGGACACCTCGTCCGGCGCCAGTGTTTCGACCTGAACATGCCAGCAGTCCTGTGCACCACTGATCTGGTTCAGGGCAGTTTCGCTGTAAAAGTAATGCGGTTGCGCGCACTGTTCATAGGGCTTGAAACCGGCGCCGGTTTTCGAACGCGACACGCGGAAATAGGCTGTTTGCTTGACGGTCTTGCCGCTGATCAGAAGCAACCCCAGTTTGGAGGTCTGAAATTTTTCGCCGCTATCCTCTACGGCGTAATAGACGGACCATTCGCCCTGGGGCAGTGGAATCGTCATGCCACCCAATTGCACGGCCCCGCTTGCGGTCTGACCTGCATCCAGAGCCAATGCCGATGTAACAGCAAACAGCAGGCCCAGTAACAGAGTAGCCCCAAACCCGGCAACCCCAAATGCCCCGCGCATAAACCGCAGGCGTGTATATAAATTCATGCTATCCCCCGTCAAACCGGCACAATCAGCAACCCGCTAGCAACCGCAACCCGCGCTGCGCGTCTGTTCAACATCTTCGATGATTCCCTCTAATTCAGTCTCATCGACAGCGTCATTGCCCCCCTGGTCGCCGCCGTCAAGCATCAGTGTTACATCCATATCCGCGACGTCCGCCTCAACATCCGCATCCGTTGGCGCGGGTTCGGATGCAGGCTCGCCGGGCTCTGCCGTTGTCGACATGCCTTCGCCGACTTCCACCGGCTCGCCGGTCTGTCCCTGAACGACAATTGCGCCATTTTCGACATTTGCGCTTGTGGTGCCATCTTCTTCCACCGTCACGGTCAGAACCGTGCCGCGCACACCAATTGTCGTGGTGGGTGTTTTGATCTGATAGGCGGCGCTGCCCATTTTCCCGGTTACGAAACGCGCGACCCCAAGGGTGGCGTTAACAACCATTTTGGAATCCCTGGAATTGGGATCATAGACAAAGGCGTCAATGGTCACCCTGGAATCCGGGCCTACCGTCAGAAGCGTCTCATCGGGAAATCTGATTTTAGAGGCGCTGTCCGCCTTGGTGGCAATGACTTCATTATAAAAAATATTATCCGACATGGTGAGCTGGCGTACTTCCGGGCCGTAAATCCCCTCAACCTGCCGCACCACTGCAGCCGTAGCGCCCACTATCAGCTTTTCCGCCATGGCGGAACAAGGCAATACGGCAGAAATCGCGACGCCAAGCCCAATTCTGAAAAACTTCAGTCCCATCCCGGTCACCTGCTAACGATAGCTCTCAAAAATCCAGTATAGATCATCAGCACCCTTTAGGAACATGATTAAGCACCAATAATGTGGTTAATAGAACTTTCAGTGATATAATGCACCCTTCTGCCCAGTAATATTTAAAAAAGACGGTCAGGAACCGGCTCCTGTCCCGGAATCTGGTCCATATCAGGACGCCGAATCAACACGCAATGACCAAATAGCTATAGTACAGGCATCAAAAGAATGGAGCAGACGCTGCCGAGACGCGCAAAGGTTAGAAATAGCGGCCGGCAACCGGTATTTTTTGTTCCCCGGATTGTTTTTGCTTTGATTGGCCTGCTGGTCGCGGTGCATGTGCTGCGCATCTTTCTGGCGCCGGACTTTGACCGTTTTGTCGTGGTTATGTTTGGCATATTGCCTGGAAGATACATGCCGGATGTCATATCAACGTACTGGGGCGGCGTATGGCTGGCTATTCCACCATTCATTACCTATGCATTTCTGCATGCGGATTTTACCCATCTGGCAATCAATAGTGCGTGGTTACTGGCATTTGGAACTGCGGTGGTGCGCAAGATCGGAACGCCCTGCTTTATGATGCTATATTTAATCTGCGCTGTGATCGCCGCACTTGTTCACATTTTAGTGGATATTGCATCGCTGACCCCCATGGTGGGTGCGTCCGGCGCCATATCCGGCCTGATGGGGGCGGCCTTCAGATTTTCCATGCAGGATATCATGGAGGGGCGAACGGAAGATATCGGCCCGGAAGGCCGCAGGCCCATACGCCTGCTGCCCCTGAATAATCGCAACTTTTTGTCGATGAGTGCGGGTTGGTTGACGGTCAATATTATTTTCGGGCTTACCGGCATCCGGGTGGCCGAACATGTCCTGGTGATTGCCTGGGATGCCCATATTGCAGGTTTTGTCGCCGGGGCATTGCTGATTGGCGTGTTTGTCAAAAATAAAAAAGTGTCCGGCGTCACATCCGCTTAATATTTTTTTATACTTATAAATGCTAATACCTATATAGAGCGGTAATGCCACACTGAATCGGGATTTTTTGAAAATGAATTATGCAGAAAGAGCCGCTTATCCCGGCAAAAACGAAGACAGCATTGCTGGCAAACCCCTGCGGGTGCGGCTGCTCTATGCGCTGGGCGTGGGCGTGCTTGGATATTTCACCTTTAACGCCCTGATCCTGTTGGGCGTGGTGCAATTTATCTATATTGCCGTGAACAAGTCAAAAAATGAGGAAATCGCCCGTTTCAGCAGAAACCTGCTGAGCTATCTGGGCGAAGTGCTGGCGTTCATGCTGTTTCTCGATGATACGCCGCCCTTCCCGTTCGCGCCCTTTCCCGGCAACGAAACCGGCGCCCGCTGACCGGACGCGCGCTCTGAGTTTCCGGATGCCCTGCACGACCGCAATGACATTCTTGCGGCGTTCGGCTATGAACGGATCACGATTCCACTGACCACATATCTGCAAGGGGGCCGGTCCGTCCATGACTGCGATTATTGATATTAAAGGCCGCGAAATTCTCGATAGCCGGGGCAATCCGACCGTTGAGGTGGATGTCATTCTGGAATCCGGCGCCATGGGCCGCGCGGCGGTGCCCTCGGGCGCATCGACCGGCGCGCATGAAGCCGTTGAACTGCGCGATGGCGGCGCGCGCTACAAGGGCAAGGGCGTGCTGAAGGCCGTGGCCGCCGTGAATGACGATCTGTTCGATCTGCTGTCGGGCATGGAATCCGAGGAGCAGGTCGTGCTTGACCGCATGATGTGCGATCTGGACGGCACGCCCAACAAATCACGGCTGGGGGCCAACGCCATTCTGGGCGTGTCGCTGGCCATTGCAAAGGCGACGGCGAACGAACTGGAACTGCCGCTGTTCCGCTATGTGGGCGGGCCGCTGGCGCGCACCCTGCCTGTGCCGATGATGAACATCATCAATGGCGGGGCGCATGCCGATAATCCCATCGACATTCAGGAATTCATGATCATGCCGGTGGCCGCAAGCAGCATCGCGGAAGCGGTGCGCATGGGCGCGGAAGTGTTTCATACGCTGAAAGCCGGACTGAAAGATGCGGGGCACAACACCAATGTCGGCGACGAAGGCGGCTTTGCGCCCGCACTTGGTTCCGCCACCGGCGCGCTGGACTTCATCATGAAGGCGATTGAGAAAGCCGGTTACAGGCCCGGTGAGGATATTTATCTGGCGCTCGATGCCGCCTCGACCGAGTTTTACAAAGACGGCAAATATATTATGGCGGGCGAAGGCAGGACGCTCGATGCGAGCGGCATGGTGGCCTATTATTCCGATCTGGTGAAACGCTATCCGATCATTTCCATCGAGGATGGCATGGCCGAAGATGACTGGGCCGGATGGAAGGCGCTGACGGATGCGCTGGGCGCCAAAGTGCAACTGGTCGGTGATGATCTGTTCGTGACCAATTCCACGCGCCTCAGGGACGGTATAAAACAGGGCGCCGCCAATTCCATTCTGGTCAAGGTCAACCAGATCGGCAGCCTGACCGAAACCCTGGAAGCGGTCGAACTGGCGCATAAATCCGGCTATACCGCCGTAATGTCGCACCGTTCCGGCGAAACCGAGGACGCCACCATCGCCGATCTGGCGGTCGCCACCAATTGCGGCCAGATCAAGACCGGGTCGCTGGCGCGTTCCGACCGGGTGGCGAAATATAATCAGCTCATCCGCATTGAAGAAATTCTGGGCACGGCCGCCAAATATGCCGGGCGTTCGATCCTGAAGGGATGATGGATACGCCCAACCCACCGCGCAGCCAGGCCGCCATTGCCCAGCGCGACAGCGCCGTGCACCGGGTGGGCGCGATGGTGCTGCGCTATGTCTATCTGATCAAGGGTTCGTGGCCGCGCGTGCTGGATTTATGGTACTGGCCGACCCTGCAAATGGTGATGTGGGGTTTCATTACCTCGTTTCTGCATGAGAACAGCAGTTTTTTTGCGCAGGCGTTTGGCGTGCTGCTGGGGGCGGTGATGCTGTGGGACGTGATGTTCCGTGGACAGATGGGTTTTGCACTGTCGTTCTTTGAGGAAATCTGGTCGCGTAATCTGGGCCATCTGCTGGTCAGCCCGCTGCGCCCGCGCGAATTCATCTATGCGCTGCTGACCATGAGCGTGCTGCGCACGGTGTTTGGAATTTTCCCCGCCACATTGCTGGCGATCTGGTTCTTCGGGTTCAATGTGTACAGCCTGGGCCTGATGCTGGCGGCGTTTTTTGTGTGCCTGATCATGGCCGGATGGTCGATGGGCCTGCTGGTGTCGGGCCTGGTGCTGCGCTATGGCATGGGTGCGGAAAGCCTTGCCTGGGCGCTGATTTTCGGCCTCGCGCCCTTGTGCGCCGTCTATTACCCGGTGGCGATTTTACCGCAATGGGTGCAATGGATTTCCTGGAGCCTGCCACCCTCATATGTATTCGAAGGCATGCGCGCCATCATGATCGATCATAAAATCCGCATGGATCTGCTGTTCATGGCGCTGGCCCTGAACGCTGCCTATCTCAGTGCCGCATCCTGGTGGTTTCTTTCGTGCCTGAAATCGGCGCGGCGCACCGGCAAACTGCTGCAGGTGGGGGAGTAGGGCTGGGCGAGATAGCGTATCGCCGCCAATAAGCGCAGTATCCGTAGCAATATTTGCCGTTAACCATAAAAAATAATGGCTTAGATAACATTATCAACCTATATAGTCAGAGTCTGAATCAAAATTATTACTGGTTACGATATTCTCTTGCCAGACGTCTTGAGATCATGCGGATTGAAGCGATATAGGCCCAGCTTTCGGATGAGAGAATAGATTTCTCCCAGTCTTTGGCAAGACGCCGGCAGCGCCCGAGCCATGCGAATGTTCGCTCGACGACCCAGCGTTTGGCGATGAGGACAAAGCCTTAGCGAAAGCCATTGGCAGCCCGTGTGCCCAATATACTGAATGGCGTTCCAGATCGTGCGAAGGTCAATTTTGCGCGGCCTGCCAACCGTGTTCGGCGGCGGCATGAAAGGTTCGATAATTTCCCATTCTTCGCCGCTCACATCACCTGCATAACGCAAAAAACGCCGGTCATAATCGCGGCGAGTGGTTTCAGTCCATGGCATGTCGATCTCCTGTCAGTTCACAAACCAACAGAATCACAAGTCGCTGAAATCACTCAATTTTAATTTTCGGCCGGGATCTAATGTGAAAAATATCCATTTCCGGCCATCCGGGCAGATCAGGCTCCGCATGTTGACCATGACTAAACATCATGTCAGAATCGCGGCCATGGAAAAATTTTATGAATTTTTTGCGGGCGGCGGCATGGCGCGAATGGGGCTTGGCCCTGGGTGGAACTGCCTGTTCGCCAATGATTTCGATCATAAAAAAAGCCGTATATATCGCCAGAACTGGGGCGATGACGGCATTCTGAAAACAGCGGATGTTCGCGCTCTGAAGGCGCAGGAACTGCCCGGCCAAAGCGATCTGGCCTGGGCGTCGTTTCCTTGTCAGGATTTATCGCTCGCTGGCGGTGGCGCCGGGTTGAAGGGTGACAGATCAGGAATGTTCTGGCCGTTCTGGGAACTGATGCAGACGCTGGGTAATGAGGGCCGCGCGCCCCGGATCATCGCCATAGAGAATGTCTGCGGAACGCTCACCTCGCATGGAGGCAAGGACTTTGCCGCCATTTGTTCGGTGTTTGAGAATTCCGGCTATCGTTTTGGCGCTGTTATCATTGATGCGGCGCTGTTCGTACCCCAATCCCGCCCCCGGCTGTTTATTATTGCCGTGCGCAACGATCTTGACGTGCCGTCACATCTGGAAGCGCATGGGCCATCTTTCATGTGGCACACGCGCGGACTTAGGACGGCTTATGAAAAGTTACCGCCGAAAGCCAGGAATAACTGGATTTGGTGGAATCTCCCCGAGCCGCCGAAACGTAATGCCCAGTTCACGGATCTTATTGAGGATAGCCCGTCTGGCGTCGCATGGCATACCGCAGCGGAAACAAGACAATTGCTTACGATGATGAGCGAAGTCAATCTTGCCAAGGTAGAGGAAGTAAAACGCATTGGTCGGCGGATGGCTGGAGCGGTTTACAAACGCACGCGGTTTGATGAGGATGGATGCAAGGTACAAAGGGCTGAAATCAGGTTTGACGATGTGGCCGGGTGTTTGCGAACCCCCGCAGGCGGGTCCAGCCGGCAGATCATCATGATCGTTGATGGCAAGTCCGTAAAATCGCGGTTGATTTCAAGCCGGGAAACGGCCCGATTGATGGGCCTGCCGGATGAATATGAACTGCCGGAAAATTATAATGAAGCCTACCACCTTACCGGCGATGGCGTTGCTGTGCCTGTTGTGCGTCATCTGGCGGCGCATATTTTTGAGCCAGTGCTTTTGTCCCAGAATAACCGCAAGCGACGGGCCGCATGAACGTAATTCCCTGCGCACACGACAAGACCTTTCAAAAAAAGGTTGAGGATTTCGCTGAAGCGCTGAAAGTCGAGTCACATAAAATCGGCGATCATGGTTTGACAGAAAAAGAATTCTATGACAGCGGCATTCTTCCGGCAGCGGTGGAGCGTCTGCGGGGACAAAACGCTGCAACGATGCGTGAAAAACGTGATTTTGTCCGCCTGGTTCTAAACCATATGCAGGATCATGGTTTCATCCAGGAATGGGCTGCCGCCGGGAGCAAGAACCGGCACGATTATACGATCACAATGCCGAACGGCTGGATTTCGGTCATTGAGTTAAAAGGATGTATGGATGGAAACAATACGACCATTTTTGAAAGGCCACCGCATGCGCGGGAATTTATTATCTGGAGCATTTGCCCAAAAAGGGGTTCGGACCCGCAGAAAAATGTTTGGTCAGGCATTCACACCCGTTTAAGCGCTGAAATGATCGACAAAGAAAAGCAAGTGGACGGATTGATTGTGTGGGATTGGGTTTGCGGTACATTAGATCGCCCTTGCCCTAAACTTTCATTGCGGGCGCTGGATCCGAACGCAGTCAGGAACAGCGAGACAATCGATAGGCGCATAACGCTTGGTCAGCATTTCGTCACGCCTCCCTGCATTTATCTATTTCCATCCACGGTGCCAAGTGTGCGTAATAACTCAAAGCCTGAACCGCATCGTCTCAACGGTGTGCAAATTCTAAAAGCCTTTGCGGAATGCTTTAATATAAGCGGCGAGGAATTGAACTATGTCCGTTTCGCTGTTGAAAATCGAGGGATAGACATTGTCCGGACTACGTCTGTCGAACGATCCGGCGCCATTCAGAAGGTCTCTCGCGCTACGCCCATAAGACGAAAATAGCCGTCATGTCCACCGTTTCGCCTGTACGACGCCGCACGATGCAGGCGGTGAAAAGCAAAGACACCGCGCCGGAAATGGCGGTGCGGCGCACGGCCTTCGCCATGGGCTACCGCTACCGGCTGCACGGCGAAAATCTTCCCGGAAAACCCGATCTGGTTTTCGCGTCCAGGCTGAAGGTCATCTTTGTGCATGGCTGTTTCTGGCATGGTCATAACTGCCGCCGGGGCGGGCGGACGCCCAAAACCAACCGCGATTACTGGCAAGCCAAAATCGCACGCAACGCGGCGAGGGACGGCGCATCGCGCGCGGCGCTGGCGAAGGCGGGCTGGGATGTGTTGACGATTTGGGAATGCGAGACCAGAGAACCTGATGTCTTGCAGAATACAATATCCAGGTTTCTCAAGTAAAAACCTGCTTCCCTATCCCGTTAATGCGAGAAAATATCCATTTCCGGCCAGCCCAGCAGGTCAAGCTCCGCGCGCACCGGCAGGAAGTCGAAGCAGGCCTTGGCCATATTGGTGCGCCCTTCGCGGGCCAGCATGCCGTCCAGTTTCGCCTTTAGCGCATGCAGGTGCAGCACATCGCCTGCGGCGTATTTCAGTTGCGCCTCGTTCAGGTTCGGGTCGCCCCAGTCCGAGCTTTGCTGTTGCTTGGAAACCTCGTGCCCCAGCAGGTCTTTCACCACATCGCGCAAGCCGTGCCGGTCGGTATAGGTGCGCACCAGGCGCGATGCGATCTTGGTGCAGTAAATCGGGCTTGTGTCGACGCCCAGATAATGTTTCAGCATGGCCACATCAAAGCGGGCAAAGTGAAACAGTTTGATCACATTTTTGTCGGCCAGCAGGCGCGCAAGATTGGGGGCGTTATAAGCGCCCAGATTAAAGCGCACCAGATGCGCCGTGCCATCACCTGCCGAAAGCTGCACCAGGCACAGCCTGTCGCGATGGGGGTTCAGCCCCATGGTTTCGGTGTCGATAGCAACACAGTTCCCGAAAGAGATATTATCCGGCAGATCGCCAATATGCAGATCAACATTCATGTGGCGCATCCTTTTAGCCGGTCACGCCCATCCTTCGCTCGCAAGCGAGCTTCGGAGGGCACTCCTACGCCTAAGATCGCCATCGTGCGTCTTACGCCAAATGGCGTAAGCCACCCGAAGCCAGCAAGGGCGAAGGGTGGTGCCCAGGAGAAGACTCGAACTTCCACGCCCTTGCGAGCGCTAGCACCTGAAGCTAGTGCGTCTACCAATTCCGCCACCTGGGCACATTAGGGGCAGTAGAGGCGTTGAGGTAGCCATGCGGGGCCGGAATGTCAAAGATTATTTGGGATTATTTGTGCGCTTCGTGGAAAATAGTGCATTATTCAATGCTATACCTGCACTAGTGGATTAGGTTAAAAGGGCTGATTCAACCGCACTTAACAGGTGAGATGACCCGATGGCGAATGAACTGATCACCGTATTTGGCGGATCCGGCTTTATCGGTCGGCATGTGATCCGCAGGCTGGCCAAGCGCGGCGCGCGGGTGCGGGCGGCGGTGCGCCAGCCAAATCTGGCGGGCTATCTCAAGCCCATGGGCGATGTTGGCCAGATCGAGCCGGTACAGGCCAATATCCGCTATGAAAGCTCGATCAAACAGGCGATGCGCGGGGCGGACAAGGTGATCAATCTGGTCGGCATTCTGCATGAAAGCGGCCCGCAGAAATTCACCCGGGTGCAGGCGGAAGGGGCCGCCGCCATCGCACGCGCAGCTTCGGCCGCAGGCGTGCGCAAGCTGGTGCATGTGTCGGCCATCGGCGCGGATGCGGCGTCCTCTTCAAGCTATGCGCGCAGCAAGGCGGCGGGCGAAGCAGCTGTGCGCGAACATTTCCCCGCCGCCACGATTATCCGCCCCTCGGTGGTGTTCGGACCCGAGGATGATTTTTTCAACCGCTTTGCGATGCTGGCGCGCATGCTTCCGGCGCTGCCGCTGATTGGCGGCGGCCATACGAAGATGCAGCCGGTTTATGTCACAGATGTGGCCGACGCCATCGTGCGCGCGCTGGACGACGCCGCAACCGATGGCAAGACCTATGAACTGGGCGGGCCGCACATTTACACACTGAAACAGATCATGGAGATGGTGCTGGAACAGACCGGGCGGCGGCGGCTGTTGCTGCCTTTGCCGTTTTTTGCGGCGCGGATACAGGCGGCGCTGCTGCAAATCCTTCCCAGGCCGCTGCTGACGGTGGATCAGGTGCGCCTGCTGGAAACGGATAATATCGTATCGCAAGGCGCGCTGACGCTGAAAGATCTGGGCGTTACCCAGCCCACATCCGCAGAAGTCGTGCTACCCACCTATCTGTACCGCTACCGCCGCACCGGCCAGTTCGAAGCCAGCAAACCGGCCTAGAAATACGTCCAGATCAGCAGGCCCGCGCCTAATAGCATGCGGTACACGACGAAGGGCGTAAAGCTGGAGGACTGCAGCCAGCGGATCAGGACCGTTATGGCGAACAGGGCCGTAAAAAACGCCACCGCGCCGGAGATCAGCGCATTGGTTTGAAGTTCCAGTTCGCCGCTCTGGATGATTTCCAGCGCCCCCATGCCGCCCGCCGCCATGGTGACCGGGATCGACATCAGAAACGAAAAGCGCGCGGCCTCGGCGCGTTCCATACCCAGGAAGCGCGCCGCCGTCATGGTGCTGCCGGAACGGCTGACGCCCGGCACCAGCGCCATGGCCTGGGCCAGGCCGATAAGCGCCGCATTCAGATAAGTGACATGTTCCAGCCGGTGCAGATGCCTGCCATACTGGTCCGCCAGATAGAGCAGCGCCCCAAAAATCAGCGTCGTCCAGCCGATCAGCTCGACATTGCGCATCACCTCGCTGCCGCCCAGCTTGACAATCAGCGCACCAACCACAAAGGCCGGAATGCTGGCCAGGCTGATCAACAGAAACAGCTTGGCGTCCTCGGTATAGCGCCCGCGCAACAGCGAGAGGCCCCCCAGCGTCATGCGCCACATCTCGGCGCGAAAATACAGCACCACCGCCAGCAGCGTACCTACATGGACCGCCAGATCGATTAGCGGGCCCTGATCCACCCAGCCCATTATCCTAGGCGTTAAAATCAGATGCGCCGAAGATGAAATCGGAAAAAACTCGGTAATGCCCTGCACAATGGCCAGCACAACAAGATGCAAAATCGGCACGCCCGCAACCCCGCTTCTATTTACAGTAACCGGCACATAGCACTGCGGCCGGGCCGGCAACAGTAAAATAGTGGCCTTGTTGTTTTGATCCTGGCGAAAATTAATCTACAATCCGTCAATGCGCCGTTTATATCATATCCCGCTTTCGCCATTTTGCCGAAAAGTACGTATCGCCCTGGCCGAGAAAGGCCTGGGCTTTGAATTGCGTACGGAGTTGCCGTGGGAGCGGCGGCCGGAATTTCTGGCCCTGAACCCCGCCGCCGAAGTGCCGGTGCTGGTCGAGGAAGGCGAGCGGCTGGTGATCCCCGACAGCCAGGTGATCTGCGAATATCTGGACGAGGCCTATCCGGACCGCCGCCTGATGGGCTTTGACCCCGCATCGCGCACCGAGACACGGCGATTGATTGCCTGGTTTGACCATAAATTTCAGCGCGAAGTCACCGCATATATTCTGTATGAAAAAGTAAACAAGCGGCTGACCAGCCAGTCATCCAACCCGTCTGGCGACACAATCCGCGCCGGTCAGGCCAATCTGCGGGTGCATCTGAATTATATTGCCTGGCTGGTGGAACGGCGGCGCTGGCTGGCGGGGGAAGAGTTCGGCCTGGCCGACATTACGGCGGCGGCGCAATTATCGTGCCTGGATTATCTGGGCGCGGTGCCGTGGGATGATTTCCCGGCCGTCAAGGAATGGTATGCACCGGTAAAATCGCGGCCAAGTTTTCGCCCCATTCTGGCGGATCGTGTCGCAGGGCTTACACCGCCTGCGCATTATCTGGATCTGGATTTTTGAACGGCGCGGACAGCGCTGCGCTAAAATCCGCCTTGCTGGCGCAGGCGGCTGCTGCGGGATTTAACGCCATCGGCATAACAAGCCCCGATGCCGCGACAGCAAGCGCCACACATTTTCAGGAATTTCTAAATCTGGGCCGCCACGGGGACATGGACTGGCTGGCGGCGAAAGCTGACCGGCGCGCCAATCCATCTGTGCTGTGGCCGCAAGTGCAGAGTGTCATCATGCTGGGCATGAATTATGGCCCGGATGAAAACCCGATGGAGAAACTCCGTTTACGGAGTAATGCCAATATTTCGTGCTATGCGCATGGCCGCGATTATCATGATCTGATCAAGAAGCGGCTGAAACAGGTTGCCCGCTGGCTGCATTTTGAGACCGGCGCGGGCGTAAAGGTGTTTGTCGATACGGCGCCGGTGATGGAAAAACCGCTGGCGGCGCGTGCCGGGCTGGGCTGGCAGGGCAAGCATACCAATCTGGTATCAAAGGAATTTGGATCGTGGCTGTTTCTGGGGGCGATCTTTACGGAACTGCGGCTGCCGCTTGATGCGCCGGAGCGGGACCATTGCGGTTCGTGCCGGGCGTGCCTGGATATTTGCCCGACCCAGGCGTTTCCCGGCCCGGGCATGCTGGATGCGCGGCGCTGCATTTCCTATCTGACCATCGAACATAAAGGGCATATTGACCGCGAATTTCGCGCCCCCATGGGTAACAGGGTCTATGGCTGCGATGATTGCCTGTCGGTGTGCCCGTGGAACAAATGGGCGCAACAGGCGCGCGAAACGGCACTTCATCCGTCTACGGATATATCAGAAAACACCCTGGCGGAACTGTTGCATCTGGATGATGCGGCATTCCGTTTGCGGTTTTCCGGATCGCCGGTCAAGCGTACCGGACGTGACCGGTTTATACGCAACTGTCTGATTGCTGCGGGCAATAGCGGTGATGGCGCGCTGCTGTCAGTTATCACACCCCTGCTGAAGGATGCGTCACCGCTGGTGCGCGCCATGGCGGTGTGGGCGATCCGGCGTCTGGCGCCCGCGGAAATGATTGCAGCATTACGCACAGAAAATTTGGCGCAGGAATCCGATCCCGCCGTGCACGCGGAATGGGATTAGATTGTCCGCGATGAATTTATATTGAATGACTTCCCCCTGTGTCATTGCGGGCGAAGCGTGGCAATCCAGAATCATCCCGCCCTAAATCACTCCGCCTTCATATCAAGCTTTTCCAGATTACTGCGCGCCGCCTCTGCCGCTTTGCCTTCCGGCTCCGCTGCTATCACCGCCAGCCAGTCGGTGCGCGCCAGATCGGGCTGTTCTTTCAAACGATACACAATGCCGCGTTCCAGCAATGCCGCCGGGTCTTTTGGACCCAGCGCCAGGGCGATCTGTAAATCCTCCAGCGCCAGATCGAATTTGTTTTCCATGCGCCGCGCCGTGGCGCGAAACACATAGGCGGCGGCGCGTTCGGGATCCAGCGACAATGCCCTGGTAAGATCGGCCTCCGCTTCGCTCCAGCGCTCCATCTCCGCCATCGCGCGCGCCCGGTCAATGCGCAAATCCGCCTCTTCCAGCGGCGCAAGTTCTTTTGAACCGGCGCTCAACGCGGCGCTTAGCACGCTAATGGCGTTAGAGGGAAAATCCCCCATCAGCCAGGCATTGCCCGCCTGTCCCAGCAATGCAGGCGCCATGGCGCGTCCGCCCGGCGTTTCGGCCAATGCCGCAAGGCGCGTCGCGGCCTCGGCATATTTGCCAAGCCGCACCAGCGCCACGGCCGCGCAGTGCTGCGCCGGAACGCCGCCACCCCGGTCACGCCAGACCAGCGCATCGTCATAGGCGGCGTCCGCATTGGTTTCGGTTTTTCCCAGGCAGGCGCGATATTGCGCGGCCTCGACCGCATCTGTCTGCGCGGCGGCGGGGTGCACGGATACGAACGCCGATAACGCCGCCAGAACGAGAGCTGCTTGTATGATGTGCTGCATGGGCCTAAATAGTCATCCTATGACTATCCCTGCAAGTGCGCTTTTTTGTTTCGGGCTTGGCTTTTGCGCCGGGGCGCTTGCTGCACCGTTGCGGCGTGACGGCTTTGGCGTGACCGGCACCCATCGCACACCCCGGAATGACCCGCATATAAAGGCGTTCGGGCCGCAGCATCCCTTTGCGGATGCCTGGCTGGAGGGGGTAACGCATCTGCTGATCAGCATTCCCCCCGATGCGCAGGGCGACCCGGTGTTGCGCGCGGCGGGCGAAAGCCTGGCGCGCCGCGCGGGGCAATTTGCCTGGGTGGGATATCTGTCCACCACGGGTGTATACGGCGATCATGGCGGCGGCGCGGTGGATGAGGACACGCCCGTGCAACCCGGCCCCGGACGCAGCACCTGGCGCGCGCAGGCGGAGGCAGGCTGGCAGGCGCTGCATGCCAGCCACGGCCTGCCGGTGCATATTTTCCGGCTGGCGGGCATTTACGGGCCGGGGCGCAATGCACTGGTGAATGCGCTGGCGGGAACCGCAAGGCGGATTGATGCGCCGGGACAGCTTTTCTCGCGCATCCATGTCGAGGATATCGCCACCGTGTTGCAGGCATCCATCGCAAAGCCCAATCCCGGCGCCATTTACAATGTCTGTGATGATGAACCGGCGGCGGGCGCCGATGTCACAGCCTATGCCTGCGCACTGGCGGGTGTGCCGGTACCGCCGCTAATCCCGCTGGCGGAGGCAGAGCTGAGCCCCATGGCGCGCAGTTTTTACAGGGACAACCGGCGGGTGCGCAATGACCGCATCAAACGCGAGCTGGGCGTGCGGCTGGCCTATCCCGGTTACCGCGAAGGGCTGGCGGCCTTGTGGGCGGAGATGCGGACATAGCTGAGCGCGATCAATATGGCCCCCAGTATCACAGCCACGATCCAGGCCGGGGCCAGCAGCAGCGGCAGCAGCACATCGCTCCATAATTGCGGCAGCACATAGCGTTCCACAATCGCCTGCAACAGATTAAGGCTGGCCGCATGCCAGCGGTACCAGACCTCCCCCAACGCCGCCGGGCGATAGTCCAGTCCACCCCCGGTGATGTGCAGATCAGACAACAGCGCCAGCGCACCCAGCGCCATCACCCCCGCGCCGGACAGCCATATTGCGATCCGCCAAAGCCCCGATTTGCCTGTCACTGTTGCCCCTTTACCTAGGTTCTGTTGACATTCATTTGATCCATAGCATAGCAGACACGAGGTCAATGAACGCCATATAGTTTCGGCTTTTCTTGGCGTATCTGGTTGCAATTGCACGATAGTGTTTGATCTTGTTGAAG
>Ga0268299_1002568_pt1 | contig 20941 bp, 19 predicted proteins | sample NOBtaG_FD_193484 | JGI IMG/M metagenome (GOLD analysis project Ga0268299, IMG submission 193484) | Activated sludge microbial communities from bioreactor in Nijmegen, Gelderland, Netherland - NOB reactor | ecosystem: Engineered > Bioreactor > Aerobic > Activated sludge | place: Netherlands... | reverse complement strand
CGAGCAGGACGACGTGCACAACGGCTCGGTCTTCCATCCGGCCGCGGTCGTCTTCCCGGCCGCACTGGCCACGGCCCAGGCCACGGGGGCCAGCGGGCGCGAGTTCCTCGCTGCCGTGGTCGCGGGCTACGAGGTCGGTATCCGCGTGGGCGAGTTCCTGGGTCGCTCGCACTACCGCATCTTCCACACCACCGCGACGGCCGGTACGCTGGCCGCTGCCGCGGCGACCGGGCGGCTGCTCGGGCTCGACGCCGAAGCGATGCTGCACGCCTTCGGCAGCGCGGGAACGCAGGCGGCGGGCCTGTGGGAGTTCCTGCGCGACGCGGCCGACTCCAAGCAACTGCATTGCGCGCACGCGGCTTCGGCGGGCCTGGCCTCGGCCTGGCTCGCCCGCGAGGGCTTCACCGGTGCGCGGCGCATCCTGGAAGGCGAGCAGGGCCTGGCCGCGGGCATGTCCAGCGATGCCGATCCCGGCCGCTTGACCGACGGCCTGGGCCGGCGCTGGGCCACCGCCGAGACCTCGTTCAAGTACCACGCCTCGTGCCGCCACACGCACCCGAGCGCCGACGCGCTGCTGGCGCTGATGCGCGAGCAGCGACTCGCCGCCGACGACATCGTCGAGGTGAGGGCCCTCGTCCACCAGGGTGCGATCGACGTGCTCGGCCGCGTGGTGGTACCCGCGACCGTGCACCAGGCGAAGTTCTCGATGGGCACCGTGCTCGGCCTGGTGGCCGAGTTCGGCTACGCGGGCCTCGATGAATTCGACCGCCACTTCCTCGCGCCCCGCGTCGCGGCTTTCCGCGACCGTGTCGCGATGCAGCTGGACGCCGAGGTCGACACCGCCTACCCGCAACGCTGGATCGGCAAGGTGGATGTGCGCACCCGAGACGGGCGAGCGCTGGATGCACGCATCGACGAGCCCAAGGGTGACCCCGGCAACACGCTGACCCGGGCCGAGCTGGAGGACAAGGCGCGCCGGCTCGCGGCCTATGGCGCTGCGGCAAACCCAGCCGAGATGGGTGCGCTGATCGAAAGCGTGTGGGCGCTCGAACGCGCACCGCGGATCGGCCGTCTGCTCGGCGTGTAGAACGCCGGAACGGCAACGACATGAGCGATCACGCGACGCAGGCGCGGCAACCGCGTACCTATCTGTTCGTTCCGGCCAACCGGCCCGAGCGTTACGCCAAGGCCCGCGCCGCGGGCTCCGATGCAGTGATCGTCGACCTCGAGGACGCCGTTGCGCCCGCCGCCAAGCGCAGTGCCCGCGACGCGCTGTCCGATGCGCTGGACGAAGCCGCGCCGCTGATCGTTCGCGTCAATGCGGCGGGCACGCCGTGGTTCGACGACGATCTGGAGCTGTGCCGGCATCCGGGCGTCGCCGCCGTGATGCTGCCCAAGGCCGACGGCATCGATGCAGTCTGCCGCGCCTTTGAGGCCGCGTTCAAGGACCTGCTGCCGATCATCGAGTCGGCCCGCGGCGTCGAGGAGGTCCGCGCCATCGCCCGCGTGCCCGGCGTCGTCCGGGTGGCCTTCGGCAGCATCGACCTGGCGGTCGACCTCGGCATCGACTGCGCGCCCGAAGGCGGGGAGGCCGAGCTGCAGCCCTACCGCGCGCAGGTGGTGTTGGCGTCGCGGCTGGGTGGCCTCGCTGCACCTGTCGACGGTGTGAGCCTCGCCATCGACGACGCCGCGCGGCTGCGCGCCGACGCGGAGCGCTCGCGCCGACTCGGCTTCGGCGCGAAGCTGTGCATTCATCCCAAGCAGATTGCCGTCGTGAAGGGCGTGTTCTCACCCGATCCCGAGCGCGTCGCCTGGGCGCGGCGCGTGTGCGCTGCGTTTGAAGCGTCGGCAGGCGCCGCGGTGGCGGTGGACGGCGAAATGATCGACGTGCCGGTCGTTGAGCGGGCCCGGGCGGTGCTGCGTGCCGCAGGACTCACAGGCTGAATTCTCGTTCCGACCTTCCCTTAGACCTTCCGCGCAAAAAGGACACCCCAATGCCCCGCAAGACCAAGCCGATCCGCTCCGACATCGCCTGGAGCACCCCCGACCGCATCGAGGTACGCGGGCGCAGCCTGCCCGACGAACTGCTCGGCAAGATCAGCCTCGGCGACATGGCCTGGCTGCTGATCGTCGGGCGCATGCCCACGCCGCAGGAGTCGACCGTGTTCAACGCCGTCGCGGTGACGCTGGTCGAGCACGGCATCACGCCCAGTGCGCTGGCCGCGCGCATCACCTATGCCGGTGCGCCCGAGTCGCTGCAGGCGGCCGTGGCCGCGGGGCTGTGCGGCCTGGGCTCGGTGTTCGTCGGTTCGACCGAGGGCACCGCGAAGATGCTTTATGAAGCCTTGCCGCCCGGAACGAAGGGGGCTGATCTGGAGAAGATCGCACGCGACCTCGTGGCGGGCTACCGCCAGCGCGGGCAGATCGTGCCCGGCCTCGGCCACCCGCTGCACAAGCCCGTCGATCCGCGCGCGCCGCGCCTGTTCAAGATCGCCGAGGACAACGGCTTCGCGGGCGACTACATCCGCCTCGAGCGCCTGATCTGCGCAGAGGCCGAACGCGCGAGCGGCAAGATGCTGCCGGTCAACGCCACCGGTGCGATCGGCGCGATCTGTTGCGAGCTGGGCCTGCCGTGGAAGATCGTGCGCGGCGTAGGCGTGTTCGCGCGCGCCATCGGCCTCGTGGGCCACATCCTCGAGGAAAGCAACAACCCGATGGCAGTCGAGATCTGGCAGCGCGTCGAGGACGAGGCCAGCGCGCATGTGCGGCCGAACGCGGGGTGAAAGTGAACATGAACGAATCGCAGCAGTCCATCGAACAGCCCGTGCAGTGGCCGACAACGCGCCGGGCCGCACCCGAGGCCGCGGCGCAGGCGCAGGGCAGCGCGGTCGCGCGCTGGAGCGTGGACAGCGTCGAAGCCCTCTTCGCACTTCCCTTCGCCGACCTGATCCACCGCGCCCAGCAGGTGCATCGTGAGCATTTCGACGCCAACGAGGTGCAGCTGTCCACGCTGCTGTCGATCAAGACCGGCGGCTGTCCGGAGGACTGCGGCTACTGCCCGCAGTCGGTCCATTTCGACACGGGTGTGGCGGCCGGCAAGCTGCTCGACGTCGGCGAGGTCGCCGCAGCAGCGCGAGCGGCGCGCGCGCAGGGCGCATCGCGCTTCTGCATGGGCGCGGCCTGGCGCGAGCCGAAGGACCGCGACATCGAGAAGGTGGCCGAGCTGGTGCGCGCCGTCAAGGCCGAGGGCCTGGAAGCCTGCTGCACCTTGGGCATGCTCAGCGACGGTCAGGCCCATGCGCTCAAGGACGCCGGGCTCGACTACTACAACCACAACCTCGACACCGCGCCCGAGGCCTACGGCCGCATCATCTCCACCCGCACCTACAACGACCGCCTGCGCACGCTCGAGCGCGTGCGTGATGCCGGCATCGGCGTGTGCTGCGGCGGCATCGTCGGCATGGGCGAGTCTCGGCGCGAGCGCGCCGGGCTGGTGGCGCAGGTGGCCAACCTCGACCCCTACCCCGAGTCGGTGCCGATCAACCAGCTGGTGCGCGTGCAGGGCACGCCGCTGGCCGATGCCGAAGCGCTCGACCCGCTCGAGTTCGTGCGCACGATTGCAGTGGCCCGCATCACCATGCCGCGCGCCCGCGTGCGCCTGTCGGCCGGGCGGCGCGGGATGAGCGATGCGGTGCAGGCGCTGTGCTTCCTGGCCGGCGCCAACTCGATCTTCTACGGTGACAAGCTGCTGACCACCGGCAACCCCGACTGGGAGGCCGACCAGCGGCTGCTCGGCACGCTGGGCCTGCGCACCTGCTGAGGCGCGGCCATGTTCCGCCACATGCTGAAGTCCAAGATCCACCGCGCCACCGTCACCGCGTGCGAGCTGCACTACGAGGGCTCCTGCGCGATCGGCGAGGACCTGTTGGACGCTGCCGACCTGCGCGAGCACGAGCAGGTGCACATCTGGAACATCGCCAACGGCGAGCGCTTCGTCACCTATGCCACGGCGAGCGCGGCAGCGGCATCGTCTCGCTGAACGGCTCGGCCGCGCGCCGTGCCGCCCTCGGCGACCTGGTCATCATCGCCGCGCACGGACATTGCAGTGCAGGCGGCCGAAGCATGAACGCCGCCCCGGCGCCTGCCGCGCCCGCCGAGCGCAAGCCGGTGTCGCTGCTGCGGCTGCGCGCCATGCTTGCCGCCGGCGAGAAGATCGTCATGCTGACCGCCTACGAGGCCGGGTTCGCGCGCGCGGCCGACGACGCGGGCGTGGACTGCCTGCTGGTCGGCGATTCGCTCGGCATGGTGGTGCAGGGCGGTTCGAGCACGGTACCGGTGACGCTCGACGAGGTGGCCTACCACGTGCGCTGCGTCGCGCGCGGCCGCCGTCATGCCTGGCTCATCGCCGACCTGCCGTTCGGCAGCTACGAGGAAAGCCCCGAGCAGGCGCTGCGCTCCAGCGCGGTGCTGGCTCGCGCGGGCGCCCAGATGGTGAAGCTCGAGGGCGGTTGGACGGCGGAGACGGTGCGCTTCTTGGTCGAGCGCGGCATCGTGGTCTGTGCCCACCTCGGGTTGACCCCACAGTCGGCGTCGGCGCTCGGCGGCTACCGCGTGCAGGGCCGCGACGAGGCAGCCGCCGACCGCCTCGCGCGCGAAGCGCGCGCACTGGCGGACGCAGGCGCCGCGATGCTGGTGCTTGAGCTGGTGCCCGCGGCGCTGGCGCGGCGGGTGCAGCAGGAGAACCCGGCGCTCATGGTGATCGGCATCGGCGCCGGCGGCGACGTCGCCGGCCAGGTGCTGGTGCTGCACGACATGCTCGGCGTGACGGCCGGGCCGATGCCGCGCTTCGTGCGCGACTTCGGCCGCGAGGGCGGCGGCATCCGCGAGGCGCTGCGCCGCTACGTCGCCGCCGTGAAGGAGGGCAGCTTCCCCGACGCGGCGCTGCACACGTATTGACCCGCGTCGAGCGGCACCCCATGCAAACGATCCACACCATCGCCGAGCAGGCTGTTCCTCTCTCCCACCGGACGGGGCTTCGAGATCCTTGCGTATGGCGCGGACGGCCAGCGCCGCTTTCGGTGTCGTGCGATCCAGGAGACCTATCGCGCGATCTGGCGCACCGCTGGCTTCAAGAACCTGACGACGCTGGCCGTTCGTCACACCGTGGCAGATCGGCTCAATGCGCGCGGCGCCGACGAGATTCAGGTGGGGCTGCTGCTCGGCATCAGCGAGCGTGCGGCGGTCCGCGAGATGTTCCCGAGGCGGCTGCCCTCGCTGGACGAGTTGACCGAAGAACTGGTGTGACGACCGTGGACCCTGCGACGGAGCCTCGCGCTGAGCCGGAAGGTCAACGCTTGGCGATACGAGGGAGGATCTGGCGCGCAGGAGAGGCCGGGCTCCAAGAAGCGCTGGCCGCAATCCACGGCACGCCCGAAAGACCCCGCTGCCTGTGCGTGCCCGGCGGCGTGGAGATGTACGTCGCGGGCCTGCGGCAGTACGTCGTCAAGCGACTGCCCAACGGCGGAGGACGACACCACCCAAGCTGCGAGTCCTTCGAACCCGAGGCTTCGGTGTCCGGGCTCGGCCCCCTGGAAGGCAGCGCAATTCGAGAGCTCGTCGACACCGGCCGCACTGAGCTTCGCGTGGACTTTCCGTGGACGCGGAGGCTGTCGCCCAGCGCGGCGCGCACAGCGTCCGCGGATTCGGGCCAGGTCAGCGTCACGGTGCGACGGATGAGCTTGCGAGCGGTGCTGCACTTCCTGTTCGATCGCGCCGGCTTCAACCGCTGGACCCCGGGCATGACCGGTCGGCGCAACCAGGGCGTCATCTGGAAGTACCTGCTCGAGGCCGCGGAAGCAGTCGATGTGGCGGGTGGCCCACTGGCTGATCGGCTTTTCGTGCCGGAGGCGTTCAATGAGACAGCGAAGGCGGAGGCCGCGCGGCGACGCCGCGAAAAGCTGGCCATATTGAGCCCAAGCGACGGGGCGACGCCGCTGGCACTCGTGATCGGAGAGTTCAAATCGATGGAGATGGTTGAGGAAGGGCGACGGGTCTGGATCCGGCACATGCCGGACGCGCCGCTGCTTGTCGAGGGCCGCCTGTGGGAGAGGTTCGCGCGCGCCTACGCGCCGCTGTTCGAGGCGCGCGACGCGGATACTGGTCTGCGCGTGCGGCTCGTGATCGCTGCACTCATCAAGGCCCGACGCGAGCACACCTACGAGATCGACGCCGCCAGCCTGATGATGACCAGCGAGCACTGGATTCCTGCCGACGGCGTGCATGAGTTGCCGCTGATCGACTGCCTCGTGCGCGAGGAGCGCCGCTTCATCAAGCCCTTGCGCTACGACGCGCCCAGTGCAGAGGCGTTCGCCAACGCGCTGCTGGTGGACGTCGGTCCCCAGCCGTTCCCGTTGCACCTCGTGAGTCCGTACATGGACGAACGCGGCCGTGCCGCCAAGCGGCGCGCAATCGAACAGGCTGCGCAGGATGTTTGGGTCTGGGAAACCGATCGACCGATGCCAGCGCTGCCCAAGGTCGCCAAAAGATCGGGTTGACGACGGACCTCCGCGCGAGAGCATGAGTCGTCGATTCCCAGACGACCATGAAGGAGTACGAAGTGGCCACGAATGCCATCGTCACCGTCCAGGGCGGCCCCGATGCCTCGCCCACGATTCTCGGGCGCGGGCCCATCCGCATTCCCACCGCCGGGAAGATCCGCGCCGGCATCAAGGTGCTGACACGCAAGGCCTCGCAGAACCCCAAGGCACGCGCGATCTACGAGAAGGGACTCGCCGACGGTGCCTCCTTCGACGCGATGGAGCGCGCCATCACGGAAGCGGTTCCCGACCTCAAGGACCCGCTGGTCCCGCGCAACGTTCCCTGGTTCACTGTGCGCGAGAGCGACTTCGCCAATGCCGAACTGGCTCGGCAGATCATGGATGCCTACGGCGAGGACCAGGGCGAGGGCCGGCACCTCTACCGCTTCCCTGTGATCTTTCCATCGGACCACTGGCAGACCGTGATGCCCCACGAGCTGGCAGCCTGGGGCGCATCGGACAAGCGCTTCTGGTCGCACTACTCGCCCGATGGCAAGGTACGCCAGTGCATGCGGTTCGCGCCGGTGCCGGTGGATGACACGGGGCGGCGGACCATCCGCATCTTTGGTGGCCGCAAGGTCGTCCCGCGGGAAAGCAACGGCGGGCTCTGCGAACCCGAGTCCTGCCCCGAGTACCAGCAGCGCGAGTGCAACCTCACCGGCCGCTTCGTGTTCTTCATTCCAGGCATCCGCGCGTTGAGCGCCTTCGAGTTGCAGACGACGAGCTTCTACGCGATGAACGCCGCGGTCCAGAAGTTCCAGGCCGTCGCGTTCTTGCGCGGCGGGCGTATCTCGGGCTTTCTTGATCGGCAGCACACGCCCTTCTTCATCACGAAGAAGCTGATGGAGGTGCTTCGAATCGACGAACGCGGCCAGGCCGTGCGTACGCCGCAGTGGATCATCGAGCTCGACGCTCCGGTCGATGTCGCTGCCTTGATGCGTGAGCACGAGGACGCCGAGACTGCGCTGGTTCAGGCTACCGGTGCGATGACCATGCTCGAAGGCAGGCAGGTGGCGAACGTCGCCACCTCCACCGAGCTCGAGCGGAAGGCCGCGCAGGAAGCCCCCGGCGGCGGGCGCCCCAGCTTGGCCCAAGTGCTTGCCCGAGCCAAGGATCTCGGGATCGAAGCGGACCGCTACCTGGCCTACGCCGATGGACGCTGGGGTGCGGGATGGCGGCTCAATCAGCACGGGCGGACACGGGCCTGGGAAGACCTGGATCGCCACCGCAACGATGCTCACGGCTACGCCGACAAGGTCCAGGTTGCGCTCAAAGCCGCTACGGAGGGAAGGACAGCATGACCCGCATCGCGCACTTCTCCGACCTCCACTACGGAGGCAGGACGCTCGCCGAAGCCGACCGCTGCTTCGGCGCGGCGATCGACCGCGTGATCGCATGGGGAGCGCTCGGTGTCCACGCCGCCGTGGTGTCCGGCGACGCGACCGACCATGCGCTCGATCTGCACGCACCTGCCGCGTGCCGACTCGCGAGCCAGATTCGGCGCCTGGCCGACCACTGCCCCGTGCTGATGCTGCAAGGGACGTTCTCGCATGAACCACCGGGCACACTGTCCACGCTGAGGCTGCTCGGCGGGCGGTTTCCGGTGCATGTCGCAGACCGCATCCAGCAGGTGGCGCTGACGGCCGACATGCGATGGGTCGGGTCCTCAGCATGGCGCTTCGAGTCGCCGCCGGTGGGGGTTGAAGCGGTTGTCACCTGCGTGCCCTCAGCGAACAAAGCGGTCGTTGCCGCGGCGTTGGGCGCCACGGAAGCCTCGACCGCGCATGGTGAGCAGCTGGCGGAGTTGCTGCGCGGCTTTGCTGCCGTCAACGATCGCGCGCGCCACGAGGGTATCCCGACGATCGCCGTGTCGCACGGCACGGTGTACGGCTGCGTCAGCGAACACGGCGTGCCCATGGCCGGCTTCGACCACGAGTTCACGACGGGCGCCTTGTTCGCCGCCCATGCGCAGGCCTTCTTGCTGGGCCACATCCACCGTCACCAGGGGTGGTACCAGGAAAGCGCTGTCGGCAGGCAGGCGATCGCCTATGCCGGCTCGATCGGGCGCTTTCACTTCGGTGAGGAAGGTGACAAGGGATTCCTGGTTTGGGAAGTCGGAGCCGATGGTGCGAGTTATCGCCTGGAGGCGACGCCCGCGCGACGCACGATCGACATCACCTTCGAAGGACGGCCCGACATCGAGCGCATGCGAGAGCTGGTCGCCAGCCACGACTTGCGTAGCGCCAGTGTCAGGGTCCGGTGGACGGTGGGTGAGGAAGATCGGAGTGCCGTCGATCGCTCGGCCATCGAGGTTGTCTTGGCCGCTGCGGCTGAAGTCAAGCTCGAGGGCCGCATCGTTGCCGTGCAGCGCTCCCGAGCGGCCGGTCTTTCGCGTTTGACCAGCCTCGCCGATAAGGTGAGCGAGTGGTGCCGAGTCGCTGAGGTCGCAGCCGCGCCGATGCTCGACTGCCTGGGTGCCTTAGATGCCGAGAGCCCGGAGGGCATTGCTCAGCGGATCCTTTCGGAAGAACGTCGCCAGGGCTTGCGGCAAGGAGCCAGCGAGTTGGTACCCGCGGAGGCCGAGGCCTTAGAGGTCCTCTGATGAAGAGCGTGCCGATGGCCGCTTCGTCCCTTGAACTCGCCCGCCGCCACGAGAGACTGGTTGCGGACGAACAAGGAGCTACTCGATGCAACCGCTCTCTTTGACGCTGAAGGGCTTTCGCGGCATCCGCGATGGCTTGGGGCGCGACGAACTGTCGCTCGACTTCGAGCGCCTGGCTGGCGACGCGCAGCTCATCGCGATCGTCGGCGGCAACGGCCGCGGCAAGAGCACGATCATGGAATGCATGCATCCCTTATGTTGAATTCGCGGTGTCAACAAGGGACCAAATCACTGAGCCACTCATTGCTTCTGCAGGGTGTCGATCAATGGACACGACACCTTGCCACGGCTCATGCAGCAGTCGCGCACGAGGGAGGCCAATACCGACTCGATGCGCCGCAGGTTCTTTAGCTTCTTGCGCACGTCCACCAGCTTGATCTCGGCAAGTTGGCGCGCTTCATCGCAATGCGTGCCGTCGTCCAGCTTCAGCAGGCCTGCCACTTCGTCGAGGCTGAAGCCCAAGCGCTGTGCGGCCTTCACGAACTTCACGCGGGCGACGTCCTCGGCCTCATAGCGCCGAATGCCGCCGTAGGGCTTGTCCGGCTCGGCAAGCAGAGCCCGGCGCTGATAGAAGCGCACCGTCTCCACGTTGACCCCGGCCGCCTTGGCGACGGCCCCGATCGTCAGGCCGTTGTGATCGCGTTCCATGCCGCTTGACTCCGTACATGAGTACGGAAATAAGCTTACGCCATCGTGTTCAGACTCGCCAAGGAATGCGCATGACGGAAACACCGACCGGGCGCGGAGCCCTCTTCGCGGGAGGACTGGCCGCCATCCTCGCATCGACATGCTGCCTCGGGCCCCTGGCGCTGGTGGCACTGGGCTTCAGCGGCGCCTGGATCGGCAACCTCACCGCGCTGGAGCCCTATCGCCCGATCTTCATCGGTGCCGCACTCCTCGCCATGTTCTTCGCCTGGCGACAAATCTATCGGCCGGCACAGGCCTGCGGGCCGGGCGAGGTCTGCGCGATTGCGCAGGTGCGGTCCACCTACAAAGCCGTCTTCTGGATCGTCGGCGCGCTGGTGCTGATCGCGCTCGCCTTCCCGTATGTCCTTCCTTTGTTTTATTGACCCGGAGTTCGCCATGAAGAAGCTGTTGCTGGTTGCCGTGTTCGCCGCCGCCGCGGTGCAAGCGGCGCCCCAGACCGTCACGCTCGACGTGCCCGGCATGACCTGCGCGGCCTGTCCGATCACGGTGAAGACGGCGATCTCGAAGGTCGACGGCGTGAGCAAGGTCGACGTGAGCTACGACAAGCGCCAGGCCGTGGTGACCTTCGACGATGCCAAGGCCAGCGTGCAGAAGCTGACCCAGGCCACCGAGAACGCCGGCTACCCGTCCACCGTCAAGCGCTGAACCGCAGCGGCGGCAAGGAGGCCACCATGAACGTCATGACGCGCATTGCCGACAAGGCCGGCGCGCTGGGCAGCATCGTCTCGGCGATGGGCTGCGGCGCCTGCTTCCCGGCCCTTGCCAGCCTCGGTGCTGCCCTCGGGCTCGGCTTCCTGAGCCAGTTCGAGGCCTTGTTCGTCACCGTGCTGCTGCCGCTGTTCGCGGGGCTCGCGCTGCTGGCCAATGCGCTGGGCTGGTTCAGTCACCGCCAGTGGCACCGCAGCGTGCTCGGCATGATCGGACCGGCCATCGTGCTGGTCGCCAGCTTCACCGTAGCCGAGAAGCTCCTCTACGTGGGCCTCGCGACGATGGTCGCCGTGTCGGTGTGGGACTTCGTCTCCCCTGCAAACCGGCGCTGCGGGCCCGAAGGCTGCGAGGTCGCGCCCAGGCACTCCTGAAGGCGCCGCGTCAGCACCTGTGAAAGCAACCCCATGACCGAACTCGTGATCAGCGGCATGACCTGCGACTCGTGCGCCACGCATGTTCGCCAAGCCCTGGAGAAAGTCCCCGGCGTGCGCTCCGCGCAGGTGTCCTACCCCAAGGGCACGGCCAAGCTCACGCTCGCCCCCGACACGCCCATGACGGCGCTCGTGGCGGCGGTGACCGTGCTGGGCTATCGAGCCCGTGTCGCCGATGGGAATGCCGACCGGCCGCGCGACGGCCTGCTCGACAAGGCGCGCAGCTGGCTCGGCGGTGGCCAGAAGGCACCCGGTGGGGACGAGGCGTTGCACGTCGCCGTCATCGGCAGCGGCGGCGCCGCGATGGCTGCGGCGCTGAAAGCGGCCGAACGTGGCGCGCGCGTGACGCTCATCGAGCGCGGCACGATCGGCGGTACCTGCGTCAACGTGGGCTGCGTGCCCTCGAAGATCATGATCCGCGCGGCGCACGTAGCGCACCTGCGGCGCGAGAGTCCCTTCGACGGCGGGATCGCGGCGAGCACGCCTGTCATCGACCGTGGTCGCCTGCTCGCACAGCAGCGCTCCCGCGTCGACGAACTGCGGCATGCGAAGTACGAGGCCATCCTCGAGAGCACTCCGGGGATCACGGTGCTGCGCGGCGAGGCACGCTTCAAGGACAGCCGGCATCTGGTCGTCCGGCTCAACGATGGCGGCGAGCGCGAACTGGCCTTCGACCGCTGCCTGGTCGCCACCGGTGCGCAGCCATCGGTCCCGCCGATCCCCGGGGTGAAGGACACGCCGTTCTGGACGTCCACCGAAGCGCTGGCCAGCGCCGTCATCCCGCCACGTCTGGCGGTGATCGGCTCGTCGGCGGTGGCGCTGGAGCTCGCACAGGCCTTCGCGCGGCTGGGCAGCGAGGTGACCGTGCTCGCGCGCCACACGCTGTTCTTCCGCGACGATCCCGTGATCGGTGACGCCGTGACAGCGGCCTTCCGCGCCGAAGGCATCACGGTGCTCGAACACACGCAAGCCAGCCGGGTGGACCACGCCGACGGCGAGTTCGTGCTCGCGACCGATCGCGGTGAACTGCGTGCCGACAGGGTGCTGGTGGCCACCGGCCGCATGCCTGCGACGCATGGCCTCGGACTCGACGCAGCGGGCGTGGTCGTCGACGAACAAGGCGCCATCGTCGTCGACGCTGCGATGCGCACGAGCGTGCAGAATATTTACGCCGCCGGCGACTGCACCGACCTGCCGCAGTTCGTCTACGTGGCCGCGGCCGCCGGCACGCGCGCGGCGATCAACATGACCGGAGGAGAGGCTGCACTCGACCTGAGCGCGATGCCGGCCGTGGTCTTCACCGACCCGCAGGTGGCCACTGTCGGGTTGACCGAAACCGAGGCGCGGGCCAAGGGCCTCGAAGTCGACACGCGCACGCTGACCCTGGACAACGTGCCGCGCGCGCTGGCCAACTTCGACACCCGAGGCTTCATCAAGCTGGTAGCCGAGGCGGGCAGCGGGCGGCTGCTGGGCGTGCGGGCCGTCACACCCGATGCGGGTGAGTTGATCCAGAGCGCTGCGCTCGCGCTGCGAGCGCGCATGACTGTGCATGACCTGGCCGATCAGCTGTTCCCGTATCTGACCATGGTGGAAGGGCTCAAGCTGTGCGCGCAGACCTTCACCAAGGACGTCACGCAGCTCTCGTGCTGTGCCGGCTGAGACGCGTGCCATGGGCGCAGTTGATTGGCCTTGACGTAGAGACTGCTCATGAGAGCCTGAGGCATCTGCTTCCTCGGGGCTCTCCATGCAACCTCTCGCACTCACCCTCAAGGGATTCCGCGGCATTCGTGACGGCCTGGGCCGCGACGAGATCACGCTGGACCTCGAGCGCCTGACCCAGGACGCGCAACTGATCGCCATCGTCGGGGCGAACGGCAGCGGCAAGTCGACGATCATGGACTGCCTCGTGCCCTACATCGGACTGCCGAGCCGCGCCGCGCTGGCCGGTGCGGGCGGCTTCTCCTACTACGACCACGTGTACCTGCCCGAAAGCGTGAAAGACCTGACCTGGGCGCACGAGGGCCGCTGCTACCGCTCGCAGATCGTCATCCGCCTCTGTGGCCGCCGCCGCACCGAGGCCTTCCTGCACACGCTCGACGATGCCGGGCACTGGCGGCCGGTGCAGCTCGACGACGGCATGGTGTCCGACGGCCGGGTCGAAACCTATACCCGCTGCGTCGAGGCCATCTGCGGCAGCGCCGAGACGTTCTTCACCTCCGTGTTCGCGGCGCAGGGCAAGCGCCAGCTCAGTACCTATCGCAACGCCGAGATCAAGTCGCTGCTGGCGGACCTGCTCGGGCAGGAAGAGATCCAGGCTCTGGGCCAGAAGGCCGCGGAGACGGTGCGCCTGTTGAAGGCGGGGTTGGCGACCATCCGGCAGGAACTGGTCGGGCTCGACGCGGAGGGGGTGCGCCTGGAGGCGACACGCCGGCGGCTCGACGGAGCGGGCGAACGCATGGCGGCGGCCGAGCGTGCCAAGACGGCGGCGCATTCCGCATTGGAGGCAGCGCAGGCGCGGCATGCGCGCGTGGCGGTCGAGCGCGAGCAGTCGCGGGCCACCGAAGCTCGCCGCGCACAGCTCGCGGCCGAACGCCAGTCCACTCTCGACACCACCGCGCAGGCTCGCCGTGCGCTCCAGTCCAGGGATCAGGTCGAGCGGCAACGGCTGGAGCAACTTGACCAGCGGGTCGCCGGACGGCGTCAGCAGGAATGCTCGCGGCGCCAGGCGCTGACCCTGTCCCGGCAGCGTTGCCAGGCAGTGCTTGCCGAGGCCGGCGAGGTACAGCGTGCGGACCGGCGCCTGCCGCTCGCGCAGCGTGTGCAGGCGCTGCGCAGCGCGCTCACCGAAGCCTGTCGCCAGCAGACACACGCGCTGACGCGCTGCCAAGGGGCGGTGCGGCTTGCCGAACACCGCGTGGCAGGCATCGAGCAAGAGGCGGGGCGGGCCGCGCTGAAAGCCGAGGAACTCGCGCGCCGGTTCGGCCTGACCGGCGAGGTGCCCTGCGTCGGCACGGACCTGCAGGGCCGTTGCAAGCTGCTGGGTGACGCGCGCGAGGCGCAATCGCTGATCCCGAACGCCCATGCCCAGTTGGCCCGGCTGGCCGTCGAGAAGGCCGCGGCGCAGCAGGAACTGCTCGCCGCGCGCCAGCGCTGCGAAGCGCTGGCCGGCGCACCGCAGAACCTGGCACGGGCCGAGCACCGCGAAGCCGTCGCGCGCGAGCGGGTGAGTCGCCTGGCCGTGATGTGCTCGAAGGCGCCGGCGTGCGCACAGGCACAGATGACATTGGTCGAGATCGACCAGGAGTTGCAGGCGCTGGGCCCTGCGCTGGCCGCCGATGCGGCTGCCGAAACCGCCGACGAGCGCGCCGAGCGCCAGCAAATCGCCGCGGCACGCCAGGCGATCGAGGAGCAACAGGAACAACTGGCGAGGCAGGCCACGGCGGCGCTGGCGCGCCTGGATCACGCGCTTGCGTCGCTGCCGCCCGCCTTCGACGAGCGACAGGTGACGCAGGCCGCTCAAGCGCTGGGTGCCGCTCGGGAAGCCTTCGGCGCGACCGAGCAATCGATGCTGACGGCGGTGCGCGAAGCGCAGACGATCGAGGAGGTGTCCAAACAAGTGGCCGCGCTGGCCGAGCGCCGCGAGCGCGTTCACGCGCGCAGCGCTCGCGTCGAGGACGAACTGGGCAACTGGAGCCTCTTCGCGCGCTGCATGAGCAACGACGGCCTGATCGCGCTGGCGATCGACGATGCGGGGCCCGCGCTCTCGGCGTTGGCGAACGACCTGCTGCTGGCCTGCTACGGACCGCGCTTCACGGTGTCGATCCACACCTTGCTGGAGACCGCCAAGGGCGAACAGAAGGAGGGCTTCGACATCCTCGTGCACGACGGCGACACCGGCGAAAGCAAGAGCGTCAGCCTGATGAGCGGGGGCGAGCGAACGTTCGTGGAGTCATGCCTGACCCGCGCGATCGCGTTGTACCTGGCGCGAAACACCGGCCGCCGCTACACCACGCTGTTCACCGACGAGGCGGACGGCGCGCTGGACTCCCAGCGCAAGCGCATGTTCATGGCGATGAAGCGGGAAGTGCTGCGCCTGGGCGGCTACGAGCGCGAGTTCTTCGTCTCGCAGACGCCGGAGCTGACGGCGATGGCCGACGCCGTGATCGACCTCGACGCGCTGAAGGCGGACCGATGCGAAGCGCAAAGGTCCGTCTCCGCGGCGTAGCGGCCGCGGGCCCAAGCCGGCAGCGCCGGCATCGGTCATTGCGGCTTGGCTCGCTGCGTGTGCGGATCGGCCGAATCATGGTGACCGATTCCACGCAGGTATGCCCGATCGAGCAGGTACTCAATCGCTGGCTCGCTCTTCGCGAGCTGCTCCAGGGCGCACAGCAGGTGATCCGCAACGCCGCGGTGCTCACTCGCGACGGCCAGGCTGTAGAGCCGCAACAGCCCTCGCGCGAGGCGAAGGAAGGATCCGAGGTCGCTGTTCATCGCAGACCTCCAAGCGGGGCACCACTGCCCCGAGCGCTCGCAGCGTAGAGCTTGCCCCTGTGTCAAAGTCAACCCCCGGCCGCACTCCCTCCCTCGGAGCGAGACTGCGGCGGAGGTTCAGCGCTGCAGCGAAACCACCTGGGGCTTGTGGGCGCGGCGCACTTCGGCCAACTCCCGGTCGCGCCGCACGAGTTGCAGCCGCGTCTCCTGCCAGGCTGCGAAGTAGTGGTCGACCAGTGCCGCGAGCTTGGTGAGCTGCTCGCGCAAGGCGGCATTGTCGCGGCGCAGGCGCGCCGCGCGCCCGGCGTCATCGGGGCGCCGAAGGTGCTTCTGCTGAGCCGCGTGCAACGCCTGCACGACATCGGGGTGGTAGCGGTACAGCGCGTTGCGCGAGATGCCGGCCAGATCGCACAGGGCGGTGGCGGTCAGTGCCGGCGGCGAGGCGCTGCCGCCACGCTGTCGAACCATCGTCGTCAGCGCCTCGCGCAGGCGCTGGGCCGATGCGGTCTTGGTTGTGCCGCGCCCCTGCTTCGTCATGATCGCTCCTTCCCATCGCTGTCGATCGTGCGGACCAGCGACCTTGCCTCATCGAGTCGTGCGCGGACGATGCGCAGGGTCTGCCGCGGCAGGGCCGGCTCGTCCAGCAACCGCTCGCAGCGGTGGACTTGCTCGACCCAATAGGGTCGATGCCGCTGCGACACCACGAAATTCTTGCAGCGCGCGCAGGTCGACGGCTCGCGGCGAGCGGGGTTCGGGCCGGCCACGTTGCCGAGGCAGACGCTGTGCTCTTCGCGATAGACGCAGAAGCCCCAGTCGCAGATGCCGAGCACAAGCCCCGCGTCCACCAGCAGGCGCGCGTAGCTTGCGAGGTCTTCCTTCATGCGCTTGCCCCGAAAGCGCGGGCGATTGGCCATGATCTCCTCGCCGGCGCGGCCGCCCAGGCCGGGTGTCGCCAGCATGTGTTCCCACGCGTTGACCGACTGCTGCAGGATCTCGGCGTCGATCTCCTGGGCGAGCCGGTAGTCGGAGCCGGCGTAGCCATGGTCGGTCTCGGCCCGTTCGCGATGACCGAGTTGCTGGGCCAGCGCGAACAGGCAAGTCCTGTCGCGCAACGCCGCGAACCTGGCGAAGGTCTTGCGGCCCTGGTGCGTGGAGAGCCGCCACGGCCGGTCCTGGTGCGTAAGGCCCAGCCAGGCGCCAAAGCGCTGCAGCTGGATGTTGATCCGTGCGATCGACGGAATCTCGAGCAGTTCGGGCAGGACCTCGTGCCACTCCGTCGCGCCGTTGCCGTGCCAGCGGCGCAACCACAACTCGTCGCGTCCGGAGACGGCGCGGTGCCCGGCGGACAAGGCTTCGAGCACCGCCACGGCCTGCACCGCGGCAGGAGGTGCAACCCATTCGTGCGGCCGCCCGTGGTAGCCCGATTGGCGCTTGAAGATCGCCCCGACGATCACGGTGACCGGCTCGCTGGCGCCGTCGGCGCAACGGTGCTGCACGCAGCCGGCCTTCAAGTGCAGGATCTCGCTGACGCGCGGGCCGACCAAGTAGGAGATGACGACGAAGCAGGCGGCATACAGCAAGTCGGTGCGCAGGACGAGTTCGCGGACCGATCGCACCGGGGAATCACCATCGGGGATGCCGGCGCTGGCGCTTCGAAGTGCCCGTGTCGCTCTTCCGGTGTGGGCATGGCCCGCACCACGACCGCCGGTCGCCGCCTGCCGATAAGTCGGCCAGGCGCGCAGAACGATGGGAGCGTCGCGGGTGAGGATGTCGATGGCCGCCTGCACCAATGCCACGGCTACGGTGTCCGGCGTGTAAGGCCAGGGTCGACGCAGCCCCTCGTGATAGCCGGCGGCCTGGCGCTGATCGTGTCCCGCAAAGGGGTCGAAGCACACGCTGTCGTCGAGTTCGCCGCGAAAGCGATGGAAGTACGCGAACAGGTACAGGTGGCGCTGCACGGTCCCCGGCGCTCGCTGCGAGGGGTGGCCAGTCAGGGGGCGCGTGCGCAGCCACTGCTGGAATTCCAGCAGCGCCGGCGGGTCGAGCGCTCCAAAGCGGCTGAAGCCCTCACCGTCCATCCATTGAAGCAGGCAGCGCAGGGTGTGAAAGTACTGCGCCACCGTGCTCGGACGCAGAGGCAGGCCGGTGGACAGCGAGCGCGATCGGATGAGGGCGACGAGCTGCCTGCTGGTCTCCCGCAGCGTGGCGTAGCGCTCGTCGGTGAATCGTCGGCCGTCTCGCAGATCGAAGTCCCAGCGCAGGCGCACAGGCTGCCGTTCTTCCAGCGCGTTGCCTGGCGCAAGAATCCAGACATCGTCTTCCCACCTCGAGTCGAGCAGGAACCATCCACGATCGCCGGCGCGTTCGCCCGCGGGGACGGCGGGACGGTCGGTGACGATGTCCTGCAGGGCTGGCATGGCAGCGGCCTCAGCGCAGGTCCAGCAGCGGCGGAAGTTGCGACAACAGCGACTCGGCCGCCGCGAGCTCTCGTTCGGCGAAGCGCGGCAAGATGTCCTCCTCGAGGATGCGTAGCTGGGGCGCGTAGAAGGCCTGCCAGCGCGCGGGATGCAGCGTCGCTGCCGCGGCGCGAAGGTGGTCACGCGCCTGGAGCAGACGAGCCACCGTCAGCGGCTCCGGCGCGATCACGGCGTTGGGGCAGGTGAAGCAGCCCATGAAGTTGGTGCAGAGCTCGCCCTGACGTGTACCCGGCGCGGTGCCGGCCAGCGGATCCTTGCAGTCGAAGCCGAACATCGAAACCAGCTCGCCCGATGGGAGCCGCGCGCTCGGCGGTGACGCCGCGGCCACCGGCGGAGACGACTTGGTCGACGCTGTGAGGTGCTCGATGAAGGCCTCTTGCAATGCGGCGATGCGCACGTGGTTGTGCCTGCGGACGACCGGCACCTCGACATAGCGGACGGTCGTCGCGATGTTGGCGTGGTTGGCCAAAGCCCGCGTTCGAAGCAGATCGCCGCTGGCGCGGTAGAAGTTGCACAGGACGCTGGGCCGAATGCTCACCAACGAAAACGCAGCAAGGCCATGGCGTTCGCAGAATTGCGCGAGCAGGTGGTGGACCGTGACGGTGGACATCGCGTTCACGGTGCGCAGTCCCTTGAAGATGAAGAGGCGGTTGCGCTGTTCCGGTGGTGCGAGCGGCCGCAACTGCTCGTTCCAGGCGAGGATGTCCCTGATCAGCGCCGGCGGCTCGAACGGGGCGTCACGTTCGAACGTGCGTCGCTGCAGGCGTCCGGCGCGGGCCTTGAACCACACCAGCGCTTGGCGGTTCTCCAGCAGGGGGACCTCCTGCAGGCAGTCGCGCGCGAGTTCGGCGATGGGCTCGGGGTTGCCGGCCGTGTGGATCATGATGGCCAGGTAGTACGGCAGCAGCGAGACGGCACGCGGGTACAGGCAGGGCTCGATCTGCTTGGCGCCGCCCCACCGTCGCACCGCCAGCTGCAACGGATGGTTGCCGCGCCGTTGCAGCTCGAGGCCGCTGGGCACGATGCCGCCGAAGCGTCGATCGACCTCGGCAAGAAGCCAACCCAAAGAGCCGACCTTGTCGCCATCGGCAGCGCGCTGCGCGGCGGCCGATGCGCGCGCTTCCCTCATCGCAGCGATGTCTGCTTCGCAAGCACGCAGGATGGCGCGGAGCTCGCGTGCCGGCAGCGTCGCGCGTGAGGGGTCGTCGCGGCCGCGCCCTGGAAAGGGCGTGAAAGAGTGGTCGATGTGGCCGACGAGATCGGGGCGACAGCGTTCGAGCCAGCGCAGCAGCCGGCGCAACGCACTGTAGACCCCAGCTCGCGTGGAGATTGCCCATGGCCTGCCGTCCGAGCGCCGTTGGGCGTTGAGCCACTCGACATAGCGCACCAGCATCCGTCGGTCCAGGTCCGCGAGCGACGCGACGGCTCCCGATTCGGCCGCGAAGCGGTTGAAAGTCAGCACCGAGGTCCAGCATGACTTGATGCTGCGGGGCGACCGGGCTCCGAGGTGGCTCCAGAACGCCTGTGCCAGCGCGAGCCGCACGTCCTCTGGCAAGCACAGTGACGAAAAGTCGACGACCGTCTTGCGAACCACACGAGGGGCATCGAAGCGAGCGGGCTGCGCGTCGTGCGCTGGCGCCGCCACCGCTTCGTGCGACAGGACCCGACGTATGCTCTGGCGCGGCGACTTCATGGCGCCCCCGTCTCCGACAGCAGCGTGTCGAGCACGTCCTTGAGGACGCATGGGTCGACGGCAACGGCGCGAAGGTAGCGGTCGGTGGTGTCGAGGTGCTCGTGGCCAAGCAGCACCTTCACGACGATCAGAGGGTTGATCTTGGCGCCTCGGTCGGCCAGGTGCTCGAGCCGGGCGAGCAGCATGCACGCGAAGGTGGCCCGCAGCAGGTGCGTGGTGGCCTTGAACCCGCAGGCCAGACCCGCCTGGCTCACGGCTCGCTGATAGGCGTTCTTGCCCGCGGGCGATCCGCGGGCGTTGACGAACAATGCCTTGTGCTCGGAGATGCGACCCTTGCGTCGAGCGCGCGCGAGCCAGGCGAAGCGATGGCCGCTGACGTAGCCGTCGGTCTCGTCGAGCAGGCTGGCCGGCGCGATCACGTGGCCGGGCTTGCGGCCCTTGCGAATGACCTCGATCGCGTGGTGCAGCGTGGCTGACGCACGGCGATGGCCTATGTCGTTGACGCTGAGGCGCAGCAGTTCGCTGATGCGCAGGCCCGTATACAGCTGCCAGCGTGCCATCAGGTCGTAGGGCGGTGCGAGCTCCGCGAGGAGTTCGCGCGCCTGCTCGGAGACCAACGGCCTCGGCAACGCCTCGTACTGCCGAAGGATGAAGATGCTGTGTTCATGGGTCGCAGCGTGACTGGCCTGCGTCGGCCGCTGATGCCGTGCGAGCCGGAGGTCGCGCGTCTTGTCCGCCAGCGGCGAGGCGTTCAACCATTGCGTCCGAACTGCCCACTCGTAGAACCGAAGCACGCCACGAACGCGATGATTGATGGTCGTCGTCCGGTACGGGCGGCCGGTGTGGGGGCTCGGCTGCGCCATCATGCGGTTCCGATAGGCCACGAGGTCGACCGCGTCGGCGCTCTCCCACGGGATGTCGTTCTGCTCGAGCGTCTCGAACCAGTCGTACAGGATCTCGGCGTAGGTCCTCCGCGTGTCGTCGGTATGGGCGCGCTGGACCGAGTGTTCATGCAGGAAGGCGACCGCCGGTTCGATCAACTGCCAGTGTCTGGTGAACAGAAGCGGGAATCCGGCGGGCCGAGGCTCGCGCACGGCGACAGCGCGCGCCTGTTCGGCAGCGTCGCGCGTTCGCGCGGCCACTTCATCAGGGGTCGGCAGCGAGGCCTTGCGGAT
>Ga0268299_1002567_pt1 | contig 20943 bp, 13 predicted proteins | sample NOBtaG_FD_193484 | JGI IMG/M metagenome (GOLD analysis project Ga0268299, IMG submission 193484) | Activated sludge microbial communities from bioreactor in Nijmegen, Gelderland, Netherland - NOB reactor | ecosystem: Engineered > Bioreactor > Aerobic > Activated sludge | place: Netherlands... | reverse complement strand
CAAGCCCGGTCCGTCGCCGTTCATGGACATGGCGCTGGTGCCCAAGTACCGGTCATCCGCCGACGACGGGGGGATCACGATCAACCCGCGCATGGCCCAGAACCTGGGCGTGCGCACGGCACCGGCGGTCGACGCGACGGTGGCGCCGCAGGTCACCGTCACGGGAGCGGTCGGGATCGACGAGCGGCGGCTGGCAGTCGTGACGACCCGGGCCGCGGGCTGGGTCGAGCGCCTCGACGTGCGTGCGGAGGGCGACCGCGTGACCGAAGGGCAGCGCCTCGCCGGGATCTACAGCCCCGATCTCCTGGCGGGCCAGGAGGAGCTGCTGCTCGCCGTGCGGACTGGCGACGACGCGTTGATCCCGGCGGCGCGCCGGCGCCTCGAACTGCTCGGCATGAGTGCGCGCCAGCTCGACAGCATCCGGCGGCGGGGAACGCCCGACCGGCAGGTCGACGTCCTGGCACCGTCCGGCGGCGTGGTGAAGGAGCTGCTGGTGCGCGAGGGCGCGGCGGTGACGCCCGGCATGCCGCTGATGACCCTCGCCGACCTGTCCCGTGTCTGGGTGATCGCGGCCGTGCCGGAGGCGCAGGGTGCCTGGCTGCGGGCGGGTGACTCCGTGGACGTGGCGGTCACGGCACCCGGCTCGGCGCCGCTGACGGGCCGGCTGGATTACCTGTACCCCGAGTTGTCGGCTGAAACCCGCACGCTGCGGGCGCGCATCGTGCTGGCCAACGACGCGCTCGTGCTCCGGCCCGGCATGGCGGTGCGGGTCACGATCCGGGGCGAAGGGCGCGCCGCCCTCGTGGTGCCGACCGCGGCGCTGATCCGCTCCGGGGAGCGGACTGCGGTGATTGTCGCCGAGGGCGAGGGACAGTTTCGTCCGGTCGCCGTGCTCGCCGGTGCCGAGCAGGGCGAGCAGACGGAGATCCGCTCCGGCCTGATCGCGGGCGATACGGTGGTCGTCTCCGGACAGTTCCTCATCGACTCGGAGGCCAACCTGCGCGGCGCGCTGGACCGGCTGCTGCCGGGAGAAGGTCAATGATCGCGGCGCTGATCCGCTGGTCGCTCGCCAACCGGGCGCTGGTGCTCATGGCGACCGCGGCCGTGACAGCCTGGGGTATCTGGAGCGCGTTGACCCTGCCACTCGATGCGATCCCGGACCCGTCGGACGTGCAGGTCATCGTCAGGACCGGCTACCCGGGGCAGGCGCCGCAGGTGGTGCAGGACCAGGTGACCTACCCGCTGACCACCGCCATGCTCTCGGTCCCCGGTGCCACTACTGTGCGCGGCTACTCGTTCTTCGGTGACAGCTACGTTTACGTGATCTTTGCCGACGGCACCGACCTGTACTGGGCCCGGTCGCGGGTGCTGGAGTACCTCTCCCAGATCCAGGACCGCCTGCCGGCGGCGGCACAACCGGCCCTCGGGCCGGATGCCACCGGCGTCGGCTGGATCTACCAGTACGCGCTGGTCGATCGCAGCGGCCGCCACGATCTCTCCGAGCTGCGGGCACTGCAGGACTGGTTCCTGCGCTTCGAGCTGAAGACCGTCCCCAACGTGGCCGAAGTGGCGACCGTCGGCGGGTTCAACAAGCAGTACCAGATCGTGCTGGACCCGGTCCGCCTCCAGGCGCTGCAGGTTACGCCCGAGCGGGTGACGGCGGCGGTCCGGCGCGCGAACGCCGAGACCGGTGGTTCCGTGGTGGAGCTGGGTGAAGCCGAGTACATGGTTCGTGCCCGGGGCTACCTGCAGTCGCTCGACGACTTCCGCACGATTCCGGTGAGCCTCGACGGTGCCGGCACGCCGATCCTGCTGGGCGACGTTGCCTGGGTGCAGATCGGCCCCGAGATCCGGCGTGGCATTGCCGAGCTGGATGGCGAGGGCGAGGTGGTCGGTGGCATCGTCGTGATGCGCCATGGCCAGAACGCGCTTGCCACCCTCCGCGGGGTGAAGGAACGGATCGACTCGCTCCGGGGCAGCCTGCCCGACGGCGTCGAGCTGGTCGAGACCTACGACCGTTCGGCGCTCATCGAGCGGGCCGTGGCGAATCTGCGCGACAAGCTGGTGGAGGAATTCGTCGTCGTGGCGCTGGTCTGCGCTGTCTTCCTGCTGCATTTCCGCTCGGCCTTCGTCGCCATCCTCACGCTGCCGCTCGGCATCCTGATCGCCCTCATCGTCATGCGGCAGCAGGGCATCAGCGCCAACATCATGTCCCTGGGCGGCATCGCGATTGCCATCGGCGCCATGGTGGATGCCTCCGTGGTGATGATCGAGAACGCCCACAAGAAGCTCGAAGCCTGGCGGCACGCGCACGCTGGCAGCGAGCCGGACGGGCCGGAGCGGATCCGGCTGATTGGCGACGCGGCTGTGGAAGTCGGTCCCGCGCTGTTCTTCGCCCTCCTGATCATCACCCTGTCCTTCATCCCGATCTTCGCCCTGGAAGCCCAGGAGGGGCGGCTTTTCGCCCCACTGGCCTACACCAAGACCTACGCGATGGCCGCAGCGGCCGCGCTCTCGGTGACTGTGATCCCCGTGTTCATGGCGGGCCTGATCCGGGGCCGTATCCGGGACGAGCAGGCTAATCCGCTCAATCGTTGGCTGATCAACGGCTACCGCCCGGTGATCGAGTTCGTGCTGGACCATCCGCGCAGCATCCTCGCCGCGGCGGTCGTGGCCCTGGCCGTGACCGCCTGGCCCGCCGCGCGGCTGGGCACCGAATTCATGCCGCCTCTTGACGAGGGCGACCTGCTCTACATGCCCACCGCGCTGCCCGGTTTGTCAGCCGGCAAGGCGGCGGAGATCCTGCAACAGACCGACCGGGTGATCCGCCAGTTCCCCGAGGTGAAGCGCGTGTTCGGCATCATCGGCCGGGCGGACACAGCCACCGATCCAGCCCCGCTGGAAATGGTGGATACCACCGTGCAACTCAAGCCGCGCAGCGAGTGGCGCGCGGGCATGACGCCAGAGCGGCTAGTGGAGGAGATGGACGCGGCGCTGCAGATTCCGGGGATGGGCAACGTCTGGGTGCAGCCGATCCGGAACCGCATCGACATGTTCGCCACGGGCATCAAGTCGCCGGTCGGGATCAAGATCGCTGGCCCCGACCTGGAGGTCATAGGCCGACTCGGCGCGGAGATCGAAGCCGTCGTCAAAAAGGTGCCTGGCGCCACGTCCGCGTTTTTCGAGCGGGTTTCCGGCGGCAGGTACATTGACGTCGTGCCCGACCGGCTCGCCGCCGCGCGCTATGGCCTCAGTGTGATGGACGTGCAGGACCTTGTTGCCACCGCGATCGGCGGCGAGTCCGTCGGGCAGACCGTGGAAGGTCTGGCGAGGTTTCCCATCACGGTGCGCTACCCCCGTGACTCGCGGGACTCCGTCGAGAAGCTTCGCCAGCTACCCTTCGTCACGGCTCGCGGGGAGTCCCTGACGCTGGGCCAGATCGCCGATGTATCCATCGTGGACGGGCCGCCGGTGATCCGCAGCGAGAACGCCCGCCTGAATGGCTGGATCTACGTGGATATCCGCGGCCGCGACCTGGGTTCCTTCGTCGCCGAGGCCCGAGAGGCGGTGGCGAGCGAGGTGCCACTGCCCGGTGGTTACACCGTCGCCTGGTCCGGCCAGTTCGAGTACCTGCAGCGCGCCACGGAGCGACTGCAGCTCGTGGTGCCTCTGACCCTCGCGATCATCTTCGTTCTGCTGTACCTGAGTTTCCGCCGCGTGTCTGAGGCCCTGCTCATCCTGCTCACGCTGCCGCTCGCCCTGATCGGTGGCGTCTGGCTGGTCTACCTGCTGGGGCACCACCTGTCCGTGGCATCCGCCGTGGGGTTCATTGCGCTCGCCGGGGTGGCGGCGGAATTTGGCGTGATCACTCTGGTTTACCTGGACCAGGCCGTGCGGGAGCGTGTGGCGCGCGGCGAACTGCACACGGCCGCCGACCTGCGTGCCGCGATTATTGATGGAGCCGTGCTCCGGGTGCGACCCAAGGCCATGACGGTGACCGTGATCGTGGCCAGTCTGCTGCCGCTGTTCTGGGGCAGTGGCACCGGGTCTGAGGTGATGGAGCGTATTGCTGCACCGATGATCGGCGGGATGATCACGGCGCCGTTATTGTCGATGGTGGTGATTCCGGCGGGGTATCTGCTGCTCCGGTGCCGCAGTCTGACGAGGCAGCCACTCATGCCCTGACCCCGACCCGGAGATTCGAGAACCCTAGCGGTAGGACGATATCGTGGCGTCTGCTACTCTCGTCCGCGTTCAAATGGTCACTACGAGCCAACCCATGAATCAGCAGCGACCACCCCTTCCTGGAGTGATGGCCTTCGTCCTAGCTGCGATTCTGACGTCCCTCGCGCTGTCGTCGGCCACATTGGCAGCCGGTGACCCAGCCGAAACCATTCGGGCGATGGCCAAGGCCTTCGCGAGCAGAGACCTGGCCGCTATGGAAAGCCTGTGGGTGCATGCCGATCGCGTGACGGTCATCGAAAACGGCGTATTCAATTACGGCTGGCAGAATTACCGCGATACTCACCTGGCTCCAGAGATGGGGAGCATGACGAAGAGCACTTTCGAGTTGCGCGACGTGAGGAGTCACGACGACGGCAAGCTTGGCTGGGCCACGTTCGACTACACCATCACGTTGACGGGTGAGCGCGGGTCACTCACGAGCAATGGCGGTGCCAGCGCAGTGCTGGAACTGGACGAGGGACGCTGGAAGATTGTCGCGCTGCACATGAGCGGCCGGCGAAAGCCAGCTGAGTCGGGCAGCTCTGCGGGTAGCCACGGTCATTGAGCCTCTCGGGTTGCTGAGGAACGGATCACAGTGCTGGGCCGCGGGGGCAGAATCCTCTGGACAGGGACTTCGCCCGGGGCTTACGCTATTCTTGCAGTCTCGTAGTTGCGTGGCGATTTGTCGCACCTGATGATCCGCTCCCGAATCCAGTCAGTCGTTTTTGCGTTGTTGTGCGCGGTGGTTTTGCTGCCGCGTATGGCCGGGCCACACCTGCACCTGTGCCTCGACGGTTCCGCTCCTCCCGTCACGTTTCATATCTCCGAGCACTCAGGCGACGCGTTGGTCGCCGGCGTCGATGAGGCACACCAGGATCAGACTGTCGATGTGAGCCACCCGGTTCTTGGGAAAGTCTGGCCCCCAGGGCTCGACGGGGTCCTGTTTCTGGTGGTCGCTGCGTTGATGTTGATTACCGGCGGACACTTCCTGGCGCCTGCCCCGCGCTTGAGTATCGTCCCTCGTTCGCTTTTGTTCCTCAGGCCCCCGCTCCGAGGTCCTCCCGCCTAGAGTCCCCCGCGTCGCTTCGCCATCGTCGGGCTGCGTGAATTGCAGCTCAGTAGCCGGGAGACCACCATGTTCCTGTTTCAACCACGCACCCTGGGTGCGTGCCTGCTGATCGTCGGGTTGTCGCTGCACCGGGCCGGGTTGGCAGAGACTACCGACGTCGCCGAAGCCGCCTCGGCACCGGCCCTGACCCTCGGCCAGGCCATTGAACGAGCTCTGGAGGCCAATCCCGCCCTGCAGGGTTTCGCCTATGCGCTGAAGGCGCAGGAAGCGCGCATTGCCCGGGCGGGCCAGAGGCCTGCCACGGAAGCAGGAATTGAGCTGGAAAATGTGCTTGGTAGTGGCGAATTCAATGGATTCGATCGTGCCGAGGCAACCTTCGCGTTGTCTCAGGTCGTCGAACTGGGGGACAAGCGCCGCCTGCGAAGTGCTGCCGCCGACTCGGGCCGCGAGGTTCTCTCGGTCGAGCGCCAGGCCGCCCAGCTCGACGTTCTGGCGGAGGTAACCCGGCGCTTCATCGCCGTGGCGGCTGCCCAGGAACAGGTGGAGCTTGCCCGGCAGGCAATGAAACTCGCGCAAGGCACCGTGGACGACGTGACGCGCCGGGTCCGGGCGGCACGATCACCCGAAGCCGAGCTGCTGCGCTCCCGGGCGGCATTCAGTCGCGCCAGCCTGGACGAACGGCGCGCTCTCGCGGCACTCGGGGCGGCCCGGCAGAGCCTCGCTGCCCAGTGGGCCAGTGCCCGGCCGGACTTCGGTCCGGTCAGCGCCAACCTGTACGCCTTCCCGGCCTTGACCGACTTTGGCAACCTCGCCGCGCGGCTGGATGGCAATCCTGACTTTCTGCGCTTCACGTCCGAGGCGCGATTGCGCGATGCGGAACTTCGCCTGGCGCGCAGTCAGCGGAAGCCCGACTTGAACATCTCCGGGGGCGTGCGTCGCCTCGAGGAAACGTCGGATCAGGCGCTGGTGATGGGTGTCTCCATCCCGTTGTTCGCGGGCCGGCGGGCAGCGCCGGCTATCGTCGAGGCCGAGGCCTTGCGGGGTCAGGTCGATGCGGAGCGGAACGCCGCGATGGTCCGGTCCCGGACGCAGCTTTACGGACTCTACGAGGAACTTCGCCAGGCGATTGGCGAAACCGATATTTTGCGGCGGGATGTCATGCCCCTGCTCGACGAGGCGCTGACGGCGACCACCTACGCCTATGAGCGCGGCCGCTACGGCTATGTGGAACTCGTGGATGCACAGCGCGCGTTCCTGGAGTCGCGAAGCGCGGCCATCGAGTCGGCAGTCCGGGCCCAGGAGCTTCTCGCGGAGATCGAACGATTGACTGGCGAACCCCTGGCGGCGGACGAACCGGTCGCGATCCCGGATAGCCCGTGATATTCCACTCAAGGGCGATACGGTGCCAGGGCCAACCACCCGAACGTCACTTCAGGACAAAGACCACCGAGGTTCACATGTATAGAAAGCTTCTCCCGACAACGGGCGCAATACTTGCCGTCATGCTGCTCAGCCTTGCTGCCGGCTGCGCAGACACCGGTCCGGCGCCCGATGCTGAACACGAACACGATGATGGCGAAGCTGGCGAGCACATGGAAGCGGAGGAAGGACCCCTCGGCGGCCGTCTGATCGAGGACGCGGACTTCAGTCTTGAAGTCACCATGTTCGAGACAGGCGTTCCGCCGGAATTTCGCGTCTATCCCCGGCGGGATGGCAAGGCCATGAAACCGGCCGACGTCCAGCTCACCATGGAACTCACGAGGCTCGGGGGCGTCACCGACCGGATATCGTTCGCCCCACAGGGAGAATATCTCCGGAGCACTTCTCCGATCCAGGAGCCGCACTCGTTCTCTGTGCAGGTGCAGGCACGAACGGGAGATGCGGCGCATTCGTGGAACTACGAGTCATTCGAAGGCCGCACCAGCATCCCGCCGGAAATGGCGAAGGACGCGGGCGTGGAGACCGCGGTTGCCGGTCCCGGCCAGATCGAGGAACGGCTCTCCCTGTATGGCTCGATCCAGGCCGACCCTCGCCGGGTCCGGTCCGTTACCGCCCGCTTTCCGGGGATCATCCGCAGTGTGCGAGGTAACGTGGGCGATGCTGTGCGGCAGGGCCAGCAACTTGCAACGGTGGAGAGTAACGAAAGCCTCCAGACCTATGCGGTGACGGCGCCGATATCCGGCGTGATCACCGAGCGCCATGCCAACCCGGGCGAGGCGACAGACGAGGAACCCCTGTTCCAGATTGCCGACTTCTCCGCTGTTCGCGCGGAACTCAACGTGTTCCCGCGGGACCGCGGGCGCCTCAGGCCTGGCCAGCCCGTCCGCGTGAAGGCGGCCGACGGCGGCCAGGAGGCAAGTGGCGTCGTTGAATTCGTATCGCCTGTCGGTACGGGCACCGGGCAGACACTGGTCGTGCGAGTACAGCTGGACAACAAGGACGGTGCCTGGACGCCGGGCCAGTTTATTGAGGGCAGCGTGACGATCGCCACCACCGAGGTGCCGGTTGTCATAGCGCGGGAGGCGCTTCAGACGTTCAGGGACTGGAACGTGGCGTTTGTCAATGTGGGCGATACCTATGAGTTTCGCCCCCTGGAGCTGGGACGTAGGGACGGAGAGCGGGTCGAGGTTACCAGCGGCCTGAAGGCCGGAGACATATACGTCACGGCCAACAGCTATTTGATCAAGGCCGATATCGAGAAATCCGGCGCATCTCACGATCACTGACAGGTGAATATCCAATGATTGATGCCATCATCCGCGGCTCCATCGAGCGACGCTGGATCGTGCTCCTCGTGGTCGGCTTCGCCGCCGCCCTGGGCATTTACAACTACCAGCGGCTACCGATCGATGCAGTGCCGGATATCACCAACGTCCAGGTGCAGATAAACACGGAGGCCCCCGGATACTCCCCGCTGGAATCCGAGCAGCGCGTGACCTTCGCCATCGAGACGGCCATGGCTGGCCTGCCCAAACTGTCGTACACGCGGTCACTGTCCCGTTACGGTCTTTCCCAGGTGACGGTGGTCTTCGAGGACGGTACCGACATCTACTTCGCCCGCCAGCGGGTTGCGGAACGGATTTCACAGGTAAAGAGCCTGCTGCCCCCCGGCCTCGAGCCCGAAATGGGGCCGATCGCCACCGGCCTCGGGGAAATCTACATGTTCACCGTCGAGGCCGAGCCGGGCGCGCGGAAGCCCGATGGCACCCGCTACGACGGTGGCGACCTCAAGAAGGTGATGGACTGGATCGTCCGGCCGCAGTTGTCCAAGGTGCCCGGCGTCACCGAGGTTAACGTCATTGGCGGCTACGAGCGGCAGTACCTGGTAGCGCCCATCCCGGCGAGGCTCCTGGCCTACGGCGTCACGCCCCGCGACCTCATCGAAGCCCTGGAGAAGAACAATGCGAACGTCGGTGCCGGCTACGTGGAGCGGGCGGGCGCACAGTACCTGATCCGGACCCCGGGCCAGGTCGGGGGCCTGACGGATATAGAGCGGATCGTGATCCGGCAAGTCAACGGCGCGCCCGTCACCGTTGGCGACGTCGCGGAAGTAAGTATCGGGAGGAATCTGCGCACCGGTGCTGCCACAGAGGACGGCAAGGAGGTGATACTGGGCACCGTCTTCATGCTGATCGGCGAAAATAGCCGGGTCGTCTCGCAGCGCACTGCGGCCAAGCTGGCCGAGATCAACGAGACGCTGCCGGACGGGCTGGTGGCCCGGACCGTCTATGATCGCACGACGCTCGTGGACAAGACGATCACGACGGTGCAGACGAATCTGGTCGAGGGAGCACTGCTGGTGGTTGTCGTGCTCTTCGCGCTCCTCGGGAATCTCCGGGCGGCGCTGGTCACTGCTCTCGTGATCCCTCTTTCGATGCTGATGCTGATCACCGGCATGGTGGAGAACGGTGTCAGCGCCAATCTGATGAGCCTCGGGGCACTCGACTTCGGCCTTATCGTCGACGGATCCGTCATCATCGTGGAGAACTGCATCCTGCGCCTGGGCCAGCGGCAGCACCAGCTGGGCCGGCTCCTCGACACGCCGGAGCGCCTGCACACGGTCTACATGGCCACTCGGGAGGTGTTCCAACCGAGTCTCGTGAGCGTCGTCGTCGTGGTTCTCGTCAATCTGCCGATTTTCGCCCTCACTGGCGTCGAAGGGAAGATGTTCTGGCCGATGGCCTTCACGGTCGTGGTTGCGCTGCTTGCGGCCCTGGTACTGTCTGTCACGTTCGTTCCGGCCGCACTGGCCCTGACTCTGAGAGGGCGGATCTCGGAGAAGGAAAACCCCATCGTCGCGGTGGTACGGCGCGTCTATGAGCCGGCACTTGGCTTCGCCCTGCGCCAGAGACTCCTAGTCGTGTCTGCGGCGGTCGCGCTCGTCGTCGGTTCGGGATGGCTCGCCACGCGAATGGGCTCCGAGTTCATTCCCAGCCTCGACGAGGGAGACATCGCAATGCACGCCATGCGCATTCCCGGCACTGGTCTCGAACAGGCGGTCGGCATGCAGAAGCAGCTGGAGGAGGTTATCGGCAGCTTTCCGGAAGTGGACCGAATCTTTGCCAAGCTGGGCACCGCCGAAGTGGCGACCGATCCGATGCCGCCGTCGGTGGCAGACAACTTCATCATGCTGAAGGCGCCTGAGGACTGGCCCGACCCGTCCAAGACGAAGGCCGAACTGGTCGCGGAACTTGAGGCCGCCGTCGCGCGGGTGCCCGGCAACAACTACGAGTTCACCCAGCCCATCCAGATGCGCTTCAACGAGCTGATTTCCGGGGTTCGATCCGACCTGGCGGTCAAGGTCTACGGCGACGACCTCGAAACCCTCCTCGACATCGGGAGTCGCATCGAGGAGGTCCTCAAGACTGTGCCGGGCGCCGCCGACGTGAAGCTGGAACAGGCGACCGGACTCCCGGTGACGACCGTGACGCCGAAGCGCGACGTGCTGTTTCGCTATGGCATCAACGTGGCCGACGTTCAGGACCTCGTGGCCATGGCGCTGGGCGGCCAGCCTGTGGGCCAGGTCTTCGAGGGGGATGCGCGCTTCGACCTCGTGGTTCGGTTGCCCGAGCGGCTGCGGAACGATCCCGACACCTTGGAGAACCTTCCGGTGCCGCTGCCGGACGGCGGGTATGTGCCCCTGAGGGAGGTGGCGACCGTAACCACCGAGCCTGGACCCAACCAGATCAACCGGGAGAATGGCAAGCGCCGCGTCGTGGCGGCGGCCAACGTCCGGGGCCGGGACCTGGGTTCCTTCGTGGCGGACGTGCAGTCCCGCGTGGGCAAGGTGGAGATTCCGCCTGGCTACTGGCTGGACTACGGGGGCACCTTCGAGCAGTTGCAGTCCGCCACCGCGCGACTCCAGTTGCTCGTCCCGCTGACACTCGTTCTCATCTTCGGCCTGTTGTTGCTGACGTTCGGCTCGGCCAAGGATGCTCTTCTGGTGTTCAGCGGCGTACCGCTGGCGCTGACCGGCGGCGTCGCCGCCCTCTGGCTGCGGGACATCCCCCTGTCGATATCCGCAGGCATCGGCTTCATCACGTTGTCCGGCGTGGCGGTACTGACCGGCGTCGTGATGGTCGCCGCATTCCGTCAGCTTCTCGATGAAGGCAAGGGGCTGGAGGAATCGATCGTGGAGGGGTCGCTGCTGCGGCTCCGGCCCGTGCTTATGGTTGCGCTGGTTGCCAGCCTGGGATTCCTGCCGATGGCGCTCAACACTGGAACGGGTGCTGAAGTGCAGAGGCCCCTGGCGACTGTGGTCATCGGCGGCATCATTTCGGCCACCTTGCTGAGTCTCCTGGTGCTTCCGGCACTTTATGGGTTGGCCTATCGGGGGGCTGCGGCGCGCACCGCAAACGCCGCGACCGGGTCGAAACTCACTGACCCGGTGCCAGATGCTCGAGCATGACGAACGGCAGGGGAGGCATATGCCACGCAATACATTAACCCGCTCTGATTCAATGCATCGTGGGCCGCGCGAAGGCGCGTGGACGGCGTTCAGTCTGGCACTTGCAATTGCTACCGCGACCCCAGGCTGTGCAATGTCGGGATCGTCGCCCCAGGCCAGCAGGGATCATGACTTCGCACGCGCGCTTTCCGTCTGCCGTTTTCAACACAGCGGGGCGACCAACCAGAAGATGGCGCTGAAGGCGACAGAAGAGCATATTGCCAGGTGCCTTGCTCGACGGGGTTGGCAACCGACCGGTGAACCGGTTGCGCCGTCAGACGCCGCGAAGTAGCGGCGGATTTTCACCCCAGCATCACGTCGTCGGGTAGTCATGAGTCCTCCCGATTGAAGTGCAGCAACTGCTCTCAGCGTGGTTGTCCCCGGCCTGACGATGCAGCAACGTTTATGCGGTGCCGTATCGGTCGTTTCTGGGGTCCATGTCAACGGTGCGCGTAGAGCGCATGGACGTAGACGTGATCACGATGGACGACGCTAGTAAGGCGCTGCCTGCCACGCAGCTTCGACATGCCAAGGTCGCCGCGCCGCTCTATTGCCGGTCTCGGCTCCTAGGCTCAGAAAGGTCGTCCAAGATGGGGCAGTCGGGCCGGTCGTCGCCGTGGCAGTTGTCGGCAAGGTGGGCGAGTGTCCTGGACATAGCAGCAAGCTCCGCTATCTTGGTTTCAAGATCTCCCATATGTTTTGACACCAGTGCCTTCACTGTGGCGCTGGACCGCTGGGTGTTGCGCCAGAGGGAAACCAGCTCGCCTATCTGCTGGACCGTGAAGCCCAGATCCCGGCTGCGCCGGACGAACCGCAGTGTGTGCAGATCGGCCTCATCGTAGGTCCGATAGCCGGCCGACGAGCGCCGTACGCGACCCAGGAGGCCTGCGCGTTCGTAGTACCGGATCATCTTGGGCGAAATGCCCGTCGCCCGGGCAGCCTGGCTAATGTTCATTGGTACCGCCGCAGTTACCGCTTGTCCTTCCTGGACCGGAAGACACCACTCTGAACGAGTGGAGCCTCCTCGAGCACCCAATTCCTCGCCAGGCGACGGCCAGGGCTGGGGATCGCGTACACCACGTCGCGTTCAGTCCTTGCGGACTGCATCCGGCGTGAGTCCAAGCGCCATCCGCGACCTTCCCATAGGGCCAGCCAACGCCGATACCGGGCAATGGGGCCATCGGCGGGCATCAGAATCTCCCGCGTCGCCGAGCGTGGTGTTTTCACCGGCTGTATCTTCTCGAGTACAGCGATATCTTGATGGGCAACCGCGAGGCAGCGCTCCACCACCTGGGCGTCCTTTTCTTCTTCCAGCAGGCAGTTGCGGAGATTGACGAGATAAACCTTGATGGTGTCTTCGTCCAGCGGACATTCGTACAGGTACTGGTGCATCCAGTTGGTTCCCGCCATATGAATCTTGGTGACCATCTGCGCAGGGCCGTGGTGCCACGTGCCGGCACTCACGTCCGGATCAAACTGACCTTGCGCATTAGTTCGCATCGCCGTGCGGGTGGGGAGATTGGCGTGCTCACGGCCACGGAAGACAGACATGAAGCCCGAGCCCCACGCTTGATCCTCGATGTCGAGGTCCGGGACGCGATAGTCGCCACGTTCGCCCTCAAACCCGTGAGTGGGGTGGACAAACTCATTGTGACTCGGGTCCAGCCCATTCTCCATGGAGCGTTCGAAATTACAGTGGACGTCAAAGACAATGAGATTCGCCCGCCATCCCGGTGTGCCGTACTCCGGAATCGGCATGAGGGGCGCGCGTTCGGCCTCCGGAAGATCACCGAGAAATGCGAAGACGATACCGTACTGCTCCTGCACCGGATAGCTGTCCACTTTGGCCCTCGGCGGAATGTTACCCTCCGGACCAAGTGACGGTATCGCCCGGCAGCGGCCGTCGCCGTCGAATTGCCACCCGTGGTAGGGGCATTCGACGTTGCCATGGCGGACCCGGCCGGCACCCAGGGCACCACCCCGGTGTGTGCACGTGTCCGCGAGACACCGGGCGGTGCCGGTGGAGTCCCGGAACAGTACGAACCAGTGATCCAGCATCTGCACGCGAACGGGCTTGTCGGCAGTCAGTTCGGTACTGGCAACGGCGGGATACCAGAAGTTGATAAACATGGCGCTGCCCTCAGCCCCGGAACACGGCGAGGCCGGCCAGGGAACGGAAGGGCGCGGTAAACCCGGTGTCCAGCTGCTGCACCAGCTTTTCGTCCTTGAGGTCAATCCGCGCCGCCACGCCGGTCCAGACGTTGGCCGCGAGCGCATAACGCTCATCCACGTCCGGCGTCACCTGTGCCCAACCGTAGCCAGGCAGGTCAATATGCTGGAGCATTTGTCCCTCTTCATCGTACACCGCGAGCCCGGTGGCGTCCGTGCAGAGCAAGCGGCCGTCGGAGAGATACGCCGGGGCGATAAACCAGCGTCGGTCCTTGCGATCCAGCGGGTCGGCATCCAGATACGCGGCCAGATCGGGGAGCTGGCAGTCATTGCGGATGTCGTAGCACATCAGGCGGCGGGCGGTTTCGGTCGTGTAAGTAATGAAGTCACCGGACGGGTGCAGGGTGGAATGAGTCACGCCCTTGAAGCCGGTAGGCTCCGGTGCATTGTCGGCACGGAAGGTCCGGATGAACTTCAGGTCCGGACCGTACTGGTGGATCTGCCCGTCCCCGAGCGTGCCGTTGGCCAGTTGCTTGGCGCTGGTACCTTTCCAGATCTCGGTGCCAATAAAATACTCGCCGAAGTAGTGGTTCCCGCTCCGGTCCCAATTGACGCTGCCGAAGGAACACCCTGAGTCCCAGGGCGGTAGCTCCGTACCGTCCGGCGTGGCCCGCACGGTGATGTGATCGTGGCAGTCAAATCCCCAGAGCGTGCCATCCGGTGCAACCTTGCAGCCCACGATGAAATAGCGCGTGCCCGTCGTGTACCAGGTGCCCTTCATGACCCAGTTCCGGTCGAACTGGATGATCCGTCCTTCGCCCTGGTGATCATCGTCAGGGTTGTTCAGGTAGGTGTTGCCCAGGAAGATGTCGCCTGGCGCGAAGGGCTTGAGTGTGGACTTCTTCTGCATATGGCACCTCAGGAACGCGTTGGTAGGCGGTCCGGCACTCAAGGTGCCGACGTCTTCAGCTGCGTGGCCGTGAACCCGCGCAAGGTGATCGTTCGATCCAGCCAGGCTGCGACGTTGGGTGTGCCCGAGTAGTCGAGTTGGCGGCCCATCTTGGTGATCAGGTAGCTGGTGATGGCGAAGTCGACGACGGTGAGGTTCCCGAGGACGAAGGTTTTGCCCGCCAGCTGCCCGTCGAGGATTCCCAGCAGCAGCTTCATCGTCGCGACATCCGCTTCCTCGCCACTTTTCGCGGCGATGAGCGCTGGCATCAGATGACAACTCTGCCAATGCAGCCAGCGGTCGACGTCGGCGCGGCCCTGCGGGTCGGTCGGCAGGGCCTGGGTTTCCGGGAACTTCGTGGCCAGGTAGGTCAGAATCGCGTTGGACTCCCACAGTTTGAAGTCGCCATCCGTCAGTGCGGGGACCCTACCCATCGGATTGATCGACAGGAATGCTGCGCTTTCTGTCTCGCGGTCCTTGAAGCTTACGTGGTGAACGTCGACGTCCAGATCGAAATGCCGGACGAAGGCCTCGACCTTCCGGTTGTTCGGCGTAATCGTGAAGGTGTAGAGGCGCAAAGTTAAGTTCCTTCCGTTCGAGAGCCCGGGGTTCAGGCGCCGATGGCGAAGCCTGCGGCGGTGACCGCTTTGGAGAGCGCAGCGGGCTCGACCAGCGCCGGATCGTATTCCACGGCGACGTTGCCCTTGACGCGGTCTGCCTTGGCCGTGAGCACGCCTGCCAGGCTGGTCAGGGCGTTCTGCACGCTCCGCTCGCATCTCCCACAGGTCATGCCCTGGACTTTAAGCTCGGTTTTCATCGGTGTTACTCCCTTGTTGTCATGTAGGTGCGGTGGTTGGGGCTTGGCGGCGGAGGCGGGCTGGTTGAGGGCGGGGCGCCAGCCCCGCAGCCACAGGGAATTCGCCACCACGCTGAAGCTACTCAAGGCCATCGCGGCGCCGGCCAGGGCCGGACTCAGCTGGCCCGCGGCGGCCAGGGGGATACCGACGGCGTTGTAAAAGAAGGCCCAGAATAGATTCTGCTTGATCTTGCGGAACGTCGCCCGGCTGACGTCAATGGCGGCGGCAACCAGCCGGGGATCGGGGCGCATCAGCGTGATGCCGGCTGTCTCCATGGCCACGTCCGTACCGGTGCCCATGGCAATGCCGACATCTGCCGTGGCCAGCGCCGGTGCGTCGTTGATGCCGTCGCCCACCATGCCCACCATGCGCCCGGACGCACGCAACTGCGTGATGACCTCAGCTTTGCCCTCCGGGAGCACGCCTCCGCGAGCCTCGTCGACGCCAGCCTGGCGGCCAAGTTCCGCCGCCACGGGCGGCGCATCACCGGAGAGCATCAGGGTGTGGACCCCCATGCCGCGCAGAACCCTCACGACCTCGGCCGCCTCCGGTCGCAACGGGTCGGCGATGGCCAGTACCCCGAGAACCCCGTCCGCATCGGCCACAAAGACCGCTGTGCGGGCTTGGCGCTCCCATGCCAGTGCCTGAGGCAGCGCTGCGACGGGTTCGATCCCGTGTTCGGCCAGCAACCGCTCGTTGCCAACCAGGATCTGCCTCCCGGCGACGATGCCGGTCACGCCGCGACCCGTATGGCTGCGAAAGCCGGTCACGTGCGCAGTTGCGAGTCCGCGGCCGTTGGCGCCGCTGACGATCGCCCGGGCGAGAGGGTGCTCGCTGCCGTGCTGAATGGAGGCGGCGACCTGCAGCAATTCGTCTTCGTCGCCGCGAATCACATGTAGGCCGACGAGTGTCGGGCGGCCCGCAGTGAGCGTTCCCGTCTTGTCAAAAACCACCGCGTCCAGGCGATGGGCCCGTTCAAGGGCCTCCACATCCTTGATAAGTATCCCCGCGCGCGCGGCAGCGCCGGTGCCGGTCATGATGGCGGTGGGCGTTGCCAGCCCCAGAGCGCAAGGGCAGGCGATCACCAGCACCGCGACAGCGGACAGGAACGCCGGCTCGAAGCTGCCGGTGACGGCATACCACGCCGCGAAAGTGATGGTGGCCAGCCCCACCACGAGCGGGACAAATATGGCACTGATGCGGTCGACCAGACGCTGGACTGGCGCTTTGCCGCCCTGGGCGTTCTCGACGAGTCGGATGATGCGGGCGAGGGTAGAGTCGGCGCCGACGGCTGTGGCACTGATCTCCAGCATACCGGTACCGTTGATGGCGCCCCCGGTGACTTTGTCCCCCGGCGCCTTGTCGACCGGCAGGCTTTCACCCGTGATCAGTGACTCGTCGACCTCGCTGTGGCCGGCCACGATCCGGCCGTCCACGGGGATTCGCTCCCCGGGCCGGACGACGAGCAGGTCGCTGGCGCGCACATCGCCGATGGGAATATCCACCGCGGTCCCATCCCCCTGCCGGACCCGCCCCGTCTGCGGGCGCAGATCCATGAGTTGGCGGATGGCGGCCGTCGTGGCTCGCTTGGCCCTGGACTCCAGCAACTTGCCGAGCAGGACGAGGGTGATGATGATGACCGAAGCCTCGAAATACAGTTTGCCCCTGGCGCCGTCGAAGCCCAGCGTCGCCAGCAGGAACACGCTGTAGAGGTAGGCGGCCGACGTGCCCAGCGCCACGAGCACATCCATGTTGCCGGATCCGGCCTTTATGGCTTTCCACGCTGACCGGTAGAAGCGGGCGCCCATGACGAACTGCACGGGCGTCGCGAGCAGTAGTTCCACGCCGGCCGTCAGGTGCCAGTGCAACCCGGCAAACATCGCGAGCATCTGGATCAGTAGCGGGGTCGCCAGCGCTGCGGAGATAAGGAGGAGAGCAAGTTCGTGTCGCGTCGCCTGCTGTTGACGATCCCGATGCGCGTCTTCGCCAAGTGCCAGGCTGTTGTCGGGCAGCGCTACTCTGGCGCGATACCCGGCCACCTCCACCGCGCGTACTAGTGTGTCGAGCCCGGTGAGGCCCGGGTGGCTGCGCACATCTGCGCGCTCGATGGCCAGGTTGACGTTGGCCTCCAGTACGCCCGGCACTGCGCGCAGGGCCTTTTCAATCCGCGTTGAGCAGGCGCTGCAGGTCATGCCCTCGACGGAAAAGGCAAAGTGCTCAGTAGCTTCGAGGGTATGAAGGCTCAATTCAACATCCACGCGGTGTCAAGGGATGCTGATCCTCAACCTTACCACCGGGGTAAGGTCAAGCTATTCTCCGATGGTCTACCCAGGCCCGCTGGACGCTCGGAAGTTCTCAATGGTTGCGCTGCGGAGTGCCAGCCGGCGAGCGGGAATCTGCCAGGTCGTTGACGGGAGTCACGAGTTCTGCCGGTAAAAGCGCAGCAACTGGGCATTGATTGCCACAATTACGGTGCTTGCGGACATGAAGACGGCAGCGATAGCCGGCGTCATCACGAACCCCGTGCCGAGTGTGATGCCGGCCGCCAGCGGAATCGCCACGGTGTTGTAGCCGGTGGCCCAGATCAGGTTCTGGACCATTTTCCGATAGGTCGCCCGTGACAGCCCAAGGATTGCACCCACGTCGCGCGGGTCGCTTCGAACCAGGACCACATCGGCCGACTCCACAGCCACGTCCGTTCCCGCACCGATGGCCACTCCCAGATCGGCTTGTACCAGGGCTGGCGCGTCATTGACGCCATCGCCGATCATGGCAACCGATAACCCACGGGCCTGAAGTTCCTTGATCTTCGCGGCCTTCTGGTCCGGCAGCACCTCGGCGAAGAATTCCGTGATGCCAAGTTCCCTAGAGACAGACTCGGCAACGCCACGGGCGTCCCCCGTGAGCATTACCGACCGGATGCCGAGCCGGGTCAGTTCCGCGATCGCGTCCCTCGACTCCGGCCGTAGAATGTCGGCTAGAGCGAAAAGTGCGCGGGCCTCTCCATTGCGCACGAGAACGACCACGGTTTTGCCGTCGGCCTCAAGTTGCCCCAGCTTCTCGTGGGTGACCGGCTTGCCTTGGCGTGCCAGATGCCCAGGGCTGACGATGCGCACGTCCTGGCCGTTCACGCTGGCCACAATGCCCTCTCCGGTGAGATTGCTGAGGCCGGTCGCCTTGGGGGTTGCAAGGCCACGGTCCTTCGCCTCCGCGACGATGCCGCGCGCAATGGGATGCTCGGACTGGCTTTCAGCGGCCGCGGCGATGGCGAGCTCCTCGTCCTCATCGCCGGTGGAGAGCAGGACGATGTCGCTGACGCCGAAGCGTCCTTCGGTCAGTGTCCCGGTCTTGTCAAAGACAGCGGCGTCAAGATTGCGCGCCCGTTCGAAGGCGGCCCGGTCCCGAATCAGGAGGCCGTTGCTGGCGCTCAGCGAGGTGCTCACGGCCACCACGAGCGGTACGGCTAGGCCCAAGGCGTGCGGACACGCTACTACCATCACTGTAACCATGCGCTCGATCGCGAACTCGAGCGGGGCTCCGAGCACCAGCCACCAGGCGGCAAGCGTGCCGAAGCCGACCAGGAGGGCGATGTACGTCAGCCAGGCCGCGGCGCGATTCGCCACGTCCTGCGTGCGCGAGCGGGTCGCCTGCGCCTTCCTTACCAGGTCTATGACCTGCGACAAATACGTGGCGTCCCCCGTGGCCGTCACCCTGATGGTAACGGCGTTGGCGCCGTTGATGGCTCCGCCTATCCCTTTGGCGCCGATGCCTTTGGTCACTGGCCGGGACTCGCCGGTGAGCATCGCCTCGTTAAAGTCCGAAGATCCTTCGACGATCTCGCCGTCCACCGGTACCTTGCCGCCGGGCCGCACCACGACCCGGTCGCCTGGTTGAAGAGTGGAGACCGGTACGTCTTGTGTGCTGCCGTTGTCGTCGATTCTGGTTGCACTGTCCGGCAGCAGACGGACCAGCTCCTCCAGCGCGCGGGAGGCCCCCATGACGGAGCGCATTTCGACCCAGTGACCGAGCAGCATGATGGCGATGAGCGTGACCAGCTCCCAGTAGAACTCCTCCCCCGGGAATCCGAAGGTCACGGCGGCCGAGAAGAAGTAAGCCGCGGAGATCGCCATTGCGATGAGCGTCATCATGCCGGGCTGTGTCTTCCGCAGCTCGGATGCAAAGCCGATCAGGAACGGCCGGCCGCCGTAAATGTAGACAACTGACGAGAGCAGGAACAGGACATAGCGGTCGCCTGGAAACGTCAATGCGTCAGTGATGCCGAGCGCGTGCTGGACCATTGGTGACAGCAGCAGTACCGGCGGCGTCAGCAGCAATGTGATCCAGAAGCGGCGACGGAAGTCGGCGACCATCGCACCATGATCATGGCCGCCATGCCCAGCATGTGCTGAGTGGGTAGAGCCTCCGGCAGCTGTGGCGACGGGTGCATCGTGAACACGTGGACGCGTGGGCGATTCGTGGTCGTCGTGAGGGTGTGACTCGTGCATGCCCATGCAGTCCTCTCCAATTGGCGAAGAATCGCTTTGGCGGCTACTCCGGCGCCACGGCGATTCGAGTCCCTGGTGTCAGGGCGAACAGCAGTACCGCACCCACAAAGACCACCAGAGCGGCCACTGAGCTTAGCGGGAACTCGAAGGGGTGTAGCCAGATCACTGGAAACAGGCCCATGTGCGACGGCGTCGCAACAAGCACCCAGCCAATAATGCCTACGGGGATGCCGTAGCGGAACGCGTAGCCCGCGTTGGTGATCCGAAGCAGTCGATTGAGGAGGTACACAAACCATGCCGCCCAAAGGCTGTAGGCGCCAATGAGGATCGGCATGGACGCGCCGAAGTAGGTGATGAACAGCCAGACGGTGTAGCAGAACCAGATTACGAACACGGTCTCCAGAGCCGTAATGCGGGCAAAACTGCGTTGCACACCCGGAACGGGCATGCCGGGACTGAGGCGCAGGTTCCGGTGGATCCACCGCATCATGTTGCACTTGGTTTGGCGATTGAAGAGGCCGAAAAGCACGAATATCCCGAGGAAGATTGGAAAGCTGGCCTGAACCATGTTCAAGTCGGGCGAAGACACCAGGCGTGGCGTGGCCTGGAAGGGTGGCACGCTGTAGACCTCGGAGAAGTAGTGGAAGCCAAACTCGAACCAGCCGACCCAGATGAACAGGCCGCCCAGATAGCCCTTCCAGGTGGCGGGAATCTCGGACTCCCGGAGACCGCTCCAGACCAGCACCACGCCGACGAGGCCGAGAACGATGAGGCTGCCGTAGTAGTACTCGCCGAAGCCGGCTTTGGCCGCCGGGAACGCCGCGTGGCGAAACCACTGTCCGAGTAGGCCGGCGACAAGCGCAAGCAGACCGATTACCGGCCGGCGATGCCAGAATGCCGCCCGCGTGGGCCCCGTTTGTGCCATGAGGTACCGCCAGTGACTCGAGTCAGGCACCAGATTCGTGCAATCCCGTCCCGGCGTCAAATGGGGGAGGTGAGCAATTGTGGATCAGGTGTGAAGGACTTGAGTTGAAATCCTGGCCGGCGCCCGCAACTGGGCTTCCGCGAACATTTCGAGACACATTGTGGCGTCCACGACTCTACAGTCAGCCCATGGGCGAGCGGCTCTGCACGCTTTCCCTGATAGTCGTTATTGCCCCTCGGGGAGCATCCCTGATTCCACGTGCAGGCTGAGACAGCGGGTGAACTGGCCTATGCAATGG
>Ga0268299_1002566_pt1 | contig 20947 bp, 19 predicted proteins | sample NOBtaG_FD_193484 | JGI IMG/M metagenome (GOLD analysis project Ga0268299, IMG submission 193484) | Activated sludge microbial communities from bioreactor in Nijmegen, Gelderland, Netherland - NOB reactor | ecosystem: Engineered > Bioreactor > Aerobic > Activated sludge | place: Netherlands... | reverse complement strand
ACAGCAAGCACTGGAATATTATAATCAAGTATTATCAATGGCTAAAAAAACTTCTGATCAAGGAGCGGAAGCAGTTACTCTAAATAACATTGGAAGAATTTATAGTAGTTTCGGGGAAGAGCAAAAATCGCCAGAGCATTATGAAAAAGCATTAGAATATTACGAAAAGTCATTACATCTAAGGCGAATGATAGGCGATCGCAAAGGTGAAGCTATTACTTTAAACAACCTTGGAACCTTGTATATTAGTTTAGGCAACCACGTGAGAGCTCTTGAGTACTTAAATCAAGCTTTACCGCTAAATCAGGCTGTAAATGATCGAAATGGCGAAGCAACTACCCTCATTAACACAGGCAAAGTCTATATTGCATTAAAAGAAGAGCAAAAAGCTCTAGATTATTTTACGACAGGGTTATCATTATATAAAGCTGTAGGTGATCCTAACGGACAAGCCAACGCGCTTTACCAAATCGCTTCTGTCGAGCGCAATCAGAACAAATTGGCAAATGCTTGCGATAAAATTAAAATGTCCCTTGATATTGTTGAACAGGTAAGAGCCAATGTTGGTAGTAAAGAACTTCGCGCATCTTATCTCGCTACTGTTCAGCAATATTATGAATTCTACATAGATTTGTTGATGCAACTACACGGGGCTAACCCTTCAGAACATTATCATGAAAGTGCTTTAGAAATAAGTGAGCGTAGGCGAGCTCGCAGTTTGCTTGAGTTAATTGCCGAAGCACGTAGTGGTATTCGACGGGGAGTTGAACCTAAGCTTGCAGAAAGGGAACAAATTCTTCAACAAAAAGTTAATAGTAAGGCTAACGTTTTGTTTCGACTGAAAAATAGTAATAGTAAAGGAAAAGAAACTGAAATAAGTCAGCTTGAGAAAGAGCTTAATGAGCTTATTATCAGCTTCCGGGAACTTAAGACTGAAATACGTCAAAAAAATCCTCGTTATGCTGCTTTAACACAGCCACAAACTCTAACCGTTAAGGAAATACAACAATTATTAGAAACTGGTACAATATTTTTAGAATACTCTTTAGGTGAAGAAAAAAGTTATTTATGGCTTGTTACCACAAACAGTATAACAAGCTATGTGTTAGGCAAGCGGGCAGAGATAGAAGCAACAGCGCAACAGGTATATGCGTCATTAGTTGCCCGAACCAAGAAGGTAGAAAAAGAAAATAGCAAAGAAAAACGTTTGCGGTTAGCGCAAGCCGAGAAAAAATATAAAGAATCTGCCGTAAAACTGAGCCAAATGTTGTTTGGGGAAATTACATCCCAATGGAAAGGAAAACGTCTTGTTATAATAGCTGATGGAATTCTTCAATATATACCGTTTGCCGCTTTACCTCTTCCAGAGTTATCAGATCAGATTAATGATAATAAAGTAAAAAACAATCATAGATTAACGCCACTTATTGTTGAGCATGAGATTGTAAGTTTACCTTCGGTATCAATACTGGCGGGGTTACGACGTGAAATGAAAGATCGCTCTTCTGCTCCTAAAACTATTGCAGTGCTAGCTGATCCTGTGTTTGAGAAAGATGACCCAAGACTAAATTCTACAAACAATGTTCAGAAAACCAATACTGCGGTTACAAGAGGAAAAACTGGTCAACCCAAAAATAAAACATTAAAAATAGACTTTAATAACCTAACAGAAGATAGCGGAATACCAGAAAGTGACCTCATACGACTTCTTTCTTCGCGGCAAGAAGCCTATGTGATAGATGGGCTTGGGCTGCCTTCTTCGCAATACAAAAGAGCACTTGGCTTTGAAGCTAATCGTACGTTAGTAACCAGCGGAGCGTTAGCAAAGTATCGGATTGTGCATTTTGGTACACATGGTTTACTGAATACAGTTCACCCAGAACTTTCCTGTATTGTACTATCTTTATTCGATAAGCATGGTCGTCCACAAAATGGTTTTTTACGGTTACAGGAAATTTATAACTTAGATTTACCTTGTGAATTGGTAGTGCTTAGTGCCTGCCGGACAGGATTAGGCAAGAAAGTGCGAGGTGAAGGACTGGTAGGATTAACCAGAGGTTTTATGTATGCTGGTGCTGCCCGTGTAATGGCTAGTTTATGGACAGTGGATGATGTTGCAACAAGTGAGTTTATGAAATACTTTTACGCTGAGTTACTCGGAAAAAAACACCCAAGCCCGGCTGCAGCCTTACGGGCAGCACAATTATCAATGATGCGACAGCAAGCCTGGAAATCACCTTATTATTGGGCAGCGTTTACATTGCAAGGTGATTATAAGTAAACTATGCTAGGCTAGTTAGTGCCAAATGCCATAGTTACTGTCTAGCTTCTTTTGTTACTATCAGCAGTTTGTGAAATTTTAACTATCGTTGATCACCATCCGCCAATGCTCTTGGAGATAATAATGGCCGATCGTTTAGGTACCAATGAAGCAAATATTGAGTCTAAAAAGCTAGATATACTTCAAGAACAATTAGAGTTTAATAACTTGCTTCAATGGCTTGATGCTGACCAAGACAAAGCAGCAGAACAATACAAAAAGCTTCAGGAAAGACTTTCAAGCTTCTTCCAACAAAAACTACGTCGGGAGGATTCCAAGGATCTTGCCGATAAAGTATTCTCCATAATTGCCAAAAAAATCACCAAAGGGGAACAAATACGTACTAATAACCAAGCTACGTTTGCTCTAGGTATAGCACGAGTGTTAGTTTTAGAACATTGGCGAAAAAATAAAGAAGAACCTTTATCTGACGAACTTTTGCTAAACTATCCATCTAAAGAACCAGCTATAGATAGCAAACTTATAGATAACGAGCAGTCAGAACTTATACAAACATGTTTAGAACATTGCTTGGCAGAACTTCCTCTTGAAAGTCGTTCATTAGTACTTCAATATTTTGGAGGCCAAGGACAGGAACAGAAAAATAGCAAGCACCGAGAGCAATTAGCAAAACAATATGTAACCACAGTAGAAAACCTCAGACTGCGTGCTTGCCGGTTGAGAGGCAAACTAGAAGATTGCATTAATAAACAACTTGCTAAAATTACCAAAAAATGAAATGAAATGAGTTTTTTTGTCACTACTATATGAGCGAAACAAATACAAACAAAAGACACGAAAGTGATACCAAAAAGATTATGATCCGATATCTTCTTGGAACATTATCCAAAAAAGAAGAAGAAGATTTAGAAGAACTTTATTTCACTGAAGATAATTATTTTGAGCAGTTACGTATAGTAGAAATAGAACTCATTGATAATTACTTACATCAAAATCTCTCCACAGAAGATCGTAAGTATTTTGAGCAACGATTCTTAACTTCTCCTGAAAGGTATAAAAAAGTAGAGATTGCCAGAGTTTTACTAAAAGCAGCAAATGAAGCACAAACGAACTCTTCTATATCTGACAATGTTGCTAAAAGCTGGAGGGATATAGTCCAAATAATATTTCAGCCACAAAATCGTAAATTAAACTTTGTACTAGCGGCAAGCGGCATTATGGCGTTAGTAGGCGGCTCATGGCTAGTTAACGAACATTTGCGACTACGCTCTCAATTCAAACAAACGCAAGATGAGCTAATATCACTCCGTGCTTTAGAACAACAAATGGCTATCCAGAAGGAACGAAGTGACAAGCTGGATAAAGAACTGACCCAAGAACGTGATCAGCGTCACCTATTAGAAGAAAAGGTAGCCAGTTTATTATCATCTAGTGCGAAAATACTTACTTTTGTATTGAATCCTGGCTTAGTTCGAGGAGGCAACACAAAAACCAAACTGACTATTCCCCCAAATACAGAATTAATACAACTACAACTTAACCTTGAGCAATCTTTTGAATTCAAAAATTATCGAGTGGAAATAGAAACAGCAGAGGGTAAAAAAATCCCGAACTTAGAATCAGTACGAATTAAAAACACAAATTCTGGTGGAAAAGCTATATTAGTTGAATTATCAGCTAATCTATTGGTAAATAATGATTACCTAGTTACCTTATATGGTCTATCTAGTAATGGCAATGGTGAAAAAATAGGTGGTTATTATTTTAGGGTACTAAATAAATAACTAACCTAAATACTCTGAATACACACCAAGTTTTTCTACACAAGCCCCTCATCAACAAAACAAAACCTAGCTTCCGGAAATATTCTGCAATGTTTTCTCTAGAATCATCACTTAAATACAGAAAGCAACAAAGCAATATTGAGTAATCTATATTGTTAAACACCTCTTATAAGAGTAAGGAAAATTGCTCCAGGTATTTTGCTATATAAATTGATATAACTTAAGCCTCTATCCAATTATGGATTAAAGCTGGCTAAAAAGGATCTTGCGAGAAATGCGTGCTGACTTTCTATCGCTCATACAAATTAGGCCGCAGGAGAGGGCGTGGGAAGTACGCGTGAGTTGGGATTTGCTATGGTAGTAATGACTTGGTATAATCACTCTACTTATCATTATCCAATACATACCATGTCCAAACGCCTTATAGTACCCGTTTTGGTGAGTGTCGCTATTCTTTTATCTGTACTAGCAGTGATTGTCAAAAAGCAAGATACTGCTGTTTTTAACTCACCAAACAATACCGAGACAACAGTTACCCCGGCGGTTGACTTTGATCACTGGAAAGTTTATACCAATCTGGAATCGAATTTTAGTTTTGAGTATCCAAAAGAGTATACCTATACACAGCATGACAATGATGCCCGTGTAGAATTCAGCCCTGCACAATTACCGAATATTGATCCAAAGAATCTACCTCCGGATGGGTTTGGTAATAGAGGATTTTTTATTAAGCTCAGGCATAACCCTCAACAGGCTTCTTTAGAGTCCTACTATGCGACACAAAAAGAAAACCCTTTTAAAGAAGCAGCGAAAAAAATTAACCACAATAGCTCAGCGCAAGGGTATACCGTTATTCAATTTGAAGACGTGCCTGGCTTTACGACATACGACTTAACTTTAATCAGTCATGGAAGCACCATCATTGAATTGTATAACCATGGCGCAGCGAGTGATGAAGTCATAAACCATGTTATCAGCACTCTGATATTTAAATAAGTAGTCATGGTCTATCCTTTTATAAAGACTACTCACCATTTTGAATCTACTAACAGGATATAAACAATATATGTCTTGTTGCAAATAACATTTCATTACAGGAGGCAATTATGATGACTTTACAATTTCAATTACGTTGTATTTGTTTTTTTATTTTCTTCTTTTGCTCATTCACTATATGCTTTTCTCAGGATATAGCTGATACGTTCCGGCTTCCATTAGATAATTACTCAATTTGCCAAGACTATGGAAATAGTAATAGTGCAAGAACATTAACTTCTTGTTCGAATGTTAGTCCACGTCATACTGGTCAAGATGTAGCTTGCGGTAAAGCAAATACACCAGTAATGGCCATAGCAAATGGTAAAGTATTATATGCTCAACAAAAAGGTACGGTTTGTGATAACTGGGGATTTGTAATGGTAATTGAACATACCACCAAATTTGGGAAAATCTGCTCTATCTATGGCCATATATCTAGTACAATTCCTGAAGGTCAAATTGTAAGTAAAGGAGATGTTATAGGTGAGATTGGTGACTTTAGTGTTGATTGCAATTGGTCTAATCATCTGCATTTTGGTATTTATAATGGGCCATTTGGTTATACTCAAGGTACATATCCTCTTTGGCTTAATGGCTACATGTGCCCTAATGAAGGAGAATTTCCAGGAAAATACTTGAATCCTCTAGAGTTCTTACAATACCAATCTAATTTATCTACTAACCCGTCATGGGAATTTTTTGATAAAAGTGGGAAATCTGATCGTTCACAAGATTTAACGAATAGCATGGGTTGGATACCTTATGGTAAGACTACAACTGTTGGGTTTAATGAGCCAGGAGCCTGGATTATTAAGGTTGGGAATGATCCTCAAATAATAAGTCCTCTACTTTCTTTTGATGCTACAAGTATTAGTGCAATACAAATACATATGGCTAGTTTAGCAACTGATAGAAACCTTGAGGTATTTTTTACAACCGATTCATCTCCTGACTTTTCACCTGACAAAAGCAGTGGTTTCTCCTCTATTATTAATGATGGCTCTTACAACACATACACTATTCCATTAAATAACAACCCTGCATGGCATGGTAGAATTACCCGTATAAGAATTGATCCAGTAGCAGTAGGAAATGGATCAGAGGTTGTTGGTATACAATGGGTAAAACTTGTACAAAACGTAAATCCAGGAGCACCTAGTAATCTGCAAGCAACATCAACTACTATGAATCAAGTGGATCGCCAAGTTAATTTGAGTTGGACTGATAATTCTAACAATGAAACCTCATTCTATATTGAACGCAAAACAGGTGGAGGAGACTATTCTCTTGTAGGTGTTATTAGTGCTAATACTACTGGATTTCAAGACAGATACTTAAAAAGTGCTACAACATATACCTATCGTGTTTATATAACCAATTTCACTGGGAATGCTTTATATTCTAATGAAACTATTATAACTACTCAAAGTGCCCCACCCACCATTTATATGCCAAATGTCAGCAGAAATATTGCAACCACAACTATTGGCCAAAATACAATAGATTCTGGCTTACAAGTATGGAATAGGGGAGATGAATTTCTAGTTATTAGTAGTATCACACAGCTTTCTGGTAGTGCCGAGTTTACTGTTGCTTCAGTAGTACCAATGACTATTTCACCTAAGACTTTCAATACTACACTAAGTTTTAGGTTTTCGCCAATATCGTATGGCTCCAAAACGGCCACATTTCGTATTATCTGTAACGATCCAACAACTCCAGTTATTGATGTAACATTATACAGCTTCGGACGCAAACCATAAATTTTGTTTTCATCAGTAATTCCCAATACGAAATGTAGTTTTTTAGTGTAGGCTAATAAAACACTATTGTTAGCAGAAAATCCAGATCGGTGGAATAAAAGATCTCGTTGGATGAAGAGTCTCTTATAACAATGGTGTTTTAGGCCAGTTATAATAGTTTTTCAAAATATATATTGAGAATGGCTATGTTTTTATTCATCATACAAGTTTTAGATAATCTAGAACTTGTATGATCCTGCAGTTTAGGCAAAAAATTCAACAACAAGCAGAATCAAACAAAGATTTAGCAGAAATATTAAAATCAAAAGGCAAAGATTGGGTGAGAAACGATTTTGTTGCGTAAAAAACGAATCAAATCAAGACAAGAAAGACGGGTATCCCCCAATTAAAGCGTGCCTGTGATTGTGTCAACGATGCTTGGCCCCATTTGCTAGTCTAATTTGGCCCCACCTAAAGTAAATTAAAGTTGAGTTCTATGAAAGCATAGAACAGAAAAATGAGAGAATCTGTAAAATCTTTTTCTTCAGGAGGCTCGCCGAAGGCATCTTGAAAAGGAAGTTAGAGGCAGAGCGCACCGAAGGCTTGCCATTGACCCCGGAGCTAAAATGGCTGAGAAGATAGGGGGAGAAAAGATTTATCTTCTCCCCCTATCGGCGAAGCCAGAGAAAGCGAAGCGAGTCAATGGTGCGCGGAGTTTAGAGTTAAGAGGAAAACTTCTTAGGTTTTTGCCTTTTTTCTAAAGTCCGCTTGAAACGATAAGAATCCACACCAGTTTCAACAATATGAGAACGGTCAATAATACGGTCAAGTAAAGCTTTACATAGTCTTGCGTTAGTAAAAACCTGAGTCCATTCAGAGAAAGGTAAATTAGTAGTAATAATAAGAGCAGTTTTCTCAGCACGTTCAGCAACAACTTGAAATAATAGTTCGGCACCAATTTCAGCTAATGGAACATATCCAACTTCATCTAAAACTATAAGATCAAAACTTGCCCACTTATTTAATGCTTTACCTAAAAGACTATGATGAGAAGCTTCAACCAATTCGTTAACTAAGCCTGCTGCTGTGACAAAACGAACTTTTTTCTTTTGTTGACAAGCTGCAATAGCTAAACCTGAAGCGAGATGAGTTTTTCCTGTGCCACATTCTCCAATAAATATTATAGGTTCACTTTTTAGTAAATAACTACCCTCAGCTAGTTCTCTAATTTGTTTAGCTGAAATATTGGGTGATTGAGCAAAATCAAACTCATCCAAAGTTTTTACTCTTGGTAATTTAGCTTCACGAATCCTACGCTGAATTAGGCTTCTTTCTCTTTCCTCTAATTCTAGAGTCAAAAGCTCCGCTAAATATCTTTGATAAGGTTGGTTATTCTTGTTTGCTTCTTGAGCAACCCTTTCAAACTGGGCAGAAATGGTACTCAAGTGCAATTGTTTACATAACTGATTTACTAAAACTTGTTCTAAGCTATCCTTAGTTTGACTAATCATTGTCCCACCTCCAACAAACGGTCATAGCTTTTCACTTGGGGCAATGGTCTTTCATACTTACTTAATAAGCCAATATTAATTATAGGAGAAGTTAGATGTACTAAATTTTTAGCATTCATTAAATGTTTTATTGCTGCTACGTCACTACACCCTAACTCCAATGCTTCTTTTACTGCTCGTTGCAAATGTTGATAACCTTTTTCTTTTCCATACTGTAACAACTCTATCATTGTTTTTGTACTTTCTTGTTTTCCAAGTCTTTTTTTTAAGATTTCCCACATTTGGTCATATTCGTCTATCCAAAAACCTTTCTCTTTCCATTGCTTGAGTGGTTTTGAACCTGCAAATGCTCCTGGCTTACGTTCCAATACATCTAAATAATGCTCTAGGTTTAAAATCTCTATACCTTTTTCGTAACTTCTTTCATGTTGAGCAATAACTTGTCCATTTTGATATATTTCTACTTTGCTTGATGATACCCTCACTTGTACTTTCATTCCTGCACGAGTTGGGACTGAGTAAAAACAGTTTCTTACTTTCACACAACCTTTTTGGTCTACAATTGGAAAACTTTCTTCTGTTAGATCAAAATCCGTACCTGCCAAGGCTAGTAAGTAGTTTTGCTCTATTTTCATTGCTGTTTCCACATTTACTTTTCTATCCCCTACTTGTCTACTTTGTTCTTTTTGGCAAGCTTCAAACAATTGCTCATTGAGTTGTGCCAAACTTTTTACTTTTGGTATTGGTACAAAATGTTTTCTTCTAAAGTATCCTATTTCTCCTTCTACACCTCCTTTTTCATGTGCGCCAACTTTTCCTACTCTGCAAAACTCTGCTTCAAACTGCCAGTGCGAACGGAATGCTATAAATCTTGTATTTTGTTCCCTATTATTGCCTCTTAATACTTTTTTTACTGCTAAAGCCAAATTATCATAACGACATACTCTAAATACTCCTCCAAAATAACGAAATCCCTCTTGATGTGCTTCTAAAAATGCTTGTTGCGTTGCATTTGTATATGCTTTGTGAAATGCTCCTGCACTTGCCATACTTCTCATTGAAAACACTTCTACTTTTTTTTCTTCCCCTTCTATTTCTACAATTGCTTCATACCAATCTATTTGTGCTTGTTCCCCATAATTATAAGTTTGTGGTACAAATATTTCTCTTTTTGCTAAACCCATTTCTTCTTTACGTTGTTTTACATAGCCTCTAATCGTACTTTCTCCTATTTTATACCCCTTTTCTTCTAACCTTTGGTGAATCCGTCTTGCTGTATGTCTTTGTTTACGTGGTATCTTTTTATCTATTTCTAATATTTCGTTGATTAATTCTTTTACTTGCCCTATTTTTGGTTCTATTTTTACTACTTTTTTCCTTTCAGGAGGCAATGCACTATTTATTGCTTGCCTTACCATTCTTCTATGAATTTGATATTTTTGGGCTATCCCCCTTATTGATTGATTTCCTATTTCATAGTCCTTTCGGATTTTTTCAAATAATTCCACTTTTTGGCTCCTTGTCATTCCTGCCCCCTTACTTTTTCTTTCAGGGTAACAGTTTTTTCTTTAGGTGGGGCCATTTTTAGCTAGCACAAGGGGCCAGATTAAGGTAGCAGAATCATGCCTGAGATAAAGCATTGAAAAAGTAGAGAAAAATACTGTTAATACAACTTAACCTACAAAGGATTGGACAAGGTAAAGACATAATATGCATTAGCTGTGGATATAGATGATAGTATAAAGGTGGGTGGGGATCGCTCCCTGCCCCAAATTTTACTGCCACTGCTGGTCGCCGCCACTGGTTCTGCCTCATGGTGTGCTGCCTGTATTAATGCAATAACCATAAAGGGAGTAGTAATAGTGCTACTCCCTTTGTTTATTACGCTTTGTCGTTTTTTATTAACCAACAACAAATCCGCATTTTGGTACTCCCAACATCTGCTATTTGATGAGCAGGCCGGCCGTAAATCAACGGCATATACAACCTCATTTGTACCTTTATATGGCTATAGTAATCTATCGAAATTGCTAATGTGATATATCTAAGTAAGCAATAATTACTATGCCGTATAGCTTTGTGCAGTTAAACTTGGTCTGATAAACCAAGTATTATTAATTGTTAAGTAAAATATTCGGATTTCTGCAAACAGCCTGCAATGTTTTTAAGATTTTTGACACTAATGAGCAGAGATTAAAATTGTTAGTGACTTCTTCATTCTAAAATAACTATCTACTAGGCTAATGCTGTAGAAAATAAAGTGCACAATTTGTTAAATAGGAAAAAAAATTACATAAGAATACAGTATTTTCCATCAGATTAATAATCACTAGCTAATAGGAGTATCTAGAATGGCTTTTAGCGAGACAGAAATGGCATTTTATCAACTCTGTTCTGACAGTGATTTTCTTTCAGCTAAGACAGTACATGACTTTCAAGCCAAATTTCAAGCAGAAGGTAAACTGACTACAATGCAACTAGCTCTCGAAAAATTCATTCCTGCCTGTTGTCCAAGTTGCAAAACGGAAGGCATTTTTAAATGGTATTTCTTGGGCAAGTTAAAGCATCCTTCATGTAATATGTCTTGGTATGTAACTCCTAGCACTTATATCTTGCGGCAGTTTAAGTCCGTTCTTTTTACAGGTAGAAATGTAGCGGGATATATTTCCCAAGATAATGGATGGATAGTCACGTTGTTGGGTTTTGTGGTTGGTAGTTTGGTAAGACTACCTCTGGTCTTCATCGTAGTTCCAGTGCAGGCTGTTGTCAGTTTGAACCAGGCCTTACCTGATTCAAAAACATCGTTACCTGCCTCAGATGTGGATGACGATGAAGAAATCACTAGAGAAGAAGTTATTGAGCTTGAGCATTTTATCCTTAAATACCTGGATGTTGATAACCCTAATGACGCAATCATCCACCTTCAAAAAGCTGTAGATACGGCTGAAGATGGCCAGTACGACAGGGCTATTACAGAACTAGATGCCGCGCTTTGTACTGAACCCGGCCCTGAACTGGCGATGATTGCCTATCATAAGCTAGCAACAGCTATTTGGTATAAATTTGATTTCCATAACCGCGATGGAGAAGCTATTTCTGACGAAGAGTGTGCTTGGAATGGTCGGGCAGCAGATGCTTTAGCGAGAGCAATGGAGATCTATACATCTAGTAAGGGAAAGATTGCTCACCCAGTTGAGTTTCGCCGGTTATATTTGACCTGTAAAACAGCCCATGAGGTAACAGTTACGTATGCTTTAACCAAACGGGAAGCTAATGGCAAATTGTCTTTCAGGGAGAAGGAGGTCTTAGACAAGATACAACTGCCTGCACTTCGTTGTTTTGAACGGAAATTAAAAGTACAGGCTCAGTGATGATTTTAGTACTTTACGCAGCCGGATTAACAGCTGCTCAAATATTTCTGTTTGAGGAATACAGTAAAATCTCGCATTTCTTTTTGATATAAAGCAAGTTTTTGCTGCTTCTGTTGCTTAGTCCAAATAGGATTGATGTTTGCACCCAAACTTTGCAGCCTAAAACCGGCAAAATTACACAAATCCAGAATTAAATGAGCGTCCAAAGGTGAATCTTGTTGCTCATAGAATTCTGTTAGCAACTGGAGCAAGTTTTTTGCATGATTGAGGTTTCTTTTGCCCCAAACTGACTTTATTTTTCTGTTAGTTTTCCATCGTGATGGCTCTGGTTCATTAATATCAACCCAAGGGTAAGGTAAACCCCATTTGAGATGGCCCTGGCAGGAACCGCTTGTGGGAAGTTGAAAAAGCCTCAGTAGTGTTACTGTATGCTTAATGCCAGTATCGACACGTTTACCTAAACGATCAGTGATTTGATTAACTTCACGCTCCATTGTTTGCCAGCGTTGTTTGGTAGTTAGTTTATGCATAGTTGCAAAGTAGAGAATATTAGTAAGTAAGAAATTGTATGGCTAATTTATTAAAATAGGAGTTAAGAATATGGCAAAGAAAAAGTGTCCTCGATGTGACGGAGATAGAGTAATAACTTGCGGTGCTTGCCATGGTTCAGGCCGTCATGGCAGTGATCCTAACAAGTTATGCCCTGAATGCCAAGGTAAGAAAAAGAAAGAGTGTTGGCAATGTAACGGTAGTGGATATACGAACTGATGCGCGATAAAACATAGCTAATACAGTAATTAACATATAGTTACTCTATTGTCAAAAAAGGATATTCAGCATTTGTAGGAAGCCGACGTTAATAAGAGGGAAATCTTAAGTAAATTGGCTTGTTCAAAAAGATTGGCTATGGAAGCATTAATGGTCTGCCGTACTTGCTGAAGCTCATCATGCAGGTTCTGGTTTTGTTGTGTTGTAACAATTGCTACATTGTTGCTTTCATCAACCTAAGCTGCTGGTGCGGCCCATAGAGTAATTGTTTGGATAAGACGAAACTAGCTCCTTACCCAAAGAAAAAGCCAGACTTTATATCTGGCTCATAAGCGTAAATTTTCTACCACTTGTATATTTATGGTTCCGAACCAAGATATGAGATTGAATGGTCAACGAGATTTTGTGCTTGCTCAAGTGCGTCTTTTGTCTGTGTATTTTCTGTCTCAAGCTTTTTAGCTTTGGCTAAAAGTAGGCGAACTGCGCCTACCTGCTCACTACTAAGTACGTAAGGTAAAAATCTGTTATTAGCTGATGCAGGTAAGTTTGAAGTTGGTTCATCGAAATCAGCAAGCACTTCTATGCAAGCTGCAAGGGTTGAAGAATAAGCCATATAGTTGCCTCCTATGGGGATTGTAGACTGCTTTCCCTCATAGCAGGCCGCAAAGCTATTAATAAGTATTAATGCCATATGGGGGGAATCTTGTCAAATCCGGCACAACCCGCTAATCCGTATCTTGGCAAGCCCAGACAGACTTTCATTGGCAGGGTTATCGCTAGTCTTGGGGTGACCATGTTCTGCATAAGTCTTGGCATAACCATTGTTTTTGCAGATGAAAAAGCCAGGGATGCGTCAGTTTTCTTTTACTATTTTCCTTTTTTAAAAGATGGAGGATATGTAATCGAAGGTCTAATAGGTGGGGTTATTTTGAGTTTTTGGGGCTGTCTACTGGTGTATGATGGCGAACCTCTTCCTGATGACCTAATACCTGCTCCAAAGCCATTACTGGTTGCCAACGAACCATGGCGACAATCTACTCCTTTACGTTTCTTGGAAAACTTGAAAACAGAGTTAAAAACTTACGAAGAGGCTGTAGTCACTGCGTATGAGAGAGCCGTCAAAGCCCATAACAGACTGCCTACCGTCAAGGGGAAGATCGATTATAGTTATATCCTTTCAGAGTTACATAGGTATGAGAAGATTTATGAATTCTATCAGAAAGAGATTAATAACTTAAAATCACGCATTCAAAAAATAGCAGAAGGTGATGTACGGGCAGATGTACTAGACCAAGAAGCAGCCATCCAAAAGCTAAAGCGGGAACGACAGGAGTTAGTCAGGCGACTCCAGGAAGTAGGCACACAAGCCAAGACCGCTCAGGAGGACAAAGAAGAGAGTCGCTATTGGTTACATAGGGGTATCAAAAATATCGATATCAACATTATTGAACTAGAAACAAACATTAAAGAATTAAAAGCTTTTGACTTCAAAAGTCTTTATCCACAACTGGGAATTGCTGCTGATTTTGCAAGTGTAGAAAATGAAGATCTTCAAACTATCAAAGCCAAAGCAGATATCATCAATAGTTTTACTCCAACAACGCCAACTTCCACAGAGCCTAAAGAGCATCCAGATGACAGCAAAATGAATACTGCCCGCCAACGCCGTAAACGGGATTTTCAGTGGGAGGTGGAAACTAAAGCCGGGGTCAAGGTAGATAAATTAGACGCATTACAACGATGGAAGAAGATGAAACGTAAAGAGATATTAGCTGATAGCTCTTTAACAGCAGATGAACAAGAAGAACAGTTAGACCTACTAGATAAAAGTTACAACGAACACAAACGAAAACTAGAATCGGACTTTAGTATTTTTGAGGAAGAATAATGGTCAAATCCAATTGGGATGACCCCTTACCATCAGCTGCTTGGGAACATCCAGAAAATACAGATGAGCGTTGGGAACGAAAACTAATAGAATCACGCAGTCGTGATAGTAATGGTATTCTCATTGGCAAATCTGCAATTACAGAATTATCACTGCATGTATCACCAGCCCTACTATCAACTCATATGCAAATAGTAGGAGCCAGTGGTGTTGGTAAGTCATTCTTTTTAGAAAGTTTATTGAAACAGTTGATCTTACAAGGACATGGCCTTTGTTTAATCGATCCTCACGGCGATCTTTACACACATATATTAGATTTCTGTACGTATCTTGACTACATGCAGCCAGGACGAAAATTGTCCAAGCGAGTAATTCCCGTAGACATAGGAAACCGGGAGCAGATTCTGGCTTTTAACCCTGTAGCACGCAACGCTCGTGTGATGACATTCCAAGTGGTTGCACTAATGGAAGTTATACGTAAATGTTGGGGTGCTGGCTCATTTCAAGAAACACCCAGATTGGCCAGGTGGCTTTTTAATGCTGCATATGCACTTATTGATGCAGAGGTTACGTTAGTGCAAATGCAGGATATGCTGAGTCCCGTACCGACTGAGATTCAAACTTCTGTTATTAGACAGATTAAAAACCCTAGGATCAAAGCAGAATGGGAATGGCTTGCTAGTCTCAAGCCAGAGCGACGTGGAGAATACACCGAAAGTTCTTTTAACAGGACTAGGGAATTTGGTCTTCATGAAGTAATGAAGTTAGTCTTAGGGCAGTATACTAATACCATTGATTTTCCTTCGATACTTAATGAACAGAAAATTCTACTAGTAAATTTAGCCGGACAAAACACCATCACTGATGATGACAAGCATTTGTTAGGGACTTTGCTGGTGAATGAGCTAATCACCGCGGCATTTGCCAGGCCACAGGGAAAGCGTAACCCCTGTTTCTTAGCTATCGATGAATTTCAGCATTTCGTTACCAAAGATATTTGTGAAATCCTGGACGGCGGCAGAAAATTTGGTTTGCATTTGATATTGGCCCACCAGCACCTAAATCAGCTAAAAATTAAAGATCCCGAAGTTTATTACTCAACACTGACTAATGCTCGTACTAAAGTAGTTTTTGGTGGTATGAATGATGAAGATTTAGAAATATTGACTAAGGAGTTGTACACTGGAGAACTGAACCCAGAAGAGATTAAACAGGAAATTTGGCAAACCAAACTAAGGCCGGTTGAATCCACCCGAACTATTCGGTCAAGCTCTTGGTCAGAAACTATTAGCGAGTCTGATAGTGAAAGTTCAAGTGATTCATCGAGTGATGGAACTGTGTCTCACAGTTCCATTGCTAATGGGGAAATTTATATTCCTGGTAGTGGCCTTTGGTCAGGATCCCAATTGCAGGCAACTAATAACAGTATGTCTAGTGCTACTGGTTCTAACTATGGCCACAGCAGTAGCAACAGTCGCAGTAGTTCTTATAGCACTAGCACTTCAAGCGGTACAAGTGAAGCAGAAGTACCTTGGTATGAGTATCACGAGTATAAAGAACTGAGTTCACGTACCTTCAGGTCACTTGAAGAGCAACTGTATATTAAAAAAGCCCAATTAAAACGACAGCCTCGGCAACACGCAACTTTGCTTATTCCTGATAGCGTTGTCCAGCTTATCAAGACGGGCACCCTTAAAGATTTCTCTAAACTGATTAGTCACTCCCAGCAACAAGAATTTATTAATAAATGTTTTGAGCAATCTAACTGCTTTAAATCAGCTACAGCCGCCGCACAAGAAGTAGCAGGGTTAGAAGAAAAATTACTACTGCCGCAATCCATCACTATTGACGTAACTGCTGAAACGTCAACATTTGAAGCAGAAGCGGCAGAGCCTAGTAAGAAGCGTACAAAAACTAAAGTTACCAAGAAGAAACAACAGGAAGCCAATATTTTTGATAGCGTTTTGGATGACATTATGAATGATAAGTAAGGTTAATCTTATAAGGATGAGGAGGTATAGTTTTGATGCAGCAACGGTTACGCAAATTTAGCCGTGATCCTGAACATTTGCCGAAGCGTTTAATCACAGAGCGTAGCCTTAAAATCATATCACTTATAAATGAATACCATTTTTTGCCAACGTCCTTAATTATCCGTTTGATACCGGGCAATCAACGTATCACACAACGACATTTGCAAACACTCTATCATAAGGGCTTTATTAACCGTTTTGCTTTCCCAAAGGTTGGCGCAGGATTTGTAGGGGAGTTTGTGTATTATTTAGATAATACACACGCTTTAGAATTGCTGGTAGAAGCGGGTGCTGGTAGTGATGTTCTTAGTTGGGACAAGGTACGTAATAACCGCGAAAAGAAATATTGTGACATTTTAGATGCAAGTCTCAGTGATGATATGCAAGGACAACTCCTCTTCCTTAATCATGAGCTTATGATATCCCGCTTTCATTCTTTGCTCCAAATAGCCTGTAATAACTCTAATGGACAAGTTGTTCTAGAAAATTGGAAGCAGGGCTCATCGCTGTGGAGTTCGGTATCAATGCCAGCTTTCAGCTATGATGATCGTAAATTTCAGGAATATGATAAAAAAGAGACTGTACCAGTAAGGCCAGATGGATTCTTTACGCTCTTCTTTCCTTTCCGGTCTGAGGAAAAACAGCGAGCGCATTTCTTCTATGAAGCCGACCGGAATCGTAGTTCGGTCAGTCGTATGGTTAAGAAACTAAGAGCTTATTATCACTTTCTAGTAAAACAGCGTAAGCAGGAACAGGTGTATGGTATTAGCGACGTGAAAGCTGTGCTGGTTGAGACAATAGATAATGACTCTGCAGACGTGCTGAGAGAAGCAGCACAAAAACCTGTAGTGAGTGGCCTAGAATCATCTCCTTTATTTTGGTTTACCAGTTCTAGTTTTTTTACGAAAAAGCAACCGGTAGCTGACGGTGAATCTGTAAGGCAGTTGCCATTGTATTTACTTAAGCCAGACGTGATTTTCAAAAAGATTTGGTTAACAGTCGTTAGTAACACGCTTTATAGTTTAATTGATTGAGCTAGATACTTAGTATAAATAGGAGGTTTAATAACTAGGATTAAGAAAATTAATGACCTAATATAGCGTGTCATTTCAGAGCGGTTATGTATTTAGAGACATAGACAGTATTACCTAAGGTTGCAAAAAATGGAATCTCCATAATTGCCCTAGGATCGATTTCTAAAGTCTAAGACAAGGAAAATCATTACCTAGTACCAACCTAGTGGCTTAAATCGAAAATATGTGCAAAATTTAATTTTATACCTAAGAGATTATAGTGACTATTTATCTTATTAGCAGTGTGTTGTAGTTAATATTTTACGCATTGTTAAAAGCTAACACATCTAGTGGATCATGTTTTATAGTCTGATAATGATCATTGAAAACTACCTTCCCCCAACATGGTAAAGAAGATTTTGAAATATTTGATAAAATATTTTTTGAGCAACATGAGTATAAAGAGGTTGCGGAATTTTACAATCTGCCAGTTGGAGCCATAAAAAGCAAAGTCCGAAAAATAAAAAAGCTACTGCTAGAACATTGCCTAAAAAAATTAGAACGAGATTTCGATAGATTCGGGTAAAAGCTCACAAATTAAAAGTAGTAAAGTAAATTTTATTTTACTTTATAAATTGGTAAGGTGACTAGGTGATCTGACCATTATTTTTAATACTGAATGAATAGCCATTCATAAAACTTGCTCTCAAATCGTGCTTCAAATAACCTCTATACTGTGGTATAAGTGACCATACAATATTAGGAATATCACGTTAAAGGTGAAGGTATGAAAAAAGATACTCCGTTCTCAATCTCTCCTAATCCTAACTTGCTTTACTTAACTGCTGCCTTAAAAAGTGTTATCCATAAAGTACGATATACCATTGAACACAGACGCGGCTTAACCTCCATCATTGGCGATGTTGGAATGGGTAAATCATCAATTATCCGTTTAATTTATGGGGAGTATTCAGCTAGACCTGATAGCAATATTGCCTTAATAACTAATCCAAATTTCAGTACAGATTTTGGACTTCTAAAAGCTATTTGTGCTGAGTATGGTTTACCTCCTAGAGCATCAATGTACACACAAGAAGCAGAATTAAAGGGGTGGCTCTTAAAACAGTTTGAGTCTGATAAAAATGTCATAGTATTAATTGATGAAGCCCAGATAATGACCCATAAAATGCTAGAGCGTATACGTACTTTATTAAATATAGAAACAGACACCAGCAAGCTCATTCAAATTGTTTTAGCAGCGCAAGTCGAGTTAAAAGACCGGCTGGCTAAGCCAAACATGAAAGCCCTTAATTCAAGATTATTTGCCCCTTCTTCATTAGACACTCTCACCGTAGCAGAAACTAAGGCAATGCTTGAATTTCGTTGTGAACGTGAGGGTGTGCCTTGTCCGATACCTAATGAGCTTTTTACCCTCATTTACGACACTACAAGAGGCATACCGCGAGAGGTGCTTAAACTATGCGATATTACTTATGAACTGATGCGTCTTGATGAAACTAATGAATTTACTAAAGAACTCTTAATAGAAGGCATAGGAGAGTACAAATATGAGTCTAAAGGATAGATTCAATAAGCCAGAACCAATTCCTAAACCTGAAACTAAACCTGTTGCTCCTACTAAGCCTACACCATTACCTACTGCTACCCAGCGCGACTTTCAAGAAATGCAGAAAAAAAAGGACGCTGAAAAAGCTGTTTTAAAGTTGATCGAGCAAAACGATCAACCCGAAATGAAAGATCAGCGAAATACAGAGGCTGTAGTAGAACAACCTCAAAAGAATGAAGTAATTACATCAGATCAGGCGAAAGATCAGCAAAAAACCGAAAAACTTGATCTCACTCAAAAAAATTACGATCAAAGACGACCAGTGGTAGACCAGACGACCAGTAGACCAGTTACTGGTAGACCAGTGGTAGACCAGGACAAACTGGTAGACCAGTTACTGCTGGTAGACCAGAAAGAACATTCTTATCCAACGAGACTTGAGAGGCAAAAAATCGGCCTACGCCTTCCAGCAGAGAAGGTGGCGCAATATAAGATGTGGTGTTTCTTTAAGGGAATAGACCTACAAGATGCGGTAGAACAAGCGATGGATAGATTACTGGTAGACCAGCCATTACTGGACGACCAGAAAAAACTGGTAGACCAGACGACCAGTTCCGGCACTCTCTTAAGAGATCATGATTTTAATGATTTTAAGAGATCATCTTTAGAGTCTGACAAATTGTCATACACTATAAGTATTTACGAAAAATACACGGGAAATAAATTTAGTAACTTTGATCATAAATTCTATGAACAAATCAAAGATGTAGACAAAGAAGATATCAGACTCGGAATAATGCAAAGCGTAGCAGGATGTAAAACAAAAGTCTTAATGTTTAAATACTGTATTAACGCAATAAGAAAAAGCGTAACCATTAAAGACAAACAGACACAAGAAAAAGTAATACTAGAACAATTAGAAAAGAAGAACCCTACAACTAAAGGTTAACTAACCTACTCAATAAAATACTAAATTTCTACAAAGAATGGACAGGAACAGGAACTAAAAGACCTAATGTATGAATTGGAAAAGAGATAAGAAATTTACAATTAATAAAAAGAGGTTTTTCTTATCGGACGCAGATCACACCCTGCAATATAGTCAAATCACACAGATAAAAAGAAACACAACACATAACAACCCTCATTATTTACAAATTAACTGAACGCCTCAAAATAACAGCAAGGTCACCAAAATATTTGCCGCCCTTGAAAGCGTCTATATCATGCTCAATATCTTCATACTCTCCTATCTTACTTGTCCACCGGCCATTAGGTAGCTGCCTGGCAGCATGATCAGGTATTCCGTTATTAGTGTAAATAACAATCTTTTCAATCCCGGCTTCCAAGTCAGGGCTATCACAAACGCTAAAACCAATAGTTTCATACGCTTGGACAAAAGCTTCAACTGTATTAACTCTCGGCACCCCTTCCGGCCAATAACTATCCTTTCCTTCTTCAGGCAATGGATCCCAGCAAGCTGTAGTATCCCCGGCAGCCCAAGCAAAACAATTATAAATACGGTCTTGAGCACTAGTAACAATGTAACCTGTACGCCGTAAGTTAGGCCACCATTTCTCAAAAGAGATCTTACGATCTGGTAAATCCATAGGTGCGTCCCCAGGCAAGCCAAGCTTGTGCCATCTCTTTCAATTTACCCCTACTAGCAGCAGGAACAGGATCAGCACCCGTTATGGCCCTCAGTGCCCAAAACCAATGGTCTAAATTGTGTTCCACTTCGTGCAAAATATATGGAATTGCCGCTGGCCCAAGACCAATAATTGCCTGGTATGCGGGATGGGTTACCACATCGGCTATTCTCAAATTAGGCGGTCTGTCTGCTTGCCATACCTTGACTAAATGGTGAAACCTTTCTTCTATAGACTGATGTAATGTAGAATCATCTTTTACGTACACTAATTCTTGCATTTCTTCCTTTGGCTCTGGCAGC
>Ga0268299_1002565_pt1 | contig 20950 bp, 22 predicted proteins | sample NOBtaG_FD_193484 | JGI IMG/M metagenome (GOLD analysis project Ga0268299, IMG submission 193484) | Activated sludge microbial communities from bioreactor in Nijmegen, Gelderland, Netherland - NOB reactor | ecosystem: Engineered > Bioreactor > Aerobic > Activated sludge | place: Netherlands... | reverse complement strand
CACCTGACATATTCATATAGCTCGGGGCAGGGCGGTGCGAAGCGCCGCCCTGTCTTTAATGTCAGGCTTTTTGAAAGTGTGCGTTTAAAGCAGACTGCGCAGAACGGCTCCTCATGCGCAATTTCTTATTTTCAAACAGAATCAAAGATTTGAAATGACCTGCGGATTCGCTCAGAATGAAGTTTACCAAGACAACAAACAAACAAAAACGAGGTCAAGTCGTGGTCAAGTCTAGAGCATATGTGCCAGCAGCTCAAGTTGAGTTTGGCAGAGTGAGCAAAAAGTTAGTCATCGGCCGTTTTGATGGTGGAGACATCAGCGGAAACGGTGGTTTGATGCTTCTTTCAAAGCTTGCTAAGAAGACAGGACTGATTGAAAGATTTGCGAAATGCCTGACGGACAGACGGTCTCAGCATTTGGTTGATTATTCACTCGAAGACCTTTGCCTACAACGGGTTTTGCAAATTTCTTGTGGCTATGAAGACACGAATGATGTAGCGCATTTAAAGAGTGATCCCATGTTCAAACTGGCTCTCGCTCATTCTCCGACATCCGAGAGAGGTTTGTCTTCTCAATCAACAACTTCACGCTTTGAAAATTCAATGAGTTCGAAGAGCCTATACAGAGCAGCTGTTTCAATGGTTGATAGTTACATTGCAAGCAAAAGCAAAGCGCCAAAGCGGATCTACCTTGACTTTGATGGCAGCTATATCGAAGCGCATGGATACCAGCAACTGACGCTATTGCGTGGATACTATGACGCCAGAATTTACTTCCCACTCTTCGTGTTTGATCAAGACGGAGAGCTTCTTACGGCACTACTCAGACCAGGAAATTATGGCGACATCAGGCTTGCATTGGCGGTGCTAAAACGGCTTGTGATGAGATTAAGAGCCGCATGGCCTGGAGTGGAGCTTGTCTTTCGCGGAGATGGGGCATTCCAAAGTGCGGAGCTATTTGATTGGTGTGAAGACAATGATGTCTACTACATCACAAACTATCGTGGAAACAGTGCACTGAAAATTGAAGCGGCTGAATTTGTTAGCAAAGCGTCCAAAACGTTCAAGGAAAAGCACGGTGCCCAGAGGTTTGTCAGCCATGATGCGAAAAAGAAAAGACTTGAAGAAGACTTGCGAATTCAGTCTCTTCCGAAGGAAAAGCGATATACAGAAGTCGCGCAGCAAGCCGAGAGACGAGTACGCGTCTATGGAGAGTTTGAGTACAGAAGTGGTTCAACGAAAAGCAGAGAACGGCGATTCGTCTGCGCTGCCGATGTTTCTGATACTGGAGTGGAAAGAAAATTCATTGCTACCAATTTGCCAGGAAGCCCCGAAGAGCTAACAGAACTGTACTCGCAGCGCGGTAGAGCGGAACTGTTCATCAAAGAGATGAAGGCACTAAAATGCACAAGAATGAGTTGTCGTGAGTTTTTCGCCAATCAATTTCGGCTGCTTTTATTTGGATTGTCTTACACTTTACTACGACGACTCGCAGGTTTGCTGCCAAAAATTTCTGTTCATACTTCGATGAAAACGATTCGTGAAAACTGGCTAAAAATCCCAGTTCAGGTGAAAGAAACAGACAGGAACATCTGGCTTAGATGGACCTCCTCATTTAAAAATCAATCGGCCTTTTTTCGAACGTGCGAAAAAATCTGAGCGTTTTAAACTAAGTCTTCGAACTCAAAACCCAGTAACGATGCCTGCGGCATCGCTACTGGGCTGCAGTCGTTTGCGGTTCCGCAAAGCCGAAAGCCCACTCCGACTCAAAAAGGCAAAGTTGAGGTGGCAGAACTGAAGTAGCAACATCTTGAGATGCAAATCTGTGCAGTTTCTTCACCGCTTTACTATATGTATGAATACAAGAGGTCCAAAATAGATAGCGGTCGGAGCGATCCGCTCGCGGTCTGGAAAAACGACCAACGCTGGAAGCGGCAGAATTACCTCATTACCCTTAACGGCGAGCGACGATAAAGTCTGCTGCGAGTAAAGAGAAACTTGGTAATTCTGCCGCTATCCAATTAGTTGGCTGGTTCCAACTCAACTGACGAGGCGAACGAATTGCCCCTGCAGCGCCCGACTGACGTTGTTGCGCTGGTAGAGCAGCGGCCCGTTTGTCGGTCTCGACACAATCTTTCTGGCGTACGAAGGGAACGGCACCAACCAGCGTGTCAGAGCCACTGATGATGCGCCGGACTGAGCAAGGCTCAGCGTTGTTTCGATCAGGCGCGCGAACAGCAGCGAACTTGCACTCAGCCCGACCATGCTCTGAAAAATCTGAGCGTCAAGCGATGTCCAACTCAGCGAGATATACTCGCGCACATTGGGCGGCAGCACGCCTTTGACCGCTGTCAGCCACAGCGAGCGGAAAGGCGTCAACGGCCCGCTCATCAGACTCGCGTTCGTCTGCATTGCCACTTTGCGATGAGCCGGCGTAATGGACAGCCTCACGTGAGGATCGAGATCAACATTCCCGAAGGTGGCGTACATGCTATCCATGTAGTTCGCCAATTGCCGGTACGCCGCAAATTGGAACGGCTCAGGCAGTCCGAAAAGCTCGGCGACGACTCGGTACTCGCGCACAAACTGGTTTTTCTGTGCCACTGTGAGCGGTGCGACAAATTGCTCGTAGCAAACGAGTGCAGAGTCCATGATCGAGGCGATCACCCACTGCTGTAATCTGGGATCGCGGGCGGAGTAAGCGGTCGTCTCCGGCAGTGCGCCGGCATTGGCACCAACTTTACCCCTGACGCCCTTGTGCATGACTGCAATGCGATCTGTGATCTCGCGGGCTTCTTCCCAGGTGCCCCAGTAGATGGTTTCCATGGCCAGCATTGTTCTGGCGAAGCGAACGTGCGGACTGCGCAGGATATCCGTATCCTTCAACAGCCCTGTCAGCGCGACCGGCTGCAGCGCCTGAAGAACCAGCGCTCGCATACCGGACATCACGTTGACCACAGCGACACCGTAGATTTTCCTGACCATCGAACGGTCGGAAAACACTTCATCACGATGCGTCATGGCATCTCCTTTGTTCAAGCAATGAACCGGCCCGCTTATGCAGGTTTGGTCCTTTCTCTGTCAGTATCTTCTTTGCAGAGACGGCACAAGAACCGCAGCTTGTACCGGTTTTCAACTCACTGGTTAATTTCCGCCAGTTGCAGCCGTTCTTTGCGGCAAACTCCCTTATCTGGGAGTCGGTGACGGCATGGCAGATGCAGATGTACACTTCGGCTCCCAGGCACTAGTCAGCGCTGGAGCGCCGACTGGAAGTGCTGATCGAAAAGCCGCTCGCGAGCTGCCTTCACGCACTCCTCGCGCGCCTGGTTGACGGGGGCGACTGCCGGCGCCAGCGGCAAGAGGTCGCTGAGCGAGACGTACATATAGTCGATCTCGTCGTAGTGCCGGCAGCTTGAGCAGTGCGTGCTCGTGTAAGAAATCGAACAGCCGCTCTCGTCGAATTCGATGCTGCGGATCTCGTAACGAAGTTGCTCATTGAGATCCTGGCTGCGCTCCTTGAAGAGCTGAACGGCGCGCTCGCGCAGGGCAGCGTCGATGCGGATGAACTGGGCGTACTGCGCCACACCGATTTCCAGATTGGACATGATAATTCCTTTCATCAGTTTGAATTCAGAGACTCTTGTAGCAGGTCTTGTGGTAGAACTTCATCGGACCACGCGGCACACCGGCGGGCTGCAGATCCTTCTGGACGATAGCGACCTTCGGCGTCGGGCACTGCGGCGAAACGCAGAAGTGCCTGGTCGGGCGGTTCTCCAGTGCCTTCAGCTCGGCCGTCTGCTGCGCCGTCTTCTGCTTTTTGGCCGCACCCTTTTTCTGAGCCATGATTTTTCCTTTCCACTCATTTGTTGTTTTTCTCGAGCAGTTTTTCCACTCGGACTTTTGAATCTAGCGCAAGCGCAAACCTGCACATTCGATGGCTTCCCGAAGCTGCGCTGTCGCATCGCCGTGGTCGGGAGCCAACTCGCTTGCAGCGAGCGGCTTGCCGAACGTGACAGTGACGCCGCGGCGGTACAGCGGGAAAAGAAGCAGAACCAGAGCGTACTGCAGCGGACGCGGGAATCGCTGAATCCATGCGCCTGGATATACTCCGTACCGCAAATGCGCCGGAACGATCCATGTCTCTTCACCGGACTCTTGCGCTGCTTGCTTGACGATGCGCACAGCTCCGTTCTGCAACGGAAGCATCGTCGGCTGCATGTTGGTCAGACCTTCCGGCAGCAAAACCAGCGTCTGCCCTGAGGTCAAAACGTCAACGGCGGCAGCTCGAGCACGCACCCCGCGATCGCGAATCTTGTCGTTGGCGACGAATGCGCCCCAACGCGCGAAAATATGCGCGCCCAGTCCACCAGCGGCTTTGAACACGTCGCCATGCACCATGACGCGCACTTTTCGATTGAGCACCATGGCAAGGACGTTGCCGTCGACGCCGAACGGATGGTTTGCGCAGATCATCTTCGGACCCGGCACGGAATCAAGATATTCCTTGCCGAACACATTCACCCTTCCGACCTGCACGAAGCACATTGCGCGGGAAAACATGCGCAATGTGCGGAAACTCAGATTGCTGGGTGGTGGCGGCAGCGTGCCGCAAACCGAAACAGTCCGCACGTAGCAGCGCCAGCGCTCGGTCAAGGAAACGACCCGCAGAGTGCAAAACACGATCAATACAGCCTCCAGCAAGAAGGCCGCGAAAATTACTTTGCTCACTTCAAAATCTCGATTCTCTCGATGACTTAGATTGTTGGAACAGAGCGGACCCGAACCGTAAGTTCGGATCCACTCCGCTCCTTTCGAGCCGGCTCAGATCGCTTCAGCCCGCACCAGCAGCTCACCGATGCGCTCCTGCATGAAGTTGGCGCAGTCGCGAGGATCCTCGGGGAGCGCAGAAACCGGCACCGGTTTGCCGACGACAACAGTAGCACCGTAGTGCCGCCGCTTGCGAACAACCTTCGAGCCGTCCTCGGCTCGCGTGGAGTCCACCCAAACACGGAACTTCCTGAGAGGAGGCACCACTTGCGCCACCATCTCGACGAAGCGATGGAACAGCGTCGCGTCGGCGCGATCGCGCTTGTAGTGCAGCGCGACTGGCAGGTAAGCGAGCGGCTGCTCGTTGTCCAGTTGGTCGGCCGCCTGGTTGAGAGAACGCGCCGCTCCGGTGCGGAAGTCCTCAGAGCGCAGCACATTGTCCTCGACGAGCTTGCCCTGAGGATAGATGAGCAGCCGCGCCAGGCGCGTGGAAGCGAGGTAGTGAGCAGCAGCCTCCACGACTGCGTTGCCCTTGCCCCGCGCTGCAACGCCACCATCTACCTTGGCGGCGATGGTTCCGACCCAGGCAGCCGGAAGAGCGCGCTTGCCCTTCACCTCGTCGTGTTTCGCCACCTGCGTGTAATGGCAGCCGACAGCCACACGTGTGACCGCGAAGTCGAGATTGAAGGTGTGGTTGGGACCGATCAGCAGACGCCCGTCATAGCGCTCGTTGTGCCGCCCGACGACCTTCACCGGCCCGACTGCCAGAAAGACGAGCAGCCGGCAGACGAGGCCGAACGTGAGCCGAGCCCAGAATGTTGAAGGTGCGGGCAGATAGCCGCCCTCGAGCAGCTTCTGCGCTTCGCGCTTCCAGAAGCGAAAGCGGCGACGGATATAGAGCGTCACAAAGACGAGCAGCGCGACAAGCGAAACGGCAGCGGTCGCCAGCAGAATTTCAATGCTCATGAAATATTTCCTAACACTGGTTCGGATCGTTGAGGCGGGAGAGCAGGTCGGCAAAGGCGATGTCGACGTCGGCATCGCTGAGCTTGATACGACGGCTTCTGCGTTTGGCGGCAGCTTGCTGGAGCTGGCGCGCGGCAGCCTCCGCCCTGCTGATTTCGCTGTTGATGTTCTGCAGCTCCTGGCGGGAAGAATTGACCTGCTTGTTGAGATCTTCCATCTGCTGCGGTGCACAACCGAGGCAGACGGCGAACTGCTCGAATTCGGCGTCTGCCAGAGCGGACTGTACGCGCGAGCGTTCCGACATCAGCTCATCATGATTCTTCATCGGAGGGCAATTCTGATACACATCATCTGTTCCTTGAATTTTGTTGTTAGCGGACGCGCAGACCGGTCTCGACGCTGGCGATGATGTTCTTCTGAATCTGCGAGGTGCCCTCGAAGATGGTCAGAAGCGGCGCGTCGGCGTACCACTGTGCGACCGGATGGTCGTTGACGTAACCGGCACCGCCCAGGATCTGAACGGCTTCGCGTGTGGCGCGCACGGCCAGCTCGGTGGCGTACAGCTTCACTTTGGAGCCCTGCGCATTGCCCAGGTGGAACGTCGTTAGATACGTCCGAGCCGCATCGATGACGCCAAGCCGAGCCAGGTAGATCTCGGTCGACAAATCGGCGAGCTTCTCGGCCACTTGCTGATGCTCGGCGATGGGCTTGCCGAAGGCGACGCGCGTCTTGGCGTAGTCGCGGGCATACTCATAGGCGGCGCGGGCGAGACCGACACCCATGGCGGCGACCATCCAGCGCGTGCCTTCGAAGGTCGCCATCGCGGCAGACCCGCCTGCGGACTCGTTCTTGCGCGCTTTCGCCAGGCGCTTGTCGAGCTTGTCCTTGCCGCCGAGCAAGCAGTCACCGGGCACGACGACATCCTTCAGAAGGACCTCCGACGTGTGCGACGCCCGGAAGCCCATCTTGTCGAGGACGCTGCCTTCCGAGAGCCCCTTCGTTCCTGCCGGGACGATGAAGCTTGCCTGCCCGCGCGAACCGAGTTTCGAGTCCACGGAAGCAACGACGACATGCACGCCGGCGATACCGCCATTGGTGATCCAGTACTTCTCACCGTTGAGCGTCCAGGTGTCGTCCTTCTCGTTGTAGACCGCCCGAGTCTTCATGCCGCTGACGTCAGAACCGGCGTCCGCCTCCGACGTGCAGAAGGCGGCCACCTGCGGATCTTTCGCTGTGCCGAAGCACTTGGGCAGCCACTCGTCGACTTGCGCCGGAGTGCCGTTGGCGATGATGGCGGCGGCAGGCAACCCTGTTCCGAAGATGGCGAGCGCGATGCCGGCATCGGCGTGGAACAGCTCCTCGATGCCCAGAGCAGCAGTCAGACCGGTGGGGTCCAAGAAGAGCTGCTTGAAGAAGTCGTCGGAGTAGATGCCGCACGCCGCCGCTTTCTTGATGATGTCCCACGGAGTCGTCTGCGACTTGTGGTACTTGGCGCCGTGCGGGCGGATTTCCTTCTGGCAGAATTCTCGCAGCCAGTTGAGCACGGTGAGCTGGTCTTCGCTCAAATCGCATCCGTGCCATTCGTGTGAAATGGTCATTTCAGTTCCTTTCCATTCTGCAAATGCAGAACATTGATTGAGCAGACGCCGAAGAACAACTCGAGATCGTCGAAGAACTGGTCGACGTCGTCGCGCGAGACTTCCACGGGGATCTGCCAGTGCCAGGTGTGCGCCTGGATTGAAACGCGCCGGCCCTCGGCAGGTTGCACCGAAGCGTGCTGCGAATGCATCGCACTGGTGCGCCCGTCTTTGAGTTGGCGCAGGCTGGCGGAAAAGTGGTGCTGGAAAACCCCCTTGTGCAAAATCTTCACCTCGAGCAGGTCGGGAAAGCGACTGGAGATGGTGAGCGTCATGACGACAGGAAAGTTCATATAGCCGGGCATGGAAATTCGCCCCGGGATTATCGAGGAAAAGGTTCGACCTTCATCGCTCTCATCGAGATTTCGAACGATGCTCAAATGCTTTGCATTATCCATTTGCATGCTTTCTGTGATGTTTGTGTTGCGATTGAGCTTCCGGGAAAAACGCAAAGAGGCTCAAGCGGCGCCGAGAAGCGGCAAGCGATCGGCATTGAGAAGCGGCGACAAAACACCGGCCGCGCGCGCATAGCCGTAGAGCCGATACTTGTCGTACTCTTCGGGAGAAACGCGCCTGATCACCTTGCCGAAGGGATAGCCGATCATCACTTCGGTTTCATCGCTTTCACTGCGGCGGCGCTTCACCGGAAACATCCGGGCGATGAGAGTCGGCTCGTTGAAGAAGCGCTTGTGCAGAAGATATGCACAGGCGTCGACGAGCAGGCGCAGCTTTCCGTTTTCGTCGACATAGCGAACAGGCCGCACGACGGGATACGGCGAGCACGAAGCCGCCAGCGCAATATCGAGCGGATAATCCGTCCCTTTGAAAACGAACGGCTTGCGGGTGAGCAGATCGTACGAAACGATCCGCAAATCCTGCTGCGGTGAGAGATCGAGTTCTTTCACCAGTTGTTGCGTGAGCGGCAGATGATCGAACACGCCGCCAAGCATCAGACGAAGGGGATCGCGTGGCGGAACGAGAATTCCCCGCGTCAAACTCTTGAGAAAATGCTTGAGCATGAACTCGCGCATCTCGTCCTGAGACCTGCCGTTGCAGGTTAGAGTGCTGATCCAGCTTCCGATGGAGATGCCGGCGTAAGCACAGACATCGACGTTGTTCTCCTGCAGGTAGGAGACCAGACCCGGCTGGACGGCGCCAAGAAATGCGCCACCATCCAGCACGACAAGCAGAGCGTCATTGCTCCGCTTCGCTGTTTCATTCATGTATTTTCGCTTTCTCGAAGAACCGACACGCTTCAAGTGCGCATCAGCTCACAGATTGATTGTTCACTCCAGCTCGCGGCCGGCTCGCCGCATGAGGCGGAAGAGAACCAAGCCTACGTACACGCTGGCAACGCCCACACTGAGGCGGTCGATGAGAAAGAGGCTCACTGCGCCCCAGCCGAAAGGCACCGCCGTAAGTATCACGAACACCAGTGCCAGAGAACCGAAGAGAGCGAGCACGAGACGCAGCAGAGACAGGCGGCGCGTACTCTCGATCAAGCGGTCTGCGGATCGCTGCAGCCATTCGAGGCAAAGCTGCAATCCCGCGCCGAGTGCCAGTCCGACAACGACGACAATTACCGCCCAAAGAAATGTCACCACGAAACTTCCTTTCGATTGGTGGAGAGAGCGACGGGAAGCAGAAAACGCCTCCCATCGCTCTATTTTTCCGAATCTTCCGAATGTGCTAGCGAGAGTTCTAGTCCGTAACAGCAGCGATGCCGTGCTGTCGCTCGTAGTTGCGCACGGTGAACGGCAAATTCTCCGCCGCCTCTTCCGTTTTCGTCCAGACGATGAAGAGCCCGAGCGAGAAACTCGGCTGAATCTTGACGATTTCGGAATTGCACGACTCGATCTGCTGGAAGGTCCTCACGCAATCGAGCAGCTCCGCCTTTTCCTCCGGCGTGCCCTCGTAGCGCGGCGGGCCGACGTAGAGCACCTGGTAGAAGGTGTCCCAATCCGGATGGCGCTTCGGGCTTGGTGTTGCGCCGGATTGCATATTTTGTCCAGTCATTTCACTTTCCTAACTGCGTAGAATTCAGACCACAACGAATTTTCTAGATCTTCGAGAGCTCGCGATTGGTCTGAGGATACTGTGTGTAGAGGAGCTTCCAACTGCTGATCACCACGTTGTGCCGCCCGCCGTGAGTGCGCAAGAGGTAATCCGCGATGTCTTGCTCGACGAAGCTGCGCGCGTCCTGCAACTCCAACACCTGGTTGAGCGTGTATTCGGCATTGCCGAAGTGCCAGACTGAAGTTCCGACCGGGTTGCTGTTGTAGGCAACGAAGTAGGTCATTCGCATCATCTGGCTTGCGCTAAGGCCATCCGTGTACTGGATGTTTACGGCCTGCGCATGATGAGAGGCCGAGACACTCAACAGAATCCAGTTGCTGATGACGACGGTGACGGCGCCACAGAATCCGGTGCGATTGCTGACGGTGCCGGCGATGTAGTCGCATACCGCCTGTCGCATTTCGGACTGCTCCATGGGCTGTTCGGTCGTCAGCTCGATGCTGTCGAACTCCCATGCGCTGTTTGCGCAGCGGTAGTTGTACGCTACGAAATAGGTGTTGATCATGATGCATCAACTCGCTTTCCTGGGTTCGATTTGATCCGGATTTCATTGAACAGTGGGGAGCTTGTCGCGGCAGGAGCTGCCACCGCCTAGCGTCCGTATGACGCGGCTCCCCAGGCTGATGTTCTGCAGTCGGCGCTCAATTATCTGAAACACTGTCATTTGCAATTCTGCAAATAACAACAATCAGAAATCCGACCGCACTACGATGCGCGCTTCTCTTCCTCCAATTCGAGGGAAACGCGCACTTTCGTTTCGAACCATGTCCCCGAGTGCCTGCTCAAGGATGCGCTCGCCGGGCGCATTGGTGTTGCAGCCGATCAACCGGGATCGACCAGTGAATACTCGCAATGCGAACGGCATTTCACATTGCAAGGTCGCAAAAGACGTGGCAGCGAATCTGCGACTTTTATTTCTCCACGGTGCAGACAGGCAACCTTCATCGAAAGGTGAAATCGCATCGAAAAACCCGACGCGCAATTCATCTCTTCAATCATCAACTCCAGACTGCCTTATTCAAGCCAATGCGGAGGACTTCAGTTGCGCAAACAATTTTGTAAGGACTGCACCATCCTGATGCTCGGCTTTGTTTTATCCTGACTGCCTTCAGGCAACCGAGCGCGCCACCAGCGTTTTGCATCTTCACCAGATGGCGAGTGATACTCCGCGCTGGTAGAGCGACCTGACCTCATCGGAATAACGAGGGCAGAGAGCACGCAACTTGCTATAGAGCCTGTTTACGTCACTCTCCTGCTTTTTCAGGTTGAGCTGATCTTCCAGCAAAAGATGTTTCCAGCCCAGCATCTTATGCTTTCCGAAGACCGATCCGGTGTTGTGCTGCAGATCGAACGCATGGTCGGCGAAAACCGTGGAATTGATTTTGCCGCAGAGAAAATTCTCCGCCGCGCCGGCAATTGCCGCCCACTTTTCACCGCCATAACCACCGTAGCCGACGTGCCCCCAGACCTCGAAGACAATCTTGACCAGCCGGAGAAAACTCACGTGCTGATCGTGCTGCATGTGCTTCAATTTGGCAATTGCGCCCATGCTGTCGACAGCCGACAGGTGAAAGACATCAGCATTGAACACGCTCTTCAACGTCTCGACCTCATAGTGGCATTCTTTCTGCAAAGACGAGCGATTGGTGTCGAAGATGTACTGTGCTTCGCTTGCCACAGCAACCACGAGATACATCGCCAAACGTTCCGCGACGGTTCTGTGCACGCGTGCTTTCAGCTCCGCACAGCGCCGTTCCAGCTCCGTGCCTTGCGCTGCTTTTGCCATGGCGTCAGCCAGGTAAAAGTCATTGACCAGATGGTTGACGGAAACCTTCTCGGCAAGCATGGAGAATTGCAGCTTGGGCAGCTTGAACGAAGCATCGGCGAATTTGGCCCACCTTCGCAAAAGATTGACCTCCTTCTTGTCGATACGGACAAACTGCGCCAGCTCTCCATTCACAACAGCACCGCTGCGACCATCAACCGTCACCACGCTGTCCATCTCCACATCGAGATGAACGCATCCGACCACGGCCGGCTTGCCCAGAGCGCGCGCGACAACTGCGGCATGACTGGTCGTGCCGCCGGTTTGCGTCACGATTGCATCTGCCGCAAGCATGCCTTCCAGATCATCCGGCGATGTATCCGGACGATAGAGGATGACCGGTTCGCCCGTTTTCGCGAGCAAGACGGCTTCCTCCGAGCAGAAGGCGACGGTGCCGCAAGCAACGCCGGGAGACGCTGGAATGCCGTGAGCAAGAATTCTGCCGCGGGTCTCCAGGCGCTCCAGGACATCGCCGGGAATAATCGAATCACTCAATGCGTCAAGATCATCCGCACTGACACGGCTCAGAGCCTCGTGCTTCGACCAGCGCTTCTCCCACACGAAGTGAGTGGCGATGGTCGCAGCGGCTTCCGGTGTACGCATGGCATTGCGCACCTGCAGCACATAGAGCTGCCCGGACTCGACCGTGAATTCGACTTCCACGACGTCGTTGCGTTTCTTCTCGAGCTTGCGAACGATGCCCGAGAGTTGGTCGAAAACATCAGCGTTCCAGACCTTCAGCTCGCAGAGCGGCAGTGGTGTCGCCGTGCCCGCAACGATATCCTCGCCTTGCGCATTGATGAGGAATTCGCCGTAAATCTCATCGGCACCGGTGGCAACGTTGCGGCTGAAGGCAACGCCGGTACCGGAACGCTCGTCGAGATTGCCGAAAACCATGGACTGAATGTTCACTGCCGTGCCGAGCCCGTTGCTGATGCCGTGCTCTTTGCGGTAAGTGAAAGCGCGCCTGCTCTCCCACGAGTTAAGAACAGCGATGAGCGCCATCTGCAATTGCAACCAGGGATCGCCCGGAATGTCCGCATCGACAACACCACGGAACATCGACTGAAAGCGCGCCCAGCAGTCATCCGCCACGCGGTGTCCATACTTTTGCGCAAGCATCGACATCACATCGTCGTTCATGCCGAGATTCAGAACTGTATCCATCATTCCCGGCATGGAAACGGCTGCTCCGGAGCGCACCGAAAGCAGGAGAGGATCTATGTCTCCGTTAGAATCAGGCCCACGTCCGAACACCTTTCCGGTGCGCGCTTCGAGAACCTTGACCTGCCTTTCGAGCTGCTGCTCCAACCGCTTCGGTACGCGGCCGTGCTGAGCAAAAGCTCGTGCCACCGACGTGGTGACAGTGAATCCGGGAGGAACAGGCACCCCAAGGTCCACCAGTTCGCTCAATCCGAAACCCTTGCCACCGCGTGCGGTGACGGAGTTTGCGCCTGCCTCGTCGAAGAGGTAGGCTACTTGCCTGCCGCGTGCCATAACAATCGCCCCTTTCCAGGACAGAAGCGGTTCTACATACACAAATGCGAGATTGCGAACTAGACGAAGCTGAGGCGATGGTACTCTTCCGCCAGCCCCGCATGGTTCCAACGACGTGCCGCACGCGAAGCGCGAGCGTGCGCTTTATCGATCGTTTCCGCATCCCACTGACTGGGGTGCGAACTGAGCGCCTCACGTGTTTCCGCCCAGACATCATCGATTGCCACAAAGCAATTTCCCGAGTAGGGCTGGACGAGATCGTCGCCAAACCACAAAACCTCAGTCACTTTGTGACCGGAAAGAGGTTTTCTCCAAAATCGCCACCATTTCCAACGCTCGTCCGCTCGGGCATGAGGATAGATCGCATCCCACAATGCCATGGCACCGTAGCGGTGATCCGGATGCTCAGCGCCCCATGTTACGGAGGTGAGATTGGCCGGACAGAACGAAACAATTGTGCTGGGGCGCAAGCGGCGGATCAGATTTGACATTCGTTTTTGCAAACGACCTGAGCGATAGGCGCGTGCCAGGCGACCATCACGCATGCGCAAAAACCGCACATCCAAAACTCCGACCGCCGCCGCCGAAGCGCGCTGTTCATTTTCGCGAACGGATGCACTGCCGCCTCCTTCGCCGCTGGTCACGACGACGTACTTAACGTCGGCGCCGTGAGCGATAAGCAAGGAAGCCAGTCCACCCGCATGGAAATCGATATCATCCGGATGAAAACCGACAAAGACGATCGGTCCCTCCAGCTTTGCTAATGCATTCAAATCCAATTGAGCAGACATGGCAGCTCCTTAATGCTAATCGCAGACAACTACACCGAAGCCTGAATTCTAGCAGGCAGCCCCGCAAGAAATGCCGCAACCGCCACCGTCCAATCATGACGCTCATAGATCTCACCATGATCGGCACCACACAAGATTGCCAGAGTAGTGTTGGCACCGGCCGCCTCGGCAAGCTTGTGAGCATGCTTCTCTCGCACAACCGGATCGCGGTCGCCATGCAAGATAAGAAGAGGCGGGTGATTGCCGGCGATGTAGTCAGCCGCCGACAAATTGCGCTCAGGAAACATGAAGCCGGGATACATGCGCGTCACCGGAATCAGGTCTTTGATCTGAGTTTCGAGATTGGCAAATCCCGATTGCAGAATCAGGGCGCAGCAAGGACGTTTGGAGCTGACGAAACTGGCGATTGCCACGCCCAGACTTTCACCATAGAGAATGATGTTCTCAGGTGAAAAACCCAGATCGCGCGCGGCATCATATGCGGCAAGACCGTCTTGCAAAATGGACTGGCTGCTTGCCTTGCCCGGTGCATCGCCAAAGCCTCCATACTCGAAAATGAAGACCGAAACGCCGAACTTCAGCAATGCTTCCGCACGCAGAGAACTCGTATGAAAGTTGCTCCGGCGCCCGCCGAAGAAGACAACCAGCTTCTCTGCGCACGGGTGATTGTAAAAGCGTCCTTCCAGGCGCTTGCGCATGGATGGGAATGAAACCGCCTGCAGCGTGCCGATATCCAATCCGTCATAGATCGGCTCGTCACAACGCAAGCGCGGCATCAATGCCATCTCGTAGAAAATGCGAGAAACCTGCGGCGACAGTCCCAACCAGACGAAAAAGCTGATGAGAACGAATCTGCAGGCCATTCTGAGTTGAGCAGGCATCTCTCACCAGCTCCTCTCTGGCTCTAGGGCCACTCATGCCGAACGTATGAAGACATACTGCTCGACATGAGCAGCGTTTACGTTTTACTGGCGATTGATAATGCTTGGAGTCGTCAGCGAGTCCGAACCAGCATCACCGCGGCGGCATCGCTGTCATCAGGGCTTTCACGCTTGAGAACGACGTTGATGTTGCCTTCCCTGTCCGACTCGACGCGATCGACGATGGCCGTGATGGGCGAGCCGATTTGGTAAGAGTCCAGTTCGTCATCTGCGACCTCGAAGGTGCTCAGCCAGCCGCGTGCTCCACAGAGAAGACGCATGACGAACATGTTCTTGGCGGGGTCGAGATGAATGAACAGGCCGGTGGCGGTTGCTCCAGGCGTGTAGATTTCCCGGGCTCGCGTGAGATTGTTCTTGTGCAACATGATTTTCCTTTTCTATTGCTCGGAGGCGGGCCACTGTGCATCAGATGGTCCATATGGATAGAATTGAGATACTCAAAACCGGTGCAGATCCGGCAATGAAATGCTTGCCGGCTAAATTGCTTGTTGCGTCTTCGGTGCTGGTTTCTGGGTGATTGTCTGCTTTCTGGTTGATGGAAAAATTTGGTCTTATTACGTGGTACCAGAAGTAACACCACTCCAACAACAAAATTTTTCTCCCGATTAATGCGCACGAGCACCGATAAATCGCTGCAATTGCGGAACAATGCGGCATCGAAAAGGCTGATTTTGGGCTGCTTTCCAAACATGCCCAAAAATACTTTCGTTAATTTTCGGAATTTCGCATCGCATTAAAAAAGTGAAAAATTCTCATCGCATGCGTGACCAAGCAGTTTCAAACAGACTGACCAATTTCTGAAACAACAGTGAAACAACACAGAAACAACACTGAAACAACAACAGATCGTTTCAAGAAAACTCGCCGGTATCATGGCCATTGCCTCCAACTGACTCGGCTCGCTCCAGCGGTACAAATTGTTGCGAGTTGCAGTAATTGCCAAAACCGGACTTAGCGCATCACCGGCCAGTGGTTCAGCCAGTAAAGCGATCTCAGAAACGCCAACCGAAGTTCAATCCGCACAGTTGAAACAGTGGCCCAGCTGTTGCCGCCATTCCTGAAACAGTGTGCTGCTTCACGCGAGCGAAAATTTGCCCGCAGATAGCGGAGCCTCACGAGGATAAACAAAAAATACACAAATCACATTTGCGAGCTTCATCGAACCCAAACCGCGCATTAACTAGCGAAGCATTGCAACAGTCTCAGATTGCGCCCGGCAAACGGCAACCACTTTCGCGTCTAACTCATACACAAAAAATTTCGCCGCCATTCCGGAATTGTTTCGTCCCGGAGCGGTAAATTGTGCTCACCAATCGCACAACGCACCGCTCGCCGGATCGAGCAGCGAAAAGCGATCCCTTCCGTCTATCAATCAAAGTCAAGGCAGAAATGATCAATTTCGACAGTCTTCAACAGAGTTTCGATTCTATGTCGAGACCAATACAAATTTACAAAGAGCTCCGCAAGAAGATAGTCAGTGAAGAACTAAAACCTGGTTCTAAACTACCTTCCAGAACAGAGCTTTGCAAACACTACAACGTATCAAAAGCTACAGTACATCGCGCTTTTGAATTACTCCTGAGCGATGGGTATATACAAACTTTCGTCGGAACTGGTGCCTTTGTCCGCGGTGGCATACAAAGGAAGGAAACGACTGCCACTATAATCGGTGCAGGTATGCAAGCGCTGCCGATATGGCTATCAACCCACGGACAAAACATTTCTCAAGTTGATGATATGTCTCCATCAGGTGGTGAGTTTGTTCGCGAACTGGGAGTTCCCGTCAGTCAACACGCATGGACTTACTGGAAGCGCGCGAGTTATCAGGCAATTGAAGAACTAACTTCAAAGGGCGACATCGCGACAACTGAAAATGAAAAGACCTTGCGCACTGAGATTGCGCAGCGACTGGCAGAAACCCGCGCAGTAAGTTGCCGGCCGCGACAAGTGTTTATTCTGCCATCAAGAGAGGCTGCTGTAGACCTGATCACGAGATTGCACGTGAATGCCGGCGAGACGGTCGCCTATCAGGATCCTGCGGTGTTTCCAATAGAAACAACACTTTTAAATTCAGGAGTGAATGTTCTTGAACTGCCGGCCGAACTGAGCGATGAAAAGCTGAATTCGATTAGCGCAGACACATGGCAAGACATCAGAATGCTCTACTTGACTCCGTCTTGCGCCATGCCGACAGGCTCGACGATTCCGTTCAAGACAAGAGTCGATTTGCTGAATATGGCAATATCGCACAACAAACTAATTGTCGAAGACGACTATTTCGTTGAATTTTCCGACTCAGGCTTATCAACGAAATCTCTGCAAGGAATTGCAGCAGATTGCGGCGCACCAGTGATTTATCTCGGCAGTCTAGACACCGTATTCTCAGGAATATCCAGCGCCGTATTTCTGGTCGTTCCGCCCGAACTCTCGGGACTGTACAGAAAGGCCGTCAACCAGCTTGGGCTGCAGGTTTCCGCCATGGAGATATTGGTATTGAGCCGATTGCTCGCCAGCGGAGATTTCGAGAAACTTGCAATTAGAACAAGAGCCGATGCACAACACAGACACAGCGCCATGGTCGCTTTGATCGAAAAGCAGTTGGCAAAGCCGATTTTCGAGAAGCCGCATATTCTGGGAGCCAGCCTTAACGTGGTTATCAACAACGAGGACTCGGAATCAGCGCTTAGAGAACTTTGTTCCAGGCTGAACCTAACACCGGTGGAAACCATCTTAAGCAGCGGTGCGGATAACATGTATCAGCGCAAGAAATTTAGAATCATCTATTCAAATATAGATCTCAAACTCTTGCTCGAGATGGCTGTCAGACTGACATCCGCCCCAGAGCCCGCTCCCCTGCCGGTGCAAAATCCCGTGCAGAATCAAGCGCCGTCATTCGTTGCTGCGCCAGTGCAGAATGCGTTCGCGATCTAAGAGAGATTTATCAAGCAAACAAATCAGACAGGAGCAAAATGAGCGAAAAAAATTGCACGCCACCAACGGAAACATCTCAATCGGTCCTCAGCATGTTTATGACACGCAAACTGAGCAATACGTACTCGAATCGACGCGCGCAAACGGAGTGCGAAAAGGCGACTGAAACCATTTTGGCTGCGAAAAATGAATTGGCACCACCGCCTAGAAGAAAAGGTAAAAGCTCGCTGGAAGCCGGACTTGACTTAAAAAACGCCGAGTTGAGAAAGAGATTTGTGCAAACCTATTTATCAGGCAAAGCCGCAAAATAGTTTTACGTGCCGAACCATAGTGAGGCTGTCGCTGGAGCAATCCGGGGACAGCCTTGCTACAGGTTTGCTAAAATGAACCGAATAAAAATCCGGCTAAGTGCTCATCCCGAGAGATTAGCAATTCTATGACAGGGTTAAAGAATGAGCGGAATATGGTGCTAAGCACTTCGTGCTTAGTGACTTCATTCAGTTTGCTTTTGTGCGGTGCCCCTGTAAGCTCCGCATCGCAACCGCCTGTAGAAGCGCTAGAACTAAATATGACAAGCCAGTTTTACGGCAATGTCAAAGCGCTGGTCAGCCCCATAGGCGTAAAATTCCAGACTGAGAAAATGGGCATCGACCTCGTTGCACGGCCTCCCGATGGCAGAATATTCGCATTCAACAACTCCGTGAAAACAATCTGTCGCGTCGATTTGAATCAATTCAACTTCCCCGGTATGGCCAAGATGCAAAATCGAGGCAATATCCAGAACGCCAACGGCAAGTACTTTCGAACGGGGAGAACCTTGAAGATTAGCGGGCTTCATGCAATCGAGTTCGCCAACTATAAGAAAAGCGAATTGCCCAAGATCAAAGAACAGCGAATCAAAGCATTTAGAAGCGGCCACCCGGAGTTGATCGTTTATCCTATGGAAATTTGGGCAACCACAGATATGGCTCTGCCTAAGACTTTTCTATCGATCGTAGCTAAGGTAGCGCAAACAAGCGAGAAGCAACTGGCGCAACTTTATAGCAACCAGAGATTGAAAGCGACCAGCACCCCAATTTCTCTGCGCATGTACCGAGTATCCGACAGCGGACGCAAACTGCTGACAATCGATACCGTTTCGGCTCGGAAGACAAAAGCTGCCTCGCAAGACTTCGAACTACCTAAAGGCTATAAGTCGGTCAGCAATGAGCTGCAACTTTTAATTGGAGACGCTGACTCGCTCGACATCGAACCTTCAAATCAACCTGTCGTTAAGCCACACATCAAAAATGGCGCGCCCGATATCAACTCATCGATGTTAGATTTTGCCAAAAAATTTGGCTTGGAATATGAACCGGGCAAACAGCAAAAGAAATAACTGGAATTTAGAACGAGCAGATGTGAAAGACGATTGTTGAATACACCTGCAAGACAGGCTTTACCAAAAAAATTCACAAAACATTCCGGCGTTGTATACGGGCGCATTCCTATTATGTGTTCGTGGGCGCAACCGCCCATTTCCTCTCCCAGAACCAACAAAAATAAGCGCAGACAGTTTCACCGTTATAAATGAAAGAAACAATGTCCAAGGAGAACACGTTATGACCGCTGACCAAGCAACTACAGAAGCACAAAATGATGTCACACGGATCAAGAATGGACAAAGTTCTGGAGACAAAGTTCAAGCATTGAATGAAGAGATTAGTTCAGCAAGAGACACATTTACAAATCCGGCCGACTATAACGCTTATATGCAGACGATCTCGGGCGCATTCAAAAACGATTCCACAACGTTGGCCGCCATCGATATTTATGATCGCGGAAGCAACGAACAAGAACTGATGCAAGCGCTGGGACGAAATAATGACAAGCTTTATCAGGTGCTGGATACTTATGCCGACAAACACGGAAATGGGCAGCTCTCCGGCGATGGCAGCGAGGCAGATGGAGACATAGGTCAGCAGGACCTCGACGCGTTCCTTTCTGATTACAGGAACAAAACCGGGGTTGCTAACGAAGTGATCAATGCCAATCCGGAACTGTTATCCATTCTAGAAAATCAGCAGGCCAAAGGCAGTGAGAAAGGCGGTGAGACATTCAGCCGAGATACACTTCTCGAATCACTCGGCTATGCAAGCAACGACGCGGATGGATTTAATCGTGACCATCCAACATTCGACCAACGCACCGCCGTTTTCATGGGCGAGAATCGCAGACCCGAAACAATAGTTGAACCGAACGGCGTAAGCACCGGCATCAGCTACGATTCGAATGGCAATATCAATGGATTGAATTACACGGAGCCCGGCGAAAATGGCAGCCTGGTCAGTCACAAACTAACTCGCAATGCACAGGGCGTAATGGTTGACGAAAATGGTCAGCCCGGCAAAATGCAAGCTCCATACATGGATAAAAATGGCGATTATGGCTTCTACACTGTAAACGCCGCCGATCCGAACAAGTACACGAAGAACACGATTGACACCGCAACTGGTGAACTGTCACAACAAGAAGTTGATCTCAATGATCCGACAGTAGCTATTGCAGGGCTCAACCGACCTTACAACGTCAACGCTTCCAATGACGACACGTTCAAAGTTGGAGATCTAGAAGTGCGCGCCGGAGGTTTGAATGAAGGACAGACTGTGCACGACCCGGGCTTGAATGCGAAAGGTCAGGCGGTCTATCGGATCAATGAAGGAGACAATCTGACCAATATTGTAAGAAAAGCTCTAGCACTGCCGGCAGATTATGATGGTCCTGATTTGCAACAAGCTATGAATGCGCTTGCTAAAGCAAACGGATACAACGATCCCAACCAGATCCCTGCCAATGCTGATTTGGTGATTCCGCCCGACTGGAACACGCGACCGCTGGTATCTCCACCGCCGCCGCCCGCTCCTGTGGCATAAGCGCGGATAACCCGAATTCCAAAGGTTTTACCCAAATTATTCACAAAATGTTCCGGCGCGTTATACGGACTCGTCCTTAGTATGTGTTCGTGGGTGCAATCACCTACCCCTTCCCCGGAACTATTTGCCAAGCGGCTCACGCAGCCGTGAAAAGGAGCGCAGAGCAATGAGTACAGGACTTGAAACCTTAGGACATCAAATCGACAACGCCTCAGCGGCTCGCGGTCAACAAACGGAAGCAGCCTCTGTCGCAGCAAGAGACGCCTACGATGTCGGAACTCGTCAGGCAGTCACAGGAAGAGCTGAAGCGCTCAATGCACAACTCGAGCAAAGTGGACTGATTCCCGGTTTGCATATTGACGGAATTGTCGATCAGAACACAGTGCGTGTTAAAAACGACGCCGGCGGCACCGTTAATGCTCGCATAGAAGGTGAATCATTGCGTTACACCCGCCCTGGTCAAAACGGTAGTGAGACAGTAAACATTGACCTTACGAATGGCCGCGAAATGGTCACAAAATCTGATGGCACAATCGACATCAGAGGAGTGAGAGGAGCACAGGAAGTGATCCATGTCGGCAAACCCGCTGAAAATGGCGATCGAACAG
>Ga0268299_1002564_pt1 | contig 20956 bp, 15 predicted proteins | sample NOBtaG_FD_193484 | JGI IMG/M metagenome (GOLD analysis project Ga0268299, IMG submission 193484) | Activated sludge microbial communities from bioreactor in Nijmegen, Gelderland, Netherland - NOB reactor | ecosystem: Engineered > Bioreactor > Aerobic > Activated sludge | place: Netherlands... | reverse complement strand
TGCTTTGGCATCTTCAATTTATCTCATCTCTTTCAGCGTATTTTTTTAGATTTGCTTGGTTATGATTTCTTTGCTTCTTCTTACTAGATATTGTGGCTTTTACGCCAATTATCAATGAGCCATAAAATTAATCAAAATTAAGTAAGTGGCCGATGAAGGCAATAAGCAATAGGCAAGAAACAATTAAAACAAAGGGAGAAGAAAAGATATGTTAATGAGAGCGTCTGATATAAGTAGTAGCAATCAAGAACAAATGCAAGGGCAAGTAGAAGTAGCTAAATTAGCTAGCACTCTAACAAGCTCAAAGTTAGCAGGTTCAAACCAAGTAACAAGAGAGCTTCCAACAATGCTAAAAAAGGGCAATGTAAAGATGGCTTTAGTTGCACCAAGCATTTATTGGATCTCATATAACTAATATTAATTAAAGAGGGAAAGAAGGAAAAAACAATGAGCGCGAACATAGGATGTTATTCAGAAAAAAGGGAACAACTAAGAATAGAGAAAATTAAATTAGTAATTAATGATGTAAAAGCAAGCATTGGCTTTGATACAACAACATTAGCAGGATTAGCAGAAGCACAATTATCAAAACTAGCATCATCTCAAGCATCATTGCAAGCAGTTTCAGAAGCAAAGGGACAAGGGCAAGCTATAGCATCATCACAAGAAGCATCACAATTGTTAGGAACTTCAAGCAATGATAGTTCGTCACCATCAGCAAGCACAAAGCAAGCACCATCAGGTAAAAGGGAAAAATCTCCATATGTGCTAACAGTAAGAGAAATTAGCTATCAGTTATATTATGGGGAGAACTATATTGGGCGAGATGAAAGTAACCAGATAGTAATAGAAAACAGCCATATTTCCAGACTACATGCTTTAGTAGTAGTACATAGCAATAACAAAGTAGCAATATTTGATTTAGGTTCATTAAATGGCACATTCGTTAATGGACGGCTGATTAAGTGCGCTGCTGTTGAAGTAGGAGACAATATTAAATTAGGTAGTTATTGCCAACTAACTCTTAGCCTGTCTTTAGCAACTTTTGGGACAGTTATCAAAATTAAATTAAAAGGTCAACAAATAGCTAATAGTTCCTTGGGAAAGTTAAATCAATTAACAGATGATGCAATAGATAGAATAGATAGCGATGATCAAAGCAACTCTAGCTTAATCAACTAATAGTCAATCAATTAATCACTTAACTAACAAGTGTTAGCTGCTTAAGGTTTTAGTTATTAACTATTAGCTAACAAGGACAAGATCTAGCTTTAATAGTAAGTAAGTTATGTCAAATAAAAATAGTTCAATAAAAGTAGTTCAATAAAAATAATGGCAGGAAGTAAAGTAATAAAATTAAGTCAGATAATAATAGCTATAAGTTATCTAGCTTAATCAGGTTAACAGCAATCAGGTCAAATAAACCAAGCAATTAATTAATAGGAGAAAGGTGGCAAAATGCAAGTAGAAGTAATAGAAACAATAGAATCAAGTGGCACACATAACACACAACAAAAAGATTCGCTTAGAAGTACAACAGGCAAACGCTCAAAGTTGGCTAATTTATCATCATTAGCAAAAACAAAGAGCCTAAATTTTGGTAATAGGCATTGGGCTAAGACTAAAGTTAAAGCTAAAACTACATCTACAATAACCATAAATAGAGCTAAACCAATTAAACTAAAGCACTTAAATAAAGGATTTAGTCTTATAGAGCTATTAATAGTGATAGTAATTATAGGGATAATAGCAGCAATATCAGTGCCTAATTTATTAACAAGTAAGAGGTCTGCTAACAGTGCATCAGCAATACAAACATTGCGCTTGATAAGTAGTAGTCAGGCGGCCTATTCAATAGGTGTAGGCAATGGAGAATATGCAAATGTAGATGACCTGTTGAGAGAACAATTTATAGATGAAAGTATTGGGGCCGCTTCAATTCCAAGTTCATCTACTACACAACAGCCTAAAAGCGGCTACATCTTTGTGTTTAATCGTGTAAGTAGTAATCCATCAAGCAACACATTAGCGAGTTATGAAGTATCTGCAAGGCCATTATTCACTAATAGTTTAACAGCATCAGGAAATAAGACGTTTTTTGTTGATGCTAGTGCAGTAATTAGATTTTCACCATCACCATCAGCCCCTTTTGCTGATGCTAACAGTCAGCCATTAAATTAGTCAGCTTAAAATTAAACCAAAACCAAGTAAGAGGGAAAAGAAATGAGAGAAGCAATAGAAACAACACAAAAGAGAGCATCACCGATAGCAGATTTGTTAAATAACATAAATAATGGAAGTAATGTAAATAACTTTAGAGAAGATATAGATCTTAACAACTATAAAATATTAGGAAATGGAAATGGAAATAGTGTAGAAGAACAAGAAGTAGTGAACTTGGTAATAAGGCTATTTTCATATCGTAAACAATTGCAGGAAAAGGGAAACACCTACCACAAGGAAACCTTACTAATTAGAAAAACGAGCTTAGAAATACAAATCTATCTAGATCTAAATAAGCACCAAAACCCATTGTGCAAAGGGCATAAGGTGTTTTATGCAGAGAAAGACGGAAGCGGAAATAGTTGGATAGTGAGTTGGTTTCAAGCAGGTATTTGGATAAAGGAACTAAGCAATATAGTTGGTTCTTATCGTCCAAGATGTACAGGTGAAATTGATGATAATCATTACTTTCGCTATGTGAGCTAAATAGAAGTAATGCTAAAAACTCTAATTGTTCTAAAGAGTTAAAAAGTCAAAAGTAAATACTAGTATAACTAATAAGATAGTCTATTGTGTGTCAAACAGTAACTAAATTAGTAATCAGTAAAAAAGATCTAAAAGATCTAAGCATATGTAATAAAAGATAAATAATCTTAAACAATCTTGAAGAATCTTTAAGGAGACACAGAAAAATGTTGAAAGTAAATATAATGTTAAACACAGTAGGGACAATCTTAATAGTATTAATGATGTCTATGATGGGACAAGCTCAAGTAAATAATGAGCATACAAATGAGTATACAAGAGAGAATAATAGTTTACAACCTAGCCAACCTAGCGAACAAATAGAAGACTATGCACAAAGCAAAACACCACAAATAACTAGTATTAATGTTATCCAAGCAGGAGATAATCCATTGCTTGAAATAAAAGGAAGTGGTTTTGGTAAGAATGCCAATCAAGTGAAAGTCATAGTAAATGATAACGGCATACTTCTTACACCTAGCCAAGTAAAGAACAAAAAGCTACTTGTGCAAATACCAAACAGTAATTTATGTAGTGGAAATGTAAAAGTGAGAGTATTAGTAGAGACAACAGCATCCAATTTATCAAGCTTTGAATATCAAAAGGCCGCGCCAATTATCTACTCATTAATGCCAACACATGCCCAAGCAGGTAGTGTGGTAGAAATAACAGGAGATAATTTAGCGTGTAATGCGACTGATAATTTAGTAACAGTAAATGATGTTGCTGTTAACGTACTCTCAGTTAATGTAGATAAATTAACAGTTCGTATTCCAGAAACGTTTACACCTGGCCCAGTTAAAATTAGATTAAGTGTTGGCACTCAAGCCAGTTTAGCTAAAGATTTTATTATTGATGGAAAAACCAACACTAATGACACACCTACAGGTGGAAGTAATAACGACAAATTAATATTCATTAGCAGCGCACCATCAGGAGCTTCATTTGCACCAATGTTTGCAATTAGGGAGATGGTCAAAGATATTAATGCTCCAAAAGGTGAAGTACCTTTGTGGGATATGAATTTTTATGGAACCCACCAAGCTATTATTGACCTACCATTTTCTGTCGGAGGAATGCCACAAAAAGCACTACTCACAATAAATTGTAGAGAAGTGCCTAATGTATTTGGTAACTTTACGGGAGAAAAGGAAAGATTTGTTTACGCACTTATCTCATTTCCAAGAAATCCAGAAAAGCTCTATCACCCAGAAAATAACCCATTTTTTTGGGGAGCATGTAGCGTTGCAACAGAAAGTAACCCTAGTGGTGGAATAGTGTTTAACTCATTAGCTCGCTCAGGTGGAGGAATAGATAGCTTTGAGATAAGTAAAGCAGCTACTTCCAACAGTAAGGCAACAATGACATTTAAGTTAGTCGCGCCGGACTTAGGAGTATATGAACCATATGGAATTAATTATGCGGCTGCTGGAAATGGAGTAGTTAAGCTTCCTAAAGTTTTAACTATCTCAGTAGAAATGAATGAAATACAGCCTAATCTCCCTGCAAGTAAATTCCTAACAGGCAAAGTAATTTATAAAGATTTTGCTAATGGATCATTTACTACTGAAGTGCAAACATTTGCCAACACGTTTTCTATTACTGATGTGCCTGAATTTGGACTAGGGATCTTTAGATAATCTTTAATCAGGTAGCAAATAAGTTTTGGGCTAATTTAATTAATCAAAGTTAGCCCAAAATGTACTTCAATAACTTCAATAACTTCATAACTTCAATAACTTCATAACTTCAATAACTTCATAACTTCCATAACTTTCATAACTTTCATAACTTTCATAACTTTCATAACTTTCATAACTTTCATAACTTTCATAACTTTCATAACTTTCATAACTTCATAGCTTCATAGCTTCCATAATATCCATAATTTTCATAATATCCATAAACCACATATTTTCAAGCAATTAAGCAATTAATGACATATAGTAATTTAATCTATAATTCCATTTTTGGAACTGCCATTTTTGATTTTGTCTCATAAAGCTATATAAATGAACAACTTAGGTTAGTTCCAAAAATGGACTGGGATTTTGAAAATGGAGCTATAAGTATCTTATTTTGCATATAATAAGGAGTAGTTCCAAAAATGGAATTGCCAAATTTTCACACTTTTTAATTTTGTAAACTATTGAATTATATAATACTTAGCAAATCGTTCCAAAAATGGGACAAAAATAATAGAATCAAAATATGATACAAATATAGCCAATTTAAGCCAAAATTTTATTCTAATTGAAAATGGAAAAAATAAGGCTTTATTAGCTTTATTAGCTTTTCCAACAAATATTGCAATTAATATTTAGCCACTCATAGCCGCTTAAACTAAGACAGTTTTACTAATAACTATTGTGTTATCAATAATTTAGCTATTAATTATCAACAAGTTATCAACAAACTAAGATGAACTAACCCTGTTTAAGAACTTACCAGGGCCAAAGAAATGAGCCTATAAATGAGTAGTGGCACAAAGTTTGTAGTAGAGATAAGTCGAAGCCATGTCATTAGGAATTAGGAGAAGTCATTATGGGGACGAAAGCAAACAAGGCCGCAAAAGCTGAAGTAAATAAAACAGGCCATAGTTTAATTGATCAAGATTGGACTAACCCAATAGTAGTTAAAGATAAAGTAGATGATTTGTGTCATTCGGATTCATTTGATGTAGATGAAGATTGTGGATGTGATAAAGCTGAGACAGATAATAATGTACTGAATAGTTTAAATGCTACAAAACCACGTAGTAACTTCAGGATACTAGCAGGTAAGTTGTTGGAAAATGTATCCAACATTAGATTTACTGTAACTGCCATAATATGCCTTACTTTTATTGGAACTTTTATTGGATTTTTAACTGATTTAGTAACAGAAATTGCAATTTATGAAACTTCTAAAACGGTAGCCCAAGAAAAGGTGCAAAGTAACAATGCTCAAACGGGCGAAGTAATAGAATCTGAAAACTCGATAACAGCAACATCTGAATCTGTTACTGAGCCTGCTAATGAATCCACAGAAGTAGAAGGAATTAGTTATCAACAAGATTTAAGCCTAACAAAGCCTGAAGAAAATCCATATGCTACTTTTGCAGTAGATGGAGTTACAGTTATAGAAAGTGATGAGCCTATCATAAAAGTTGTTAATGGTAATAAATCCCTAACAATAGAAGAAAGCGCATTTCCAACTAAAAAGCTTTACGTGGTAGGTAAAGAGAGCTTGGATTCTGGCAACCTTATCCTAGTCACTAAAAACCACACTTGTAATCTTTACTACGAGATTAGAGAAGATGCGACACCAGGTAATTTCAATGTCCTAGTTAAAATCAAAAAATAATTACTATATAAAAATCAAAAAGGATAAGAGATGAGATTAATTCCAAGCATTGGGAAACAGTTAAACAAACAAGATTTCTTTGCCAAAAAGAGTCCTCAATAATAATGCTTTGAAAGTTTAAGCTTAATATTATTAATTGATTTAATTGGGGTTATAAACAAACTAATAATTAGAAAGATGATCATATTAAGCTTAAGCTACTCTTTTAGTCGGATAATAATTAACTAGGATATGATTATATAAATACAGCTATTAAAATATCATAATTAAATTATAGTAAATAAATTAAAGTTAATAAACTCAAATAGTTATAATCACATAAATAATTAGTAATAATAGAGTTTACAAGATCCTAAAACGGATTATAATTAATGAAATGATCGACGAATAAATAGCTAATAAAACAGCCAAAATAGTCTGTTAATAAGGCTAATAAACAAAATAAATAGTGAAATAAAACAAAAATTATTAATGATTAATAGTGACTAAATTGGGTAGTGTAGAAAAACAATAGTAAAAAAGGGGACGAATTTTATGTTGAATTTTGATAATGGCAATAGCAATAAAAATGTTAACCAAGGAAGTAATAAAAATAATAAAAGAAATAATCAAACTAGTTCAATAATGCTTGAATATCTACAAGCACTAATGTCCAATAATAGAGTAATGTTAGCTGAAATAAATGATATGAAATTAGCAAATGAGCAAGATGTTCGGCTGATAGAATTAGTTAATAAGTTATGGACAAATGATATAAATGTTAAAAAAGAAAGTTTTTCTAGCCTAGTCCTAGGATTGAGTACAACCAACAAAACAATTGCTTATATGTTGATAACTGCATATCAACTAATAGAAGGCAATTTAGATGAAGCAATAGAATATAGTGTAAAAACCAAGATGTTTTTAGTAGGTACAAAAGGGCTATCATCAGAAATAAGTAGTTTAATATCGTTGCATATAGCCATATTAATAGGAGAAACAAAAATAAATGATTTGATGAAGATTCCTACTCTAACAACAGAGGTTACCAAGGGCTACTTTAATTATCTCAGAGCATTATTTAATCCTAACAAAAAGAGAACAAGTTCAGCTAATTCGGCTAATTTAGCTAATCAAAAACTCCTAAGAGATGCAATAGCTAGCTTTCGTAAGGTAAATAACTTATACCTATTAGCTTTAGCACAAGCAAAACTGGCTGAATGTGAAGTAGAACAATCAGAAGCAGAAAATTTATTGTCTAGCTCTGTAGAGATTTTTGAGACATTAGGTAGGAAAACAGAACTAGCACGAACTCAATTATTGCTTACCAAATATAGTACAACAATTAAAGCAGCGCAGCGCATAGGCGGACTAGTCTATGCTTCAGAAAAAATGGCACAAATAAAACAACAAATACTAGATGCTGCTAGCTGCAATTATCCAGTGTTGATTATGGGGCCAAGTGGTTCAGGAAAGGAATTAATTGCTAGAGCAATACACGAAAATAGCAAGCGTTTTAGAAAACCTCTAATAGCAGTGAATTGCGGGGTACTAACAGAAAACCTAACCAGTTCAGAGTTATTTGGACATATCAAAGGAGCATTTACAGGAGCCGACAGAGATACAAGAGGTTTTGTTGGAAGTGCAGAAAGTGGAACACTGTTTTTAGATGAAATAGGAGAACTAAGCCGTAAAACACAAGGAGCATTGCTTAGGTTAATAGATAATTCAGAATATCAAAGGCTAGGAACGTCAGTACCACAGAAAGCAGATGTAAGGATAATAGCAGCAACAAACCAAAATGTTGCTGAATTAGCAGAGTTAGACAAAGCTAAAACAGGCCAATTTGAAGGTAATGGATTTAAGCATGATCTATTTAATAGGTTTATGATAAAGATAAACGTCCCACCATTATCAGAGCGACCTGAAGACGTTCTAGTAATAATTAATGAAATACTAATAAGAGAAAATGCTGGCTACTTAAATTTTGATTTAGAAGCCAAGGATTATTTGCAAAAAAGGCATTATGAACACAATGTCCGCGAGCTAGAAGAAGTTGTAAAAACAGCGATAATTATTGCTAAAAGGTTGAAAACGGACACAATTACTTTAGAAATACTAAAAGAGAAAGAAGAACAAAACCCTCACCTTCATACAACAGTAACCACAGCATTAGCAAATAAATTTACCGTAACTTGTCCAACAGTAAACTATCAAGAAAGCATGGCATTTTTTGAGAAACGCTTGTTGGAACAAATACTAAAGCTAGCAAATAAAAATGTGAGTAAAGTGATAGAACTATCAGGGATAGCAAAAACTACCCTGTATAGACGACTAGCATTATATGGAATTAAATTAGTAGAAAATTGATAAGAAGGTGGTAGAAATAAGCTAATAAGCTAATAGAATAAATAGCAATAAAAGTAGCAGTAAAACTAGTAAAAACTAGTAAAGAAACTAATAAGTAATTAACAAGAAACCAGAAATAAATCAACAAGAAATAAATAGTTATCAACAAGTTAACAAATAACAACTTTGTAAAATGGAGTAGGAAAAATGAAAACAAAGGCACAATTAGATAATTTCCTAAGTAAAGTAGTAGAATTAAATGTAAGTGATGTAATATTTTCTGTTGGAAGATTTCCTGACTGTAGAAAAGGGAATGAATTAATAGATTATAAACTAAGAAATACATTAAAAGCAGAAGATACAGTAAATATAGCTAACATTTTATTGTCTAAGAGAGATGTAGATTGGGATAAGTTTCATAGTACAGAAGTGAGCTATGAAACAGCAGATGCGAGATTTAGAGCGAGTATATATAAAGTTCGTCAGCAAGTCAGAATAGTAATGAGAATAATACCAAATAGAATAAGATTAGTAGAAGAACTAAGTTTACCAGAGCAAATAAGAAATATAGCGCGTCTTGAATCAGGCTTGGTATTAATAGCGGGAAAAACAAGACAAGGCAAATCAACAACAATTGCAGCGATAGTAGAAGAAATAAACCGAACAAGACAAGCACACATTATTACATTAGAAGCTCCAATAGAATGTATCTATGAAGAAAAGCTAAGTATAATATCTCAGTGCGAGGTGGAGGACGACATAAAGGATTACCCAACAGCATTGAGGGCGGCGTTAAGGCAAAGTCCTGATGTGATAATGATAGGAGAGATTAGAGATGCTTCTACATTTGAGGAAGCATTGACAGCAGCAGAAACAGGACATTTAGTATTATCAACGATACATACAAATAGCGTACAAACCACACTTGATAGAATGCTAGCGTATTATCCACAAATGGAAAAGGCAGCAACAGCAAGTAGACTATCTCATAACTTACAAACAATAATAGTTCAAAGATTACTCCCAAGAAATAAGCAGTTAGATAGTGAAAGCCAATATGATTTAATACCAGCAGTTGAAATATTTCATATGTCAGCAGGGATAAGACAATTTATTAGTTCTGGAGAAAAGCTTAATGAGATAACAAATTATATGGAAGGACAAGGTAAGCATGATGGGATGCAGTCTTTTGATATGCACATTAAAGAATTATACGAACAAGGTTTAATAGATATGAACACATTGAAAGCACATGCTACTAACCCAGGACAGATACTTGCTGGGTTAAATTTTGACAGGGGATTTTGAACTAACTAGATAGTGCTAAAAATGTAATGCTGTAAAATAAATAGAATCAGATGTAACTTATTAGTTTATGAAGCTGTTATGGGATATATTTTCAAACTCTCAGCATTACATTTTGTACACTACCTTAATTATATTAAACAAGAAATAATACAATCGTATTAATAGGAATATTAATACGATTATTTTTCTGATGCGTGTGGTTCGGTAGAAGCTTTTAATGCTTCTAATAAAGCTTTAACAGTTTGATCTAAGGGAATAGTAAAGGGTTGAGGAGTAACAGGAGGAGAGAAAGTTAAAGTAACAGCACCTTTTACGCCGGCTTTACCTATCAATAAAATTTCGCCTTCAGCACTGATCTCAACTTGGATTTGTACTTGTTGTAATTGAAATGCTCCAACTTGTTTAATATCACCAAATAGAGTATTTAATTGAGTAGTAAGATTAGCAAGAGATTCTTTGAGCTTATCTGAGTCGAACTCTTTTGCTGTATAAAATGCTCCTTTAATATCGTCTAATAATCCTAATGGCGCACCTTTTTCAGTCTGATAGGGTATTTCTTGGTTTGTTTGTTTATCAACAATAATTTTTATTTTATTCATATAAATTTCCCTAAAAATGCAGAAGTTTTGTTATGTAGGCTATTATTTATACACTAAAGCTTATCTATACCAAGAGATGTTTCCAGAGTGTTGGTAATACTTTTGGGCTTAAGGGATGGTTGTATATAAAATTAACCTTTATAAATAGTAGAATGAAAAGGTAATTCATAAGGTAAAGGATTCTCTTTTAATTTATCTTTATGAGGAGGCTTGATATTTAATACTTTGAGCCAAGTAAGAAATTCTGCTGTTGAAGGAGTCCTACTAGGTTTGTTTCTGAGCTTAATAAATTGTTTTATAGCCCAATCTATTATTTCAGTATCAAGATTTGTAAACTCGTCTTTACGGCTTTCAAGAATATGTTGAAGTAATATTTCATTAAATTCAATATTATGATAAAGGCAACGGCGTAGGAAAGGAGAAGGTAGTTGACGTTCGGAATTTGAAGTAATAAATATTATAGGTCGATTTTGTTCACTTTGGGATCCATTTGGAGGAATTTCTTGACCAGTTTCCGATACAAAAAATTTCATTTTATCTATTTCAAATAAAAGATCATTAGGGAAATCTCGAGGGGCTTTATCAATTTCATCAATTAACAAAACGATAGGTTCTTGGGCTTTTATTGCAGCACCTAAATAGACATAATCAACATAGTGTTCTTTATCTTTCAATTCCTTTGCTTGAGCATCACGAAAATATTCGACAGCATTAAATTTGTAAAGGAGGTCTTTAGCAGTACTATCAGACTTTACTTGAAAGTGGGATATATTTAATTTTAGTTTGTGGGCGACGAAATAAGCTGTTTGAGTTTTGCCTGTTCCAGGTTCACCAGTAATAAGTAATGGCATACCTAAAGCGATAGCAGTATTGATGGCAGTAATTAATGAATCACTAGGAAAAAACTTTGCGGCATCTTCATTAAAAGAAGAAGGTAATTGACAAACAGGCCGATTTCTCAAAAGGTCTTTGCCGTCTATTTGGTTTTTGTCAGTATTAACTAGATCAAAATAATAAGGCATCTGAACTACTCCTTGAAAGAAGAAGAATTATGAGCTATAGCTTTATTAGATTCAGGTGTTATTAAAAATAAAAGCCTACAAACAATTTATTTTACTAGAATGGATAAATTTGGAGTTTATTAAAATTATAAAAACTCATCTCTAAAAGATTTTTTTGTACATTTTATTAATAAGTCCAATGTTTTGTTATAATCCCCATTAGTTTTAAGGAAAATTTCTCTTGCTAATTCCCTTTGTTCTAGGTCAGAAATAGGGTAGTATTCTTTGTGACGTTGTATACATAAGAGAATATCAGGTTTTTTTACAAATTCTAGTTTTTTAAGATCTCGCAACATAGTTTTCATTAAAACCAAATCATCTTCTAGGCCATTTAATTTGGCTAATATACTATTTAACTTTTCATCATTAGGCATAGTTATAGAGATAGCTAAGAAGGCAAATAAGTTTTCATCGTTCTTGATAACCTCATTAACAAAAGTTTTATCCCACCACTTAACATACTCTTCAAGAATGTCTGATGTGGTGTTGAAATTATTAATAGAAGTATCAAGATTAAAAATAGTAAGGATAGGCTTTTCTCTTTCACCTCGACCAACTTTTGCGCGAATTTCATTATTAATGTTATTCCATGGGACGTTAAAAATTGCTTCTAACATTGTGCGAAAGTGTTTAAAAAGTTTTTGACTCTCTTTTATGCCACTTTTGTGTAATATTGAGTTTAGATCTGCTGGTGGCCAAGTTAAGGATAAAGGTAATACATCTATCAAATACTTTTCCTTAAGGCGACGATTCAGTTCGTTTTCTAAGCGTTTATGAAAATCCTTTACTCCTTGATTTTCTTCACCATGCCAAAGACATACAATAGATTGATATGATGATTTTTGTGGGTCTTGCTTCTGATTTTGAATTATGTCTTCTATCAAAGCACAGCTTGTATCAACTTGCATCTCACGATCTAATCTAAAAAATCGATCATCAGGCGTAAGTTCAAGAGGTGTAATGGGAGTATTCCATTCATCATAATTGCAATGTAGGACAGGGGTAAACCAGTCAATATCGTTAGTAATATTGTAAGGATTGTTTTCCAACATGAGCATTTCATTAAAAGCAGAACAAGGAGATAAGCCATTAATAACGTATCTCCAAAAATTTTTTGCGTTAATTTTTGAAGGGCCACTAAAAGTCATAGTTCGGTTAGTAACCACTACAGGTACATATTGGCTAACTTGCATGCCTATTCCTAGAGATCCGCCAGCATCACCTAAACAGCAATTAAAATATGCAATAACTGGGCCTGATGTTCCTAACTTACTTATCTCTGTGGCAAGATCAACTACAGATATTTTTGATATTGACTCATCTGTTTTCTCAAAAGCCAGTTCTATACTACCTTGATTTAATAAACCATGGCCATAGTAGTAAAGTAGCTTTGGGGAATTTCTTAATCCCATTTGAAAATCTTCCCATGTTTTACCCACAATAAATTTATGATCAGATTTATACTGTTGATTATATGAAATAAATAGATTTCTTAATTCTACAAGATGAGGTTCTCTCAATGTAGGATTTATAGTTTTGGGTTGCGGAGCAATAACAAGTATTGTAGGTATATGAGGCAGAGTAGCATCTTTAGACTCAAGAGTTTCTGATATTACAATGGAACATTTGTGATGAATTAAAAATTTTCTTTCATGAAAAAGTAAAATCCAAGGTAGTTTAGTAATGTTATCATCTTTAGTTACAATCCGAATTTCAATCTCAAGCTCATCATTAAATAGGGATTGTTCTTGTTCTGGTGATAATTGGTTAAATATTTGATTATAAAGATATTCTCCAATCTTTGTTTGCCCTGTTACACTAAAAATAGTTTTGAGGTCATCCTGTTTAAAGATAGTTAAAGCATTAACTATCTGAGAAATAGTGAAGTTTTCATTGTTGATTTTGATAGAGAAATTATCACTTAACTTTAAATCTGGCAACATATACAAAGATTGACTTTCTTTAAAAACCTCTCCATGATATTTATTGCCTTCAGTAGTAGATGCTAGAAGATCTATTTTAATAAAATAGCGTAATGCCATATGTTACTTAAAAAATATTATTGTAAGAATATAAATTAAAAAACGTTGAAATATTTGATTCTAATAGCACTTAATAACATTTAATAGAGTTTATAATGCCTAAGTATAGCTTTAGAATAAGCAGTAGAAATATATTAAGGATAAGTTGGTAATGTCAAGTTAAATTTCAAGAGTTCTATTTTAATTTAGAGTTTAAGCTATCTAAAGTTTCTTCTAAGGAGTAATAATGGCCGCTAGCATTGATCAAAAACTAAGTCTAGAACAGATATATGCTCATAGCCATATACTAGAAATTTTTCTAACGTTATTAATAGCAGAAGGATTTCAGTTTACTTTGCAAGATTATCAGTTGGTGGAGTCTGTACTTGGGCAGAATCAGCAATGGTCAGCCTCAAAGCTAAAAGCTGTTTTACAAACAATTTTAGCCAAAACACCAAAGCAACAAGAGATATTTTCAAAGAAGTTTGACGAAATTTTTTCTAATTTGATTCGCTATGAAAATGAAGCTAAACCTCCTAAAGGCCATCCATTAGAAAATTTTCTAAAGTTATTAATAGCAGAAGGATTTCAGTTTACTTTGCAAGATTATCAGTTAGTGGAGTCTGTACTTGGGCAGAATCAGCAATGGTCAGCCTCAAAGCTAAAAGCTGCTTTACAAACAATTTTAGCCAAAACACTGAAGCAACAAAAGGTATTTTCAGAAAAATTTGAAAATCATCCTGAGATAGCTAAAATTCTTGAGATTACAAAAAAAACAAAGTTAGAGGAAAATTTCTTAAAAAAAGTAGTGGTATGGACAGAAGAGTTTAAAGCTTCTGTTTATCGATTTATGAATTATCCCAGTGCCACTTTTTTGTTAACGTTAGTAGGAATTTTACTGACAATAGGATCTATATACATTGGCTTGCTTAAAATTCCTTATGGAGAAATAGATACTTCTTTTAAAGTTGTTCTAGCTAGGCCAAAATGTGAGTTGATGGAGTTACCTCCTGATTGTGACATAATAATAATAGAAACTAAAGAAAGTTACCGAAATTATAATAATATTCCTCGTGTGGAGTTCACTTATGTGGAAACTACTCGTATTTATTCTATATATTTTAAAGTTCTTTTTGTATTTCTGGGCTGTTTAACTATTGGGTTTCCATTATTTTTGCTAATTAAGTTTGTTGTGTGTAGAGAAGAACCTAAAGCATTACCAGATGTGGAAACTGCTTCAGACTGGAATTGGGATGAAGATAAACCTGTTATTTTTAATCCTAAATTTGAAAATGCTGAACACAAACCCACCCCTTTAATAAATGATACTACTCTTGATGATTTAGCTCGTCAGCTTAATTATTTTAGAACAGAGGACTTTAGCCAATATTTAAATTTAGATAAGACAATAGACTTAACTATTCATAGAGGAGGTATTCCATCATTAGTTTATTATAATCGCAAGCAGATACAGAAAGTATTGATTTTAGAAGATGTTCTTTCTCAAACTTTAATTTGGAATACAATTGCACGAACAGTAGCAAGAGGTTTAGCAAAACGAGGTATTCCAGTTTTATTTGGTGAATTTCGAGGCTCCCCAGATAAATTTCATGTAGTCGAAGCCATTAATTTAGCTGGTAACAATGGTCAAATGCCAGATGGTTACTTAGCGCAACTATCAGATTTCGATGATATTCAAGATGAATATATTGTTTTGATTTTCAGTGATAGCAAGCATATTAATCCATTTACAGATAAACAAACATTAAAAACTTTTTCCCAATGGTTAAAAGTAGCATGGTTAGAAATGCGTGAATGCCGTTCTTGGGATAAAAACTCACTTTTGGTTTATCAACAGGGCCTACCGATTTATCCAGCAACTGAAGAAGGGATAAAAAAAGTGATTGACCACTTTGCAAGAGAACAAAGGAAATTAACAGAGTCCTTTGTTGAGCTAAAAAAAATACAACCTCCTATTCCATTCACTGATACAAATGAGGATCTTTGCCTGTTAGTGAAAAAGTTTTTAGGTGATACTTTAGATTGGGCGCGTATTTGTAGTGTCTTGCAGCCTATTAGCTTAAGTTTGGCTGATGTTTTAAGGCAAGAATTCTGTAATTACTTACCTTCTCAACGCTTAGAGAGATTACTAGCTCTTCCTGGTACTACTTTTAATATGAGTGGCGTGAAATTCTCTGAAAATGTGTTAAGAGTATTACGAGAAGATTTTGATACCTTCTGGAATAAAGATGAACAAGAAAAGGTTGTAAAATTTCTTTTGAATGAGGTAAAGAAAGAAGAGCCTAAAGAAAAAGATAGTCTCGCATATTTAACATGGAAAACAATCTATGAGCTTTTACGAGTCAAACTAATTGAAGAGGAAGAAGACGCTAAAGAACAATTACGTAATTTATCTAAAAGTCCTTTAGGCTCATTTATTGAGGTAGAGTGTGGAAAAAGAAGTATTACGCTTGAACCTAAGCCAAAAGTTATTAAACCTCTGCCACCTTGGTGGGAATGGAAGGAATTTAGAAGTTCTTTTAGAGAAGAGATGAGAATATTTTGGAAAGATTTTAATCTGTTCTTCTCCAGAATACACGAAAGACCATTCCAAACATTTAATGATTATCTAAAGAATTTATCTGTGATAGAAAAACTTGGATTACTTATTCCTACTATATTAATGATCCTAGTATTAATATTACCATCTTCATCTAATAAACCAGTTTCGCTAAGTATTTCTTCTTCAAATATAAGCGAGGTGTATTTAGAGAATAATACAAATACTAGTTGGCAGTTAGTTAAATCAACTTCTCAGAAATGGCTATTAGAAAAAGGGCCTGAATATAGGTTATTAGCTTATAAAAGTGGAGTTTGTGCCAAGGTTCCTATTAAAGTAGAAAACAGTAGTATAGAAGCCACTATTTTAGAAAATTCCTTTGATAAAAAAGATTGTGTTGAAAGCTTTCCAGAGCTAAATATGAAAGCTATTTTATGTCCAGAAGATAATAGAAAAGTAGAATTTATAGTTGCTGGATGGAAAGAGAAATTAGGTTCGTTTGCTCCTAAAGGACGGTTGAGAAGTATTGGAATAGAGATTTCTGTTAATCCTGATGATGATAATTTGAAAAAACTCCGAAATACCCTTCTTAGTTCAAGTGGGGTTGATGTTATTTACCAAATTAAAGTAGATGATGCTAACCCATTAAACCTTAACGAGATTTTAAAGAAGATTAAATCTTCTGAATCTGAAGAAACAAGCCAATTTATTTTATGGTCAACAACGAAAAACATTATCCTATCGAAAAACAATGAATTAGCATCAACTGAAACATCTAAAGACCAAAATACTATTTCAATAAAATGTAATTTTAATCGTGCAATTATTTTTGATAAGATTGACAATGCTTGGATGGAATCGTTTAATAAAATAGTTTCCACTGCCTCAGGAGAATCACAAATAAATGAACCAATATTATTAGAACTTGCTAAAACATCATCAGTCTTTGGTTCTGGCAATCCAATAATATTGCCTATGTGGTCATCTCTAGGCCCCATTTCACCAAAAGCCTCTGTCCATTTTCAGGATCCAAGTCAACAATCTTTAGCAAAGAACATAGTTAATTTATTAAAAGCAAATGGTTTTAATATCTCACAAGATATTATTCCTGTTAATAAAAACGGGGTAACGGTAACTCAGGTAAGATATTTTAACCCTACAGGAGAAAGCAAAGCGAAGGATATAGTTACTTTGCTAAAAGCAATAGGTAGATATGATGCTAGAATATCTTCTACTAAGTCTGAATCCACATCTTCTTTACAAGACGAGAGTTACGAAATTTGGCTTCCTGATTTGAGTGCCTTAAAACCTAGAGTATACCTACAAATACCTGATGAAACTATGAAGGATTTGGCTAAAAAAGTACAAGAGCAACTAGAAGCAGGAGCTTTTGTGGTGACTGGTATAGAAAATGTTCAAGGGAGAGCGATAGCCCTTAAATTAACGGAATTAAGGTATTATTATGATGAAGATCAATCAGAGGCGATGAAAATAATTGAGTTATTAAAAAATAATAATTTAGTAATAAACAATATGCCTCAGAAAGTGGTAAGCACGTCTACTATAAATAATAAAATTACTATAGATGCTAGGCAAAGACATTATGAAATATGGTTTGCACAGCAATCATTACCACCAAAACTAGACAATATTGATGAAATTCTTGGCCTCTTTGCCAATATTCCTAAAGGAAATTTTACAATGGGAGATGAGAAAGGGTATGGAAACGAAAAACCAGTGCATGAAGTAATAATAAGTAACAGTTTTGAAATGGGGAAATACGAAGTAACACAAAAGCAGTGGCGAGCAGTAATGATTACTAACCCAAGTTATTTCAAAGGTGAAGATTTGCCAGTAGAGCAAGTAAGTTGGGATGATGTACAAGAATTTATAAAAGAGGTCAATAAGAGGAGTGATAAGTATATGTATCGATTGCCGACAGAAGCAGAATGGGAGTATGCCTGTCGAGCAGGAAGCACAGGGGATTATGCAGGAACAGGAAATTTAGATGATATGGGTTGGTATGGTGCAAATTTTGGTAGTACAACACATGTTGTTGGAAAAAAACAACCAAATTTATGGGGCCTCTACGACATGCATGGAAACGTGTGGGAGTGGTGTTCGGACTGGTATGGAAGCTATCCAAGTGGGACAGTGATTGATCCGATAGGCCCCCCATCGGGGTCGGCGCGCGTTTATCGTGGAGGTAGTTGGTACAACGATGCTACTATCTGCCGTTCGGCGAATCGCAACAGCTACGCGCCCGGCCGCCGCTACGACGCTGTGGGATTTCGTCTGTTGAGGACTCTTAAGTAATGCTATATACTTTTACGCTTTTACACTCGGAAATGTCTATGAGAATCTAAATAGGCTCGGAGCGCAATCGAGCAGCGAGAAGGGCGAAGCGAGAGCCGCCCGCGAGCGGTGAGATGAAGCGGGTGAGCCGTGGAGGGGTAGGAAAAGGTGGAAAATGGAGCCAAAAATGAAGGCTCTTTGATATTTCCCGTAGAAACCACTATATATAGGGATGCAAATAAAAACACTCTAACTTTATACAAATGAAATAGTTACACGCAATTTTCAGGAAGATTTCCAAAATTCAACTATTTGACTTCCCACTATATATTGTAGGTCTCACGGCAATTATCAATGAGCCTAAGCAATTTATAGAAAATATGAGTCGATATAAGATAATTTGATAAAGCAGTGCCAAATTTGGAGTAGGTATGAAATTATGTTTTTGTTTGTTTATGAGTCTATTGTTGTTACTGCCTTATTCTAACTTCCAACAAACATCAATAGCTGAATCAGAATTTTTATCAGAAGAAAAAATAAGCCTAAAAGAAATACTTAATGGGTATTGGAAGGCCGAAGAAGAAGAAGGTTTAATTATTGGGTTTCAAGATGAAAAATTATCTGTAATTAGGAATGAAAACCTTCAACAAATTGCATCTATTGAGGGATATAAAACAGATGAAGTTATTCTATGTGTAAGAGGAAATATAGTTAATTTAGCAGTAAGAATAGAAGGGGAAAAGCTACAAATTAGTTGTTCACAAACAATTCCTTGTAAGGGGCTAAAATTAGGGGATAATTCTCGGTTTCAAAAAATGGATGAAATATCGCAAAGTTTTAAGACCAAAACCATAATTTTAGGAAAAGATGTAAAATTATCAAAAAAGCAAATAATAAAAATACAAAGAGAAATGAAATATCGAGGTAATTTAGAACAAAAAGTACGAAAAAAGAAACAACTTGATTTCAAAGAGATAAGTCGAATAGACAGAGACAATACAAATTACTTGATTAAATTAGTAGAAAAAATAGGATGGATTGACAGAAAAAGGTTTGGACAGGAAACTTCTACAGAAGCATTTCTTATTGTGCAACATAGTGGAAATGTAGGACTAATGGTGGTAGCACTTCCTAAATTAAAAGAAGATGGACAATTAAGTAGTTATGCACTTGTATATGATCGCCTTCAATTAATGATAGGTAAAAAACAGCTTTATGGTTCACAGCTTTCTATTTCTTCAGAAGGCGAAGCAGGTCTAATGCCTTTAGAAGATCCTGAAAATGTAGATAAGTTGCGAAAAGAAGTAGGACTAGAACCACTTGCTCAATATATTAAGAATTTTGGTCTTAAAGAAGTTAAAGTCTTTGATTGGAATTGTGGTAATTGACACTTCAACTAATAATACTACTGAAGTGTCAAAAACATCTATTATTATATATTAAGTAATAATATGATTAAATAATACACAATATTACTATATTACTATTTAGCTGTAATTGCTGATTTAGCAGCAGCTAAGATAACATCAGAGCTTAAGCGAGTTTTGTAGTCTGGATTAACATATTGGAATTTTATTTTACCTGTTGTATCAGCAATAAAGACAGAAGGTACAGGTAAAATATGATGTTTTTCACCAGCAAACTTTTCTAAATCAATACCATATTGCTTATAAGATTCTACAGTTGGACTATCAACTTGGAAGGCTATACCAAAATTTATTGCTGCATTGGCTGAACTATCAGAAAGCAGTAAATAGTTTAAGTTGTTTTTTGCTGAGGTTTCTTGTAGTTTTTCTACTCTATCTGGACTAATAGCAACTAATTGATAACCTAATTCGACTAGTTGAGGTTCAATTAAACGTAGTTGTCCTAGCTGCAAGTTACAATAAGGACACCATCCACCACGATAAAAAATAAAGATTGTTGGTTTATTTTTTGCTAAATCCAGTAAGCTAATATCTTTATTTTCAATAGTTTTTAAAGTTATATCAGGAATGCTAGCACCAATTAGTAATGGGTTAACATTTTTTGGTGAAGTGACAACAGATTTTTCTATTACTTTATTAGGATTATCAACATTTGATTGTTTAGTAGCTGCTGCACTGTTGGTTTGAAAAGTAGTTGCTAAGAGCAGCGAAAAAAACAAGGTAGCTAAACTTAAATACACAATGGACTTTTTCATTTTTCCTCTAGATCAATATAAAAGAATTTATTTGAAACTTTGCTTAAGATTAAGATTTTCAAAAGATATAAAATTGAATTTGAAATTTTTATTCCCAATTTATTCCTGGCAATTTACGGGTTTAGCAGATAAAGAAGGTAAGATTATAATAAATAAGGGCTAACTAGATATCGTTTATCTAGTTAGCCCTTTGATATTTGATAGTAAATCACAAAGTTTACAAAACTTTGTAGTTTAGGTGCTTAAAGCTCAGACTATAACTTATGGTTTAGCAGAATCGGCTTTCTGGAGGGCATCTATAAAAGAGTCTAGGGCATTCTTAAAATTACCTTGAGCTAATAGATTTTGGCCTTGTTGAAGTAGAGCTTTGGCTTCTTGAACTTTTTGATTACTACTACCAAGTAAAGCTTCAACATCGTTTACCGCTTTAGTAACACGCACTGCCACACCTTGAACAAGAATTTGTTGTAAACTAGTAGTGTTTACGCCTTTATTAGCTGCATTGATTA
>Ga0268299_1002563_pt1 | contig 20966 bp, 18 predicted proteins | sample NOBtaG_FD_193484 | JGI IMG/M metagenome (GOLD analysis project Ga0268299, IMG submission 193484) | Activated sludge microbial communities from bioreactor in Nijmegen, Gelderland, Netherland - NOB reactor | ecosystem: Engineered > Bioreactor > Aerobic > Activated sludge | place: Netherlands... | reverse complement strand
AACAATCACCAGCAGACAAAGTGAAAGGCTGAGGCGTCGTGGAAAATGAGCTTTGTTTTTCTCTGCGCTCTCTCGGCGTCTCGGTGGCTCATATTTATTGGTTTTGAACAGCATCGGTGTAAACCCCATATTCCGCGATATAGGACAAAACATTATCCGGCACAAGATAGCGGACGCTTTGACCATGACGCAGACGGTTGACGATTTCAGTAGAGGAAATTTCCAGAACAGGCGTATCCATCATGACGACACGCCGTTCCAAACCGGGCAGTACGGCTCTGTGCATCCCCGGATCGAGGTTGTCACCGGGGCGGCGCATGACCGCCAACTTGCACAGCGCGATCAGTTCTTGAGGGCGATGCCATTTGGGGAGGTCGCGCAGCGAGTCGCCCCCCATGACAAAAAATAACTCTGCACCGGGGAACTGTGTCCCGGCGATTTTTACCGTATCCAGCGAATAATGTGGGCCTGGGCGATCCAGGTCGATATGCGAAAGATCGAAACGTGGATTCCCTTCAATCGCCAGTTTTAGCATCGCAAGACGGTGAGTAATGGGCGTTTTGGCGCGATTCTGCTTATGGGGCGGGTCTGCCGCCGGGACAAAAAGCAGATGAGTCAGATCGAGAGCATCAATCGAATACTCACCCAGGATGAGATGACCGATGTGCGGCGGGTCAAAAGTGCCGCCCAGAATGCCGATTCGCTGCGTCATAAACCGCGCTTATTCTGACCATTCCAATTCAAAATTGCCGATGTAAACGGTGTCGCCGACTTCAACACCCGCTTTTTCGAGTGCCTCCGAGATTCCCAGTGCTTCGAGGGTATTCTGGAAGCGCATAACGGCCTCGTCATAATCCCAGTAGGTCATCAATGCCGCACGTTCGATGCGTTTGCCCGATACTCGGAAACTGCCATCATCATCGCGTGTGATGGTGAACGCAAACTCGTTCTCCGGCAGTTCGTAAACGGGCATTTCAACTATTGCCTCTTCTTCCTCCGGCAGTGAATCTACCGCCTGGAAAACGCGCTGAATCAATTCGCGCACATTTTGCTGCGTCGCTGCCGAAATTTCCAGAGGCTCGACTCCGCGTTTTCGCAGTTCAGCCTGGACTTCAGGCCATCGGCTCTGCGCGTCCGGCAAATCCATCTTGTTAAAGACAACAATTTGCGGCTTGCTGCCCAATTTTTCATCGTAGAGCGAAAGTTCCACGTTGATCTGGTTATAATCCGCCAGCGGGTCGGGATTCGCGCCGTTGAGCAGGTGAATCAACACCCGTGTGCGCTGGACATGGCGTAAAAAAGCATGTCCCAGGCCAACGCCAAGGTGTGCGCCTTCGATCAGACCGGGAATATCCGCCAGCACGAGATCGCGATTATCATAAATAACCACGCCTAGATTCGGCTCAAGCGTCGTAAACGGATAATCGGCAATTTTCGGCTTCGCGTTGCTCAAGACCGAAAGCAGCGTCGATTTTCCGGCATTGGGTACGCCGACGATTCCCACATCAGCGATCAATTTTAATTCCAGCTTCAGCCAGCGTTCCACGCCTGGTTCGCCTTTTTCGGCATAACGTGGCGCTTGATTGGATGAGGTGGCAAAATTTTGATTGCCCCGTCCACCACGCCCCCCTTTAGCAACCACAACGCGATCTGTCGGGCGCACAAGATCGGCAATTAACGCTCCAGTTGCAGCATCGCGTACCGTTGTACCTGGAGGCACTTCAATTTCAATCGAGTCCGCACTGAGGCCCGTTTTATTGCTGGAGCCGCCAATTTTGCCGGACTCCGCTTTAAAGTGGCTGCGGCGTTGAAAGTAAGACAGGGTATTAAACTTCGTGCTTACCTTCAGAATCACGTCACCGCCATGCCCACCGTCGCCACCTGCTGGGCCACCGCGCGGGACATATTTTTCGCGGCGAAAATTGATGAGGCCATCGCCACCATCGCCGCTTTTTACAAAGATTTTTGCTTCGTCAAACATACTTCATATCCAAACTCAACATACCTAACATTCCAACTCTGGCAAATCGTCCGGCTCACCTGCTTGATACCAGGCTATCGTCCGGCGAACGCCCTCTCGAAAATCTGTTGGCACGAAATTTAATTCGCGCCGCGCTTTGTCACTGGAAACACGCCAGTTATTATACACATAAGATCGCAAATTGATGGGCCAAAAAGGTTCTGCGCCTGTTACCGTTGATAACGCGGTCAGGAATCGAGCCGTCGCAATGCCCAACCAGCCGGGAATCGGCAGCCGAGGCCAGCGGAGATTCGCTTCCTCGCACACCATGTCAAATGCCTCGCGGTGCGAAATCCAATCACCGCAGATGTTGTAAATTTCGCCCACGCGCCCAAATTCCAGCGCTTTCATAATCCCCTGGACGACATCAGCGATGTAGACCGGAAAAATAATGTAGCGCCCGCCATTGACCTGCATGATAATGCCGCGCATAGGGTCTTTGAAAAATAAACGATTAAACGCATAGTAACCCAACGGCCCATAATATGCACCAGGACGCAGGACAATCACAGGGACTTGGCGTTCCCGATAGTAGCGAAACGCGATCTGCTCGCCTTGCAATTTGCTGTGCTGGTAGGCATCGGCGGGCTGCGGCGGATAAGATTCATCGATTACGCGACTGGGGTCGGGATGACCGACGACGGCAACTGTCGAAATATGAATAAAGCGCTCGACCCCGGATTCGGCTGCCGCTGCCAGCAAATGTTGCGTCCCTTGTGTATTGGTATTCAAAAATTCGCGCTCATCGCCCCAGAAACGGAACATCCCCCCAGCGTGGATAATATATTGACAATCCTGAAGCGCACTTCTGAACGTCTCCGGTTCCAGCAAATCGCCACGTATGATCTCAACACCGTGATAACGATTAAGCCACTGGTTCGACTCAGGGTTGCGTGTCAGCACGCGGACAGTGTGGCCTGCGCGACAAAGTGCAGGAATTAAATGGCGTCCCAGGAAACCCGTTCCGCCTGTCACAAAAATCATGGATATTCCACCGATTCCCTTAGGGCGGATAAATAACAATGCCCATTATCAGCATGGCGCATAATCAGACAATGGTCAATTGCTAAATGGATTTTAGTGAGTGAGTTGAGCGTCTTGCTGGGTTTTAATGAGTGGGCTGGACACTTTTGAGAGTCATCCAGACATTCTGGCGAAGCTGAGCCATGCTGACGGGTTTCATCAAGAACACGTCAACTTTGACAACCGTGAGCGCAAACGTCTGATTATCCGCCGATGAGCTGTGATCGGCGATAACGATGATCGGCAGGTTGTGAAATATGCCGACTTCTTTCATTTTCGCCAACATTTGCCAACCGTGCATATCCGGCAGTTGCAAATCCATCACCAGCAACGACGGCTCCCAGTCTTCGAGCAGTTGTAAGCCTTCAGCCGCGCGGGATGCCTCTTTGACTTCCATTTTCATCTGGACGAACAGATCGTGGATGGCCTGCCGCTGTTCCTCATGGCTCGTCACCAGCACGACGCATTTTCCCTGCGTCACCGACGTATCGGTCTGGCTGGCGATCAGCGTCGCCAAATCCGGCGCTTCGACGGCGCGTTCCATCTGGCTTCGATAATGATGGTCATTGTTGGTCGTTTCGATAAAAGCAATCGCGGTGTGCTTAAAAACTTCGGGCGCTTTGGCAATCAGGTGTTTCTGGGCGCGCTCGGCATCCTTGAGCTGCCAGAAGGGTGCGCCATTTTTCCCCAGAATCGCGATCACATCCCCCCGGTTGCGCACCAGAAATTCGTTATTCAAATTCATGCCCACCAGCAGCTTTTCAACTTCGGCCTGCCGCGTTTTGGGGAGTGTCGTATTGAGGTAATAGGAACGGACACGGTTATGCGGCGCGTCGAGCGTTTTGCTTTCGTGGTCAAAGCGCCCCGTCTCTGGCAAGGCATACAGCCAGACATATTGGCGATTATAATGCTCAACACGTCCGGCTGTTTTCAATTGATTCAATTCGTAATCGGTGATGGCGTGACCAAAATCCTTGTCATCATAGACACGATAACGCCCGCTCATCAACTCCTGCACCCGGCTTTCATCCCACTGCACGACGAATGAACCGTCAGCCAGGATGAACACCAGTTGCCGTTGAATGGGGGAACCGCTTAAGGGCTTGCTCATTGGTCTGCAACACGATCACAGTTCGACAAAATAGGACGCGCAGGCCCGATCAATTAAATCCTTCGTCAAACTCGGCGGACGATTCAGGTATGTCGCAATATCGATCAACTGCGAGAGCAGATCGCGCGGGTGTACCATGCGCAGATCACGATCATGTTTGATATACCACTCGTTCAGCAGATACGCCAGACCCTGCTCATCATATGGCACTTTCAAGATACGGCACATGATTTTGAAAATTTCGCGGAACTGGTCGTAAGTTGGGTTGCCAACTTCGATTTTGTAACGGATACGGCGCAAGAACGCTTCGTCCACAAGGTCTTTGGGGTCAAGATTGGTTGAGAATACAATCAGAACGTAGAACGGGACTTCAATTTTGCGCCCATTATTGAGCGTCAAAAAGTCCACGCCTTTTTCGAGCGGCACAATCCAGCGGTTAAGCAGGTCTTTCGGACGTACCTGCTGACGACCAAAGTCGTCGATGAGGAACATGCCCCCATTAGCCTTGACCTGGAACGGCGCTTCATAGAATTTGTTGACTTCGTTATACACCAAATCAAGCCCCGCCATCGTCAGCTCACCGCCGACCATAATCATTGGGCGCTTAATGCGTACCCAGCGGGGATCAATCACGACACCTGTACCGAGCTTTTTGGTATCGCCCATCTCGGAAAGTTCGTGATTCACGCTGTCGAAGACCTGAACGATCTGCCCGTCCACGTCAATCGCATAAGGAATCCAGATGTCATCGCCGAGGATCATACGTCCGATTTTTTCGGAAATCGTCGTTTTACCATTTCCAGGCGGGCCATAGAGGAAAATGGAGCGACCAGAATTGACGGCAGGGCCAACGCGGCTGAGCATTTCGTCGGAGATGACCAGATTGGTCATGACTTTACGCAAGTCTTCCTGGTGGACGATCAATTTTTTGCGATTTTGTTCTTTGGCGGATTCGATGTACATGCGCAGCGGCACAGGCGCAGGCCCAGCATACTGCGAACGCTCCATCGCCTCACGCGCTTTATCCGCACCTTTTTCCGAGATCAGATATTGGAATGCCGATTCGCCAAAGCCGGATTGCCCGCGTACCTCGACAAATTTTTCGCGCTTCAAAAACTCCATAATTGAGTCCAGCACGCCGGTATAGGGCAGCTTCACGACATCGGCGATGGCGTGTCCTGGCATCACACCGCCAAAATACAGCACTTTGAGAACCAAATCAGCAATGCCCAACTGATTGAGACCGGTATCCTGAATGGAAGAAATGGTCGGTGGCAGCCAGGCTGAACCTCCAAGCGAATCTAACTCCCCGGTGGGGCGTGGCTGTCCGCTTAGACTTTTAATCTGAGAAGGCCGCTGGGTATTTTCTGTCATAAAATAATTCCCTCGCACGTAAATTTCGATTGGCGAATCGAATCAAGAGTTATCATAACACGACACGGAATTGTCTGTGTTGAGATTCCTAACCATTTGCAACTATAAAATCAATCTGTAATGATTTTCTAACCGAGGTGAAACACCATTCCCCACTTCTTAAGGGTATTATAACGGCAAATTGGCTGTTTGCCCTTGAGCAAAAGCCAACTTCAAGTTACAGTTAGATGATTATGAGCAAAATCAGTCTAACGTAAGCATTACGCCTTATTCGTAGGATTGAACTAATTTCTATGATAGATCAAATTCAATGGTTAGGACATGGGAGTTTTGTCATACAAGGCTCTCCGCTAATCTACATTAACCCCTGGCGTGTGGTGCGCAGCACCTTCCATGCTGACGTGATCCTCATCACCCACGATCACTACGACCATTGCTCCCTCGCCGACATCAACAAACTTCGCGGCCCCAATACCCAGGTCATTGGCAGCGAACGAGTCGCCAGGGAAATTGATAACTGCATCGTCCTGCGTCCCTGGCAGTGTCTCATGGTTGATCGTGCCAGCATCAAGGCAGTTCCGGCCTATTCGCCGAACGACTGGCGGCATCCCATGCGCGACGGTGGTCTGGGATTCGTGATTTCGGTCAATTACTACGACATTTACTACGCCGGCGACACGCAAATTATCCCCGAAATGGATCGTATCAAACCGGACATCGCAATTTTGCCGATTGACGGCAAGGGAACGCTCTCAGTCGATGATGCCGCACAAGTCGTTAAACAAATGCGTCCGCGCTGGGTGATTCCAAGCAATTGGGGGCCAACCAGCGAAGGTGCGACTCGGCTTGAGGCGCAAATGTTTAAAAATAGCCTCGAAGGTCAGGCCGAAGTCGTTATTCTGCCACAGATATTATAGAGAAAATGGAAAATATAAGGGCAGGTCTGAGACCTGCCCCTACAAAATATGCTTTATTCGTGTGCGGATTATGCCGCCGGATAGAGCTTTCCGTTATCCTGCCACTTCAACGGTGCATTTTTGTCGTCGAAAATCTGCGGACGCGCCAAACCTTTGATAACATCCCCAGTAACGACAACTTTGCGAATCTGCCCATTGCTGCCGGGGGTTTCAAACATGACATCCAGCAGCGTCGTTTCGATTACCGAACGCAGGCCACGAGCACCTGTACCCCGCTGCATTGCCATCTCGGCGGCGGCGGCCAATGATGATTCCTCGAAAACCAATTCGACATTATCCAGCCCAAGCAGATACTTGTACTGGCGGGTGAGCGCGTTTTTCGGCTCGACCAGAATACGCATCAAAGCAGGCAGGTCAAGTGGATCAGTGCTAACGAGAACAGGCATACGCCCCACGAACTCAGGGATCAGGCCGAACGCCATCAGGTCTTCGGGGATCACCTGCCGCAGCAGCGTGGTTGTATCCGTCTTGGTTCGCCCCAATGGCGATTGAAAACCCAGGCGGCTCTTAGCGCCAACACGTTTTGCTACATGATCGTCAATACCATCGAACATCCCGCCGCAGATGAACAGGATGTTAGAAGTGTCAATCTGCAAAAACTCCTGGTGCGGATGTTTGCGTCCACCCTGGGGCGGAACATTGGCGACAGTGCCTTCCACGATTTTCAGGAGCGCCTGCTGCACGCCTTCACCCGATACATCACGGGTGATCGACGGGTTATCGTTCGATTTACGGGCAATCTTGTCGATTTCATCGATATAGATAATGCCCTTTTCAGCGCGCGCGATGTCGCCATCTGCTGCCTGGATCAAGCGCAGAAGGATATTTTCCACATCTTCGCCAACATAACCCGCTTCTGTCAAGGCCGTTGCATCAGCGATGCAGAACGGCACATCCAGAATGCGCGCCAGCGTTTGTGCCAGGAGCGTTTTGCCGCTGCCTGTTGGGCCGATCATCAGGATATTACTTTTATCCAGCTCAACATCGTCAGCATTTTTCGCAGATTGAATACGCTTGTAGTGGTTATAGACCGCCACGCTCAGGACGCGCTTGGCATGTTCCTGCCCAACAACATATTCATCCAGATGCGACATAATCTCACGAGGAGACATCAGATGTTCGATATGAAACTCCGCTGAAGTCGCATCCTGCGTGACATTATCTTCATGCAGGATGTGCTGGCAAAGATCAACGCAGTAGTTACAGATGAAAACATTATCAGGGCCAGCGATCAAGCGCTCAACTTCATCGTGTTCTCTGCGACAAAACGAACAGCGTTGTTCACCAGTAGGTCCGTGTTTCACCGATTATTTGCTCCTAATTTCTGCGGCTCCAGAAGGGTGTCGATCAGGCCATACTCGGCAGCCTGCGCCGCACTCAGATAAATGTCACGATCCGTATCGCGCTCAATGACATCTTTTTCCTGGCCTGTGTGCTGGACAAAAATGTCGATCAGGCGATCCTTCAGACGCATAATCTCATTGGCCTGGATCACGATGTCTGAAGCCTGACCCTGCGCGCCACCCAGCGGTTGGTGCATATGAATGGTCGCATTTGGCAGTGCATAACGCATTCCGTGCGCGCCCGCTGTCAACAGCACCGTGCCAAAGCTGGCGGTCAAACCAATCGCAACCGTGCTGACAGGCGCAGACACCTGCTGCATCGCGTCATAAATTGCCAGACCCGCATACACCACGCCACCCGGTGAGTTAATATACATATTAATCGGACGTTCCGGGTCTTGACCATTAAGATACAACAACTGGGCCACCATCAGGTTCGCGATCTGGTCATTAATGGGCGTTCCCAACAGAACAATTCGTTCTTTCAGCAACAGAGAATAAATGTCGTAGGCTCGTTCGCCCCGGCTTCCCTGCTCAATCACCATCGGAATTACATTACGGACATCCATGTTAAGACGCATCTCCTTGTTCTGAAACTTCGCCCGATTCTGTTGATGCAGGCGCAGCGCTCTCGGTTGGCGCAGGCGCAGCATCCGTTACTTCACCTTTAGCAATCGCGGCTATACGATCATTGATGGCGCGATTGGTCAAATCATTACGCAGGTTTTCCCGCGCATCTTTACGGCTGTAAAATTTGCGGAAGGCATCAGCCTGTTCGCCAAACTGGGCGACGACTTTTTCAATTTCCTCATCGATTCGCGCATCATCGACCACAATTTGTTCCGCTTTGGTCAATTCTTGCAGCACCAGTGAGTGTTCGATGGTTTCAACAGCCTGTTCACGATACTCACTTCGCAGGTCATCCAGCGTTTTACCTGTAATTTTCATGTAATCGTCAAGCGTAATCCCGCGCTGGCGCAGATCGCTATCGACGTGCTGCAACAGATGTTGAATCTGATCTTCGACCAGCGCTTCCGGGAAAGCAACTGTCGAGAGATCGATCATTTCGTGCAAGACGTGATGTGAATATTCAGAAATTGCGCGCTCATCAGCCGTCTTTTGCAGATTTTCGCGCGTCCGCATCCGCAGTTCCAGAAGCGTGAGCGGTTTTTCCTCGCTTTCGGTCACACGCGCCGCAAAATCATCATTGAGCGCGGGCATGGTCATTGTCTCAATCTTCTTAACGGTGACATCAAATTTGACATGCCGTCCCGATAGATTTTGGAATTCTTCCTTGTCGTCAGGATAGGTTATTTCAAACTCACGGCGCTCATCGGCTGCTGCGCCAACCAACGCATCGCTGAAACCCGGCGCAGGTTCACGATCTGACGTCAGCAAAAACATGATCTCGTCACGCTGAATAAAAACCTTGTTTTCCGGCTCGGAATCTTCGGTTTCTTCTTCGGCTGCTGCGCTTTCGGCTGCTTCTGTTTCGGTGTCTGCGGCTTCGGGGTCATCATCAAGGAATGTACCCGTCAGGCTGACCATCACGCGGTTTCCCGCCGCGACAGGTTGGTGACTTTCTTCAATGACTGCCAAACGTTCACGCATACCCTCTATCGCATCGTTGACCGCTTTGTCATCCACAGCGGGCGACTCGTAAGGAACGCGGACAGAGCGGTAATCACCCAGTGTCACCGAGGGTTGCAGCGGCACAATAAACTGGAATGTCGGCTGAGGCTCGACTTTAAAATCTTCTAACGAGCCAGGGCCATAAGGCTCAATTTCAGATTGGTCGAGCGCGTCTTTATAAATTTCATTGCCCAGCACCTCGACGGCATCTTCCAGAATAGCGCCTTCCCCCAGAAAGCTCACCAGCACTTTATAAGGGGCTTTTCCTTTACGGAAGCCTGGGATATTGACTCGTTTGGCAAGGCGGCCTGCGGCGGTGCGCTTGGCCTTTTCGAGGCGCTCGTTATCCACTTCAACCGTGAAGCGAGCGGTATGGTTTTCGAGGCGTTCAGTTTGAATATTCAAGTGTAAATCCTTACAGGCGTATCGTGGAATATAGTTGATTATAGCATCAGGTCATGCTGCGATGCTATCAGCGTTTTATTAGAATAGATCGTAATCTTATTCATGGAGCGAAAAGGTGTGATGCTGTGCCTTTATGGATTGCAAAGTTGCAGAAATAAGGGCGTCAACACAGGAGATACAGATTTTATCAGCATCTCAAAACCCTCATTTGCAGTAAATGATGGAGCGCACCATTGAAACAAATTACCCGTTCAGGCATTTTACGCGAAAGCGATAGGTAAATCAACGTCCGCTCTCTTGACACCCTATGAAATCTGAACATCCTTCGAGGTTTGCGGCTGTGAGTGGGGCTTTGAATCAGCAGCGGAAGACGGGTCTTTAAAAAGGGGTAAGCAAATGATAAAGGTACTTCCCTGCCCTACTACACCGCTGCTGACCGCTTTGATATGACCGCCATGCGCCTCAACAATGGCTTTAACAATTGCCAACCCCAGGCCAGTGCCACCTGTGTTTCGGTTGCGCGAGGCGTCCACACGGTAAAAACGCTCGAAAATATAGGGGAGATGTTCCGAAGGGATCCCGTCGCCCGTGTCGCGAACCGAGAGCTTCAAGGTATCGGCGCTGGATTCCGCGCGGATCGTAATCTGACCGCCATGCGGGGTATGCACCAGCGCATTGTTTAATAAATTGTGCAGCACTTGAGAAAGCCGCACACTGTCTGCCTGAACTGGTGGGAGGTTGGACTCCATATCTACAATAAGAGCCACACCCTCAGCTTCAGCCAACGATTCAAACTTGGCAACTGTCGAATTCACGACTTCATCCACCTCGACGGGAAGCAAATTAAGCGGAAGCTGATTGGCCTCGGCCTGACTGAGTTCGTGCAGGTCATTCACCAGCCTGCTTAAAAGCCGCGTCTGGTCATAAAGTCGAGCCACTTCGGGTTTATCCATCGGGTATACATCGTCCAAAATCGCCAGCAGATTTCCCTGCAACACGGTTAGAGGTGTTCGCAGTTCATGGGCGACATCGGCGACAAGGTTGCGCCGCAGCCGTTCGGTTTGCTCCAGCGCTGCTGCCATTTCGTTAAAAGCACGTGCCATTTCCGCCACTTCGATTGTGCCTTCAACTTTCACGCGGCGGCTCAGATTTTGTGCGCCGATAGCGCGGGCAGCCTCCGCCAGCCGTCGCAGCGGCGCGGTTAAACTTCGGCTCATTAAAACACCAAAGGAAACGCCGATAACCCCCCCCATCAACCCAATCGTGAGCAGAATCGTGCTTAAACTTTCCAGCACGAGCCGGGATTGGCGCGCTGGTATATCCAACGAGGGTTCTTCCAGCGTGATGTAGCCTTTTGTTTCACCATCCACCACAATCGGCGCAATCGACTGGATATTTGCGGTATCACGATTTTGCCCGACAAGACTGTGTTCTGTGGCGTAAAGCACCTGCCCTTGCGTATCGACCAGCAGTAAAACCAGCCCAAGCCTCGGCCCAATCGATAAATCTTCGCTGTTCTGGCTCAGAGCAGTTTGCAGACCATCCCAATTTTGATGTTCAGCGTAGAAAGCCTCCAGGCGATCAATTAGGCCATCCGGCGCTTGCAATTCATCTAAAATGATCGTCTCTCGGATGCCGCTGCGCGCGATTAGGCCGCTTGCCACAATCAGAATCGCGACGCTCAACAGCACAACCGCGCTGAACGCCAGACTCAGGCGTATCCACAAACGATTCATGCTTATGGCCCTACGAGACGGTAGCCAACGCCATAGACGGTTTGGATAAAGGTGGGGTGTTTGGGGTCAGGCTCAATTTTTTTGCGCAGATTTTTGATGTGGCTGTCGAGTGTGCGCTCAAAGCTCTCGTAATCGTAGCCCAGGCTTTTTTCGATCAGGTCGGTGCGCGTCATGGCATAACCGGGATTTTCCATTAACACTCGCAGGAGTTCAAACTCGGTCACGGTTAGCTCGACGGACTGTGTATCGACGATGACCTCCCGGCGTCCCAAGTCCATAATCAGGTTTCCACATTGCAAAATGGCTTCCGTCAGTTCCAGTTTGCTATCGCCCTGTGTCCGGCGCAGCACCGAACGGACGCGCGCGACGACTTCACGCGGGTTAAACGGCTTGGTCACATAATCATCGGCACCCAGTTCGAGGCCGATAATTTTTTCGCTATCCTCGATGCGCGCCGTCAGCATAATAATCGGCATACTGCGCAGCGTGGCATCATTGCGAATCGTGCGGGTGATGTCCCAGCCGTCATAGTCGGGCAGCATCAAATCCAGAACCATCAGATGCGGGCGCTCGTGCCGCGCGATGTGTAGCGCCGATTCGCCATTATAGGCCGTCAACACCTGAAAATGATCTCGCTCCAGGTAAGCCCGCATCAATCTCACAATTTCTCGGTCATCGTCCACGACCAATATGCGTTGAAGGGTATTCGAGGTTGACATGCTATTCCTCGTATCTTGATAGCTTAATCATACATCCGTTCATCCAGCTCTGAGCGGAAGATCTTCGCAGCCTGGGCCGAGTGTCAGGTAATCCCCGTTGACCCATCCCGCCTGTGCCTGATACTGGACAAACCACCAGCTTGAGTCCTGGTTTCGCCCGCTCAGGTCGAGCGTCGTGCTGCTGGGGATGGTCAACAGCAGTTGTTGATCCATTCCTGGCCCGCTGCGCAAATTGAGATTATTCTGAACGACAGCCAGACACGTCCGTTCCGTTATAACAACAGGTTGAGATTCATTCTGGGTGGTTACGGCTGTGCCGGGGGTTGGCGAAACCAGCATGTAAGGCGTGTTGGTCGGCGTCGGCGTGATGCTGGGAAGGCGCGTCGGGGTTGCGCTGACCTCTAAAGCGATTGCCCCCGGTGTATTGGTCGCCATCAGCGGGATTTGCTGCACCGATTCCGGCTGACTGCCGCGCCCCGTTTCCGAAATATTGACCAAATTATCGGATGCAGTAGGCGCATTTCCAACCGCTTGCGGATTCGTCATCGGCGCAAAAAGGTCGAGCCTGGACACCAGCGGAACAGCGAACGTCGCCGCGATGAGCAGCACACCGATGCCGATTCCCAGCACACCGCGCCGCTGATTGAACGCCCGCGCTGATTTTCGCCATTCGATGAGCGATGTCACGAAGCTGGCGACGATGACCAGCGCCGCGATTCCTATTGGAGCGCGGTTGACCAGCATCAAGGATGGATCGCTGGCGTTATTGTTTACCAGCGCCAGCAGCGGGAGCGTGAGCGCGAGAAAGGCCAGCAGAGTCTCAAAAAAGCTGACTTTCTCCCGCCCCTGCACCGCGCGTGTGATGGTGATAAAGATGAAAAGCAGCGCGAATAGCCCACCTGCTGCGACCAGTAAAATGCTCATTGTCTCGATTCCTCACTCATACCGCAGCGCTTCAATCGGGTTCAGATTGGCTGCCCGCCGCGCTGGGTAAATCCCAAAGAAAATGCCAACACTTGCTGAGATGATCGTCGCCAGGACAACGCTCGAAAGCTGGACGCTGATCGGCAGTTCCGCGACCAGCGCGCCAACAAGCGCCACCAATCCGGCGGCGATCAGAACACCGATTGCGCCGCCGACCAGCGCCAGCGCCATTGCTTCGATCAAAAATTGAATCACGATGTCGCGGTTCTGCGCGCCGACGGCCTTGCGCAGCCCAATTTCGCGCGTTCGCTCCGTGACCGTCACCAGCATGATATTCATCACGCCGATGCCGCCCACCAGCAGCGAAATCCCCGCCACGACACCTAAAAAGATGGTAAATAAGCCGATAATCCCGGTCAGCGTGTCCAGAATCGTCCCCTGGCTGATGACCATAAAATTATCATCGTCGCCGACCTTCACTTCGCGAACGCCACGCAGCGCACGGGCAATCTGCTCGACAGCCGCATCCACCGTTTCGGTACTGCGTCCCTGCATCAAGATGAAGGAAACCGCATAATCTCCAGTGAGTGTGCGCTGACCACCCAGGCGTGTCTGGGCTGTGGTGATGGGCGTCAGGATAATTTCATCGGCATTCGCACCGCCCAGGCCCGTGCCGCCCGCGTCCAGTACGCCGATGATCTGAAAACGCACCGCGCCGATTCGAATATTGCGACCCACAGGCGACGCGCCATCAAAGAGCCGATTCACCACTTCCTGGCCGACGACGGCAACACGCGCGCGGGTATCGACTTCATGCTGGTTGAAAAATCGGCCATTCACCACCTGACGACTCTGAATCGTCAGATAATTCGGCGTCACACCCTGGATTTGCGGCGACATCGTTTTGCCCACATAAACGACGCTCTGGTTGACGTTAAACTGCCCCATCACCTGCGCGACATCCGGCACGTTGAGGGTATCCGAGAGAGCCCCAACTTCTTCGTTCGTAAACGGGGTCATCCGGCCTTCTTCATCCGGCACGGGCAGGGCAAAAAGCAGATTCGAGCCGATGCTGTTGAACTGATTGGTGATGTAGCCCGAAACGCCCTGCCCCGCCGAGATCAGCAAAATCACTGCTGCCACGCCGATGGTGATGCCCAGCATCGTCAGCGCCGCGCGCAGTTTGTTCATCTGCAAGCCGATGAGCGCGACCCGAATATTTTCGATAATCGTGGACATGCTTATTCAAACCTCAGGGCTTCAATCGGGCGCATACGGGCGGCGCGGTTCGCTGGATACAGCCCGAAGAAAACACCGACAAAACTGCTGATCCCCGTCGCCAGCATCACCGAATCCAGCGTTAGCGAGAGATCGAGGTCGGAAACCAGCAGGCCGCCGATCAGCGAGATCAGCCAGCCGAGCAGAATCCCCAACACGCCGCCAATGAGCGACAGCAAAATACTTTCGATCAAAAATTGACTCAGGATGTCCATACCCCGCGCCCCAACTGCTTTACGCAGGCCAATTTCGCGGGTGCGCTCGGTGACGGAAACCAGCATGATATTCATGATGCCAATGCCGCCCACGAGCAGCGAAATGCCAGACACGCCCGCCAAAAACAGCGTGAGGATGCCCGTCACCTGGGTGATGCTGCTCAACAAATCCGCCTGATTGCTGACGCTGAAATCTTCGTCCCCGGCGTAGATGATGCCGTGCGCGCCCGCCAGATACATTTCAACGGCCTGCATGGTGGTTTCAATCGCGTCCTGCGATTCGACCTGCACCTGCATCTGCGAAACTTTATAAGCGCCGCCGCGCACACGGGCGTTATCCAGGCGGCTCTGCGCGGTGCTGATCGGCACAAAAGCGGCCTCATTCTGGTCAGCACCGACACCGCCGGAGCGATTTTCCATCACACCGATGACCGTAAAAATGCGCCCGTTGATCTGAATCGACAAATTGATCGGGTTAAAATTGGGATCGCCGTACAGGTCTTCGACGGTGCTTTCGCCCAGGACAACCACGCGCGCGGCGTCGTTAATGTCCTGCTGGTTAATGAAGCGCCCGCCGTCCTTGCGGGGATACCACTCGTTGACATCCATATAATTGGCTGTGACGCCGTTGAGCGAAAGACTCACGCTTTCCGTGCCCGCGATCAACGTGCCGGAGACGTTATACTGCGTTGCCACCCCCTGGACACCCGGCAGTCGCGCAATCGCGGCGGCTTCCTTGTCCGTCAGCGGTTGAACTTCGGTGCGCGTCCCGCTGCTCGGTCTTGTCGAAGAAACCGTCAACGTGTTCGCGCCCAGGCTTTCAAACTGTCCCGACACGTAATTTTCGACGCCGCGCCCCAGGCTGGTCAGCCCGACCACCGCTCCGACGCCGATCAGAATGCCCAGTGTGGTCAGAATCGCGCGCAGGCGGTTAATCGCGAGGCTGTTCAAGGCGATACGAAAGCTCTCGATCAGGTTCATAGTTAGTTATATTCCGCCTTCGCGCCGCCGTAGTAGGTTTCTTTGAAAACGCTTTCCAATTCTTCCGCTTCGGATGGGCGTTCGGCCTCACCTGCGACCAGCGGCGTGGCAACTTCGCGATCCGCAACGACCACGCCATCGCGCAGCATGACGACGCGCTTGGTATGCCGCGCGATCCAGGGATCGTGGGTGACGAATACAATCGTGATGCCCTGGTCGCGGTTCAACTGCTGAAAAATTTGCATCACTTCCGTACCGCTGCGGCTGTCCAGGTTGCCCGTCGGCTCGTCGGCGAGGATCATGGCGGGTTCATTCACCAGCGCCCGCGCAATGGCGACGCGCTGCTGCTGCCCGCCCGATAATTCGCTGGGCAAGTGGTCTAAACGCTGCCCCAGGCCAACTGCTTCCAGCGCGGCTTTTGCTTTTTGGGAGCGTCCACTCACGCCGCCATAGACGAGCGGCAGTTCAACCTGGCGGAGAGCCGTCGTGCGTCGCAGCAAATTGAAGCTCTGAAAAACAAAGCCGATTTTTTTGTTGCGAACGCCTGCCAACGCGGTTTCGCCCAGTTTGCTCACGTCCACGCCATCCAGAAAATACTCACCGGAGGTTGGCTGGTCGAGCGCGCCGAGGATATTCATAAGCGTCGATTTGCCTGAGCCAGATGGCCCCATGATCGAGACAAATTCGCCCTTAAAAATTTGCAGCGAGATGCCCTTCAACACTTGCAGCGAAAGTTCGCCCATCTCATAGGTTCGGGTGATGTCGCGAATATCGATGACGGCTTTCGGCGCTTCGGGTTCGGCGACAGTTTCGGTTTGATTACGATTAAACCATTTGAACATGATTAATTCCCTCCCAATCCGCCACCACCGGGCGGCCCGCCAAAACCACCACCCTGTGACTGCGGTTGAGATGGCATCAACAAAATGACCTGTCCTTCTTGCAAGCCGCTCACAATCTGGCTTTCGTTTGTATTTCGCGCTCCGATCTGCACCGGCACTTCGCGATACTGCCCGTTCGATTCCACAACGACAAAGGTGCGCTGGCTTTCGCTGTCCACCCGGATAAAACGATTGGGAATTAAGATCACGTCGTCCAGATTGCTGATGTTCAGCATAGCCGTCGCATTCATGGCAGGCCGCAGCGGTGCATCTGTCGAGTTCAGCGTCACCGTCACGGTGTAGGTGATAAGCTGTCCCTGAATCGTGGAGGCTGTCGCGACCTTCGTCACCACGCCCGTGATGTCGGCGTCCGGCAGGGCATCCACGCTCAACCTGACCGTCTGGCCGACCTGCACGTTAACCACATCGGTTTCGTCAATCGCCAGATCAATCGTATAGCTGCTATCGTCAATCAGAGTGATGACGCCGCCAGAAGGAGGAACTTCGCCAACCGTCAGGTCTTCATCGGCAATCAGACCGTCTATCGGCGCGACCAATTGGGTTTGCGCCAACTGCTCCAGTGCTCTTTGCAAATCAAGCCGCGCCGTTTCCAGGTCAATTTCTGAGCGCCGCAGTTCCGCATCGCTGGGCGGGTTGGTCAGGTTTTCCAGGTTGGCCTGCGCCTGAACCAGCGAAGCATTGGCGCTGGCAAGTGAGCTGGCATCCGGGCCATCGTTCAGCGTCGCGTTATACGATTCGCTTTCAATTTCGACGTTATATTCCTGCGATGCGACCTGGGCGTTGGCTTGAATTTCGCCCGCCTGCGCGCCGCCGTTGCCATCGCGAAATTCAGGATTCGGCGCGAGTTGGATGTCGCGGTTAAGCTGGGATTGCCACAATTGATTACGGGCAATTTCCGCGTTCAGCCGTGCGATTTCTTCATCATTGGCGTTCGGCCCGGTGAGTGAAGCTGAATACATCGAGGCTTCGGCAACATCAACCTGGGCTTGCGCGACGGCAATATCCACGTCACGCGGCGGCTGAACCAAATTGTTGTAATTCGCTTCGGCTTGCGCGACGGCAATTTCGGCGTCCCGTACCGCTGCCTCGGCGTTGGTCGAGTCCAGCCGCGCCAAAACATCGCCTTTTTTCACGTATTGGCCTTCGGTCACAAAAACTTCAGCCACCAGCGCCGAAGAACCAAACGTCAGTTCCAACTGCTGGACGGGCGCGAGCGCACCTGCCGCATTGAGGGTGATATTCAAGCCCCCGGTTTCGACGGTGGTGCGATCCATTGGAGTCTGCCCCTGTAAATTCGCCACATTCAGGCTGGTGGGCAGTTCGCGCGGCATGGTTGCAAACGCTGCCCCCATAATGCCGACGAGCGCGACTAAACGGAGTGACCAGCGCAGCCATGCACGCTGCTTGACCAAACGGCCAATCACAAACCAGAGAACCCCGACGACGATTAAACTTCCGCAAATGGGTATAAGCATTTGGCTCATCATTTACTGCCCTCCGGGGAAGCCTGTATTGATAGTTGCTTGTTCGATCACGATCACATCCCCTTCACGCAGCCCTGACACAACTTCACTGTATTCATCACCCTGCAACCCTAATTGCACTTCAACTTGTGTTTCCTGGTCATCAACGCCCAGCACATCGACGAATACGCTTCCATCAGCCTCAATATCAAGAAAATTGTTGGGTACGATGAGCGCATTTTCGTGTTGGTCGAGGACAATAAACGCTTCCCCGGTCATCCCCAGGCGGACGCGGGGATCAACATTATCCAGGGCGAAGCGTGTGTAGTAGCTCACGACGCCGTTGACCGCGACACCCATAATTTCAATCTGCTTGACCGAAGCCTGGAGTTGAACATCCGACAGCGCATCCAGACGCACAAAGGCGGGCATTCCAACTGCGATTTGACTCAGGTCTACCTCATCGACATCGGCGGTTAAGCCCAATGGCGATACATCGCTGATCTGAATTGCGGCTGCACCCGGCGCGACAGATTGGCCGATTTCGATATTGACTGCCGTCACGACGCCATCCATCTGCGCGAGCAGCACGGTTCGATTTAAAGCCGCTTCCGTATCTCGCAGCCGCGCTTCAGCTTTTTGCAGGGTAATTTGCGCGTTAGTGATGTCAGCCGATGACGGCCCTGCCAAAAGTTGATCGAGTTCGCGCTGCCGCAGGACGATGCGCGCCCCGGCCTCTGCCAGATTACCGCTGTTCCCACTTCCCAGATTTTCGAGTTGCAGACGCGCGATTTCAGCGTTAAACGATGCCTCGCCGATTTGTGCGTCCAGCAGCGTGTATTGTTCTTCTTCCAGCCCGCCAGAAACCTGACGCTGACGTTGTTTTTCTTCGAGATTATGGAGCGCCTGCTCATAGCGAAGCTGTGCCTGCTGAAGATCGGCATCGCTGACATTATTGGCGGCGCTGCTATAAGCACTCTGCGCGCTTGCCAGATTCGCTTCGGCGACACGAATATCATTTTCATCTACTGGCCCCAGCAGATCGGTTAAAGCGTTATTGGCTCTTTCCAACGCCAACTGCGCCTGTTCATAATCGATACGCTGCGTCTCGTCGTCCAGCCGTGCCACGACATCACCCGTCAGAACATAATCACCCGTCTCGACCAACACTTCCGTCACCTGCCCTGACGATTGAAAACTCATATTCACGACTTCATCGGCCTGGATTGACCCAAGTGCCGATACAGTTTGCTGTATCTCGCCCCGTTGAACCGTGTATCGCTCCAAATTTTGCAGCCGAATCTGCTCATCCATCTGAGCGCGCAGGGTTTGGTTTGTCTCCAAAAACGATGAACCGACTGGAACGAGAATCACTAAAATCAACATCACTACGAGAGAACGAATGACCGACATTCCGTAAGCCCCAACTGTAAACAGGCGCATCCCTGGGGAGCGCTTACCGTATCTACGTTTCATTATGAAGATGAATTATGGAGGAATTGTGGAGAACTGATGTATCGAAAATGGAGGGCTAAAAATTCATGGAAGATTTCGCAGAATCAAAATTTTTGTTCGTTGTTGCGAAGATCACGTAGAGAATGGCACAAAATCAACAGAAAACAGGTTAAGAACTGCGTGGAAAATCTTCAAGCGGAATACGGATGCTTTTGTGGGGAAGAAGGGACTCGAACCCTTACCTCATAAGAGACATGATCCTAAGTCATGCGCGTCTGCCAATTCCGCCACTCCCCCGGTGTTTTGATTATAGTCGTGTCGAAAACCCGCTTCAAGGGCTAATGGGTTAATCGACGCGAATCTCGATGCCGGAAATATCCTCAAAATCCATTTCGCTGACCTGCGCCAGAATGGTCGTGATAATCAACTGCGCAAATTTGAACAGCGCCTGCATCTGCGCAATACGCTCCAGATAGAGCTGTGCCTGTTCGCGATCTTCAGCATTCATCGAGGAGATGGTCGCCGAGAGTCGTTCCGCATTTTTCGTCATCACCGCCAGCGCGCGATCCACATCACGCATTTCACGACCTGCCAGGATGTTGGAAATGATCTGCCAGAAAGCCGTTTCCGCCTCGTAAAATTTACGGCGATCTCCACGTCCGCGCACCCACACCTGGCGCACCATGCCCATATGCTCAAGTGTACGCATGTTCATGCTGACGCTGGCTTTTGAGATGTCGAGGCGATCCATCAAATCATCCAGGCAAAGCGGCCTGGGACTCATCAGCAGCGCGCCATAAAGCTGCCCCATGACTTTGCTAAAACCAAAATATTCGGAAAGCTGTCCCAGACCATCGACCATGCTGTCATGAACAGCCGTTAGCGTTGGATCAATTGATTTTTCGTTGAACTTTTCGTCCGCCATCTGTGAATACCTCTTGTTTCATTGATCCTGACGCCGTTTTCGAAGTTTCTTAATGAAACTTGAAAATTATGTTAAATCCTAGCACTATTGCGGCCTGCTGGCAACGTCTACTCGTAACGGAGCGCATCAATCGGGTTCAGCGCCGCAGCACGGGTCGCGGGATAGATGCCAAAAAAGACCCCGATTGCCGCTGAGATTAAAGTCGCCAGGGCCACACTGGAAAATTGTACAGATGTGCTAAGCGTTGGCAAGGCTAAACCGACCAATGCCGTCACACCAGCGGCAATTAAAACGCCAATACCGCCACCGACCAGCGCCAGCACCGTCGCTTCGACCAGAAATTGCGAGAGAATATCACGATTTTGTGCGCCAACGGCTTTGCGCAGGCCGATCTCGCGGGTTCGCTCGGTCACAGTGACCAGCATAATATTCATGATGCCGATGCCACCGACGAGCAGCGAAATTCCTGCAATCAAGCCGAGA
>Ga0268299_1002562_pt1 | contig 20972 bp, 19 predicted proteins | sample NOBtaG_FD_193484 | JGI IMG/M metagenome (GOLD analysis project Ga0268299, IMG submission 193484) | Activated sludge microbial communities from bioreactor in Nijmegen, Gelderland, Netherland - NOB reactor | ecosystem: Engineered > Bioreactor > Aerobic > Activated sludge | place: Netherlands... | reverse complement strand
TAGGTCGCCGTTGAGTTGTACTGATCGGTGATCCCGCGATCATAACGAAGCACCTGCCCCTTTTCTGCCTGGATCACGCGAAGAAGGGTGTAGATAGGAGAGAATCCGGAAATTCGGCGCCGATCGTTCTCCTTCCGAATATAGCCGGCAAACTCGTCGGCCTTGAGATCCTCCACAAACTTCAGCATTTCGAGGTCGCACTGCATGCAGCGATGAAAGGAAAAGTCGGTTGGAGGCGCGCTATCGCCATAGCGCATGCCGAGATGCGCCAATTCCCCCGCCGCAATGAAACAACAGGTCTTCCCAGATGATGTCACTACCTCGCGCAAGCAGGTCACAAATCGTTCCACTTCGTCCCGCACCGAGGCTTCATTCAAACTCCCGGCTGAAAAAGACGCCAGAATCGGTACGATCGTAAACGGTTTGACGCCGGCAACGACGCACTGGAGAAACGGCAACTGATACTCAATGGCATGCTCTGTTTGGTGCGCAATTTCCTCTCGGAAAAATTCAGGAACGCGCCTCCTGAGCAGATCTACGATAGGCCGATCTATAGCGGCGATGCCGAGAGGAGTCTCAAAATCTTTATCCGTGACGGCAAAGAGACTTTCAAGCCCTGCGTGCGCTGTCCCGATGATCACGTAGACATCCGGCTGTTCCGCTTCCTGCAGTTCTTTGTAGGCCCATGCGTAGACCGGCCCCGCCTGTTTCAGTTCATAGGCCGGCGCGACCAACCCACGAATCGCTTTTCCGGCATTTGGGGAAGGCTTGAAGTCAGGACCTTCTTTCGAAGTGAAAAACCCGTCGATTTGCTTCCGGAGTTTGGCGCCATCGGCCTCATAACTTCTTCCGGCAAACTGGGCACGGCGTAGCGGAGCCTGCCGATAGGCTTCATGAGCCTGTTGCCTGGCTTGTTCAGTGTGAGGTCCTTCGAGGAATAGTTTCGCTTCCAAATCTGCGACGAGCTGCTCCACTTTGGCCGGCAAAAGAAATTCACCAAACCGCTTCAAGTAGAGACCGCCGATTTCAGACAGGGAATGCTCGCCGTCAAAATGCTGGATGATGAAGAAATACGGTAGCGGCAGCACCAATTTCTCTTTACTCAACCCGCTCGGATCCCAGAGAAGCACCAATTGCTCCTCTCCCTCTTTGATCGGAGAAAACTGAAGATTCCGGAGCACCGGATATTGTGCGGGATCTTTGGGCGTACCGGCCGTCATGACGGCTCTAATTGTAAAGGAGAGAGAGACGGAGCTGCAACCACGAACGACGCTAGGTTGAAGCTGGCGGTTCATCCTCGCGCCGACGCGCGAGCAGAATCAGTCCAGCGATGGTGGCAATCGTCAACCAGAGGGTCGGACGGCCATAGGACGCATCCGAGAACTCGATCATGTCGGTCAACCGGCCGATCAGCAACGACATGCGGGCCATGACCGTATAGCCAAATGCCGCGCCGAAGGCGATCATCAGAAAGAACACGCCGGTTCGGGCAACAATCTTGCCGGGACCCTGATGCTCGATGGAGAAGAAGAAATAGAACAAAACAGAACTCACACCTATTAAGATGATGACGGTATTGATGTTGCTGGCGGGATTGAGGAGGTTCATCGAAAAGGTGACGCCGTCTTGGCCGACAATGGAGAGGAGCGGGCGCACCGTGTCCTCGATCTGCTTGAGGATGAACGACGAGATCGTACGTGGGATCGCGAGCCCCGATCCGACTCCGACGATAAAGGCGAACGCGTAACGGGACATCCAGGCCGCATTCGGGACATACCGGGTCAACATCAGCAGACCAATGGCGACCGGAATCAACAACGTCAACTCCCCTTGCTCGAAAATGGGCTTCACGATGAGATGGAGGATCACCGAGTCGAAAGTTTTCACGATCGCGTAGCCCACCGACACTCCGACGTACAGATGTTCGGCCAGCTTGAACAGAGGATTATCCTTATAGAGAAACGAAAAGATGAACAGGGTCAAGCCCGTCGCCACCCATGCTCCTAGAACTACAGCATCCATTAGATCAACTTCCCTTATGATGCCCCGTGACCTTGAAGTCTGGCCTGTCTTTTGAGTGAGAAGTAGAATAGATTGCACATCATGACCAGCACGACAATTGCGACATGAGTGGCAGACTGAGCATCCATTCCGGCGATCGCTCGTCCCTTCTGGCTGATCAAACTTTCGTATTCCGCCGCGCCCCGCAGTCCGCCGATCAGCCCATTGATCTGGCCGCTCCTGAGCAACGGGTACAATCCCGGCGCCATGACGCCCGTACAGCCTCCGCCCAGTTCAAACTTGTACTTGTCCTTGCCGAAGACATACCAGGCTTCAACACCCGGAACGCCCGCCCCGAGACTGATGGCATAGGTAACGTCCTTCAAACTGTGTACGCCCTCCAGCACCGGCAAGCCCTTTGTAGCATGCCCCGCATAGTCGCTGGGAAATGCCGTGTACAAATCCTGCCCCATATTGATAATGACGGCCGAACCGCCGGGACTCCATCCGAGGAACACATAGTCCTTCCCATTCTCCTTCCCCGCCTCTTGCGCCACCTGGGTGACGAGCTGTTCAGCCATGCCGGTGCCGCTCACCCATAAGGTCATGGCCACGACACGGAGGTCCTTTCGAAAGGCATGGCGGAGAAGGGCGATCGCCTGAGGATGCAGCTCCGGTTTTGACGCGGGATCGAAATCGATCGAGAGGAGGAAGACCGACCGTGGTGGAAGCGACTCCATGTAATCGTACACGCCCCGCACTTCAGGTGAGATTTTTATGGGCAGCCCGACAGGATAGAGCAACGGCAACAGCGTGCACAGGCCGATCACCAGGAAAATAAGCCTGCGGTCGATCTTGAGCATGCGCTCGGCGAAACTCATACACCGTTCCTCGTGAAGCGTGAAGCGTATCTCGATGCAACCGTCGTTCGTGAATCGTGAAGCGCATCTCGTGTCCGAATAATTGCAGAGCGGGAACGACGAGATACGAGATACGAACGGCGCTTCACGCTATTCCTTCCCCCCGCCCAGATACGACCGTTCCACGCCGAAGATGATCTTAAACGACAAGGCGATGGCTCCAAGGCTGACCCCGATCAAAATGGCTCGGCGGACCGAGGCATTGAGCACATTCAATATCCATTGGGATACATCGCCGCTGATAGGAACGAGATATTCTCCCAACGGAACCCGCCCCATCATCACAATGACGGCAGCAATCAACAGCACCGCCGCCTCACGGCTGCGAGCTCTGAACGACCTGTAGGCGGCGGATGCGATGAAGAAAGCCAAAATCGCGAACATCGTGCCTTGTAACGGCACCATCATAAACGAATACATCCATCCGAATGCCGTCATCGAACCATCGATGCTTTCTTTTCCGTTGGCCAGCAACCCGGCGACAATTGTTCCGACGATACCCGCGTACAAGACGAGACTATAGCCCCACCCGGATTCCTGCCGGCGAATCTTGACGGCATGCTGCTGAAACAAACTGGAGACACCCAATATGAGCGCAAATCCCCCAATGATCTGTAGCCACTTGGTGACAGACGTCAGCATCTGTTCGGATTGTGGATGCGGAATGTAGTACTGCGCCGCAAACACCAATCCCGCAATCATGGTGATCAAAAGCGGCAGCTGCCGTCGCATGAAGATCATTTGAGGTCCCTAAGAACGTCAAGGATCAGATGAGGCCAGTGAGCGCCTGTAACGACTCCGATGGTCGCCACCGCCGTTCCGATAGCAATAGCGGAGAGAATCACTGCTTTCCCGATATCCTGCCCTCGCAATGTCCCAATCTGAATCGGTTCTCTTGAGAGGTAGGCGCTGGCGGCATACAGCTCCTCCCCGATCAGCGTGTAATCGCACGTGGTGACGAAGAAGGGCAATTGATGATCCGAATCCGTCCCGGCAATCTGGATTGCGCCTGTGCTCGCTCCCGTCTCGGTCAACAATAGCGATTCGGCAAAGAATGACCCCATGAAGAAATTCGCGGCCGGTTTCTTGCGCAGCATGATCCCATCGACGGCGGCGGTATAGCTGAATTGGTCTGACGTAATGAAGAAGTTAGAGTCATCTTTGAACAAATCGGGCTTTCCCGCCTCCAAATACGCCTGTTTGGTAATTTCTTGGCAAACAGCCATCGTAATGGGATCTCGGTGCGGAACCATCAACTCCGTTTCATAGGCCGCGGTTTTCTTGGCGACGCGGCCGAGAATGACGGCCGCGGCGATCGTCGAAGGGTCACTCATGTCATGGGCGCCGGTCAGGTAGAGAATGGGCTTTCCTAACTCCGTCGATCGCCCAATCGCCTCGTCCACGGCGTCAAGACCCGCAATCCGTCTAAGAAAGACGTCTTTTCGCTTGGCGTGACTGATCGTGTAAAAAACGAGCGCTCCGAAACCCAACGCGACGAACAGATTATTCGACTGGTTCCAGTTGAACCAATTCGGGGCCGGAACAGCCTGCAGGATCGGCCCCGCTTTCCGCAAGTCACCTCGTATCGCGGCCACCGTCACGGCATAGGCCTGTCCGTCCTTGAGTTCGATCTCCTTGCCGCTCTTGATCACGAATTGATGCCACGAGGCCTCCGCGCCTCTGGTCCACCAGGGAGCTTTCGTCTCTCGGACAAAATGGCTGTTGGCCGGAAACTCGGCAATGACTTTGAGCATCGAAGGATCAGAACTCCCTCTCTCACCGGCAAGCACTTGATAACGGGTCTGGGGATCATCCGACGGCGCGGGCGCCCACAGAACGGTCAGACTCTTCCCTGCGTCGTTGGGTGTGTCGAAGACCTGCAGATCAGCCGGTGCCGATAGAGCAGTCTGAGCCAAGGAGGAAGAGGCTGTTCCAGCGATAGAGATGCAAGCCAGAAGACCTGTGGCAACGAGGCTGTTCAACAAGGCTGTTGTTCTTGCCAGCTCGATCTTCCCGCGCCAAGATTTGGCGCTCCGCGGAAGAGACCTCAGCGAGCGGCGGCCGGACACACCGATCGCATGGCAGGCTGAGAGTCCGAGCGACACGGGAATGAAGCCGGAAAAAACCTTTTTCAGCATCCTCATGCCCCTTCGATCACTTCGATGTTCGAGCGGGGAACCATCGCTCGGGTCCCGTCGGAGAACTTGACTTCGAGCACGCGGACTTCGCTCTCGGTGGGAATCTTCTGCAAATCATGAGGCAATGCCGACACTTCACTGATCCGGCCGAAAAACGGATCTCGGATGATGCGAACCGAGTCTCCAAGACGGACGCCTTCCCGTTGTTGATGTCCGACGGCTCCGGACGAACTCTGTCCTTTGCGAGGCACCACGATCTCCGGCCGAATCACGCCGGCTCGAATCTGCGTCGCTCCTGAAATCGAGGCCCTCTCTCCGGCATGAACAGATAGAAGGCTGAAGGTTTTCGAGGCCATGGGAATCGCGCCGAATCCCTCCGTGAGAATCAACGTAAATCCGACCTGTTCGGTACCAGTAATGGCCACGCCCAGATCATAGCCGAGAAGCTCCCGAAGATCCTTGTCATGGATGCCCCCCACAACCAATCCGGCGGCTCCAACCGTCTTTGCCTTGGCCATGGTATCGGATGAAAGAAAGGACCCGCCGATGACGATCTTTCCCTTCATGGCCGGAGTCAGATGCGACGGCAGCAATGGCTCGTCGGGAGATCCGACGGCGACCATAATGTCGCCCCATGTCTCGCCGCCGATGCCGAAAATGCCTTGCACGAGCGCGCAATCAGCCTCGACGACCACGCCCTGGCGCGCAATAATCTCGGCAACGGTACCATCCACATAGGCCAACAGATCCAGGATGCGAGGAGGCTCGCGCAGAAGGACTTGCCCCGTCACACTCGACACCGATTCAATTGTTGCCGACACAGGTGCCCGGATTTCCGTCTTGAACCATTTGATAAGCGGCTTGTTCTCGGCAATGATTTCGTCTTTTTGAACGACATCCCCTTCCCGCTTGACCAGATAGTCCTTGATTTCCCCGGGAGCCACGCTGAGCTGGTTCGCGAGATTGACCGGATACACCTTCCCAGGGAGCTGAGCGCGTGCCACAGCTTGGTCGGATCGGACTTGGTCGCCGATATTGACCAACACCTCGCCGGCCAGCGGCAACAATCGGCGGCGATGCACCGCCGTCCGGTCGGTGACTGTGAGCCCCGGTGTATAACTATGCGCCATAAAAACAGTTTCCAGTGCTGAGTTAACTAAGAACTCACGACTCAAAACTAAGAACTCGCCGCCGGGTATATCCCGACCGCGCTGAACCATTTCGTCAATGCCGCCACTCGCGCACCCCGTTCGTCCGGAAGCGCCAACGGCCGACCTCGTCCGTCCAGCATGAGACCGACAACCCCGCCTTGCACGTCTCGGGTGACCGGTACTCCCGCCCCTGCACCCAGATCCGCCAGTTTGGCCGGGCGCGCGGAAATTCTTGCCTTGCTGCCGGATTCCAGTGGAAACACCCGAAGATCACCGAATCTCAGATGATCTTCGATCGTCCTGCCGTCCGAAAACGTAATTTCGCAATCCAGCCACGGTTCACCGTCCTTCCCCTTTCCGATTGGAGCGATGCAGGTGCCAAGATAGACCATGCAATCCCGGACAAAGACGTCCGCGGCGGCCTTCTCATCAATGGTGGACAGCACCCCCAAATGGGGCATCATGAAAATACTGTCGACGGACAATGCTGTAAAACCAAGCGGCTCGTAGGCATCAACCATCATCAGCATCGATTGGATGCGACGTGGCGCATGAGACAAGATGCCGCCGCTGCCGACGATCAAGTCAAGTTGCAGCATGTCGACGAGGGTCTTTCCAGACGTCTGTTGCTCGAACATGTCGGAGATCGTCCGTTCCTGCTGAACGCCTTTCAGTCCGCTTGCCAGGGACTTATGATGGATCAAGGCCAGCCTGAGGGCTTCTCGCGCAATCGCCTGTTCGATCTGCAGTTCATCGAGCGTCTGCGGGACCGTCGTAGGTCTGATCATCTTGTTCTTGATGCGGTTGCGGATCGTCTGCTCGTCGATCGCGAAGGGTACCCATCTCATGATATTTGAAAGGCCCGCTTCGGCCAGGACGTTCGAAATACTGTAGGACATCCCGAGATTGGCGCTGACGGTACGGTTGAATATACCGTGGAACACCGAGAATACGTCCGTCGTCGCGCCGCCGATGTCTACGCCGATCAAATTGAGCCGCTCGCGCTTCGCAATCGTTTCCATAATGACGCCGACGGCCGCAGGAGTCGGCATGATCGGAGCCCCCGTCATCTCCATCAACTTCTTGTAGCCAGGCGCCTGCTGCATAACATGCTCAAGAAACAAGTCGTGGATCTTGTCCCGCGCGGGAGCCAGATTCTCCCTTTCCAAGACCGGCCTGATGTTGTCTGTGATCTCCAAAGCGGTTTTCTCTCCCAGAATACGCTGCACTTGAGGCCGAGCATCCTTATTACCGGCAAAGATCAGCGGCAGCTTGTACGTCGCGCCGAGTCGAGGACGCGGTTCTGCTGCCGCCACGTATTCAGCCATTTCGACGACGTGTGTGACGGCGCCACCGTCCGTTCCTCCCGACATCAGGATCATGTCGGGCCTCATGGATCGGATCCGTTCGATTTTTTCGTGTGGGAGTCGCCCGTCGTTGGAGGCCAACACATCAATGACGATTGCACCGGCGCCGAGCGCAGCCCGCTGCGCGCTTTCCCCGGTCATGCTCTGTACGACCCCTGTGACCATCATCTGCAAGCCGCCGCCTGCGCTGCTGGTCGAAATGTAGATATCGACCCCAGTTTTTGGATCACCCTGACCGGCGCGATTGGGCGTAATGATCGTTTCGCCGTCGAGAATCTTTCGTCCCGACAGTTCTTCGATCTCGGCAATCGCGTTCAGCACCCCTCGGGTGACGTCCTCGAAGGGCGCCTCAACGGTCGTCGGCGCTTCGCCGCGATAGGTCTGTCGATATTCCTCGCCGACCTTTTCAATAAGAATGGCCTTGGTCGTGGTGCTCCCGCAGTCGGTTGCGACAATCACGTGTAGCGGCACATCTGTGGAAAGCTTGGGAGGGGCAGAAGCGGTCATTGAGCCGCTGCTCCTTGGGAAGATGCCTTGGCCTCAGAAGATGCCTTGGCCTCAATGGCGGCGATCAGGCGGGGTACGGTCTCTCGCCGTTCCATCAAGCGGGTCAGTTGTTCGAGGTCCTTGGCGTCGACGGCCAATTCGAGGAGCGGAGAGCAGACAAGCAGGGCCTGACTGCCGAGAAAGCTCACCGGCCCCATCGATTCTAGAAACACGGCCGCTGGTGCCGCCATCCCGCGCTTGACGATTGCCTCGGCGATACGATCGATCAAATCTGCGTCCGCCGGCGAGAATTCAGAGGACGGCCTCTGGGTGGCGAAGGCGTGGGCCAAACCGGCCTGCAATTCGCGAAGCCATTTTGTCAGATGTGCCCTCGACGACTGCTGCATAGAAACGGCCGGATCAGTTCCGTGGGACGAGTCGCATTATGCTGGAGGGCTATGTGGGAGTCAACGAATTCATCGGTGAAGAGGCACCGCGAGACGGCGCGCGATGCGCCGTCAAACGACGCACGGCCATCTCATGATGCTTCCGCCTTCGCCTGTCCGATCTTGCTCTCTGTCCCCTTCCACAACCGCATGATGTTGTCCTTGTGCTTGCCCCAGATCAGGACACTGACGATGATGGCAAAGATGAGGAACTCCTGCCGCTGTTCATTGACAATCGCCACCACCGGAAACACGCCGAATGCAGCCAGCGCGCCACCGGATGAATAGCGCCAGATCGCGACGGCTCCCAGCCAGATGAGGAGCAGCAGCAACCCCATTGAGGGAGATAGCCCCAGCACCGCCCCCAACGCCGTCGCGACACCTTTGCCGCCTCTAAAATTGAGAAAGGGCGAGAACATGTGGCCGAGGATCGGAGACAACGCCACAATCATAATGTAGGATTCTACGGTCAACCACTGCATGGCTCCCCACCCCATCACCCAGCCTTTTCCCATGTCGCCCAAGAGCGTGAGCACGCCAGCCTTCGCGCCGGAAACGCGCAGGACATTGGTGAATCCCACGTTCTTGCTTCCCACGGTGCGTGGATCAGGCAGGGAAAGAGCTTGGGACACCACCACGCCAAACGGAATGGCTCCCAGCACATAGCCGAACGCTGTCATCAGCGCGCAGAGAAGTTCTTCTGGCATGGGTCGGGGATGATGAAGAAGATGCTCATAAACCGGAGTACGGCTAGAGCCCTTTGGCGACGACTTGCTTCCAGAAACTCAGGATATACTGACCGCCCGAAACGTATCCCAGCACGAGCGAGAGATATAACGTCACTATTCCAGCCAGATGGAGATTCCCCCATTCTGACACCTCGGTACCTTCCAAGATCAACATCGTGATCGCCACGACCTGAAGAGCCATCTTGTATTTTCCGGTAGTCTCCGCCCCGATGATCATCCCCTCGCCCGCCGCAATGGCCCGGATGCCCGTCACGGCCACCTCTCTCGCGATGACCAAAATAGCCACAAGGGCGCTGACACGGTCCACGTTGACGAGCAGGATCAGAGCGGACAGCACAAGCAGCTTGTCGGCGATGGGGTCGAGCAACTTACCCAGTCTCGTAACCTGCCCGGTCCGGCGCGCCACATAGCCGTCCAGCAAGTCGGTCATCGCAGCGACGATAAAGATCACTGCTGCGCTTAGAGACCGGTCTTCGGTCGGAGTGATGAACAGGATGATGAAGACGGGAATCAACAGAATGCGGAACAATGTGATGAAATTCGGCAGGTTGAGGGATTCCTGTCCGACGGCCCTCCATATTTCTACGACACGATTCATAGTTCAATACCCCGTGGGGCAGCCCTCAAGATGAACCCGGCACCTGGACGGCCGGAAACGAGCGCCTCTCTCTCACGATTCAACGACGACGCGGGTGTACACACCCAAGGTACCGGCATACCGCACAGATCAATAAGTCGGTCTATACAATGCCGTTCTTCAGCAAATCATGCAAATGAATCACACCGACGATCTTCTGAGCGCCTTCGATTACGACGAGGGTTGTGATCGAATGCCGTTCCATCATCTCCACTGCCTTGGCAGCCAGATCGTCCGGCCCGATCGATTTTGGGTTCCGGGAAGCCAGTTCGCTTGCGGTAGCCTTCAGGAAGTCTCCGCCCCGTTGAATGAAGCGCCGTAAATCACCGTCTGTGATCACGCCACTCAGCGCGCCGGCTCGATCGACGACCGTGGTCATCCCGAGCTTCTTGGCCGTCATTTCCAGCATGGCCGTCGTGCCCGTCGCAGACTCTTCGACTGTAGGCACGTCGGGGCCCGCATGCATGAGATCTTTGACGCGCACGAGCAGGCGCCGGCCGAGCGCACCGCCAGGATGGAACTGCGCAAAATCTTCCTCTTTGAATCCCCGCCTTTGCAGCAGGGCGAGCGCCAAGGCATCGCCGAGCGCCAAGGTTGCCGTGGTGCTGGCGGTCGGCGCCAAACCCATCGGACAGGCCTCTTCGGACACGGAGACATCCAACACCACATTGCTATGCTTGGCCAACGTCGAGCCAGGACGGCCCGTCATCGCGACGATCGGAATGCCCATACGTTCCATATACGGCAGCAACTGGAGAACCTCTTGGACCTCTCCACTGTTCGAGATGGCCACCAGGGCATCGTACCGCCCAACCATACCCAGGTCGCCGTGAATGCCTTCCGCCGGATGGAGAAAGAAGGCCGGAGTGCCGGTGCTGGCCATCGTGGCAGCGATCTTCTGACCCACGAGGCCGGACTTTCCCATGCCGGATACGACAACTTTCCCTTTGCACCCGTACAGCAGATCGACCGCCTGCACAAATCGATCATCCAAGCGATCGATCAGTGCTTGAACCGCGCGCGCTTCGATCCCGAGCACGCGCTTGCCTTCACGCAGGCTTTCACCAGTTCCCTTGGGGGAACCGCCCTGCCTGGAAGGACGGCTCACTTTGCTGGATTTGCCGCGTCGCATATCCGCATCACGCGCTCCAGAAGCGCCTTCAGTTGGTGGAGCGGAACCATGTTGGGCCCATCGGACAAGGCATGATCGGGATCCGGATGCACTTCCATGAAGAACCCATCGACGCCGGCCCCCGCGGCGGCGCAGGCAAGCGGCTCCACAAATTCCCGCTGGCCGCTCGACTTAGTTCCGCCCCCTCCAGGAAGCTGCACACTGTGCGTGGCATCGAATACGACCGGATACCCAAAGCTGCGAAGAATAGGAAAAGACCGCATGTCGACGACCAGATTGTTGTACCCGAACGATGACCCCCGCTCCGTGAGCACGATTCGGGTATTGCCGCACTCCTCCAATTTCTTGACCGCATTGCCCATGTCCGGAGGAGACAGGAATTGTCCTTTCTTGACGTTGACCACCTTTCCGGTCTTGGCAGCCGCAATCAATAAATCGGTTTGCCGGCAGAGAAACGCCGGGATCTGGAGCACGTCGACGACCGTACCCGCCTCCGTCGCGTCGGGTTCGGTATGAACATCGGTCAAGACGGCCACCCCGACCTCCCGCTTGACTTTCGCGAGCACCTCAAGCCCCTTCTTGAGCCCAGGTCCGCGAAACGAGTGAATCGACGTTCGATTCGCCTTGTCGTATGAGGACTTGAAGACGTACGGTATCCCGAGCGTCCGCGTGATCTCCGCGATGCGCCCGGCGGTATCCAAAACCAGTTGCTCGTTCTCGATGACGCAGGGACCCGCGATCAGAAACGGCCGCTGCCCGCGACCGACCTTGAACGCGCCGATGTCGACGACGTGAGCCATGGCCCTCAATGTCCAAGCTTGCCGCGCAACGCCGCCCCGATAAATCCGCTGAATAGAGGGTGGGGCCGATGCGGACGCGAGTTGTATTCAGGATGAAACTGCGTGGCAAGAAACCATGGATGGTTCTTCAGTTCGACGATCTCTACTAAACGCCCGTCCGGCGAGAGCCCGCTCAATACCAAACCTTTGGCCGTCAATTGTTCCCGATACGCGTTGTTGAATTCGTACCGATGGCGGTGCCGCTCCGTGACCTCGCTGACCCCATACATTTTTTGCGCGAGCGTCCCTTCACCCAATTTACAGAGATACGCACCCAATCGCATCGTGCCACCCTTGTCGCTGACGGATTGCTGGTCCGACATCAGATGGATGACCGGATGGGGAGAGCGTTCATCGAATTCCGAGCTGTTGGCGCCCGCCAATCCGGCCTCGTGGCGCGCAAACTCGATCGTCGCGCATTGCATGCCCAAGCAGAGCCCCAGGAAGGGGATGTGCCGTTCCCGCGCATAGCGGATTGTCAGGATCTTCCCCTCTATTCCACGAGAGCCGAATCCGCCGGGAATCAGGATTCCGTCCGCTTCGCGCAAGATCCGCTCCGTCCCTTGCCGCTCCACGTCCTCCGACTCGATCCAGTCGATATTGACTTTGGTCTCGTGATCGATCCCGCCGTGCACCAGCGCTTCGGCCAGACTCTTGTAACACTCCTTCAACCCCGCGTACTTCCCGACGAGCGCAATGGACACTTCGTGCTTGGGATGCTTGATCTTCTGCACCATGGCATCCCATTCGCGAAGATTCGGGGGGCCGGTTTCCAGTTTCAGCTGCTTGACGATCAGCTCGTCCAATCCCTCTTTCCGGAAGACAATCGGCACTTCGTAAATCGTCTCGACGTCCTTGGCCGTGATCACCGCGTCCTTTTCGACGTTGCAGAACATCGCGATCTTGCCCTTGAGCTCTGGCGGCAAGTAGCGATCGGTTCGGCAGAGCAGGATGTTCGGCTGGATGCCGATCTCCCGCAATTTATTGACCGAATGCTGAGTCGGTTTCGTCTTCAGCTCTCCGGCCGCTCCGATATACGGCACCAACGTGAGATGCACGTACAGGACATTTTCGCGGCCGACGTCGTACGGCATCTGGCGAATGGCCTCGAGAAACGGAAGGCTTTCGATATCACCGACCGTTCCGCCGATTTCGACGATGGTCACGTCCATGCCCTTGGAGATGCGCATGATGCACTGTTTGATCTCATCAGTGACGTGCGGCACGACCTGCACCGTTCCGCCGAGGTAGTCCCCGCGCCGTTCCTTGGTAATGACGGAATTGTAAATCCGCCCCGTCGTGTAGTTGTTCTCCTTATTCAGGGTCAGCGAGGTATACCGCTCATAGTGGCCGAGATCCAGATCGGTTTCGGCGCCGTCGTCGGTCACAAACACTTCACCGTGCTGATACGGATTCATCGTCCCCGGATCGACGTTGATGTAGGGATCCAGTTTCAGAAAAGTGATCTTCAGGCCGCGGCTTTCCAGCAAGTTGCCGATGGACGCCGAAGCCAAGCCCTTACCCAGGGAGGAGACGACACCGCCGGTGACGAAGATGAATTTGCTCATGGGCACCCCCGTTCGTCCGATCTTGATGCGCGCGATACCCTCATCGAGCCGACACCGTCCTCCCGACCTGCAAACCCTGCTTCCGCGACTCGTGTTGCCTCAGCTTGTCCGCTACCTCGACGGCATCCTCCGGCGTATCCACTCGCAGTGAAAGATGCGAGGTTTCCCACACGCGAATCCGCACCCCTTGTTGAAGCGCACGAAGCTGCTCGAGTTTTTCGGCGTCCTCGAGCGGACTCGTCGGCCACCCGGCAAACCGCAGCAAGGTCTCGCGCCGGTAGATGTATAGACCGAGATGCAGATAGTGCAACCCCTTTATGACTTGCCCCCGGATGCCGTCACGGACGAATGGGATCGGCGCCCTGGAGAAATACAACGCATAGCCCTGCGAATCCGTGACGACCTTGACCATCGCCGAATTGTCGAGAGCATCTTGCGTGGTGTCCATCGCCCGCTTCAGCGTTCCCATCTCCGCATCACAAGCGAGAAAGGGATCGATGAGATCTTCGAGCAGCGCCGGAGTGGCGGGAATTTCGTCTCCCTGCAGACTGACGAAACAATCACCCGGCAACGTCCTCGCCACGGCTGCCACCCGATCCGTGCCGGTCCGATAGTCCCCCGTTGCCATGACCACCCGTCCGCCGAACGCTTCCACCGCGCCTCGAATCCGCTCATCATCTGTCGCGACAAGGACTTCCTTCACGGCGCGACATGCAACTGCTTGCTCATAAACGTGCTGAATCAGAGGTTTTCTTCCCAGCATGACCAGCGGCTTCCCGGGAAAGCGGGACGAGCCGTAGCGCGCGGGAATGACGACCATGACCTGAGGCTTCACGTCGGTCATCCCTCCAGCGCCTCCGCCAATTGTTTCGACGTGACCGTTGCGGTGCCGACCATGCCGACGACGACGCCGGCAGCCTGATTGGCCAGCGACGCGGCTTCGCGCATCGACGCCCCGGTCGCCAGCGCCAGCGCCATGGTGCCGACCACCGTGTCGCCGGCTCCCGTGACGTCGTATACCTGCCGAGCCCGAGTCGGAATGTGCCACGATACGCCGTCCGCCTCGAACAAGCTCATGCCACGTTCGCCCCGCGTCACCAGAACGGAGCCGCATCCGAGCCGCTGGCGGATGATCGATCCGGCCTCCTGAATGACCTGATCATCATCGCCGTGCAAACCGGCGGCCTGTGTGGCTTCGAGATGGTTCGGCGTGATCACGGTAACGCCTTTGTAATAGCCGAAGTGCTCGACCTTCGGATCGACGATGACCGGAATCCGCCGGGGCGCTGCAAGTCTGGTCAGTTCGGACATCAACGGTGCCGTCACGACGCCTTTGGAGTAATCGGACACGACCAGGCAAGAGAGTTCGCGCAGACGGGACTCCACATAACGGAGGATGCGCTTCTGCAGCACCGGCTTCAATTCGCCCCTCCGCTCAAGATCATAGCGGACGACTTGCTGATTGTGCGCAATGACGCGGGATTTTCGGGTGGTCGGCCGATCGTGGTCGATGACCACTCCCCCGCGCCCTGAGCGCTTCGCGCTCAGTTCCTTCAACAGCATCCGTCCCGTCTCGTCCGGACCGATCGCGCCGCACAGATCCGCTTTGCCACCGAGCGCCAGAATATTGTTGAAGACGTTGGCGGCTCCGCCAAGCCTCACGGACTCGGACTCCACATGCACCACCGGCACCGGAGCCTCCGGAGAAATTCGACTCACGCGCCCCCAGATGTAATGGTCCAGGATCAGATCGCCGATGACGAGGACCGAAGCCTGGGGAAATCTCTGGATGTATCGGCGAAGGGTGCCATTGGATATGCCTTCTGCCCGCACCGAGGCTTCAGATTTCTTCGAGGAAGATCGAGAAAACCTGCTCATTGGATGGCCTTGGCGAACCGCTCCCATCGAACCCATTCCGTCCACTGTCCGTGCCCGCTCCAGGACCAATAGATTCGAAAGGCCTTGCCGCGAATCTTTTCTTCGCGGACGTAGCCCCAAAACCGGCTGTCCAGGCTTTGGTCGCGATTGTCGCCCATGACGAAATAGGACCCCTCGGGCACCGTCACCGGACCGAAGTTGTCCCGCGGATTGATGGTCCCCTCGATAATTCCGGGGTCGATGCGTTGCGTAAACGCCTTGTCGTCCAGGGGCGTTCCGTTGACCAACACAACTTTGTTCTTTACCTGCACCCGATCACCGGGGATGCCGACGATCCGCTTGATGAAATCTTTTTCTTCGTCCTCGGGAAAACGAAATACGATGATGTCCCCGCGCTGGGGCTTTCCGAACTCGACGATGGCATTGGATGCATAGCAGTTGATGGGCGGAAACCCCCATTGAAACTTGCACTGACTCGGCCATTGAATTCCATAGGATAACTTGCTGACGAGGATGTGATCGCCGATCAGCAGGGTGGGAATCATCGAACCGGAGGGAATTTTGAACGCCTGCACGACGAACACCCGGATGGCAAAGGCCAGCAGCATCGCCACGACGATCGCTTCGGCATACTCCCGAAAGACGGACTTTCGGGCAGGTTGCGCAGCGGCAACCTGCCCGGCAAGCGAGGACGGATTACCGACGTCTTGCGCCGTCTCCCGCACAGGGGCGACGAGATCGTCCGCACCCGGTCTGTTCGGGTCCACACTCATTCGTCACCCACCTTAAGAATCGCCAGAAAGGCCTCTTGTGGCACTTCGACACTGCCGACGGCTTTCATCCGCTTCTTCCCTTCCTTTTGTTTCTCCAGGAGCTTTCGCTTTCGAGTGATGTCACCGCCATAACACTTGGCCGTCACGTTTTTCTTCATGGCCCCGATCGTCTCGCGGGCAATCACCTTGTTGCCGATCGCGGCCTGAATGGCGATTTCGAACATTTGCCGTGGAATCAATTCCTTCATCTTTTCCGCCAGCTGCCGCCCGCGCGGATAGGATCGGTCCCGATGCGTGATGAAGGACAAGGCATCCACTGCTTCTCCATTCAGCAGGATGTCCAACTTCACCAGATCGGACTCCCGATATCCCAACAATTCATAGTCGAGCGACGCGTAGCCCTGCGTGCGCGACTTCAGCTTGTCATAAAAATCCAGGATCACCTCGTTCAACGGCAGCTCATAGCTGATCATGACTCTAGTCGGATCCAAAAAGTGAATGCTGCGTTGGATGCCTCGCCGCTCCTGACACAACTGAAGAATGGCGCCCATATAGCGCTCGGGCGTAATGACCGTAGCAAGGATGAACGGTTCCTCAAAGGACTGAATGCTGCTCGGTGGCGGCAATTCGGCCGGATTGTCGATCTCCAACGCGTCTCCCTTCGTCGTCGTCACCCGATACACCACGGTCGGCGCGGTCGTGATGAGCGTCAACCCGTACTCACGCTCAAGCCGTTCCTGAATAATCTCCATATGGAGCAGTCCGAGAAAGCCGCACCGGAATCCGAAGCCCAACGCGAGGGAGGTTTCAGGCTCATATACGAACGAAGAATCATTCAGTCGGAGCTTCAGGAGCGCGTCGCGAAGGTCTTCGTATCTCGAGGTATCCGTCGAGTAGAGACCGCAAAATACTAAGGGCTTCACTTCCTTGTAGCCTGGAAACGGCTCGGACGTCGGCTGAATCGCGTCGGTGAGCGTGTCGCCGATCTTGACGTCGGCGACTTCCTTCATATTGGCGCAGAGATAGCCGACCTCTCCGGTCAGCAACTCGCTCTTCTTGGCGCGCTTCGGCGTAAATTGGCCGACTTCCATGACCTCAAAGGTCCTGTCGTTCGACATGACTTTGATTTTCATGCCCGGCCGCACCGTTCCATCGACGATTCTCGTCAACACGATCACGCCTTGATAGTTGTCGAACCAGGAATCGAAGATCAGGGCCTTGAGCGGGGCGGCAGGATCGCCGGACGGGGGAGGAATCCGCTCGATGATCGCTTCCAGAACTTCGGGCACCCCCCGACCCTCCTTGGCGCTGATCGGCAAGGCGTCGCTCGCCTCGAGCATCAACACTTCCGAAATGGAGTGCTTCGTATTCTCGACATCGGCGCTGGCCAAATCAATCTTGTTGATGACCGGGATAATGGTCAGCTTGTTGGCCATTGCCAGGTTGACGTTGGCGATCGTCTGGGCTTGAACGCCTTGGGTCGCATCGACGAGCAATAGCGCTCCTTCGCAAGCGGCAAGGCTTCTGGAAACCTCATAGGTGAAATCGACGTGCCCGGGCGTGTCGATCAGGTGCAGCGCATAGGTCTGGCCGTCTTTGGCGCGGTACTTGATCGCCACGGCGTGGGCCTTGATCGTAATGCCCCGCTCACGCTCCAGATCCATGGCATCCAGGATCTGGTCCTTGGCCTCCCGAGCAGTGACAGCGCCAGTAGCTTCCAAGAACCGGTCAGCGAGGGTCGATTTGCCGTGATCGATATGGGCGATAATCGAGAAATTGCGTATAAGGCTTTGCAAATCCAGGCTCATTCTGGGGAAAATCGGTTCATTATAGTAACTGACCCGAAGGTTGTCAAAGCGATTGGCCGCCCGTATAATTCGCCGCGCACGTCGACCAATCGCCACGATCGGCGCGACTTTCCTCGCCAATCACCATCCGACCGCTGCGACGCCATGCCGAAACGAATCACCACCGCGCAGCTGGGTCAGTGGGACCGGACCTACCTCTGGCATCCCTTTACTCAGATGCAGGAGTGGGAAGAGGAAGAACCGTTGATCATCGAGCGGGGCATCGGGCCCTATCTGATCGACAGGGCCGGTCGAAAATACCTCGACGGCACCTCCTCGATCTGGGTGAACCTCCACGGCCATCGCCATCCTACCCTTAATCGAGCGTTGAAGAATCAGCTGGGCCGGATCGCCCATTCCACGCTGTTGGGTCTTTCGAATCCCCCTGCCATTCTGCTGGCCCGCGAACTGATCCTCCTGGCGCCTAAAGGATTACGGCGCGTGTTTTATTCCGATGACGGCTCTACCGCCGTGGAGGCGGCGCTGAAAATGGCCGTCCAGTACTGGCAGCAGCGCGACCCTGCCGCCGGGCCCAAACATCTGTTCCTACATCTCAAGCTTGCCTATCATGGAGATACGATCGGCGCCGTCAGCGTCGGCAATATCGAAGCGTTCCATTCGAGATTCAAACCATTGCTCTTCCCAACAATCGAAGCCGATCCGCCCTACTGCTACCGTTGTCCGCTCAATCTTCGATTTCCCTCCTGTGAGATCGCCTGCATGGACCCGATCGAGCAGATCATGCGGACGCGCGGGCATGAATTGGCGGGGTTGATCATCGAACCGTTGGTGCAGGCCGCCGCGGGGATGATTACGGCTCCGCGAGGATACTTGAAGCGCATCCGCAACCTCTGCACCGAACACAACGTGCTCATGATCGCCGACGAGGTCGCCACGGGATTCGGTCGGACGGGCAAGATGTTCGCGTGCCAGCACGAGGAGGTGACCCCCGACCTGATGGCGATCAGCAAGGGCATCACGGGCGGCTATATGCCCTTAGCCGCCACGCTTGCCACAGAGAAGGTCTATGAGGCCTTTCGAGGAAGGTTCGAGGAATTGAAGACGTTCTTCCACGGACACAGCTATACCGGAAATCAGCTAGGGTGCGCGGTGGCGCTCGCCAACCTGGACGTCTTCAGAAAAGAACGGACCCTGCTTCGCTTGCGGCCCAAGATCGCCGCCATGACCCGCCTCTTCCAATCTATGACTTCCCTTCACCATGTCGGAGACATCCGCCAGCAGGGATTCATGGGAGGCATCGAACTGGTAAAAAACAAGCGGACAAAAGAACCCTATCCTTTCACCTTGCGAATGGGTCATCGCGTCGCGCAGGAGGCTCGGGAGCGGGGACTTCTCCTCCGTCCACTCGGAAACGTCTTAGTCCTCATGCCGCCGTTGTCAACAGATATTCCCACGCTGACACAGATGGTGACGCTGCTGAGACAGTCCATTGAGCACGTAACCGACACCCAATCAGAGCCATAGCCCGTCCCACACCTTCCGGTTGCTCCTCCGGTTTTCTCGGCCCGGACCCTGCTCCGGAACAGCCGGGGAACATCCGCATTAAATCATTATAAAGCAATGAGTTAGATGGCTAAATTTCGAGTGCTAGACTTCATATGTTCCGGCGTTCTGGAACAGATGAATCATGCAAATTCTCCTGCGAATTGCCCTCCTGTGCCTCACACTGGCGACTTCTCACCGGGAAGCCTGGGCCGACCAACCGGACCAAATCTCTGACCGATGGGCCACCCTGTTTTCCGACCAGGAGATGGTCAGTCGTGCCACATCGACGCTTTCCTCCTTGTATCAGACCAACCTGACTCCGACGTTTTTTGCATTACCCGTCGTCTCCTCCCGCCTTCGTGATCTGACCCCTGAAACTGATCAGCCTCGAACGCAGGGCCTGCTGGCGGCAACGACATGGTTGAAGGGAAAATTCACGACTGAAGCGGAGGTCGCCAACAATCAGGGAGGAATGGGCTGGCTCCAAGGAAAAATCCCCGGCAACACGTACGACGACGTCTCGGGCAGGATGGTCAGGGTCGGCTTGACCGGCACGGCAGGGGTCATGCGCTATGGCATGACTTACCGCTCAGCCGGTCAGGCCTTTCTCAATGGAGCAGATACGGCGGTACGCGAGGCCTGGGGAGAATGGAACCATGGTTGGACGACGCTTCGCAGCACCATCGGCCAGCAATGGAACAATGTGGCTGGAGACGCCGCCCGAAGCCGGCTCGCGCAAACCTACGGGCGAGTCGGCATCGGTTGGAGCAAGCCGGCTTGGCCTTCGCTGACCTTGACCTACGCCAGGAACTCGCTCAACAGTACGCTCGATCCAGTCGGCGTGACTCCTCAGCGAACCCATAACCATACGTTGGAGGCGGCGCTTGCCTATAACAGCGCCCGTTGGAACGCCATGTTGGCATCGAGTTACATTATAGGAAATGATCTGCTTCGCAACGGGGCGGAAAGCAACATCAAGATGCAGCTCCTCACGGCATCGTTTCATCCATTGAATACGTTGACTATCGCTCCGACTCTCATCTATCGGAAAGAGGAACAGGAATGGTCGGGGGTGCGGATTGACTCCCCTTCAGCCTCGTTGGCGCTGCAGTACAAGCAAAGCCAACGGCTCTTGATCACCGCCATGGGCAACTATGGCGGAGTTCGCTCAAGCGACAGGCTCGTTGATCTCGAAAACCTTGGAGGAAAGGGCGTCTTGGCGTGGGACCTTCAGCAGTCGGTGCACTGGATGACCTTGCTCTCACTGGAAGCCGGCTATAACCGCCAAACCAACCATGTGACACCGTCAGCCGACACGGAAGACATCTCCGGAGTGGTCAAGCTCGTACTGGCATCTCTCTGATTTCAATCTACCCGTCCTACCCATCGCATAGACATTCATCTCCTTCACGGCCTAGTGTTGTGTCCCATAAATAACTTGTATAATGTGTCCTGGTGGAGCCGGGGGCTCATCCAGGAGGTGCTTCGATGCCAACAGGACGACCGAAACGAATGGAGCTTGTCTTGACGGTCG
>Ga0268299_1002561_pt1 | contig 20998 bp, 17 predicted proteins | sample NOBtaG_FD_193484 | JGI IMG/M metagenome (GOLD analysis project Ga0268299, IMG submission 193484) | Activated sludge microbial communities from bioreactor in Nijmegen, Gelderland, Netherland - NOB reactor | ecosystem: Engineered > Bioreactor > Aerobic > Activated sludge | place: Netherlands... | reverse complement strand
TATGCCGAAGAACAGGTCAGGCTCGGCAATCCGATTTTTGGCCCCGGCATCAAACGCCAGGACATGACGCATTTTCGCCATTTGATGTGCGGCGCTGGGACATTGGCGATGACATTGGTCAAAAATTTCGAGGATACTTTTGGCTTCCCCATTCTGCATGGTTATGGCCTGAGCGAAACGACCTGTTACAACTGCCACCTTCCCATTAACCTCACCTGGGATGAACATCGCCACTGGATGCTGGATTATGGCTATCCGAGCATCGGCTGCCCGATTGAATGCAACGAAATGGCGATTTTTGAGGCGGCAGGCAGCGGCCAGATGCTCGGCCCAGGCGAACGGGGCGAAATTTGCATTCGCGGTCACAACATCATGAAATATTATTATCAGCGACCTGATGCCAACATTGAAACCTTCAAATTTAACTGGTTTCGCAGCGGTGACGAAGGTTTTTATGAGGAAGATGAACGCGGGCGGCGATTTTTTTTCATCACCGGACGCATCAAAGAATTGATTAACCGGGGCGGCGTCAAATTCAGCCCGTTCGATATTGAAGAAGTGCTGCTCGAAATCCCCGGCGTGAAAGTGGGGCTGGCGATTGCCTTCAAAAATGACTATTACGGTGAGGAGGTCGGCGCATATATCGTTGCGCAGGAGGGAACAGCACCCGAAGCTGAAGCTATCCTTGCTCACTGCCGCACGCGGATGACATTCGAAAAAAGCCCTAAAGCTGTCGTTTTCGGCACCGATATTCCCGTTACGACCACCGGAAAATATCAACGACTGCGGCTGCAAGACCTGTTCGCAGCATGGGAACATACGCAGTTTCGGAAGTAGCTTTGCCTCAGCTAAACAGTGCCAGTAAACCCTCACCGCGTTCCGTAAGCTGATAGTAGACACGCTTGCCGCTGCGGTGTGGCTCAACCAGCCCCGCCTCGTTCAGGCGTCCCAAATGCTGCGAAATCGCGCCGGACGAAACCTGCAATTTGTGTGCCAGTTCCCCGGTGCTGAGTGGTGTGATGAGCGCTGACAGCACACTGGCGCGGCCCGCCCCAAGCGTTAATTCAAGCGCTTGATTCGATTCTTCGAGCGGCTTGGGCTGCCACCACAGGCCCGCCCCACGCGCACTGTAAACGAGCATCGGATGCCATTCTGAATCAATTTGCCACATAAGCGATGCCTTCGAAAATACAACCGGAACAAGGTGAACACCATCCCCGCGCAGGCGCGTATCGTCATGGTGGCAGGCAACTTTTGGCTTACTGATAATGATTTTTCCCGGCTCCAGCGTGACTGATGGGCTTAAATCCTCAAATAAGCCGGTTGTCCCTTCCAGCGCCAGCCGCCGCGCGCGGTACAAAATATCGCCTTCCAAAACCGAATGGATACGCGACCAATGCCGAGCCAACGCTCGCTGCCAGAACAGGCGCAGTTCTTCGATTAAGCAGAACAGCGATTCACCTGGGTAAGCCAGAAATTGCTGACGAATCTCCGAGTCACCGGAATATCCTATGGCGGACAGGATATTCGCGCGGACAACATCCTTCGGCGTTTCCAGCATCACCCTGAACAATTCTTCAATGGGTTCGCGCGTCGTCATGGGCGTGGGGGTTACAAAATCAGGAATGTAAGGCTTGGTTAAAACCAGATCATTCATGTATGGAAAATCGATGTGGTGGAGGTTCTCGCGCGCTTCTTCCACCCAGGGGCGGAAACGTGCATCGATAGTGGTTCGGGAATAGATATTGTAGCTGCTGACAATTTCGATCAGCGGGCTGTAGGCAAACCGGATTTCAGCCATATCTTGCGGCGTGAAATGAATAATGGGCATTGCAATCGTCCTTCGTATCTATCCTGACCTTATCTTACATCGAAAATCAGTTCTAACGCGATCATTTTAGAAAAAACTAAATAAGTTCTTTTTCGGCACAACCCCACTTACACTGAAAGCCGTCAGATAGTTTGAAGGGGTAAACACCATGAGCCTGAGTCAGATGAATTTCGATAATCACCTTCAACGGCATCAGGATTTAATTCGCGAACGGGCAAATGATCGCTTGGCAGACCAGGCCACAGCAAAACGCCCCTGGAAAATACGCAAAGCCGTCAAAAGCGTATCGAATATTCTGCTTCAATGGCTGCATCAGCAATCGGTTCAGCCTATCGAGCAACCGTGTCCCCAGCCCGTTCTCCGAGAATCCGATATTTAGATCATTACTTTGGAGAGGGGATTAGCGGTTCAATTCGAATCTGGATTCTTGTATGATGAAAGCTTGCGCATTCAGTGTACAAGGATCATCCATGCAGGAGATTTTTATCGCGCTGCCAAAAATTATCAGCATTTTTGCGGTGGCGTTTTTCACATTCTGGCCTGCAATTCCGGCTGGGATCGCGCTCGGATTGCCGCCTACCGTCGTGATCGCCACGACAACACTCAGTTACATTGCTGGCGTCGCGCTGGTGTTGATGCCAGGGGAACGGCTGCGCGGCTGGATCATGCGGCGCTGGAGCAGGCAAACGCATCAGCCTGGAATCCTTCAGCGGGTATGGTCGCGATATGGCGTGATCGGACTGGGTTTGCTGGCACCGATGACCGTTGGGGCGCAGATTGGCGCAATCCTGGGATTATCGTCCAATGCCGCACCACGCCATCTCTTTCTATGGATGGCAATCGGTGCGTTCGCTTGGAGTATCGCGCTCACGGCTGCCGTATTATTAGGCGTGCTGGGAGCGCAATCGTTACAATAACCGCGCAAATGATACCCTGCGCGGTTTTGTTTTAGTGGATAATTAAGTTCGAGCGCTGCGCAGGCGGCGAACGGGGTGCGCGACGGCATGAGAAACTTTAACAGCTTCACCGCTGCCGACGGGCCGCACCTGGAGATCGCGCTCACGGCTGCCACACAGACCGCAGATATATCCGTCATTTAAGCGTGACCAGGCGGCATGTTCCGAACGGCAATTTTTGCAATAGGCGTGCATAGTAAGTTTTTTGACCTCAGTGTGTACAATCAAGTTTAAATTATTGAAATCATAACTGGCGCTATGAAGGTGTGAACCCAACAAAACCACCGAACCTCAATGATTCTGTTTTCGATTGCTTTCACTGTTTATAAATATACTCAATACACCTTTCATTTGCCATACATTGGGCATTCGATAAAAATTTCACTAATTTTTGAAGCAATAGCTGAACCACACAAAAAAGATGACCGAACTATAATCAATCTATCCAAAATTCTTTCGGTAGAGTCTATGCCCCACAGCACCCTGGCTGAAAATGTCGCCGCTGCCCTGCGTGAATCCATCTATAATGGCGGACATTTCATCGGCGAACGGTTGATCGAACTCACGCTGGCACATGAGATGAATGTCAGCCAGAATACTGTTCGTGATGCGCTTCGTATCCTTGAACAGGAAGGCTTAGTCGTCAAACACGCGCGGAAGGGTGTTTATGTGCGCACCTACACCGCCGTTGAGGCCGAGGAACTTTATGCGCTGTGGGCTGTGCTGGAAAAACTCGCGCTCAACTGGACTATCACTGCGCTGACCGAAGACTCTCTTCAAGAGCTGCGCGATCTGGTTGATGAAGCGCGCAGCCAAACGGAAGCACGGAATCCCCTGGGAGCAATTGAATCGCTGCTCACCTTTCATGAAACAGTGGGGCGCGTCGCGGGCAAGCCTCAAACAGCCGCGCTTCTCACCAGTGTTTTGAATCAGGTGCGTTTATTGGAAAACGGTATCCGGCAGGTACGTGCGCCGCGCACCATTCAGCAGCGCCGCGCACAGATCGCGGATTATGAGCTGCTGCTGAATGCGATTGAACGACGCGATCTGGAAAGCGCTCACAGCATCCTGCTGAAAACGATCACAGCCGATTGCAATGCCCTTCTGGATACGCTCTAGAAATCATCCAGCGAAATCCCGCCAGTGACCTTCTTGCGCTTCAGAACTTTATAGGCCAACTTTAGATCGGTTCGCCCTTTTAATTTGGTGGGGACGTAAGGTTCACATTCGAACTGGTCTTTCACCAATTCGTAAGTCGCTTCGCTGATAATAATCTCACCGCCCAGTGCATTTTCCTGCAAAAGCTTGCTCAAATCCATCGCATCGCCAATTGACGCAAACTCCTGCCGCTGGGTGCTGCCGACATTTCCCAAAACTGCCGGGCCGGAATGGATACCAATGCCATAAAAGAGCCGTTGATCTTCGGGCAAAATTTCATGCAGCGCGAACAAATCGTAACGCATACTCATGGCGGCGCGCACAGCACGGACAGCGTGATCGGCCTGGGGGTTCAACTGAGTGTTGAATAAGCCAACCACCGCGTCACCCATATATTTATCGACCACGCCTTCATAAAGATTAATGGCGTCACTGGACAGGCTCAGATATTTGTTGATGATTTCCATCAACTCCTCTGGCTCCAGCCGTTCGCTAAAAGAGGTAAAACCGCGCACATCAGCCGATAGTGTGCTGATAAAACGTTCCTGACCAGAAACATCGACATTGAGAATATTATCGACCAGCGCCGAGGGCAGATAGGGCTTCACGCCTGCTAACTGAGCCTCACGGCGCTTGATTTCGGTAAGGTCGTCCAGCACAATCGCAACGCCCTGCGTACTGCCGTTATAATCACGCAGCGGGCTGATAATCAAATTCCAGACTCGCTGGCCCAAATTTTCCAGCACCGGTTCAGCTTTGATTAATTCCTGCGAACCCGTTTCGCGTACTTTTTCCAACCGTTCCTGAAAATCGCCGTTGAGGCTGGATGGCAGAATGTCGTAGAGCGATTTGCCAATCACTTCGTCAGCATATGCGCCAATAATTTTCTCGGCGGCAGCATTGCAGGTGTTGATGACACTATCACGATCTGTTGTGATCACACCGCTGGCGATGGATTCAAAAATATTGGAGATCAGATCGCTGGTTTCCTTCACCTCAGCCAGCCGCGCACGTGCCACCTCAAACAGACGCGCATTCTCGATGGCGACAGCCGCCTGATTAGCAAAGGCCGCCAACAATTCCAGATCGGATTGTTTAAATACGCCCGCTAGAAAACGATTATCGCAGTACACGACGCCGATCACGTCACCTCGCACCTTCAGCGGTACGGCGATGATGCTGCGCAGCGCAAACCCGATGACGCTCTGGTTGCTTTTGTAGCGCGGGTCGTCGCTGGCGTTATTCGTCAGTTCTGGTTCACCTGTTTCCGCCACTTTATTGACAATCGTGCTGCTGATGGTAAATGAATCACGCGAAAGCTGTTCCTGGTCGATGCCGCGCGCGACGGTAAACTCCAGTTCGCCTGTCACGCGATTCTTGAGCATGATAAAACCACGCTCAGCACCCGCGAGGCGGATCACTGTATCCATTACCTGCTTCAAAACTTCGTCCGTCTCCAGCGACGAATTAACCAGCGAAGTCGTCTCTGCCACTGCCCGCAGATGCCGCAGTATCATCTGCTGGTCGCCCATCAATGGGGCAAAGCTTTCAACTTGTTTTTTGAGTTCCTTCAGCCGTTCGTTAGCTACAGGTGGCAAATTCATGCCGCGCTGGAGCAAAACTTCCTGTTGGGCGCGCAGAAGTTGAGCCAGTTCATTAACCCGCTGCGACATCTGCCGCACCAACTCATTTGTTGAGCTTTCCGTGTTGATTTTTGAAGTATCGTCAAACATTACTGTCGAAAAACCTCATAAATACGGGTGCGCTGCTGGCGTCCCTTGACTTGAATAGCATCACGCTCAAGAAATTGAATATGGTTAAAAACATCACTGCCTTCATGAGCCTGCATGTGCTCCACCACATCCTCGCTGATGATGATCTGACCCGCAACGGCATTTTCTTCAAGGCGTTTGGAGAGGTTAACGCTGTCACCAATCGCGGTGAAATCACGGCGGTTCATACTACCCGCATTTCCCAGCGTGGCAATGCCTGTATGAACACCTGCACGATAATAATGCGGATCGGGATTAATTCCCAACTGGTCATAGAGCTTCAGAAAGGAGTCACGCATTTTTAAGGCCGCTTCGACAGCCAACTGCGCATGATTAGCCTGAGGGTTCAACTGCGAGTTAAACAGCCCCATCACCTCATGGCCCATGTATTTATCGATAATGCCATTAGAGGACAAAATACAATCGGTTGCTACGGTGAGGTGAAGATTGAGCAGTTCCAGAAGCTGTTTCGGATTGAGGCCGGGCGGAAATGTCGAAATTGGGCGCACGTCTACGAAGATGCATGTAATTTCTCGCCGTTCGCCGCCCAGCGCCAGATTCGAAATTTGCTGAATATTTTTGACCATTTCCGGCGTGAGGTAAGTGGTCATGACGTTCAGCGTGCGCTCGTTCTTGCGCTGTTGAGTCAGGTCGTCCAGCACAATGGCGACACCCTGCGTTTCCTGATTGACATCCTTAAGCGGGCTGAGTTTCATGCTTAAAGCAATGCGCTCATGACCGGGATTATCCAGTTCGGCTTCAACGATGCTGGCCTGATTTTGCTGGCGAACATTGTGGATATAATTTTCAACATCCACATTGATTTTGGGCATGACGGATTTCAACCGCTGACCAAGCGCTTTTTCAGATTCGTAGGACAAAATCTGCGAGGCAGCGCGGTTATAGGTCGTCACCAAATCCTCAGCGTTGGTCGTAATGACGCCGCTGCCGATAGAGGCAAATACACTGTCCATGACCTCTTTGAGTTCAGTAATGGCGGCGATACTGTTCTGTACGCGGGTATAAAGGCGCGCATTTTCGATGGCAACGGCGGCCTGGTTCGCAAATGCGGTCAGCAGATTGGCTTCTCGCTGGGTAAAAATGCCCGCGCGCAGACGGTTATCTACATAAACCGCGCCAATGACTCGATCCTTGAGCTTGAGCGGTACACAGACCACCGAGCGCAGCGCAAGTCGTGCGACTGTTGCGTTGTCCTGCATACGGGGATCATTGTAGGCATTATCCGTGAGGAGCGTTTTTCCGGTTTCCAGCACTTCACCCAGAATCGTGCGGCTGCCCTGGAAGGTGACACGTCCCTGCTTATCCTGTTGTTCCGGGTCACGGGCAACGCGGAATTCCAATTCATCTGAGAATGGATTGGTCAGCGCGATGTAGCCACGTTCGGCACCTGTCAGATTGATAACATTATCCATCGCCTCGGACAGCACCACATCAAGGTCAAGTGACGAACTGAGCTGCTCGGATGTGCCAGCCAAAGCACGCAGTTGGCTCAACTCGGTTGTCTCGTCTGCCAGCCGCGATTCAATCTTGTTCAGGTCTTCGACAATGCCTGTGAGTGAGCGATTGGTGCCAGGAGGCAGGCTCATACCGCGCACCTGCAAAATTTCCTGCTGCTTTCGCAGGGCAGCATCCACTTCCTTCACCAAAGCCCGAATGCCGTGAATCGCATCAATCGGGCCACTATTCGTATTTTGCATACCCGGAACTCCAAACAAAACCTAGATTACTATTATAGCATTCAGATTTTCGCTGTGTGGCATTGAAAACGCGAAAATGTGAAAATTGCGCCAATTTTGCTATTGCAGCGAATCAAAGTGCTGCTGTACACCGACGCAAAAGCTTGGATCCGTTCCCCCATAAATGTAAGTGATTGTCTCATTCTTGACCACTTTTGAGCCAGAGCCGCCGCATGGCTCAACGCCTGCTGACTGTGCCGAAGCAGCACCACCGCCGATAACACAGTTGAGGAAATTGCGACTCAGGCGATCCTGGTTTATCACAGCAACAGCGCCGACTTTGGGGAACTCACCCGCAATCACCTGTCCCAGGTCAACCTGCGTATAGACGGAAGCCGCCACCGCGCCAACACCCTGATAGCACTGCATCATCGTGTCCACCCGCGCGATCATCGCTGCCAGCAAAGGATTGCCGCTGATGAGCGCAGCACCACCGCCGATACTCGTCACCGCGCCAGTCAAACTTTCGGCATTGGTGCGATTATAGCCCGAAAGATTTGGCAAAAACTGCTGCGCCGCGCTGGGGTCGCTCGCCGTATCACCCGTGGGAGCGGTTGATCCTAATGTACATCCGGCAATAACCAACACTACAATACCTGTCAGCCAGAATAGTTTCTTCATCATTCGATTGATCCTTTCAGTCTGAGAAACGCGAATCCGCGCTTTCATCGCGGGCTTGCAGAGCCGGGGGGTGTTCGCGTTTTTTCGCGCGCTCTGTCAGCCAGCTATCGATAAAAATCAAGAATACGCCCACAACAATCGCGTGGTCAGCGAGATTGGACACATTAGAGAGAACGCCCGGAATCTGATAATGGATAAAATCCACCACCAGCCCATGCTCCAGGCGATCCAGCGCGTTGCCAAGTGCGCCGCCGCAGATCAGCCCGATTGCGATTTGGGTGAGTCTGGCCTGAGCAGGGATACGAGGATAAAAGTAGATCATCGCGCTGACGACGATCACCGCAATCACCAGAAACACATCCCCCCCCTGCGGCAGAAAACCGAAGGCCGCGCCCATATTTTCGCTGCGGGTGATCTGAAAAAAAGGCACAAGCGCAGGGATCGGCTGGCGGGACTCGCCGACCAGCATCGTATCCATAACGATCCACTTTGTCCCCTGGTCAACCACCAGAACGGCTGCAATAATAAAAATCAGTGATAACCAACTACGCCCAACACGGCTCATGCGCTGCTTCCTCATACAATCGCCTTATCTCTCGATTGTATAATTCGTTTGGCTATGTGACTAGCGGCAACTGACCTATTTCAAACGATTTCAAACTGCTCTCATGCACCGCTAAATAATTTCAAATTCCGCCGTCAGGCCATAATGATCGGAAGGGTAGAGTTGGGCGTCGTCAGGATGAGGCCGATTGGCGATCACCTGCGCGCTTTTAACCCGCAGCACTGACGAATCATAAAAAATATAATCAATCGCAATCGACAAACCTGTATAACCGTCGCTCACGAGCGGCGTCGGGAAGGTCGTCGGTGGTTCTGCTCCATGGATGGCTTCGTAGGTTGAGGCAAGCCGTTTTTTCGCCCGTTGAATCGTCGTTGTGGTCGGCGTCGCGTTCATATCGCCCATCAGTATCCAGCGCCGTTCTCCCTGCCCAAACATCCAGCTAAGCAGGGTTTCCATCTGCGGCAGGCGAATAATTTCGTCGCCTTCCGGGCGGTGATGCAGGTGAGTGTTGGCAATATCGACAGTTTTTCCATCGACTTCCACGCGAATCGACTGCGCCACCCGTTCGCCTTCCGGAAGTTCGAGCCGTTTGTGTTCGATTACCGGAAGCCGCGACAGCATACCGATGCCCTCAACCGGATTTTCGCCCCATTTCGGCTCCACCAGAACACTATAGGGGCGCTTCGGGGTCTGTTTGTTGAGCCGCTCAGCGATCAGATGTGCCTGTTGAAAGCCCAGCCACACCTCTTGAAAACCGATGACATCCGCTTGCTCGGTGTGCAGCGCGTCAACCACCAGCGGCAGGCGATCTTCCCAGCGATCCTGATTGTGCCGTAAATTGAGAGTCAATATTTTCAAAAAACTGCTCCTTTTAGGGGGTGCTTAATTCGAAAACTGCGTAAACGGGCAGATGATCGGAGCCGAGGCCGCGCGGGCCTTGCCCCACATCCACCGGACGCAGGCCATCCCCGTGCCAGATGTAATCAATGCGGAATAATGGAGAGGTCAGCCGCGCCATGAAGCCGTCCCCTGGCACGAGCGCCCAGGTTGCCCCCAGGCCAACGCCGCCTTCTCGAAAGGTATCGCGCATCTGTTTGGCGATGTCACTATAGATTCGAGTTTGGTCGCTCATATTAAAATCGCCAGCGACGATGTAGGGCAGCGTTTCCCCCTGAATGAGGTTCAAAAATTCTCGGATTTGGGAATCGCGCATCACCGGATCATAGCGCAAAGCGTCCTGTACCAGCGTCATTTCAATCGGAATGCGAATGCGCGGTAGGCCATCCGGCGTGATTGGATAAGCGAAATTCACGTTGTAGACCGCCACACGCTGGTCGTTCACCTCGATTTCATAGCGCTGCTGCATCGCAATCGACGGGCCGCGCTCAATATCGAGTTTATCAATTTTTCGAATCGGATAGCGCGAAAGGATGAAATTACCCCAGGGGACATCGGAAAAAAAGACGCCATGCTGAAATGGATAACGTATCGAACTGCCGGAAAGCTGCCCTGTCCGAACCTGAAATGTGTTCACCTGTTGCAGCACCACTACATCGGCGTTTGACTCCAGCAACCAGTTTTTGATCGCGCTCAAGTCCGGGTTCGGAATACCAACGTTCATGGTAACGACCTTCAGGGTTGGCCCGCTGGCAGCGGCAAGGCGTTTGGGAGCAAAATATGGCCCAACCCAGATAATCGCGATGATCGCTAAAATCACCGTCGGGATGATGACCCACCAGCGCCGCATGACCAACCCCAGCGGCAAAATCAGCAGCAGCGGCGTAAAACAGTAAGCGACGGCATTGTTGAAATAGGCCAGCAGCCAGAATCGATCCCCCAACACCTGGCGCAGGGGGAGATAGATAATCATTATGGCGATATAAACGCCGCACAGCACGTTAAAAGCGGTCAGAAACAGACTCCGCCCATAATCTTTAAATACTTCAAGTGAATTTTCAGGACTGGCGCGAACCACAATAAAACACCTTTGATGATCGGGTTAAAGAGATGAAATATGACGAACCTGCGCGAAAATAGCAATAGCTCGACGGTTCACCCTACGCTCACTATAATCATAAAATGTAATCCAGGGAGCGCGAATCATGAAATGTTGCAGCCAATGTGATGGAATCGAACGCCTTTTTAATGAAAGCACCGCCCGGAGTGAGCTTGAAGCCTATCGCAAAAAAGGGCCTTCCAAAACGACGCGGATTTTGATCGACACATTAAAAAAATACGGCATCCAGAATAAGTCACTGATCGACATCGGCGGCGGGGTTGGCGCGATTCAACATGAACTGCTGCAAGCGGGCGCAGAACGCGCAACCAATGTCGATGCTTCGACGGCTTATATTACCGCTGCCCGCAAAGAGGCCGAACGCCTGGGGCAGGCAAACCGGGTATCCTATCATCAGGGCAATTTTGTCACCCTCGCGCCGGAGATCGAACCTGCTGATATTGTCACGCTGGATCGCGTCATCTGCTGCTATCCTGATATGGAGGCGCTGGTCGGTTTATCATCAGCCCATGCCCGACAATTTTACGGCGTTGTGTTCCCGCGTGATTCCTGGTGGCTCAAGCTCGGACGCCCCGTTCTGAACAGCCTGTTCTGGCTTCAGCACAATCCATTCCGTTTTTTTGTGCATCCAACGCAGGCGATTGAGGCCGTTATCAAAGCGAACGGGCTGAAGCGAGAATTTTATCATGCAGGTATTTTCTGGCAGGTGATCGTTTACGCGCGTTCTTGACGTGGGCGCACGGCTATGCGCCCCTACAAGACCCATCGTGAGCGGGAAATTTACCGCACGACTTCAACCGTAATTTCGGTGTTGGCCTGGTTGCCCACCGCGTCAAAAGCCACCGCGCTAAAAATTTCGTTGCCTGCGCCCGTGATATCCCACGAGAAGCCATAAGGCCAGGATTCATCACTGCCGATGAACTGCCCGTTGTGATAAAACTCGACACGCTCGATGGCGAGGTTATCCACCACTTCAGCGCTTAATTCGATGCTTTGTTCATCAGGCCAGCGGTAAATTTTTCCAGGTTCGCCCGCGTTCAGGATGATCGTCGGTGGTGCGTTATCAATCGTCACCTGGCGCACATCGGTTTCGCGGGTGTTATCGCCCAGTACAACCGTCAGTTGCAGGCTGTAGAGGCCGTCCAACCCGGCGGTATTCCACGTTCCCAGGCTGCTCCCGCGCTCAAAGGCCGTTTGCTGCGGGCCAATCTGCGTCCACTGGTCAGGAATCAAACCCCTTCCATAGGCCAGTTGATAATACTGCATATTGCTGGTGTCCATACTGCCGCGAATATCGACCTCACCGCCCACATACGCAAAAGGCGCTGGCTGAAGAATTGCCGCTGCGCCGAGCAGTTCCGGGCGGCTCACCGTGTCGTAATCGACGGGGGGCATCGGCTGATTATTGGCCTCCCACCACTCCAGCACATCCGGCGGTGGCACAAAATAGACACGCTGGCTGCGCACACCCGCAGGCGTATTGAGTGTCGCAAGCTGTCCGGTCTGGCTGTTGATGTCGAAGGACTGCCAGTAGGTATCGACCTGAGTCGGCTGGAAACCTTCGATAAAAATTTCGCTGCGCACTGGGCAGACGCCGTTGGGCAGCAGGCCGGAACGTTCACAGACTGCTGCGTCAATAATGCCTTCCGGGCGTTCCCACTCTGTGGCAGGCAGCCCATCGCGGTTATAGATGTAGTCCATCAGGGCGCGCCAGATAGGGGCAGAGCCGCGCAAATCCGGCGTGTCGAGCGTCATTACACCGTCATCAGCCCGCCCCACATGGACAACGCTGATAAGCTGAGGCGTATAACCCGCTGTCCACGCATCGCGATTATCGCTGGTCTTGCCGTTGACTACGGCTGTCGGACGTGAGGTATTCAGTAAGCTGGTGGTGTTCTGACCGAGTACGCGATCCCGCGTCGAGCCATCCGACAAAATATCGTTGAGCAGATAGCCAACCTGTTCCGGGTAAACCAGCGTACAGTTCTGCGCGACGGCACAATCCGGCTCGAATTGGTCTCCCTCATATTCCCACAGCACCGTGCCATCCTCGGCCTCAATGCGCAAAACGGCAACAGGGTCACGCACACGGTAGTTGCGCCCGACAGGTTCGACGGGGATGCCGCGCATCTCGCCCATTGACGACAGCACGGAATAGGAATAGGCAATATCCAGCACTGAAACTTCGCCACCCCGTTCCAGCAGCGACAAATCATAACGGTTATTGATGTCCAGGCTGGTGAGGCCAAGCTGATGCGCGCGGATTAAAATATTATCGATTCGCAGACGATTCGCGACCTGTACGGCAGGTGGCAGCAAACCAGCCCCCATCGCATCACGCAAGTTCATTGGCCCTCGGAACTGACCATCGCTGTTTTGTGGTGTATAAATCAGCCCCTCGGCAGCGCCAGGGAATGAGATCGGAATATCGGAAACCATTTCGGCGGCATTGCGACCCCCCTTGATGAAGCCTTCAAAATAGACAAAGGGCTGAAGCGTTGGCCCAGGTTGGTAAGTGATAGCGGCTGCCGGGCCAACCATGCTCTTAATTTCGCCACTTTTGACATCGATAATCGCCAGCGCGCCGCTGTCTGGTGGGGCATCAGCGCTGGATGAACTCAGCGGCGGCAGGTAAAGCGCTCCCTGGCAGGTTTCGCCGTTGAGCACATCCTGCGGCGTATTATCCCCACGCAAGCGCGCCAACTGCGTCCGCATGACACATTCGGATTGATAAAAAAGATCGAGGTCGAGTGTCGTGATAATATTCAAACCGCCGCGCGCAACCAGACGAGCGCCATCTTGCCCCAATGCGTCCAGAATTTCTTTTGCCTGACGACGGGCAAAAATCGAAAAATCCGGCGCAATTTCCGGGGACTGACCTGCACCTCTTTGAATCGGTGTCAAGGTCGTTACCGCCAGATCATAATCCTGCGTCGAAATCTCACCCGCTTGCAACAGCGCCCGCAGCACATCATCCTGCCGACCACGTGCCGCTGTTTCATTATCAATCGGGTTATACTGTGGCGCGGGAGGGATCGCCGCCAGCAGGGCAGCTTCATCGAGCGTCAGGTTAACAGCGCTTTTGCCCAGATACACCTGCGCAGCGGCTTCGATGCCATAGGCCTCATTACCATAATAATTCGTGTTCAGATGCCATTCGAGAATTTGCTGCGGCGTGTAACGGCGGTTGATTTCAGCCACCAGCGCGATTTCCCGTTCACGATCCCACACGCTGGCAATTTCCCCCGGCGGTGCGATCACGTTGCGCACCAATCGCCCTGTCAGCGAAGGGTCGGGCGGCAGCGGCCCGGAGATCGCGTTGTACCACAGGCGAGTCAGGCTTTCGAAAAAACTGGGGCGTGGGGTCGTCAGAAAATAGGGGTCTTCCGTCGATAGAGTCGCTTGCATCACATAGGAAGGCAGCGTCTCAAGCGTGATCCATTCTCGCTCATCCCCAAGCGGGTCTTGCACCGAGAACAGAAGCGTCTGTCCGCTGCGATCATAAAATTGTGTTGGGCCAATAATCGGATCAAGATAGATCGTATCGAGGGGCTGCGGCAGGCCGTTAGCCGAGCGCCAATACATCACGCTTGCACCGCTGGCTGCGACGCCTGCCGGGATGATGACCAACACGGCGAACAACACCAGGGCAATATACATTCCGATTTGCCGACGTGTTTCGGCTTTCTGACGGCGGGACTGTCGCCTGCGCCGACGCTGGATAATCTGTGTTACTGTCGCCAATGAAATTTCAGTTTCTTCATGTCAAAAACAGATTAAAATTTATTATAGCTTTTCTGCTGAATTTTCCACAAGCAATGTTGACGTTAATGTTACATTTGGTGTATATTCGTTACGATTATTGAAACTTCGTTATATTTGGGGAGATTATAAATGAATAAAACAAAGGTGATGGTCGTCGAGGACGATACGAACATCAGCAAACTCATTAGCGATTATCTTTCCACTCATGGTTATGATGTAACCGCCTTCCCCGACGGGCCTGACGCTATCAAATATATTAAACAAAGTGGTCTCCCTCATATTGCCTTGATCGACCTCGGCCTGCCCACCATGCACGGTTTTGAATTGAGCGGCAAACTCAAAGCGATGGGCGATGTGCCGATTATTTTTATCACCGCAAACAGTGATACCGATACTATTGTCCAGGGCTTGAAACGCTATGCCGATGATTTTATCGTCAAGCCGTTTGACCTGCGCGAACTCGAAGCGCGCGTCCAGACAGTGCTGTCGCGGATGCCCAGCCTGGACTACGCCAGCCAGCCCATTGCCCACATTGACGATAACCTGAGCATCGATTTTGCGCACAACCGGATTACCGTTGGCGGCAAGGCCTTTAGCCTGACTCCCACCGAGTCAATCCTGCTGCATGTGCTGCTGCGTAACGCAGGCCGGGTCGTAGAAAATCGCTTGCTGATCGCGCGGGTGTGGCCTTCGGAAGATGTTTACGAAGACACACTGCGGGTTCATATGCACCGCCTGCGCCGCAAGCTGGAATCAGACTCGCATCATCCCCATTATATCCGTACCGAACGTGGCATCGGTTACGTCTTTACCATCCGCCCCACCGAAACCAGCGGCGCAACCCCGGAAGAAAATGGGACTTAATTAATTCAGGATACTCCATGATCGGCACCCAGATCAGCCCGACCCGGCTCGTCCAGCAAATGGTTGAAAACATCGCTGCCCTCACCCCCGCAGATTTAATCTGCGCTTGCATCTACCATGAAGACTTAAATAAGATCGAGCCGATTGTCAATCATCCTGGAGATTCGGGGTTATTCAATGATTTTGAAAAATTATATCGGCTGCTGGGGCGTTATCTAAAGCGCTCACTCTCGACCATTGAACCCTATTTTTTATCTCCCCAGGAACTTGATAAAACCCCTTTTCAATCCGCGTTGATCTTCGTCCTGTCCATGCACGATCAGGCGATTGGCGCATTAGCACTCTTTTCACAGCAAGCGGACGCATTTACACCCCACGATATTGACACGCTTTTGATCCCGCTCGGCACCGTAAGGATGGCAATCGAGAATATTCATCTTTATGAGGCGCTGGCACAAAATATGGTGATTTCGCAGTCCATCCTGCTCACCGCGCAGACCATCGCCGAAAATCCTTCTCCCCAACACATTATCAACGTGCTGTGCGACTACCTGTTCGACACCCACGTGACAAGCTGCGCGATTATGCTTTATGGCCCCGTGCGTGAAGACCGCCCCGACGGCCCCTATGATTACCTGGAAATGAAAGGGTCATGGTCAAAGCTGCGGGGGAGCGGCATTGCGCTGGGGACAAAAATTTATCTCAAATTTTATCCAGAACTTTTAGCCGAACTTCATGAGCGTAAGCCACTGGTCATCAACGATGTCAAGCGATTCAGCGCTGCCCTTGACCCCTTCGCCCGCGCGATTTTGCGGGCAGAACGCATCCGATCCTTAACCATCCTGCCGCTCCACGCTGCCGAGCGTAAGTTAGGCGTCATCCTCGTTGGCACCAACAAACCTCACAAATTTTCACATCAGGAATTGCAGAATTATCAGGCCGTGAGTGAATTTTTAGCGATCAGCGCCATGTCGCAGGTTTTGCAGCAGCAGCGGGACACTGTTCAACAGGGGCGTTCTGCCCTGCTCGATGCCGTCACTGACGGGGTGGTTATGGTGCTGCCAGACATTGAAGGTGGGCGCGTGTTAACCTTAAATCAGCGCTTTACCAAAATGTTTGATGTTCCAGAGGGCAAGGCTCAGAGATTATTTCTCAAAGAACTGCTGGAAAAGATGCAAATCCCAGAAGCGGTGCGGCGCGAGTTGAACAGCCGTTGGTTAAATGTCCCTGTACGTGATTCGTTAATCCAGCGTGGCGAATTTCACATGATTCACAGTGAAGGCATACCGATGGATATTGAATGGTATACCGGGCCAGTGTACCAGGATACGCAGGTTTTGGGCCGAATTTATACCTTCCACGACGTAACCGCCGAGCGAACAGCCGTGCGTGTACGGTCAGCCTTTCTTTCGCGCGTATCGCACGAACTGCGCACACCGCTGACCTCGATTCATGGCTTTGCCGAATTTATTCTGGAGGCCACAGGCAATCAACTTCCTCCCCTGGCGCGCGAATATACCGAAATTATCCTGGGCAGCGCCAAACATTTGCGCACCGTATTTACCGATATGATCGAAATGTCCCGCGCAGAAGCGGGCGAGTTGAAGCTCAATATGCGCGATGCCCATCTGCCCGATCTGGTCATTGATGCAGTCGCCCGTTTGGAACTGCAATATAAGGCGCGCCAGCAAAAGGTCATCATGGAGCTGGATGATGAACTGCCGCCTGTTTACATCGATTCGGATCGCATTGTACAGGTACTTTCAAACCTCATCAGCAACGCAATTAAATATTCACCGCAGGGCAGCACGATTCGCGTTACTACGCAGCTCATCAATTCACGCTATGAACTGCCGGAAAAGGTGGTGGGGGATGTGTCCATTCCTGGAATCCTGGTCAAGGTATTCGACGAAGGGGAAGGGCTGGCTAAGGAAGACACTGAGCAGGTCTTTATCCCATTTTTCAGAACGGAGTGGGCAAAAGTTAATAAAATTGAAGGATCGGGTCTTGGTCTGGCTGTTTCGCGCGGTATTATTGAACTTCATCGTGGCAAAATTTGGGCAGAAGCCAGCACCAAGGACAACCGGGGGGGGCATTTCCTTTTCATTATTCCGGTGGCCTACCCGTCTGGGGATTTCAAATCCGAGTAATTAATACTGTTCCACATCGTTTTCACCCTCTGAAAATTCCATCTTGCTGGCGTTAGGCATCCTCGTGGGACTGGCGACAGGGATCGGCGTCTGGCTGTTCCGGCTGGCGATTGACCTCTCTCATAAAATATTCGCGGAATTTGCTGATCCCGCACGGCAGCACCCAAATAAAAAAGGGTGATTCGATCACCCTTGTCGCTGCGCCAGAAGCCGAAGCTGAACTTGCGCATTTAGTTGGGTTAAAGCGCTGCTAACTCCTAAGCGGCTGGCTCTGGAGTCGCTTCTTCGGTGACTTCCTGAGCCACAAAATCAATTTCCAGCCGTACTTCTTCAGAAACATCCGCTACGCCGGGTACGCTCGGAATGATGAGATTAAAATCGGAACGCTGTACTGTCGCAATCGCCGTGCCTTCCAATCGCGATTCGGAAACGGGGGTGATGGTTACATCAAACGTCACGGGTTTCACGATGTCGCGCACCTGCAAATCGCCAATGAGTTTGAACGTAAACGGTTCGCCAATCGTCACGCTTTCCGGCATATCTTCCAGCGCAGTCGGCGTAAATTCGGAAAACTCGAATCGATCCTCAGAAGATTGTAGAATCTGGCTGCGAATAGTGCGGTTGCGGAATTCATTGTCGGTGAGCAGTGTGCGGGCATTGACGCGCACTATTCCGACTTCTGAGGCGGCAGGATTTTCAAAATCGACGGCAATATCGGCTGCAACCTGGTTTGACCGTCCGATCACAGTGGTTGGTACGCCGCGCAAAACTTCGCTGAGGACAAAACGAACCTGAGATTCGTCGGGGACAATGCGGAAGATGACCTGCTCTGTATTGGATGCAGTGAGTTCATCCGATGAAATCTCCTGGCTGGCCTCACCGGAGCCGCCAGAAAACCACACATAAGCGGCAGCGGCAGCACCCAAAAGCCCAACCACGATGATACCGATCAAAATAATCCGTCTCGTCTGCATACCGTCTCCCAACGTTAGCGCACAATCACAACAAAATTTTCAGGGCATGGCACACAACCATGCCCATCCAGGCCTGCTTTTAGCCCTCGGCCTCTGGGGTCGTTTCAGGAGTGGTGTCTCCCATCGCGCCCATCCGAACCGGAATCACCTGGCCTGTACCTGGCCCACCTGCGCTGCCAATGCTGACAACCAAGTTGCCATCCGCATCCAACGCCAGTCCATAAGGCTCTGTCAGTCCCTCCATAACGGGCGTAATCCCATCGGACGAAACGATCACAACACGTCCCGCGACGTAACCTTCACCTGTAAGGCCATGTTCTACGGCATAGACCGTTCCGTCGTCCGTGACCAAAACATCAGATATGGTATTCAGGCCGCCGTAAGTTTCAACCAATTCGCCGTCTGACCAGCGCTCAATCCGCGCGCCACCGGCAGGCCAGGGAAAGCCCATCAAAAACCCTACATAAAGGTCGCCATCCGGCCCAATGGCAACGGTTGTCGGCACGGGATTATCATCTGGATCCATCCATGAAGCCGCAATCTGAACACCTTCAGCTTCTGTCCAGCTTTCAATGCAGTTGCAGCCTGCCAGGGGGATATACATCGTGCCATCCTCGGCGACAGCAATATCAACCGGATTGCCACGATTCGGGACATTGGGGTTCAGCGGTGAGGCCATCTCATACAAATCAACTTTTTGCGTCATCTCCAACGTTTCTTTGTCAAAACCGAGGAGCATATTAAAAGGATATTCTTCCGGGTCGTAGCTGCCAGCTTCCGGCGCTTCGCCAGTCACCACCCAAATGGTTGTATCATCTACATAGACGCCATGAGCACCATAGTAGGGTCCACCTGCCTCAATACTGGGAAGGCCATCGATTAAAACACTCTGCTCACCATCTGGTGAAACAACCGAGATGCGCCCGCTGAGGCCAATCTTGAGTGGGTTGCCGAATACGCCTGTTGCGTCCACGTCTCCGGCATTACCAGCTTCCGCAATATAGAGTGTACCATCCGAATCATAGAAAAGTTGGCGAGGCTCGTTCAAATTTTCGGCGATCACGGTGGTGTCGTCTTGTGCAGCGATGGTTCCGACTAATACAGCCAGTGTGATGAGAGCAATCACCAGTATCAATAACCGTTTGCGGTTCACTATCATCGAAAGTCTCCCTTTTGTTTGCGTATTTAGAAATGCGCAGAGTCACCAGGACTCAATTACTTATCGGACTATAGTCCATCTTTGGATGCTTCATTCATTAAAGAAACATAAGAAGATTAAAAAAAGGGCAGATCATTGACCTACCCTCCTCGCCGAAATATGCTTTTTGAAATCGCCCCTAGCCCTTAACCGCCCCCGCTGTCAGACCTTGAACAATGCGGCGCTGGAAAATCAATACCAGGATAATCAGCGGTACAGTGACGATGACCGATGCCGCCATAATCTCGCCAAACGGCTCATTACGCGCGATCACGCCCGTAAAATTGGTGATGGCGACGGTAACAGTCTGCGCGGCGGGCTGTGTCAGCGTAAATGTCAGCGCAAACAGGTATTCGTTCCACGCGCCGATGAACGCCAGCAGCCCGGTTGTCACCAGTGCGGGAGCAACCAGCGGCAGCAAAATCATATAAAAAGTTTGAAACGGTGTACAGCCATCCACCAGCGCAGCCTGTTCCAGCTCACCGGGCAGCCCTTTGAAAAACGCAGTCAGCACCCAGATCGTGAACGGTAGTGTGAAGATCAGATATGACAGCATCAGTGACGTGACATTGCCGTAGAGTCCCAGTTCGTTCACCACTGTAAACAGACCGGGCAAAATCGAGATCGCTGGAAACAGAGTCATCGAGAGAATCAGATACAACATCCAGCGTTTGCCGCGAAATTTCAGCCTGCCGAGTGAGTAAGCCGCAAATGAGCCAATCACCAGTGCCAGCAGCACCACACTGACGGAGACAATGGCGCTGTTCAACAGCCCACGCAAAAATTTGTCGTTGCGAAAAACAGCTTCAAAATTGGCAAAAGAAATCGTTTCCGGGAAAAAAGTGGCGGGCGTGCGGATGAGTTCCGATTCAGGCTTGAGCGCAGAGATCAGCGCCCAGTAAAACGGGAACACAGTGTAAAAGAAAATCAATACCACCAGCGCGCCAAACCCAACCTGCAAAAGTCGATCTGTCCATTTAATGGGTTGTTTTGCCATGATGTTAGTCTTCCTCAACGCCGAACGCGCTCATATACAGGACGGTGAAGGCGAAAATGAGAATGAAGATAATCACCCCCACTGCCGAAGCGTAGCCAAACTGGAAGCTGCTCACCAGTTTTTCATAGTTATAGACCGCCATCGAGGGCGTGCTGCGTCCCAAAAGCACCTGGAAAACGTCGAAAGCGCGCAAAGCATCCAGGGTTCGGAAAATGAGCGCGATAACAATGGTCGGCATCAGCAGCGGCAGGGTGATGCGGAAAAAGCGCTGAATGGGCGTTGCGCCATCTACCGAGGCCGCCTCGTACAGGTCGCCGGAAATCGTTTGTAACCCCGCCAGCAGCAGCAGCGCCATAAATGGAATGGTTTTCCA
>Ga0268299_1002560_pt1 | contig 21035 bp, 22 predicted proteins | sample NOBtaG_FD_193484 | JGI IMG/M metagenome (GOLD analysis project Ga0268299, IMG submission 193484) | Activated sludge microbial communities from bioreactor in Nijmegen, Gelderland, Netherland - NOB reactor | ecosystem: Engineered > Bioreactor > Aerobic > Activated sludge | place: Netherlands... | reverse complement strand
GGTCGGGGCGGATGTGGATGCGGCGCTCGGCCTTAGCCACGCCCTGCAGCTCGCCGTAGTCCATCTCGGCCAGGTCATCGACCACCGTGACCGCCAAACCGCACCGATCGGCCAGCGGGGCGGCGGTGCCCCGGGCCCGCAGCAGCGGGCTCGACCAGATCTGGTGCACCGGGCCGTGGGCGGCCAGGGTGTGGGCCAGCGCCCGGGCCGCCGCCACCCCCGCCTCGCTGAGGGGGACGTCCTGGCGGCCCATGTAGTGGGTGTCGCTCCACCCGGTGCGGCCGTGGCGGACGAGGATCAGGCGCATCATCGGGGCCCGGTATAGCGCTCCCGGGCCCGGAACCGCAGCGGCTGCTCCTCGTACTCCTCGATGGCGTGGGCCAGCCAGCCGGCGGTGCGGGCGATGGCGAAGATCACCTCGCCCGCCTCGGGCGGCATGCCGGCCAGGAAGGTGAGCGACCCCAGGGCGAGGTCGACGTTGGGGATGGCGTCGTTGCGCTGGCTGATCACGTCCCGCACCCGGTACACGGTGACCAGCCTCGGGTCGGGCCCCCAGGCGTCGACCACCCGGGCCATCAGGGCGCCGTAGCGGGGGTCCTGCTCCCGGTAGACGGCGTGGCCGAACCCCGGGAACCGCCCCAGCCGGCGCCGGGCCGCCCCCACGGCGGTGGTGGCGTCGCCGGTGGTGGCGGCCTCGGCCAACAGCTCGTGGGCGGCGCCGCTGGCCGCCCCGTGCAGGGTGCCGCCCACCACGGCCAGGCCGGCGCCCACCACGGAGTAGGGGTCGGCCCGGACCGAGGCGGCGATCCGGGCGGCGAAGGTGGAGCCGGCCAGGCCGTGATCCACCAGCAGTGCGAGCGCCGTGTCGAGCGCCCGCAGCCGGGCCGGCGTGGCGGGCTCGGCGGTCAGCCGGCACCAGAGGTCGGCGGCCAGCGCCGCCCCCTGGGCGGGGGCCGGGCCCCGCCGCGGGAGGGCCCGGCACAGGGCCACGATCAGGCTCCGGCCCACGGCCCGGACGCTGCGGGGCGACAGGTCGTGGCGCAGGGGATCGGCGGCCGAGCGCAGGGCGGTGACGATCCGCAGCGCGTCGAGGGGGGAGCGGGCAGCGGTGGTGGCCACCGCCGCCGCCCCGGCCGGATCCGGCTCATCGACCGCCGAGGGCCAGGCCTCGCCCGGCGGTCCGGCCCACAGCAGGTCCACAGCCTGGGTGAAGGTGGCGCCGGCGCTGACCTCGGCCACCAGGTCACGGCCCCGCACCAGCAGGCCGGCGTCGTCGACGCGGGTGAGGCCGGTGGCGATCACGGTGCGCAGCTCGCCGTCATTCGGGGGGCGGCGCCCGGCGTGCAGCAACCGGTCGACCTCGGCCGGATCGAACCGGCTGGAGCGCCCGTCGGCCCCCAGCGTGCGGGTGAGCAGACCCCGGCTCACGTAGGCGTACAGCGTCTCCCGCTTGACCCCCAGCCGGGCCGCCGCCTCGGCCGTGGACAATCCGGGTTCGGCGCCGGCCATGGCGTTGCCTCCAATGGTTGACCGGATCAACGTTGACTTGATCAATATTGTCAATGTATCCATCCGGGCACAAGCTCGAAGCATGACAGAGTCAACGACAGCCACCACCACGCTGGTCGCCCCGCCCGGGCTCAAGGGGCTGGTGGTGGCGGAGACGTCGATCGGCAGCGTCCGGGGCGAGGCCGGCTTCTACCACTACCGCCAGCACGACGCCGTCGAGGTGGCCCGCCACCACACGCTCGAGGCGGCGGCGGCGCTGCTCATCGACGGCGCCCTGCCCGACGGGCCGGGTGAGTCGGCCTTCCGGGCCGAGCTCGCCACCGGCCGCCGCCTCGACGCCGCCACCATCGCCGCCCTGCAGGCCATCGCCCCGCTCGTGGGGTCGCCCCTGGGCGGCCTCCGGGCCGCCATCTCGCTCCTGGTGGGCGACACCCCCACGCTCGACCTGTCACCGGCCGAGCGCCGCGACCAGGCCCTCCGGGTGGCAGCGGCCACCCCCACGGTGCTTGCCGCCCTCCACCGCCTGGCCGCCGGTCAGGCGCCCCTGGCGGCCGATCCGGGACTCGGCCACGCCGCCGACTACGTCCGCATGGTCACCGGCGCCATTCCGCCGCCCCGCTTGGCCCGGGCGGTGGAGACCTACCTGGTGCTCACGGCCGATCACGGCTTCAACGCCTCCACGTTCACCGCCCGGGTGATCACCAGCACCGGGGCCGGGGTGGGGTCGGCCCTGGCCGGGGCGGTGGGCGCCCTGTCGGGCCCGCTGCACGGGGGCGCCCCCAGCCGGGTGCTGGACATGCTCGACGACATCGGCGACCCGGCCGCCACCGAGGGCTGGGCCCGGGCCCAGCTGGCGGCGGGGCGGCCCATCATGGGCTTCGGCCACGCCGTCTACCGGGCCGACGACCCCCGTTCGGTGCTGCTGAAGGAGGTGGCGCTGGGCCTCGGGGGCGACCTGGTGAACCGGGCGGTGGAGATCGAGGAGCGGATGCTGGCGGTGCTGGCGGCCTGGAAGCCGGGGGCCCGGCTCGTCACCAACGTCGAGTTCTACGCCGCCGTGGTGCTCCACCTGGCCGGCCTGCCCCAGGAGATGTTCACCCCCACGTTCACCACCAGCCGCATGATCGGCTGGGTGGCCCACCTCCTGGAGCAGGCGGCCGACAACAAGATCATGCGCCCCAGCTCCCGCTATGTGGGGCCCCCGGTGCCCCGCCTGGCTATCCCAGGTCCCCAGGCCTAGTCATCCCTGGTCCCCAGGTTTGGCGCTTAGCCAGCCGGTGTTGGCCGGGTCGTTGATGATGAGCGACCGGTTCTCGGCCGAGAACTGGCACAGCGAGACCTGGTTCACGTACTGGTAGAAGCCGAACTGCATGCAGTCGTCGTCGGGGCCGGCGTGGGTGAGGCCGAACACGTGGCCCAGCTCGTGGGCCACCGTGGCCAGGCAGTTGGCAGGGTAGTCCGCACTGTAGGGGGTGGTGTCGACCGCCCCCGAGATGCAGGCGATGTCGTCGCCGTCCATCACCGCCCCGGCGTAGCGGTTGGCCCCCACCCGACCGTCGATCCGGGCGTTGGGGAACACCACGAACCGGGCCGACGGGTCCTCGGGGTCGATCCCGAGCTTGATCCGCACCTCGTCGCGGATGTTGGTGAGCCGGTACCAGCGGGGGTCGTCGCCCACCGGGGTGGTGTCGTACCAGCTGGCCGGGTGGTCGCCGTAGATCACGGTGACGTCCCGGGCGGCCACGAACGTGCCGCCGAACTGGTCGTACCAGAAGTGCTGGAGCGCCAGGGCCTGCTGGTTGATCAGCTCGATCGACGCAGGATCGTACTCCTCGTCGGCCTCCACGAAGTACACGAACCTCAGCACCGGCGCCCCGCTCGCCAGGGCCGACGGGCTGCTGGCGACGGCCGACGGGCCGGACGGGTCGAGCGCCGGAGGCGCCTCGGGGGGCAGGGCGTCGGGGGTGGGCAGGAGCTCGGAGAGGAGCTGCCGGCTCCCCTCGGCCCGGGTCGCCCCGGTGCCGTCACCGGCGGTGACCTGGCGGAACCCGGCGACCGAGACGATGACCACGAGCGCGACGAGCGACACGGTCGTCGCCCATCGGTTGGCTCGGGGGGTCATCACGGTGAAGGTCCGCCATCCGTCGTGCCCGGGTCGCCCCGAGGTTAGCGTGCCGGCCGCCGATCGGCCCGGGCGCCCCGGAGCTGGGTGAGCCAGATCAGGCCCACCACCACCATCCCCGCCGTCACCACGCTGGCCCGGGGGTTGGCCCACAGCTTCACCCCGGTCGACAGCCCGGCGGCGGTGGCCAGCATCGAGGGCTCGCCGCCCCGCCAGGGCTGGCGGGGGGCGAGCAGGGCCCGCCGCTCCACCCGCGACACCAGGGCCACGATCCCCACCAGGATCACGGCGGCGGTGGCCATCAGCGGGGTCTTCTGGAGCCACCAGGCGGCGCTGCCCACGGGGGCGGTGGGGAGCCAGCCGGCGGCGTAGAACACCCCGGAGGCGGCGACGGCGGCCGACAGGTGCCACAGGTAGCACGACAGGGCCACCGAGTTGCCGGCCACCACCGCCGACCAGGCCCGGCGGTTGGCCGCCAGGAAGCGGCTGAGGGCCGGGGCGGCGGCCAGGGCGGTGGCCGAGGTGGCGATCCCGTAGAGCATCAGGGCGGCCGAGGGGGGATGGGTGGGGGAGTTGGCCAGGCCGGGGAAGTGGACCATGGCCACCGGGTAGGGGCCGAAGGCGACGACGGCCAGGGCGGCGGCCCAGGCCCCGGCGGCGAGGGCGATGAGCCTGCGGCCGGTGGGCAGCAGCCCGTCCCGCCAGGCGAAGCCCATCACCTGGAACAGCATCCAGCCCAGCACCCAGTTCAGGTAGGGGAGCAGGTGCACGACGCCGTGGGGGTCGGTGAGGCGCAGCGCCTCCAGGGCCAGGAAGGCTCCGCCGCCGGCCACCGCCACGCTGCGGGGCCGGCGACGGAACAGGGGGAGCACGTAGGGGGCCACGGCGGTGTCGATGGTGTAGTTGGCCAGGAACCACAGGGGGATGGCGGCACCCACGGCGCCGGCGGCGGCCAGCGGGGTCAGCCCACCGCCGCTGGTCGTGTCGACCAGGGTGTTGTCGACCACGTAGGCCAGGCCCAGCAGGCCCAACCAGGTGGCGGCCAGGACCATGGCCGGGGAGACCATGCGCCGCAACCTGGCCGCCACCCAGTCCTGGGGTCGGCCGCCGGAAGCGGTGTGGGCGTCCAGCGACATGGCGCTGGAGAACCCGCCGACCACGAAGAACAGCGGCATCACCTGGAACAACCAGCTGAGGAAGGCCAGCCCGGGGGCGAGCTCCAGGGCGTTGCCGGCCACCAGCGCGCCCTCGTCGTTCACCCCGATGGCCACCGCCATCCAGTGGCCGAGGGCAACCAGGCCCATGGCGCCCACCCGGTACAGGTCGACGGCCCGGTTGCGGTCGGCCTTGGCCCCGGCGGCCAGCTCGTTGAGGGAGAGTGTCTCGGTGCTGCTCACGGCTCCCATTCAGCCAGAGCAGACCGTTCCCGTGAGCTGGGGGTGGCCCCCAAAACCCCGTAGGGGGGGGGAACCTGTCGGGTTCCCGGGAACCCCCTACGGGACCCGGGGCGCGGAGCGGCGGGGCTCCCGGTCGATGTAGGTGACGGGGGACTGCCAGCGGTGGTGGCCCATGGCCCGGAAGGTGCGGGCGGCGATCAGCCACTGGCCGTCGTGGTGCACGAAGCGGTCGTGGTAGCGGCCGTAGACCCAGGCGTTGGGCATGTCGGTGTCGAACTGGTCCTGGTTGAACTCGTGCCAGGCCCACACGTAGGTGCAGCCGGTGGCGGTGCGGCGGCCGTCGGCGTCGGTGCCGGTGAAGCCGATCTCGATGTTCGACACGTGGTGGGCCGACCGCTTGTACAGGCGGTCGGTGCCGCCGGTGAAGAACTTGCGGGCCAGGTTGCGGCCCACCAGGTTCGTGTAGTCGCCGCCGTAGTCGAGCACGCAGTCCTCGGCGAACAGATCGGCCACGTCGTCGGGCCGGTTGTCGTCGACGGCGCGGCAGTAGGCGTGGAGCAGGTCCACCAGGTCCTGGCGGTCCGACAGCTGTTCCAGGGTGTAGGGCATCGCTCCCCCTAGGGCTTCGTTGGGCAAGGCCGAGCACGCGCTCGCCCACGATGTTGCGCTGGAACCGGTCGGCGCCGCCAGCCAGCGAGCTGGCCGCAGTCCCCGCCGGCGGGTCAGAGCGGCCCGGTGGCCTCGTCGGACGTGCGACGCTCGACGTCGTCGGGGTCGTCGGCCTGTTCGGCGATCCGCTCCTCGCTCTCGGCCAGGATGGCCCGGGCCTGGGCTTCGGGATCGTCGGACCCGGCCTCCTGCTCCTCGGGGGTGAGGCCACCGGCCCGGGTGGCCACCCGCTCCTCGGCGGGTTCCGGGATCTGGTCGCCGGTGTCGTGGTCGTTGCCGGTGTGCTGGGTCATCGCCGTCCGTTTCCCCGGCGGCCGGGGCCCAAACCACGGTGGCGCGTCAACAACCGATGAATGCAGTTTCTGGAATCTCGATGCTACTCTGCGCCGGGTGGAATGGCTCAGCGATCCTGAGGCGTGGAGTGCCCTCGCCGCGCTCGTGACCCTGGAGATCGTCCTCGGTGTGGACAACGTGGTCTTCATCTCGATCCTGGCCTCGAAGCTGCCACCCGAGCAGCAGGACAAGGCCCGGCGGACGGGCCTGCTGGCCGCGGGCGGGATGCGCATCCTGTTCCTGCTCGCCGTGGGCTGGATCATCACCCTCAAGAGCGACCTGTTCGAGGTGTGGGGTCGGGGCTTCAGCGGCAAGGACCTGATCCTGCTGGCCGGCGGCCTGTTCCTGATCTACAAAGCGACGAAGGAGATCCACCACAAGCTCGAGGGCGAGACGGGCCACGCCACCGGCCAGGCCGCTCCCACCTTCGCCGCCGTGATCGGCCAGGTCCTCCTGCTCGACCTGGTCTTCTCGATCGACTCGGTCATCACCGCGGTCGGCATGACACCCTACGTTCCGGTGATGGTGATCGCGGTGCTGACCTCGATCGCGGTGATGCTGGGGGCGTCGGGCGCCATCTACCGCTTCGTGAACCGCCACCCCTCGGTCAAGATGCTGGCCCTGGCCTTCCTGTTGCTGATCGGCGTCACCCTCATCGCCGAGGGCATGGGCACCAAGATCCCCAAGGGCTACATCTATTCGGCCATGACCTTCTCCGTCTTCGTCGAGGCCCTCAACCTCCGGGTCAAGCGCAACAAGGCCGAGCCGGTCAAGCTGCACGAGCGGTTCGAGGTGGAGGATCCAGCCTCCGTCGGCGTGCGCTGAGGAGTCCAGCGGCGTCATCCCCGTGATCGTGACCGATGTCACGTCCTGGAGGCGGTCGGCCGGCATCCATTCGGCATGGAACGCTCCGGTGACCCGAAGGATCTGGTGGTGGGGGCTCGTGAGCTGGTGCCCCTGGCCGACGGCCGCTTCGTCCGCTATGTGAACCTCGACAACGCCGCCTCCACGCCGCCCCTCACCGCGGTGGCCGACGCGGTGGCCGACCTGCTGCCGTACTACGCCAGCGTGCACCGGGGTGCCGGCTACAAGTCCCGGTTCTGCACCGAGGCCTACGAGGTGGCCCGCCACCGGGTCGCCTCGTTCTTCGGCGCCGACCCCGAGCGGGACGTGGTCATCTTCGGCCGCAACACCACCGACGCCGTCAACAAGCTGGCCCACCGGCTTCCCCGGGCCGCCGGCGGCGACGCCACCGAGCGGGTGGTGGTGACCACCCTGGCCGAGCACCACTCGAACCTGCTGCCGTGGCGGGCCCGGGGCCGGGTGGTGCAGGTGGGCCTCCGGCCCGACGGCGCCATCGACCTCGATCAGATGGAGGCGGCCCTGCTGCGCCACGCCGGCCGCATCGACCTGGTGGCGGTGAGCGGCGCGTCCAACGTGACCGGCCTCGTGCCGCCCATCCACGAGCTGGCCGCATGGGCCCACGCCGCCGGGGCGCCGATCCTGGTGGACGGGGCCCAGCTCGCCCCCCACCGCCCCATCGACCTCCGCCCCCACGACGACCCGGGGCACATCGACTACCTGGCCGTCTCGGGCCACAAGCTCTACGCCCCCTACGGCACCGGCGCCCTCATCGGCCCCCGGGCCACGTTCGACCAGGGCGCCCCCGAGTACCAGGGGGGCGGCACGGTCGACACCGTCACCGCCGACGGCGTCATCTGGGCCGCCGCCCCCGACCGGGACGAGGCGGGCAGCCCCAACGTGGTGGGGGCCGTGGCCCTGGGGGTGGCGCTCAAGACGCTGGCCGCCATCGGCATGGGCCGGATCGTCGCCGCCGAGCATCACCTCCTGGCCATCACCCTCGGCGCCCTCCGGGCCCTCGACAGCGTCCGGCTGGTGGAGCCGGCCGACCCGACGGCCGACCGGGTGGGCGTGATCCCGTTCGAGGTCCTCGGCGACCGGGGCGAGCCGGTCGACCATCGGCTGGTGGCGGCCCGCCTGGCCCACGAGCACGGCATCGGGATCCGCAACGGCTGCTTCTGTGCCCACCCCCTGCTGGCCACCCTGCTCGAGCTGCCGCCCGACGGGATCCAGGCCTGGGCCACCCGCCGCGACGACGGCTTCCGCCCCGGCCTGCTGCGGGCCAGCCTGGGCTGCTACTCCGACCTCGACGACGTCGAGCGCCTGGCCGCCGCCGTCGGTGCCATCGCCAAGGAACCGGGCCCCTGGGCCTACCGCCTCGATGCCGACGGCCAGTTCACCCCCGACACCCGGCCCGGGTGGCTCCCGCCCCGCCTGCGGGAGCTCCTCCGGGCCTGAACGCCAGGACGACCCCCGTCAGCCGGCGGCGGGATCGTGGATCTTGGCCGCCGTCATCAGGTCGAAGTAGTCGCGCCACACGGTGATCAGGCCGTCGTGGACCTCGAACACGCTGTTGACCGGGAGCTCCCGCCAGCCGTGATCGAGGCGGTGGCGATCCAGGCGCTCCATGAACACCACCGGACCGTCGGCCGCCTGGCGCAGGATCACGAACTCGTTCTCGTGGATCGGGTCGAAGAACGGGCCCAGCACCTCCCGCACCCCGGCGTGGCCCCGCACCGTCCCCATGGGGATGTTCGTGTACTCGCAGTCGTCGGACAGGAAGGGCAGCGCCTTGTCGAAGTCCATGGCCACGAAGGCGTCCATGAAGCTCTGGACGATCTGGATGGGGCTGGCGGTGGCGTCGGTCACGGGTCGCTCCTGGTTGGTTTGTAGTGGTTGCTGCGGACACTATTCGCAGTGATCACTACAGTCAACGGCTCGCCGGCGACAGCTCCATCCACCGCAGCACGATCAGGGGGTCGAGCACCAGGTCGCCTTGGTCCACCACGTCCTTGCGCATCACCTGCGGTGGATCTGGCTGGAGGGGGGCACGTCGATCACCACGTCGCCCTGCACCCGGGCGGCGCAGCCCAACCGCTGGTCGTCGGGCAGGGTCTGCCAGCTCCGGTAGGTGTCCTCCTTGGCCCCCGGCGGGCTCAGATGGTCGGGCCCGGAGTCGACCGACCACTTCGGGAACCGGCCGAACCGGGGGCGCACGGCACAGCGGCCGCACGCCCCGGCGCCCCCGCACAGCGAGCTGAGGTCCACCCCCAGCTGGCGGGCGGCCACCAGCACCGGCGTGCCGTCGGCCACCGTGCCGGCGCGGCCCGACGGGGTGAACACCACCCGGTGGGTGGCGCCGTCGGCCCCGGGCTCAGGCATCGGGCGTGCTCGCCGGCCCGCCGTCGGCTCCCAGCCGGGCCCGGCGCCCGCCCCGGCGGCGGCCGGTGATGGGGGCTGCGTCGGCCGCCCCGTCCACCGGTTCGCGGTGGCGGGCGATCCAGCCGGCGCAGTTCTCGTCGTGGCCCATGAGCACGTCGGCCGCCAGCACCGCCACCCGGGCCTCGTCGTGCAGGGGGTTCATGATGGCCGAGGTCATCCCGTGGGAGATCGCCATCGACAGGAACGACCCGCTGACCACGTGCCGATTGGGGAGGCCGAAGCTCACGTTCGACGCCCCGCACGTGGTGTTGACCTTCAGCTCGGTCTGCAGCCGGTGCACGAGGCGGAACACCTGGCGGCCGGCGGTGGCCATGGCCCCGATCGGCATCACCAGCGGGTCCACCACCACGTCGGCCGCCGGGATGCCGTGGTCGGCGGCCCGCTTGACGATGCGGCGGGCCACCTCGAAGCGCACATCGGGGTCCTCGGAGATGCCGGTGTCGTCGTTCGACAGGGCCACCACCGCCGCCCGGTAGCGGGCCACGAACGGCAGCACCCGCTCCAGCACCGCCTCCTCGCCGGTCACCGAGTTGATCAACGGCTTGCCCTGGTAGACGGCGATGGCCGACTCCAGCGCCTCGATGACCGAGGAGTCGATCGACAACGGCACGTCGGTCACCGACTGCACCACCTTCACCGCCTCGGTGAGCAGGGCCGGCTCGTCGGCCAGGGGGATGCCGGCGTTGACGTCGAGCATGTGGGCGCCCGCCGCCACCTGGGCCAGGGCGTCGGCCGCCACCCGGCTGAAGTCGCCGTCGCGCATCTCGGCCGCCAGCAGCTTGCGGCCGGTGGGGTTGATCCGCTCGCCGATCATCACGAACGGGCGGTCGAACCCGATCACCACCTCCCGGGTGGCCGAGCTGAGGATGGTGTCGGTCATGAGGGGACCTCTCGGCTGGTCAGCGCCACCACTGTGCCCCGCAGGGGAGCGACCCCGGTGGTCACGCGCTCATGGGCCGACCACCCCCGCTCCAGCAGGATGTGGGTGCCTTCCACGATCTCCTCGGCCAGGCCGTCGTAGAGGTCGTCGTGCATCTGGGCCGTGAGATCCTCGTCGTTCAACGAGGCGAGGTCCACCTCGCCCTCGTCGGCCCCGTCGTCAACCGTGTCGTCGGCGGTGTCATCAGCCATCCCGGCCCTCCGTGCTGTGCCGCGATGCGGAACCGTACCGTATCATGGAAGGGCCCAGTTGCTAAGGGCGAGGGTGCGAGCGGCCGTTACTCCGGCCATGGACGACAGCTGGCCCGCCTACATGCTCGGGATCGACGGTCTGGCGTTGGGCTCGGCGGCGGCCGCTGCCGCCCACGGCACGATCCGGGCCACCTTCAGCCTGCGGGCCACCAGCAGCCGGGCGGGCGGGCTCAGCCAACGGGTGCAGTTGGCGGTGGGGGAGGCCGAGGCCGAGCTGGGTGGGCCTCCGGCCGAGGTGCGGCTGGTGTGCATCGACGACGGCGGCGACGGGTCGGAGGTGGCGCTGGCCAGCGAGTGGCTGGCCGATCGGGGCATCGTGTTCCGGGTGCTCGATCTGATCGGTCCCGATCTGACCCTGCCCCCGCCCAGCCCGGACCCCGACAGCCAGCGGACCCGGTCCCTGGCCCGAGCGAGCGAGGCGGCCCTGTGGTGAGCGAGACGGTGGTGAACCAGCGGGCGATCGATGCGGAGATCGTGGAGGAGGTGCGCAAGAGCTTCGGACGGTGCACCACGGCGGGCGATGTCATCTCCGCCTTCTACGACCTGTTCCTGGCCAGCAACCCCGACATCAAGCCCCGCTTCGCCCGGACCGATTTCGCCGCCCAGAAGGGGCTGTTGCGCCAGGGGATCAACCTGGCCATCCTCCACGCCGCCGGCATGGCCAGCGGCACCGCCGGCCTGAGCCGGATACGGGACTCGCACAGCCAGGCCAAGCTCGACGTGCCGCCGGCGCTGTACCGGCACTGGAAGGCGAGCTTCCTGTCGGCGGTGGCCGCCACCGACCCCCAACACACCCCGGTGTTGCAGCGCCAGTGGGACACCGTGCTGCAGCACGCCATCGACTTCATCGTCGCCGGCTACTGATCGGCGTCATCGGGTAAGTCCCCTCGGCAGGAGCCGAGCCCGGGAGGAACCCGATGGACATCGCCGACGGGAACAGGGACGAGCGGGGCCGAGGGGCCACGGAACCGACCGAGATCCCGCCCCTCGGGTGGTTCGACGCCCTGCGGCGGGCGATCGCGGCCTTCCAGCGCAAGCAGATGGGCCTGCTCGCCGCCGGCGTCGCCTTCTGGGCCTTCCTGTCGCTGTTCCCGGCCATCGTGGCGGCGCTGAGCGTCTTCGGGCTGGTGGCCGACCCGGCCTCGATCGAGCGCCGGGTCAACGATCTGCTCAAGGCCATGCCGGCCGACGCCCGCAGCCTGATCACCGAGCAGATGACGGGGGTGACCACGTCGTCGGGCGGGGCACTGGGCATCGGGCTCGTGGTGTCGGTGGCCGCCGCTCTGTGGTCGGCCTCGGCCGCGGCGTCGAACCTGATCACGGCGCTCAACGTGGCCTACGACGAGACCGACGACCGGAGCTGGGTTCGGCGCAAGGCGCTGGCTCTGGGGGGCACCGTGGGCGGGCTGGTGTTCGCCGGGCTGGCTCCGGTGGCGGCCGCCGCCCTGCCGGCGGTGCTGCGGGCGGTCGGCCTGCCGGGCTGGTTGGGCGTGCTGGTGTGGCCGGTGCTCGGCGTGGGGTTCGTTGCCGGGCTGGCCGCCGTGTACCGGTTCGCCGCCGACCGTGACGACCCGGAGTGGAGCTGGGCCAGCCCGGGGGCGATCGTGGCGGTGGTGATCTGGATGGCGGCCTCGGCCGGGTTCCAGGTCTACCTGGCGAACTTCGGTCGCTACCAGGAGACGTACGGGGCCCTGGCGGCGGTGGTGGTGCTCCTGCTGTGGCTGCTGCTCACGTCGTTGTCGGTGCTGCTCGGGGCGCTGGTCAACGCCGAGCTCGAAGCCCAGACGGCCCACGACACCACCGTCGGCCCCGACCGCCCCATGGGCGAGCGCAACGCCACCAAGGCTGACCACCTCGGCCCCACCCCCGGCTGACCCTGCGCCGCCCCCGGCCCCTGACCCCCGCCGCTCGAATCGCGCCACAGTTGAGAGTGGGTACGCGATAGGAGCGCTGGGCGCACAGTTCGCAACCCACGTTGAACTGGGTCGCGGATCGAGCGGCCGCAGCGCCCCTCTCCAGGGAGCGCTGTGACGTTTGCCCGGGTCCTAGGGCCCTGGCTCGGCGACCGCCGCCGGAAGACCATGGGCGGGTGGCGCAACGACCCTCAGCGCACGAGCTCTCGACCGGTGATCTCCGTCGGCTCGACCCGGATCCAGCGGGGGCGCCACACGTCCCGGGCCCAGGGCACGAGCCCGATGCTCTCCAGCTGCTCCCGCTCGGCCCACTGGGTCACCTCCCGGGCCGCCCCGCGGACCAGCACGCTCCAGCCGGTGCGGGTCTCGGCGCTCCACTCGTCGACCTCGAAGCACACGAACTGGCCGTCGATCAGATCCTGCAGCTCCCGGTCGAGGGTGCGGAACGCCACCGACCCCTCGAACCAGGTGTAGTTGACCGGCAGGACGATCGGCCCGCCGTCGTCGGCGGTGAAGGCGATGCGGCCCACCGGGATCGACTCCAGCAGCTCGATGCACCGCCGCTCGGTGAGCTCGACCAGATGGGGACGCAGATCGATCGTGGCGTCCTTCGGGTCGAAGGCGAAGGGGTCGGGGCGGGTACCACCCGGCTGGTTTCGAGCGTTCACGATCGTTCCTCCCCGGCTGGCCTCACCATCCAAGTGAATCCGTCCGCTCCCCGTCCACTCAAGGGCCGAAGGTCCACAGGAGCACACCATGTCGCTCGATGAGCTCACCCATCCCCTGGGCCACGAGGCCCAGACCCTCCCGCCGGCCCCGCACCGCATCGTGGTGGACGGCAACGAGGCCGCCGCCCGCGTGGCCCACAAGCTGAGCGAGGTCGTGGCCATCTACCCCATCACACCGGCATCGGCCATGGGGGAGCTGGCCGACGCCTGGAGCCACGCCGGCACCCCCAACTTCTGGGGCGACGTGCCCGACGTGATCGAGATGCAGAGCGAGGGCGGCGCCGCCGGTGCCGTCCACGGCGCCATCCAGGCCGGCGCCCTCACCACCACCTTCACCGCCTCCCAGGGCCTGCTGCTGATGATCCCCAACCTCTACAAGATCGCCGGGGAGCTCTCCAGCACCGTGATCCACGTGGCCGCCCGGGCCGTGGCCACCCACGCCCTCAGCATCTTCGGCGACCACAGCGATGTGATGGCCGCCCGCCAGACGGGCATGGCGCTGCTGTCATCGGCCTCGGTGCAGGAGGCGCAGGACCTGGCCCTGATCGCCCACGCCGCCACCCTCGAGGCCCGGGTGCCGTTCCTCCACTTCTTCGACGGCTTCCGCACCAGCCACGAGGTGGCCTCCATCGAGCCCCTCGACGACGCCACCCTGGCCGCCATGATCGACCCCGAGCTGGTGGCCGCCCACCGCCGGCGGGCCCTCGACCCCGACCGTCCCGTGCTGCGGGGCACCGCTCAGAACCCCGACGTGTTCTTCCAGGGTCGGGAGGCGGCCGGGCCCTACTACCAGGCGGTGCCCGGGATCGTGGCCCGGGCCATGGACCGCTTCGCTGATCTCACGGGGCGCCGCTACGAGCTGATGAGCTACACCGGCCACCCCGAGGCCGAGCGGGTGATGGTGCTGATGGGCTCGGCCGCCGGACCAGCCGCCGACGTGGTGGAGACCCTGGCCGCCCGGGGGGAGCGGGTGGGCCTGGTGACCGTGCACCTCTACCGCCCGTTCGACGCCGGGGCGCTGCTGGCCGCCCTGCCACCCACCGCCCGCCGCCTGGCCGTGCTCGACCGGACCCGGGAACCGGGCGCCCTCGGCGAGCCCCTCTACCTCGACGTCGTGGCCGCTCTGGTCCAGGGCGGAGCCGGCGGCGCTGCGGCCCCGGCGCCGATGCCGCTGGTGGTGCGGGGCCGCTACGGGCTGGCGTCGAAGGAGCTCACCCCCGCCATGGTGGCGGCCGTGCTCGACGAGCTGGCCCTGCCCGAGCCCCGCCGCGAGCTGACCGTGGGGATCGTCGACGACGTGGGCCACACCAGCGTCACCCCCGACCCGGCTGCCTGGCCCGAGCCCGACGACGTCTACCGGGCCGTGTTCCACGGCCTGGGCAGCGACGGCACGGTGGGGGCCAACAAGAACACGGTGAAGATCGTCGGCCACCACACCGGCCGCCAGGTCCAGGGCTATTTCGTGTACGACTCCAAGAAGTCGGGTTCCACCACCACCTCCCACCTCCGGTTCAGCCCCCGCCCGATCCGGGCCGCCCACCTGATCACCGAGGCCGACTTCGTGGGCATCCACCACTTCGCCTCGCTGGAACGCATCGACGTGCTGGCCCCGGCCCGCCCGGGAGCCACGGTGCTGATCAACTCCCCCCACGGTCCCGAGAGCACCTGGGCCCACCTGCCCGAACGGGCCCGGCGCCAGATCGCCGAGCGCCACCTCGCGGTGTGGGTGGTCGACGCCGCCGCCGTGGCCACCGCCGCCGGCCTGGGCAAGCGGGTCAACACCGTGCTCCAGACGTGCTTCTTCGCCCTGTCGGGCCTCTTGCCGACGGAGGAGGCGGTGGCGGCGGTGAAGCAGTCGATCGCCGACACCTACGGCGGGCGGGGCGAGCTGGTGCTCCAGCGCAACCTGGCCGCCGTCGACGCCGCCCTCCCGGCGCTGGCCCGCCTGGTGGTACCCGAGGGGGCCGACGACGACGCCACCGACTCGGGCGCCGAGCCGGGGGCGCCGCTGGTGCCCGCCACCGCCCCCGCCTTCGTGCGGGAGGTGACGGTGACCCTGATGGCGGGGGAGGGCGACCGGCTCCCGGTGAGCGCGCTCCCGGCCGACGGCACGTTCCCCACCGGCACCGCCCAGTGGGAGAAGCGGAGCCTGGCCGCCGAGCTACCGATCTGGGACGAGACCATCTGCATCGACTGCGCCCGCTGCACCCTGGCCTGCCCCCACGCCGCCATCCGGATCAAGGTGGTGCCGGGCGGGGCCCTGGCCGGCGCCCCCGACGGGTTCCGGTCCCGGCCCTGGAAGGGGGAGGACGGGGCGGTGGCCGTGATCCAGGTGGCCCCCGATGACTGCACCGGCTGCGGGGTGTGCGTGAACGTGTGCCCGGCCCACGCCAAGGAGGCGGTGAAGCACAAGGCGCTGAACATGGCACCGGCGGCCGACCACCGGGAGGCCGAGCGGGCCGGGTGGGAGTTCTTCCTCGGTCTGCCCGAGCACGACCGGGCCAACCTGTCGCTCGACACGATCAAGGGATCCCAGCTGGCCCAGCCCCTGTTCGAGTTCTCCGGGGCCTGCGCCGGCTGCGGCGAGACCCCGTACCTCAAGCTGCTGACCCAGATGCTGGGCGACCGCATGGTGGTGGCCAACGCCACCGGGTGCTCGTCGATCTACGGTGCCAACCTGCCCACCACCCCGTGGACCACCGGCCCCGACGGCCGGGGCCCGGCCTGGGCCAACTCCCTGTTCGAAGACAACGCCGAGTTCGGCCTGGGCATGCGGATGGCCCTCGACCACCAGGCGGCGGCCGCCCGCAGCCTGCTGGCCGAGCTCGCCCCGGACATCGGATCCCTGGCGGACCGCCTGCTGGCCGACGACCAGGCCGACGAGGCGGCGATCGCCCGCCAGCGGGCCGACGTGGACGAGCTGCGGGCCTGGCTGGCCGCCCATCCCGGCCCGACCGCCGACCGCCTGGCCTCGGTCGCCTCCCACCTGGTTCGGCGCAGCGTGTGGATCGTGGGCGGCGACGGCTGGGCCTACGACATCGGCTTCGGCGGGGTCGATCACGTGCTGGCCTCGGGGCGCGACGTCAACATCCTCGTGCTCGACACCGAGGTGTACTCCAACACCGGGGGCCAGACGTCGAAGAGCACCCCGCGGGCCGCCATCGCCAAGTTCTCGGCCGGGGGCAAGACCCAGGCCAAGAAGGACCTGGGCATGCTGGCCATGGCCTACAACGACGTCTACGTGGCCCACGTGGCCATGGGGGCCAACATGACCCAGACGGTGAAGGCGATGGCCGAGGCGGCGGCCCACCCCGGCCCGTCGCTGGTCATCGCCTACAGCCCCTGCATCGCCCACGGGATCGACATGGCCACGATGATGGAGCACCAGAAGGCGGCGGCCGAGAGCGGCTACTGGCCCCTGTACCGCTACGACCCCCACCGCGATACGGCTGGCGACCAGCCCCTCCACCTCGACAGCCGCAAGCCCACCCGCAGCTTCCGGGACTTCGCCCAGACCGAGGCCCGTTTCGCCCTGCTGGCCCGGGCCAACCCGGAGCGGGCGGAGGCCCTCATGGCCGACGCCCAGCGCGACATCGACGATCGCTGGCACCTCTACGAGCAGATGGTGAACGTGGAGCGCACCGCCCGGTTCGGCCTGGTGGACGACGAGGACCACAGCAACGAGGAGGCGCGGCGATGAGCAGCCGACCCGGCACGGACCTGTCCACCACGTACCTGGGCCTGGACCTGCCCCATCCGGTGGTGGCGTCGGCCTCGCCGCTCACCGGTTCGCTCGACACGCTGGCCGAGCTGCAGGCGGCGGGGGCGGCGGCCGTGGTGCTGCCGTCGCTGTTCGAGGAGCAGGTGGAGCACGAAGAGATGCTGCTCGACGGCACCCTGGTGCTGGGCCACGAGTTCGGCGAGGCCGCCGACGGCTACTTCCCCGCCCTCGACGACTACAACACCGGGGCCGAGGAGTACGTCGACCTGCTGGTGGCGGCGAAGCGGGAGCTGTCGATCCCGGTGATCGCCAGCCTCAACGGCACCTCGCCCGGCGGCTGGAGCCACTACGCCACCGCCCTGCAGGACGAGGGGGCCGACGCCATCGAGCTGAACGTGTACCACGTGGCGGCCGACGTCGACCTCACCGGGGCCGAGGTGGAGGACCGCTACCTGCGGCTGGTGGAGTCGGTCCGGGCGGCGGTGGAGATCCCGCTGGCGGTGAAGGTCGGCCCGTTCTTCTCCTCGCCCGGCAACATGGCCCGGCGCCTGGAGGCGGCCGGGGCCGACGCCCTGGTGTTGTTCAACCGCTTCTACCAGCCCGACCTCGACCTCGACCGGCTGGCGGTGAAGCCCGATCTGGCTCTCAGCACCCCGGCCGAGCTGCGCCTGGTGCTGCGGTGGATGGCCATCCTCGAAGGCCACCTGGCCATCGATCTGGCCGCCACCACCGGCATCCACGACGCGGCCGGCGCGGTCAAGGCCCTGCTGTGCGGGGCCGACGTGGTGATGATGACCTCGGCCCTGCTGCTCCACGGCCCGGCCCACATCACCACGGTGGTGGATGGGCTGAGGGCCTGGCTCACCGAGCGGGGTTACGCCTCGGCGGACCAGGCCCGGGGCAGCGTGAGCCACCGGACGGTGACCGACCCCAGCGCCTTCGAGCGGGCCAACTACATGCACGCCCTGGTCAACTACGGCACCTGACGGTCAGACGCCGACGGTGGCCCGATCCTTGCGCTCGAGCCCGAGCTTGGCGTCGGCCGAGAACGGCCCGGGGCCATTGACGGCCAGCACGACGAACCCGGCGATCAGGGTCCAGTCGAGCTCGGCACCGGCCCCGTCGGCGCCGATGTAGCCGACGTCCTCGCCGTACTTGTAGCGGATCACGGCGAACAGCAGGGTCACGATGAACAGCAGCGACATGAGGCGGCTGAGCAGGCCGGCCACCAGCAGCAGCCCGCCCACCAGCTCGAGCAGGGCGACCACATAGGCCATCAGCCCGGGGGCGGGAATACCGAGAAAGTCGAAGAACTGCTTGGTGTTGTCGATGCCGTCGTCGAACTTCTTGTAGCCGTGCCAGAACATGGTGAGCCCCAGCACGACCCGCAGGAACGTGGGGGCCCACGGTCCCACCCGGCTCAGCGGGGCGCGGAGCTTCGCGTACGACGATGCCAGTGCTTCCATGGGTGTCCCTCCCCTGTGCGAACCACCGGGCGGTGGCGCGTGGCGACACCATAGTCCCTGGTCTTCACCGATCGTGGTGGCAAACCGCCTCGACCAGGAACCCGAACGGATCCCGCCAGAAGCAGGCGTAGTAGGGCTGGGGGTACTGAGGAAACACCTGGGGCTCGTGGACGACGGCCGAGCCCAGCTCCACCGCCTTGTCGCAAGCCGCGTGCACCGCCGAGCGGGTGCGGACCATGAAGGCCAGGTGCTGGAGCCCGGGGGCGTCGGCGTCGAACGCCGCCGGACCCGGCGCCGGGTAGAGGAACAGCCAGGTGCCGGGCTTGCCCCCGGCCGGGCGCCACGCCACCTCGTCGTGGTGGTCGAAGAACGGCTCGAATCCGAGCAGGGGCAGGAGCGCCCCGTAGTAGGTTCGGGCGACGTCGAGGTCGCCCACGTTGATACCGAGATGGCCGAGCATGGTTCCGATCATGGCTCGGAGGGCCCGTCGGGCCCAATAGCGTGGTGGCGTGCCGGCCCAGCTGCCCATCCAGGTGATCGCCCAGGAGGCGGTGAGCGACGTCTGCGGCGAGGACGCCAGCCTGGCCTGCCGCTGGGTGTACGAGCAGACCTCGTCGTCGTACTGGGCCCGGGCCGCCGACTGGGCCATCGACCGGCCTCTCAGCATCTTGCTGATCCTGGTGGCGGGGATCATCGCCAGCCGCTTCCTGCGCCGGTCGGTGAACCGCTTCGGGCACCGGGCGGTGGCCCGCACCGCGGGCGACGTCACCAATTCCCGCACCGCCCAGCGGGCCGGCGCCATCACGTCGGTGCTCACCTCGCTCGTGTCGGGGGCGGTGTGGGTGACGGTGGGCCTGCTCGTGCTGGGCCAGATCGGCATCACCCTCGGGCCGCTCCTGGCCGGGGCCGGGGTGGTGGGCGTGGTGTTGGCCTTCGGGGCCCAGCGCGTGGTGGCCGACTTCCTGGCAGGCTGGTTCATGCTCACCGAGGACCAGTTCGGGGTGGGCGACGTGATCGACCTGGGCCAGGTGGCGGCCACGCCGGTGGCGGGCACGGTGGAGCGGGTGTCGCTGCGGGTGACCACGCTGCGCGACGTGCACGGCACCGTGTGGTACGTCCCCAACTCCGAGATCCGCCGGGTGGCCAACAAGTCCCAGCTGTGGAGCCGGGCCGTGCTCGACGTCGAGGTGGCGCCCGGGGCCGACCTGCGCCGGGCCACCGAGGCGATCAAGCAGGTGGCCGACGGCCTGTGGCGCGACGAGGGCTTCACCGGGGGCGTGATCCTGGAGGAGCCCACGGTGCTGGGCATCGAGCGGATCGACAGCGCCGGGGCCGCCATCCGCCTGGTGGTCAAGACCGCTCCGGCCGACCAGTGGGCGGTGGCCCGCGAGCTCCGGCTGCGGCTGGCCGAAGGGCTCCAGGAGGCCGGCATCGAGACCGCCGCCGCCGGGCCCGCCGCCCCCACGGTGACCGTGGTGACCTGCAACCAACCACCTCCCAAGGACAGCTAGAGTCACCCGTCACGTCCCGCTCGCTGTTCCGCTGCCCGCTCGTGATCCTGCTCGCCGTCGGCCTGGCGGCCACGGCCTGCACCTCCGGCGGCGACGCCGGGCCGCCCCCGTCGGCCACCGAAGCCCCCGACCGGGGCCCGCTGGTGGTCGACGGCACCGCCCCCGCCCCCGACGCCACCCCGCTGCCGGTCGACCCCGACACCCGGGTCGGCACGCTCGACAACGGCCTCACCTGGTACGCAAGGTCCAACGGCCTGCCCGGCCAGTCGGTCACCATGCGCCTGGTGGTGCGGGCCGGCGGGCTCCAGGACCGGCCCCGGGGCGCCGGCACGGCCCACTTCCTCGAGCACATGATGTTCAACGGCACCGAGCGGTTCCCGGGCAACGAGCTCGACGCCACCCTGCGCTCGATCGGGGCCGAGATCGGGCCCGACTTCAACGCCTACACCACCGACTCCGAGACCGTGTACCAGATCACGGTGCCCGACGAGGGCGACAACGTGGAGGTGGCCTTCGACGTGCTGGCCCAGTGGGCGTCGGCCGCCACGCTGGATCCGGCCGAGGTGGCGGCCGAGGTGGGCGTGATCCGGGAGGAGGAGCGCTCCAGCGCCGAGACCGGCGAGGGCCAGGTCAACGCCGCCTTCGACCAGGCCTACTACCTCGGCACGCCGTGGCAGGGGGTCGACGTGCTGGGCAGCCCCGACGCGATCGCCGCCACCACCCCCGAGGCCCTGCGGGCGTACTACGACACCTGGTACCGGCCCGACAACATGGCCGTGATCGCGGTGGGCGACCGGCCGGCCGACGAGCTGGAGGCGGCCATCGCCGAGCGCTTCGGGCCTCTGGCCGCCCGGGGTGATTCCCCCTCGCCCGATCCGGGGCCGGTGCCGCCGCGCCAGAGCGCCTACGCCGAGGTGGTGGTGGCGCCGGGCTACGCCGAGTCGTTCGTCAGCATCGACTACCCCCTGCCCGACTGGAACCTCGGCACCCGAGACGGCAACCACCTCGCCTGGCTGGACGACGTGGCCGGCGCCATCATCGACGAGCGGCTCAACGACGGGCTGAGCAGCGGGCGCCTGCCCCTGACCACCGCCTTCGCCGGCCCGTTCTGGCAGACCCGCTCCCTGCGCTACATGGGCTTCAACGTCGATGCCCCGGACCTGGTCACCGGC
>Ga0268299_1002559_pt1 | contig 21036 bp, 19 predicted proteins | sample NOBtaG_FD_193484 | JGI IMG/M metagenome (GOLD analysis project Ga0268299, IMG submission 193484) | Activated sludge microbial communities from bioreactor in Nijmegen, Gelderland, Netherland - NOB reactor | ecosystem: Engineered > Bioreactor > Aerobic > Activated sludge | place: Netherlands... | reverse complement strand
TCGTCCGCCACCGCAGCTTCGGCCTCTTCGCCCTCATGGTCATCGGCTTCACCGCGATCTTCAACGGCTACCTGACGGCGCGCCCGCTGGTGCTCTACGACGCCCGCTACCAGCTCGACTTCCGCGTCGGCACCATCCCGATCGAGGACTTCGTCTACGGCCTGGCGATGGTGGTGGCCAACGTCACGCTGTTCGAGCGCCTTCGCGACCGCATGGGAGCGCCGCGCACGCCGCTGGGCGACACCGTCGGCAGGCGACTCGTGCGCCGCTGGCTGGGCGGCTACCGCCAGCAGGTCAACGTCGTGCGCGCCGAGGCCCCGCTCCGGCTCGCGCGAACGCGCCGGGCGGCGGTGATCGGGGCGGGACTGGCGGGCCTGCGCGCAGCGACGGTGCTGGGTGCGCGCGGCTTCGCCGTCGACCTCTTCGAGAAGGCCGGTCACCTCGGCGGCAAGACGGGGGCCTGGGGCCACCGCCTGCCGGACGGGACGATGGTCGAGGTCGAACACGGCTTCCACGCCTTCTTCCGGCACTACTACAACCTGCGGCGCTTTCTCGACGAGGTGGGCGCGTCGAGCGCACTGCGCCCGATCGAGGACTATCGCATCCTCGGCGACGGCGGCGGCGCCTACGGCTTCCGCGAGCTGGAGACCGCGCCGGTCCTCAACATCCTCGCCATGCTACGCACGCCGATGCTGCGGCCGCGCGATCTGCTGCAGCGACCGCGGCTGGCGAAGCTGATCGCGCTGCTGGCCTACGATCCCGAGCGCACGTTTGCGCGCTACGACGACGTCTCGTTCGACGCCTTCGCCGACCAGGCGGATCTGCCACCGGCCCTGCGGGTGGTGTTCTACAGCTTCGCGCGCGCCTTCTTCGCGACCCCCGACCGGATGTCGGCGGCCGAGGTCATCAAGAGCTTCCACTTCTTCTACCTGTCGCACGATCTCGGACTGCTGTACGACTATCCCTCCGACACCTACGGACGCACGCTCCTGGACCCGATCCGCGCGCGTCTCGAGGTCGTCGGCGCGACCATCCGCCTGGGGGCGGAAGTGGGCGCGATCGAGGCCGACGGCGACGCCTTCCGCATCCACGGCGAGCGCTTCGACTTCGTGGTGCTGGCGGCCGACGTCGTCGGCGCGCGCGCCATCGCCGAGGCGTCGGCGTCTCTGGGCCCCCTGGCACCGGCGGCGATGGCGAAGCTGAAGGCGCTCCGCCCGTCGCAGCCGAACGCCGTGCTCCGCCTGTGGATCGACCGGCCGTCGGGCGACGGCATGCCGGGCTTCGTGGTGGTCGCCAAGGAGCGTCTGCTGGACTCGGTGACCTTCTACCATCGCGTCGAGGAGACCTCGGCCGCATGGGCGGCCGGCAGCGGCGGCAGCGTCATCGAGCTGCACTGCTACGCGGTGCCGGACGGGGTGCCGGAGTCGGCGATCGCGGCGACGCTGAAGGACGAGTTGTGGGGGCGCTTTCCGGCGCTGCGCGGCTGCCGCGTCCTGTCCGAGTGCCTGCAGGTGAACCGCAACTTCACCGCCTTCCACACCGGCATGCGCCCGGGTCGGCCGGGGGTGGAGACGGAGCACCCGGGGCTCGTCCTGGCGGGCGACTGGGTGGCGCTGCGCGTGCCGGCGATGTTGATGGAGGCCGCGGTGACCTCCGGCCTGGAGGCGGCGAACGCGATCCTGCGGCGCGAGGGACTGCGCGAGGAGCCGGTGTACTCGGTGCCGCAGCGGGGGATCGCAGCGCTGCCGCGCGCGCGACGCCGTCCCACCCCGTCGGCGGCGCCTGCCTGACGCTCGTGGCCAGCGCTGCGGGAGACGAAGCGGAGGGGGCGAGATTCGAACTCGCGGACCCTTGCGGGTCGCCGGTTTTCAAGACCGGTGGTTTGAACCGCTCACCCACCCCTCCGTCGCGCGCCCGAGCCTACGCGCCGAGCGGGCGAATCTCAATCAGCCGGGGTGGCCGAGGGCGATCCAGGTGTGGGCGGCGATGCGGCGGCGCCGATCGTCACCTCCGGCGGCCCGCGGCACGCCCATCTCGACGGCTTCGACCTGTCTTGGGCGCGTAGGCGGGCTCAGACGTCGGGCCCGTTCGACGTGCGCGCCTCGATGAAGAGGGCGTCGCGCTCGTCCTGCGGCAGGAAGGCGACGTTGCCGCGGGCGCCGAGGAGTGCGGCGCGCAGCTTGGCGATGTCCTGCTCGAAGAAGGAACGGAGGACGCGCAGGCCCTCCTGGATCGCTGCGGCCTCGTCGCGGGCGCCGGGTCTCTCGAGAAGGCGCTCGGCGAGCTCGCCCAGCGCCGTGTGTCGCTCGCCGCCCCAGTAGCCGCGGAGCAGCTCGACCACGGCCGCATCGAGGCGGCGGAAGGCCGCCACCCGCACGCCGTGCGCGCGCGGCAGCCAGGTCAGGTTCGAGCGCGGCTCGGGATGGCCGAGGTGCGAGAGGAGCTCGACCCACGTCTCGAACGCCTCCCGCGTGCGCCGCCGCGAGCGAAAGGTGCCGTACCAGTCCGCCGGCAGCCCGGCCAGCTCCGCCTGGCGCGTGGTGAAGAGGAGCATTGTCTGCCCGCCCCGGTGCCAGACGCCGACCGCGGGGTAGAGAAAGTAGAAGGCGCCGTCGACGTTGTAGACCGGCCGCAGGGTGCGGATCAGCTCGTTCTCGAGCAACAGAGCGGCGCGCTCGGACTCCTGCGGGCGCACCTCGAGCACGGCGGCCTCGCGCACCAGGGCGCGCATCTTGCGCTGCGCCTTGCGGCGCCCGGCGCTGCGGTAGCGCTGCAGCCGGCGCCGCAGGTTGATCGCCTTGCCGACGTAGAGGACGGTGCCGTCGCCGTCCTTGAAGAGATAGACCCCCGGTGACGCCGGCAGCTCGCGCAGCAGATCCGGGCCGAACTTGCGGTCGAATCGCTTCGTCCCCACGCGCGCTCCATACCACAGCCCGGGGAAGCGACGACATCTCCCTAGTCCGGGAAGGCGATCGAAATCGCGACGCCGCTCACGCCGGATCTGCGGGGATGAGTTCGACGGCCGGCTCGCTGTCGGCGGCGTGCGCGACTCCGAGGAGGTGCGCGATCGTCGGGGCCAGCGCGGTGACGGGCAGGGGCCGGACGAGGCGGCGCGGCGTCAGGCCGGAGGCGCGGGCGAGAACGAGTCCGCGCGGCGAGTGATCGCCGGTCCGCTGCGTGAATGCCGGCAACGGGAACCATCCGAGGCCCGGCGAGCCGATCTCGGTCACCGGGCCCCGCCGGCTCCATTCGACGAACAGGTCGGGAAGGTCCGCCGCGAAGGGCCCGTCGAACACCTCGGAGGTGAAGACGACTCGTTCCACGACCGGGCGATTCGTGGCGCGGTCGACGAGACTCGAGAGCTCCGCGCGCAGCCGCTCCCTCAGGGCGCGGTACTCCGCGCCCGGCTGCACCGTGCCGTAGCGCTCGCGCCCCGCGAGATTGATGCGGATCGCGCCGGCGTTGTGGTTGTGGGGCACCTGGAAGTACGGGCGACGCATTCGCTCGCGCACGAGCATGCGCGTCTGCAGCCAGTCGTGTAGCCGCGTCCGCGCGAAGCGCACGATCGGCGCCTCGCGCAGCGGGGTCGGCATGCGCCGCGAGCTCGCCTGCATCGTCTGGCGCAACGCTCCGGGGAGCGGCGCGGGCAGGCCCTGGAGGCGGCGCAGCACGTCGTCGAGCACCGATGATTCGTTGTACTCCGGGCCGATGCCGTGGCTGGCGAACACGAGCACGAACGTTTCCGCGCCGGCGTGTTCGAGCAGGCGGCCGAGCGCCGCGTCGAGCGCCGCGTAGACCGTGGTCATGGGGTCGCCGGCGACGGCGGCGAAGCCCGGATCGTGGGCCGGGTGTGTGGCGTCGTGGGCAGACCAGAACTGATGCCCGACGCAATGGGACTCGCAGAACACCATCGTGAACAGATCCCAGTCGCCCGCCCCGAGCTGCTCCACGCCGATCGCGACCTTGCTGTCGATGCGGGCCAGGAGCTCGCGGGTCAGGCGGCGCGCGTTCGCCGGCGTCGGCGGCACGTGGTCGCAGCGATCCGGAGCCGGCTGTCCGAAGCGCCGCCGCAGCTCGTCGATGAAGGCGGGCGGCGACGAGAAGCCGTTCGGGCTGTCGGGCTCGTGCGTGCTCCAGTCCACCAGTTGCACGCCGCGCAGTCGCTGCGAGAGGCGGGCGTGGGGGACGTCGCAGACGAACACCCTTCGGCCCGCCTCGCTCGCGCTCTCCCAGTAGGCCGGCGCGCGTACCGCGCCCGGCGGAACGTAGCGCTCGGCGTAGCCGCCGCGCGGAACCTGGTAGCGAAAGTACCGGCCGTGCCGCGCGGGAGAGACGCCGGTGCTGAACGAGGGCCACACGCCTCCGGCGTAGATCGCCGCCGGGTTCTCCGTCTCGCCCCAGGTGGAGCTGCGCAGCAGAGCGGCGAAGTTCGGCAGCCGCCCGGTGCCCGCCCAGCGCTGCAGCAGGCCGGGGTCCAGGGCATCGAAGCCGATGACGAGGACGCGCCTGACGGCGGGCCGGTGCGTCCCTCGAGCCGCGGAGAGCAGGGCGCGATGGTTCTCGCTGCCGATGACTGGCATGACGCTATCGGGGTCGGCGCTTCCCCGCCTTCACGGGTTTGACGATCGCGCGCGCCGGTGGCGCACCTGGACTGCCTTCACGCCCACGTGCCCGCGGTGCTGGCGGCGCGCTACGCCCACACCGAGTTCGCGAGCGGTGCCGCCCTCCGCAATGCGCTGCAACAGATGGGGACCAACGCCGAGAAACGCCGAGACCTTCTCTGCGCTCGCCGCGGAGAACTTCATCGCCCCCGCCATCCCACGCCCGACGGCCGATGGCAACCGCCGACCCCCGACCCCCGACCTCGACCAAGTTGACACCCAGGAGCCGCCGCCGCGGCGGTGGGGCTGATCGGCGCCCACCCGGCCTGGAGGCCGGCGGCGCTGCCGTCGCGCCCGTCGGCGCCGTTTCACGTCGGTCGCTAAGGTGTAGCTCCCCGGCCAGATGGGATGCACGGTCGCCAAGGCCGTGCGGCCTTCCTCAGCGGCGCTGGCTTCTGCGGGCCGGCGCGTGGTTGGTCAGCAGGCGCAGCCCGATCAGCGTCGCGATCCTGCCGAACACCGCGTCGCGCGAGAGGAGGGCGGCCTCCCGTTCCAGGGCGCACTGGGCGACGTGGGCATCGGGGGTCGAGACGGAGAGCCCACGCGAGGCCAGCCGGCGCCGCAGCTCTCCGACGGCGACCCAGTGCTCCAGCGGGGTCTCGTGGACCGGCAGCTCGCGGAAGAGTTGGGCGAGTGCCTCCCGCTCGCGAGCGGCGCGAGCACCGCTCACCAACTCGGCCACGACGATCGGAGGAAGGGCGACCGATCCCTCGGCCAGGGCGTCGACCAGCAGCGGGACAGGTCGCCCCGCGAAGAAGTCGATCCAGACCGACGTATCAACGACGACGCCGCTCACGCGACTCCTCCAGGTCGACGTCGAGCCGAATCTTTCCTCGCAGCGCCATCGCCTTCTCGAACCCGCGCGCCCGGCGCACCAATCGAAGTCCCTCCACGAGCGTCTCCGTGATTCCCTTGCCGGTGACCTCCATGGCGTCGTCCAGTAGGTCGCCGGGAAGGTTCGCCGTAACTCGTCGCGCCCGCGTCATGACGGCGATGCTAATCGCGGTATGTATCGAGATCAAGGCAGCTCGCGCCTCGATCGCCGACTGGACGCGTCGCCTCTGTCGGGATCGCGGCGCTGCCTGATCGCGAGCTCGCCGGCGATCTCGGACGCGCTGGCGCCCCAGCCCGCCTCGAGGCTGCCCGCCAGGCGCAGATGAAGCAGCCGCCGGCCGGTCTCGCCGGCGCGGTCGAGGAGGGTGTCGCGCTCGAGCGCGTGTCGAAAGGCGAAGCGCTGCGCCGTCGCGCCGTTGGGCCACACGCGGCGACCGGCGCGGCGGAGAAGGAGGTGGCGTCGCGCGAGCGACGCGCAGACGCACTTCGCACCCCACGTCGAAACCGCCGTCCGCGCGCGTCGGTTCTGAACATGGACTCTGAGCCAATGACGTGACTGCCCGAGCACTGGCCGAAGGTGTTTGAGAAACGGCATCGTTTCGTCCACTCCTACGTTCACCAGGTAGATCGAGACCGAGGAGATAATCCCGTTCGGTGGCGGATGACAACTTCAACCTGCTGTTCGAGATGGACGCGCTGGACGAGGGACTGGCGCGCTCCGAAGAGCTGCGCGCATCGCCATCGTCCACGACACCGGGACCATGAACTGTCTCTCTGGAGAAACGCCGTGACGAAGTCCAGATCGTCTTCCAAGCTGCGGACCGCGGCTGGCTGCTTGCTCCTCGCCGTCGGCGTCGCCGTGTTCGCCGTGCGCCTCCTGCACGAGGGTGCCTATGCCATGCCGCGCGGGACGAACCTGCTCGCCGGGCTCGGTTCGCTCCTGCTCGGGGGAGTGCTGGTGTGGTCCGTCGCGCCGCGCTGGCTCGGGTGGCTGGCCCTCGTGGTCAGCCCCGTGGCGCTCTTCCTCGGCCTCTACTCGACGATGGCGGAGCTCGAGGAGGTGGTGTCGCTCTACGCTACCGACCGCGCCGGAAATCCGGCGGAGCTGCGGCTCTGGATCGTCGACCGCGACGACGGCGAGTGGGTGGGAATGGCGCGTTCGAAGGCGATCGAGCACTCCCTCGACGGAGCGCGCCTCCAGTTGCTGCGAAAGGGCGAGACCCGCTGCGTCGTGCCGGTGCTTCACGACGACCGCGAGACCGTCCGGGCGATCCACGCGCTCAAGGTCGAGAAGTACGCGGTCGCCCGCGGCGCCGCCGCGATCGGTCTCTACCCCCGCGAGGCCCGGGAGACCGCCGCCGCTCTGCGCCTCGATCCGTGCCCGGGCGGGTGAGCGGGCGTATCCGACGTCGCAGGCCCCGCGCGGACGTCCTATCTCGGCGCCTCAGCGCAGATGAACGATGTTGCCCGTGATCAGCCTCGCCTCGTCGGAGGCGAGATAGGCGACGACGCGGGCGACGTCCTCCGGCTGCGCGATGTGGATGAGGTCCGACCGTTCCTGCACGTGGCGCCGCACCTCGTCGGTCACCCAACCGGTGTCGGTGACGGGAGGATGGACGAGATTGGCGGTGATTCCGAGCGGCGCGAGCTCGAATGCGGCGGACATGGTGTAGCTGGCCAGCGCCGCCTTTGCCGCGCCGTACGAGACCTCTCCCGGGAAGCCGTTCGGCCCGCCCGAGGTGAGGCCGATGATACGTCCCCAGCGTGCGTCGCGCTCGACGTGACGGCGGACGAGCTCGGCGACGAGCAATGCGGCGCCGCGCGCATCGACGGCGAACTGACGATCGAACGTCACGGCGGAAACGGGTTGCAAGGTTCGACCGAGCCCGTCCGACGTCGCGGCCGTGAACGTGTCGGCCAGCCAACCGGTGGCATTGTTGACCAGGATGTCGACGGAACCGATGTGGGCCTCGGCGGCGTCGAAGAGCCGCGCGGCGGTCAGCGGATCGGAGAGGTCGGCCTCGACCGCCGCGGCGCGGCCGCCTGCCTCGAGGATCGCCGCAACGACCGACTCGGCATCCCGCGCGCGGTTCTGCCTGTAGCGCTCCGGTATTCCGGGATCCGGTCGGTCCTCGAGGCGAAGGTAGCTGATCAGAACGCCTGCACCACACGCGGCCAAGGTGCGTGCGGTCGCTGCGCCAATTCCGTGGTTCGCGCCCGTCACCAGGGCGACGTGTCCGCGGAGATCGAAGGGAAACATGAGAGTCGAGTCTGGCATTCGGTACGCCCGCAACCGTCGGGGGGTATGGTCGCGGGCGGCCTACGAGGTCAAGCGATCGACACCGGCGTCATCGCCCGGCGCGCGAAGCCGCCGGAGCGATCGGAGTGACGGTAACGACCCGTTTGCGCCAACGACGTTGTCGAGCGGCACGTGATCCACGTGGTCGGCGACGAACTCGACGCGGTCATCCGGCGACTCTTCCCCGAGGACGAGGACGGCGGGCCCGACGAGGCACCGGCGGAATGTCCGGAGGGCGGTGAGCGCGTCCCCGCCGGGGGCGGCGGGTATCTCCAGGCCGTCGACGAGGACGGCCTGGTCGAGTTCGCCCGCCGGCGCGATCTGCTCGTGCGGCTCGAACGGCGCCCCGGCGACTACGTCACGAGGGGCCGGACCCTTGCGGGTCGCCGGTTTTCAAGACCGGTGGTTTGAATCGCTCCGTCGCGCGCCCGAGCCTACGCGCCGAGCGGGCGAATCTCAATCAGCCGGGGTGGCCGAGGGCGATCCAGGTGAGGGCGGCGATGAAGGCGGAGCACGGGATCGTCAGCACCCAGGCCCAGACGATGCGGCCGGCGACGCCCCAGCGCACCGCCGAGGCGCTGGTGACCGAGCCGACGCCGACGATGGCGCCGGTGATGGTGTGCGTGGTCGACACCGGCACGCCCAGGTTGGTCGCCAGGAAGAGCGTGATCGCCCCGCCGGTCTCGGCGCAGAAGCCGCCCACCGGCTTGAGCTTGGTGATGCGCAGGCCCATGGTGCGCACGATGCGCCAGCCGCCGCTCAGCGTCCCCAGGCCCATCGCGGCGTGGCAGGCCAGCACCACCCACAGCGGCACGTAGAACTCGTCGCCGAGATAGCCGTTGGCGTACAGCAGCACCGCGATGATGCCCATCGTCTTCTGCGCGTCGTTGCCGCCGTGGCCGAGGCTGTAGAGCGCCGCCGAGAACAACTGGCCGCGGCGGAACCAGGTGTCGACCCGCAGCGGGGTGAAGCGGCGGAAGAGCCAGAAGACCGCCACCATCAGACCGAAGCCGAGCGCCAGACCGAGGAGGGGCGAGAGCACGATCGAGAAGCCGATTTTGGTGAAGCCGGACAGGTCGAGCACCGTGGCGCCCGACTTCGCCACCGCCGCGCCCGCCAGACCGCCGATCAGGGCGTGCGACGAGCTCGACGGAATGCCGAACCACCAAGTGATCAGGTCCCACGCGATCGCGCCCGTCAGCGCCGCGAACACCACCGTCGAGTCGATCACCTTGGGGTCGACGATGCCGGTGCCGATCGTGCTGGCGACGTGCGTCGAGAACACCAGGAAGGCGATGAAATTGAAGAACGCCGCCCACATCACGGCGTAGCGCGGCGACAGCACCCGCGTCGAGACCACCGTGGCGATCGAGTTGGCGGCGTCGTGGAACCCGTTGACGAAGTCGAAGACCAGCGCCAGCACCACCACCAGGACGACGAAGCCGGTCATGTCTCAGGCGTGCTCCAGCACGACGCCTTCGATCACGTTGGCGACGTCCTCGCAGCGATCGGTGGCGTTCTCCAGCGCCTCGTAGATCTCCTTCCACTTCAGTACCAGCAACGGATCGCTGGCGCCGCGGAAGAGATCGGCGAGGGCGCTGCGCAGGATGCGATCGCCCTCGTTCTCCAGGCGGTTGACCTCGATGCAGGCCTCGAGGACGCGCTCGGGGCGCTTCAGATTGCGCAGCCCCTCGACCGCCACCGCCACCGCCTCGGTCGAGCGCAGCAGCACCTCCGCCAGCTCCTGCACCGGCGCGGTCATCTCCGTCAGCTCGTAGAGCACCAGCGAGATCGCCGCCGCCTCGATGTAGTCCATCACGTCGTCCATGCGCGTGATCAGGCGGTGGATGTCGTCCCGGTCGAGCGGCGTGATGAACGTCTTGTGCAGGCGCTCGACGCAGGTGTGGGTGATCACGTCGGTCTCGTGCTCGAGCTCCTGGATCCGGGCCGACAGAGAGCGCGTGTTCTGGCCGCCCTGGACGAGCAGCCGCATCTGCCTGGCTCCCTCGACCGTGAGCGCCGCGTGGCGCTCGAACAGGCCGAAGAAGTCCTCCTCGCGAGGCAACAACCAGCGTAGCATCGGCGCCGTCTAGCACGTTTCGCCGGTGCGACTCGACCCTCTCCGGCGCGGCGCGCGCGGCACGCCTCCGGCGTCGCCCGCCTTGTTGCGGCAGTCCGCTTGCGCTACCTCCCGCGACCGTGTTCGTCGCCTGGCTCGAGCGCCTGACCTGGCTCTTCCTGCTCGCGCCGTGGGTGCCCTTCGCCCTCGGCTGGCTGCGGCCGTGGCTGGCCCTGCCGCTGCTGCTCGCGCTCGCCGTCTCGCTGCGGGCGACCGCACGCGCCGGCGGCGAGGAGCCCGCGCCCGCGCCGCCCCCGTCGCCCGCCGCGGTCGCAGCCGTGATCGCCCTCGCCTTCCTCTGGGTCGGCCTCTCCGGCGCCGGCGGCTGGGGCTACCAGAACCCCGACTGGGACAAGCACAACGCCATCCTCGCAGACCTCGTCCGGCAGCGCTGGCCGCCGCTCTACTACGCCATCCCGACCGATCCCGCCGGCGTCTCGCCGCTGCTCTACTACCTCGCCTACTACCTGCCGGCCGCTCTGGTCGGGAAGCTCGCGGGCTGGCAGGCGGCCAACCAGGCGCTGGCGCTGCAGACGGCGCTGGGCGCGAGCCTGGCCCTGCTCTGGTTCTGCCTCGCCAGCGGCGGCGTGCGCCTCTGGGCCGCCCTGCTCTTCGTCCTCTTCGCCGGTCTCGACGTCGCCGGCGCAGCGCTGATGGGCTTCACGCCGGTCGACGGCGTCGAGCACATGGAATGGTGGGCGGTGGATCGCGCCGGCGGTCGAACGGCGCCGCACTTCTTCCAGTACGCGGCGCACACCAGCCACCTGTTCTGGGCGCCGCAGCACGCCCTCGCCGGCTGGCTGGCGACGGCGCTGGTGCTGCAACGCATCGCCCGCGGCACGATGGCGGGCGTCGCTCTGGCGATCGCGGCCGTCGCCATCTGGTCGCCGTTCGTCAGCCTCGGACTGCTGCCGTTCGCCGCGGCCGGTCTCTGGCTCACGCGCGCACGCGGCGCGTTCTCGCTCGCCAACCTGGCCGCGCCGCCGCTGATGCTGGCGCTCGCCGCCGCCTTCTTCGCCACCAGCCAGAATCCGGCGCCGCGCGAATGGCTCTTCGCCGCCGCCGGCATCGCCGACTGGCCCAAGCTGTGGATGCTGTGGATCTTCGAGTTCGGGCTCTACGCGATCTTCTGCCGCCGCGCCCGCGCGGGCGAGCGCAGCGAGCGCGTCCTCTACTGGACCGCGATCGCCGCCCTGCTGCTGCTGCCGCTCTACCGTATCGGCCGCTACAACGACTTCACCATGCGCGCGGCGCTGCCGAGTCAGTTCGTCCTCTGCGCCTGCATCGCACGCGAGCTGCTGGCGCGACGGTGGACGGCCGACAGCCGCGTCCTCCTCGCACTGCTGCTGCTCGGCACCTTCCTGCCGCTCAACGAGATCGCCCGCTCGTTCCATCGCCGCCCCAACGCGCCGACGGCGGAGGCGCAGGTGCTGTCGGTGCGCGCCCTGCCGCCGCTCGACTTCGCGCGCCAGTACATGGGCTACGGCGACTCGTTCTTCTGGCGCACCGCCGCGGCCCCTCTGCCGCGACCGCTCGCACTGGCGGCGGGCGGCGATCCGCTCTCGTATCCGCTCGCGCTCGACGCTCCCGTCGAGGACGCGCTGCTGCTCGTCCGACGCGCCCGACCCGGCGCCACGGCCTCGGCTGCGCTCGACGGCGCCGCCTTCGTCGCGGCGCGCGAGATGGCGAGACCGAAGCGCTCGTGGCCGCCCTTCATCGACGAGATCCCGCTCGGCCGGATCGAGGCGGGGACGCACGTCGTGACGGTCGCGGGCGTCGAGCCGGGGGAGGCGCCGGTGGTACTGCTGGCGCCCAGCCCGTACCGCTGATCTGGAGTGCGGCGTGCAGCGCTGCTCTGGATCGTCCGGCGAGCCATCCAGAGCGGCGCTTCACGCCGCACTCCAGATCAGGCGCGCAGGCGGCCGGCGCTGCCGTCGCGCGCGATCAGGCCGGCGCGGGCGCGGACGACGTACACCGGGCGGGCGCGCACCTCCTCGTAAACCCGGCCGAGGTACTCGCCGATGACGCCCAGCATGATCAACTGCACGCCGCCGACGAACAGGATCATCGCCATCGTCGAAGCCCAGCCGCGCGGGCTCTCGATGCCGGCGAGCTTCGTCCACAGCACCCACACCGCCACCACCGCGCCGACGCTGGCCGACATCGCCCCCAGCCAGGTCGCGATCCGCAGCGGCATCATCGAGAACCCCACCCAGCCCGAGAGCGCCAGGCTCACCAGCTTCCGCAGGGTGTACTTCGGCGTGCCGGCGGCGCGCGCGGCGCGGTCGTACTCGATGCCGATCTGCTCGAAGCCGACCCAACTGCGCAGGCCGCGCAGGAAGCGGTTGCGCTCGCGCAGCTCGGCCATCGCGTCGACCACGCGCCGGTCCATCAGGCAGAAGTCGCCGGCGTCGGCGGCAATGTCGACGTCGGCGGCGATCACCCGCAGGGTGCGGTAGAAGGCGCGGTAGGCGGCCTTCTTCCAGGGCGCCTCGCGGCGGTTGCGGCGCACGGCGTAGACGACGTCGGCGCCGTTGCGCCAGTGCGCCAGGAACTCCGCGATCAGCTCGGGCGGGTCCTGCAGGTCGGCGTCCATCAGCACCACCGCGTCGCCCGAGGCGGCGTCGAGGCCCGCCTGCAGCGCCGCCTGGTGTCCGAAGTTGCGCGACAGATGGATGGCGCCGAAGCGCGCGTCGGCGTCGCAGAGCGAGTCGACGATCTCCGCCGAGCCGTCGCGGCTGCCATCGTCCACCAGCACCACCTCGAAGGCGATGTCGTGGTGGCGATCGATCACCGCCGCCAGCCGCCGCGCCAGCGCGGGCAGGGTCTCGCACTCGTTGTAGACCGGGATGACGATGGAGACGGTTCGACGCATGGCGGCGGCCGATCGCGGCCTCGGCTTCGCGCGTAGCCGTATCGCAAACGCCCCGGCGCGCCAAGCTGGGCGACGCGGCCGACGCCTGCATGCGGGCGCGGCAGCGCGCGGGCGCGCTTGCCGCGGCCCGGGCGAGGGTCTAGGGCTGGCCGCCATGCGTGCGGCGCGGATCGTCCTCGCCCTCCTGCCGGCGGCGGCGCTGGCGGTGCTGGCGGTGGCGATGGCGCAGGCGCCGCTGCGGATCGCGCCCGACGCGGCCCTGAACGTCGAGATCGGCGACCGCCTGCTCGATGGGCAGCGTCCCTACGTCGACTTCGTCGAGACCAACCCACCGCTGATCATGTACCTCAGCACCGCGCCGGCGCTGCTGGCGCGCTCGACCGGTCTGCACCCGGTGGTCGCCTTCAACGCCGCCGCCTTCCTGCTGGTCGCCTGGTCGACCTGGGCGACGCGCGGCCAGCTCGCGGCCCTGCGGCTCGACGCCCTGGGTCTGGCACCGGACCTGATCGCGGCCGCCTGGGCGGCGCTCTCGCTCCACCTCTGGCGCGGCGAGCCCTGGCCGGTGAACGACTTCGGCCAGCGTGAGCACCTCTTCGTCCTGCTCTGGCTGCCCTACGCGCTGCTGCGCTGCCGCGCGCCGGCCGGCGCGAGCGGCAGTCGCGCCGCCGCGGTCGCCCTCGGCGTCGCCGCCGGTCTGGGGGCGTGCATCAAGCCTCACTTCCTCGCGCTCGCCCTCGCCGCCGAACTGGCGCTGGCCCTGCTGCGGCGACCGGGCGCGGCGCTGCGCGCGCCGGCGCCACGGGCGCTCGCCGCGGTCGCGCTGCTCTACCTCGCGCACTTCGCAGTCCTGCCGGCTGCCGTGCGCCAGGCGTGGTTCGGGCGCTGGCTGCCGTTCGTGGCGCGCTACTACTCGGTCTACGCCCTCCGCCGCGCCGGCGTGCCGTTCGCCGACCTCGCGCTCTACCTCGCCCTAGGCGTCGGCGGGCTGGCGGCGGGATGGTCGCGACCGCTGCGCGCCACCGCCGCCGGCGCGCTCTACACCTCGCTCGGGGCGTTCACCGCCGCCGCGGTCGCGATCTTCTATCTTCAGGGCAAGGGCTTCTACTACCACCAGATCCCCGCCCTCGCGGGCGCGGTGGTGCTGGTCGCGGCGGCGGTCGCGCAAGCGCTCGCCGCCGCGCTGGCGCGCCTGCCCGCCGCGGTCGCGCCGGCCTGGCGGGTGATGTCGGCCGCCGCCGCCGCCGCGGCGCTGCTCGCCTGGCAGGCGCCGGCGGCCGTGCGACACGATCATGATCGCGTGCTCGAGGCCTTCCGTGCGCTGGCGCAGCGCTACGCCGAGCCGGGCGAGCCGCTGGCGATTCTCTCCGTCGGCGCCTGGCCCGAGTACCCCATCCTGCTGCAACTCGAGCGGCGCCAGGCCGGTCGCTTCCTCTCGCTGGTGCACCTGCCGCTCGCGATCGCCGCGCGCGCCGACGACGGCGGGCGGAGCGAGGAGCGCATCCTCGCCGAGCTGGCCGAAGACCTGCGCGCGCAACGCCCGCCCCTGATCGCGATCTCCGACATCGGCTGCGCCGCCTGCGACCACCGCCGGCTGTCGCGCCATCTGCGCGAGCATGCGGCGACGGCGCCGCTGCTGCAGGGCTACGAACGCCGCCGCCACCCCGGCCTACCGGCACGCACCGTGCTGCTGGTGCGCGCCGACCGCGCCGACCGCTGAGCGCGCAAGTCCCGTACGACAGCGGCACCGCGGGTTCCGCGCCGCCCGCGTCGGGCGCGCCGCGGAGCGGCGCGTGGGCAGATTCCCGCCGGTCGGCTTGCGTCTCGCCGCCGCCGGCGGCAGCGTCGGCGCATGTCGAAGAAGCCGCCGTCCGCCGGCGAGGCGGAAGGTCCGCGACTGAACTCGCTCGCCGAGGCGTTGCGCGCGCGCGGCCTGACGGTGAGCGAGACGGCCCCGCCGGTCGCGTCGCCGCCGCCGGCCGCCGGCGACCTCTCCCGCAGCGCCAAGATCGTCGTCCGCCGCGAGCGCAAGGGCCACGGCGGCAAGACCGTCACCGTCATCGAGGGCGTGGCGCTGCCCGCCGCCCGCCTCGACGAGGTCGCGCGCCGGATGCGCAAGGCACTCGGCTGCGGCTCGTGGGTCGAGGACGGCCGCATCGTGCTCCAGGGCGACCGCGCCCCGGCGGCCGAGGCCTGGCTGCGCGCCGCCGGCGCCGCGCGCGTGGTGCGCGGCACCGCATGAGCAGCCGCTGGCAGCGCCTGCCGGCCGCGACCTCGCATCAGTCCGGAAAGGAACAACAGGGATGAACGGCGATGAAGCGAAGATGACCGAGATGCAATCTGCCAGTCCGGTCCAGCACGTTGCGTCGTTCCTTCGAAGGTTGACAGCGGGCGGCCGGTGTCGTTTGCACGGGCGATGGCATTCGACGCCGACGCCTTCGCGGCGCGCTGCGCCCACCTCCAGGGGGACAACCCGCTGCGCGCGCTCACCGAGGTCATCAACCGGGTGCCTGGAGGGATCAACCTCGGGCAGGGAGTGTGCGACCTGGGCACGCCGACGCCGCTGGTGCGCGGCGCGATCGAGTCGATCGGCGGCGGCGAGGACCGCCAGACCTACACCCACTACGCCGGTCTGCCGGAGCTGAAGGAGCAGATCCGCCGCAAGTTGCGCGAGTTCAATCGGCTCGACTACGGCGACGACGAGGTCATGGTCGCGAGCGGCTCGTCGGGCGCGCTCACCGCCGCCGCGACGGCGCTGTTCGAGCCGGGCGACGAGGTGATCCTGTTCGAGCCGTTCTACTCCTACCATCGCTCGACGCTGACGCTGCTCGGCTGCCGGCCGGTCGCGGTGCCGCTCGCGGGCCCGGAATTCGCCCTCGACCTGGAGCGCCTGCGCGCCGCCATCGGCCCGCGCACGCGCGCGCTGGTGATCAACACCCCCGGCAACCCCAGCGGCAAGGTGTTCACCGCCGCGGAGCTGGCGGCGATCGCGGCGCTGCTCGAGGACACGCCCGTCTGGCTCCTGACCGACGAGGTCTACGAGTACATGTGCTTCGACGGACGCCGGCACGTCTCGCCCGCGACTCTCCCCGCCCTCGCGCCGCGTACGCTCACCATCGGCAGCTTCAGCAAGACCTTCTCGATCACCGGCTGGCGCATCGGCTACCTCGCCGGACCGGCGCGCGTGGTGGAGATGGCGGGCCGGGTGTTCGACCAGATCGCCATCTGCGCGCCACGGCCACTGCAACGGGGCGTGGCGCGCGCCCTGCGCGAGCTGCCAGCCTCGTTCTACGAGGAGCTCGGCCAAGGCTACCAGCGCAAGCGCGACCGCTTCTGCGACGCCCTCGCCGCCGCCGGCTTCCGCTTCGCCCGCCCGCAGGGCGCATACTACGTCCTCGCCGACTACCGCGCCGTGCTCGGCGACCTCGAGCCCTACGCCGCCGCGCGCGCCCTGATCGAACGCATCGGCATCAACGGCGTGCCCGGCGACGTGTTCCACGCCGATCCCCGCGGCGTGCGCACGATCCGCTTCCAGTTCGCGGTCGAGCCGCAGGTGCTGGACGAGGTCTGCGCGCGCCTGGCGCGCCTGTGAGCGCGCGCACCGACCTCGCCGCCAGGGAGAGAAGCCGCGGATGAACGCGGAGCGACGCGGATCCCGGCCGAGCGCAGCGACGCGGGGGGCGAACGGCGCCGCCGCCCCTCACTCGCCCGGGGCGGCGTGGCCGGGGGCGATGCGCAGGCCGAGGGGGCCGCGCGGGACGCGCACCTCGACGCGCTCGCCGTTGCGCAACAGCTCGAGCGGCACGGTCTCGCCCGCCTGCCCGGCGCGCGTCTCGACCACCAGGTCGCCGGGTGCGAAGACGCGGACGCCGCCGTAGCGCAGCACGACGTCGCCCGCGACCAGTCCGGCCTGGGCGGCGGCCGAGTCGGTCATGACCTCGTCGACGCGGACCCGGTTCGGCTCGCCGGCGGCGGCGAGGTAGCGATCGTAGGCCTCGTCGCCGATCTCGTCGCGGACGGTCGTGCGCTGTTGCTCGAGCGCGGCCATCTCCTCGCGGAAGCGGGGCGTGTCGAGCCACTGCTCGCGCTCGGCCTGGTCGCGCAGGTAGAGCTCCGAGAGAGCGAGCTCGTCGCGCCGCCGCTTGATGTCGGCGGCGGTGGCGGGGTCGACGCCGGCGGCGACCAGGGCGCGTTCGATGCTGCTGGCATCGTCGGACGCGACCTCGGTGGCGACCCCCGTCGGCGCCGCGCCCGCCGCGTGGTCGGCGGGGAGATCCGCCTCGTCGCCGAGCTCGTCGGCGGCGGGCTCGAGCGCGGCGAGCGAGTCGCCGGGGGGCGCAACCGCCACCTCGCCCTCTTCGATCCGCGCCCGCAGGGCCGCCAGCTCGAGGGCGAGCGCCTCGAGGCGTTGCTCCAGGCGCTGGCGCTGGCCCGCCTCGATCGCCAGCGTCGCCGCCAGCCGCTCGAGCTGGTGCGCGGCAGCCGACTCGGCCGACGGCGGCGCGGGCGTGTCGCGCTCGCGCCGCAGCGCCAGCGCGGCCCCGAGTGCGATCGCGAGCAGGCCGAGCAGGGAGGGGAGAAGGAAGCGGCGAGCCATGGGCAGCGACGTCGATAGTGACGGTCGAGGTGGCGGGGCGCAATGGTCCGGTTGGCGGCGAGCCGCGCGGCTTGCAGCCCGAACGGCGACGGACACCGGTGTAAAGAAGGGGCGTCCCCTTGTAGGGCGTACAACGGCCTGGTGCCCCGAGCCGATGCTCGGCCCCGCGCGCCACTGGCACGTGGCTTGCCCTGGCAGGGGTGCAGGAGGTGCCATCATGACGAAGTCCATACGCTTCCTGCTCCTGAGCTCGTTGATCCTCGTCCTCGCCGCCCCGGCGGCGGCGCGCGTTCTCACCGGCGAGCTGGTGGTGCTCGACGACCATCCGCATCGCTTCCGCCTGGTCGGCCACCACGCCACCTTCACCGCCCCGGCGGGCACGCCGCTGGCGGAGCTCGACGGCAAGCCGGTCGAGGTCGAGCTCGGCAGCGACGGACGCGTCGCGCGCATCGCGCCGCGTCCCATCGCCATCCAGCCCATCACGCACGGCATCGAGACGGTGACCGGGCAGATGCGGATCGAGGACGCCGTCACCCGCACGTTCACGCTCGCCGGCGACTCGCGCGTCTACATCGCCCCCATGGCGATGGACATCCGCCCCTTCTCCGGCCGGCGGGTCGAGGTGCGCCTCGATTCGCAGGGGCAGGTGAGCGACGTCCGCCTGCTGGCCGCGGCCGCCGGCACCACCGCGCCGACCTGCCTGTACGAAGGCCGGCCGTACTCGCACGGCGGCCTCGCCTGCCAGATGGGAACGCAGCACCGCTGCGAGGAAGGCATCTGGCGCAGCCTCGGCCAGGGGTGCTGAGCTGGAGCGCGTGAAGCGCCGCTGTGGCTCGCGCGAACGATCCAGAGCGGCGCGTCGCGCCGCACTCCAGAAATCATTCGCCCAGGTAGAGCGGCGATTCCTTGTAGCGCGATACCGCGAAGCGGGTGAGCACTCCGGCGATGGCGCACACCGGCACGGCGATCAGCAGGCCGACGAAGCCGAACAACACGCCGCCGGCGAACAGGCCGAACATCACCCACAGCGGGTGCAGGCCGACGCGATCGCCGACCAGCCGCGGCACGAGGACGTAGTCGTTGAGCAACTGGCCGGCGAAGAAGATCCCGCCGACGACGGTGATCGCGACCCAGTCGGGCCAGAACTGGAACAGCGCGACGCCGACCGAGGCGACGAAGCCAAAGAAGGAGCCGAAGTACGGGATGAACGACACCAGGCCGGCCGTCAGCCCGATCGTCAGGCCGAAGTTGAGGCCGACGAGCGACAGCGCGATGGCGTAGAAGGCGCCGAGGAAGAGGCAGACGGTCGCCTGGCCACGGGCGAAGCCTGCGAGCACGGCATCGATGTCGCGCAACTGCTCGCGGATCACCTCGGCGTTGTCGAGCGGCAGCCAGCCGTCGACGACCTCGACCATGTGGTCCCAGTCGCGCAGCAGATAGAACGCCACCAGCGGCGTCAGCGCCAGCAGGACCAGACTGTTGAGAAACGCGACGCCGCGCTCGAGCGCGGTGTTGAGGATCTGACCGGCGAAGCCAGCCGCGCTCTGCGCGAAGGCCAGCGGCTGCGACAGGTCGGTCGGGGTGGCGGCGTTCATCTGCCGCAGGATGCGCCGCCCGTACGGCCGCAGCGCCTCGATCGCGCTGGCGAAGTACACCGGGATCGCCTTCGCCAGCGCCGACACCTGCTCGACGATCGTCGGCAGCAGCAGCAGTAGCAGCACGATCGCGATCGCGAAGAACGAGACGATGATCAGTCCGGCGGCGGCGGCGCGCGGCAACCCCAGGCGGGTGACGCGATCGGCGAGCGGATCGAGGAAGTACGCGATCGCCATACCGAGGACGAAAGGCAGCAGGATCGACTTGAGCAGCCAGAGGGCGGCGACGAAGAAGACCAGCAGCCCGACCCAGAAGAACATGCGCCGCTCGCCGCTCATCGCAGCCCGCTTAGTCCCAACCGGCCGTGAGAGCAACCGGCCGCCGGTTCAGACCTGCGCGGTGTCGGCGGGATCGGCGGGCTGCGGCCGCCGCGGTCGGCGGAAGCCCATCGCCGCCGGTCCGGGCTGCTTGCGCATCATGTGCTCGCAGATCTCGATGCAGGCGCCGCAGTGCAGGCAGCGCGCGCCGCCGGGCAGGTCCATGAACGCCAGCCCACCGGGCGACGGCGTCGCCGCCGCCAGCCGGCGCGGCTCGAGGTCGACCGGGCAGATGCCGGTGCAGGCGTCGCAGTCGGTGCAGGCGGTGGCGGGATCGAACTCGACGTGGATCAGCGAGGCCGTCTGCACCACCGAGTAGTAGAGCCCGATCGGACAGAGCTTCTGGCAGAAGCCCCAGCGGAACCAGCGCGCGTGCAGCACGGCGTAGCCGGCCGTCAGCGCCAGCGCGCCCAGCGCCAGCAGCGCGCCGCGATCGCCCGCCGCGAACACCCCCGGAGCGACCCACCACGACACCACCGCCAGCGACAGCAGCAGCGCGAAGGCGATCAGCTCGAGCCAGGCGCGGCGCGCCGGCGCGCCGCTGCCGGCGTAGACGTCGACCGCATCGGCAAAGCGCGAGAGCTGGGCCACCGGGCAGCCGAAGCCGCAGAAGATGCGGCCGGCGAAGACGTGGATCAGCAGGGTGGTGGCGTAGAACGCCACGATCGCCGCGATCACCGCCACCAGACCGACGGCGAGATCGACCGGGCGCAGCAGCGCCAGGTGCGCGCCGCCCCACAGATCGACGCGCGCCAGGCCGAGCAGCGGCACGGCGAACAGAACCGCCACCGTCAGCCCCATCGTCAGGACGCGGTAGCGGCGATAGCGGTGGGGCCGGGTATAGGCCAGCCGGAGCAGTTTGGAGCGCTTGTCGACCACGAACGAGGTGGGAGCAAGGAACGCACCGGCGCGCACCACCCCGCTGCGCCGGGTCCCCGCGCGGGCGGCTTTCGCAGAATCTGGAGTGCGGCGGTCTCCGCCGCTCTGGATCGTTCCGGGAAACCATTCAGAGCGGGCTTCACGCCGCACTCCAGACGCGGCTTCGCCGCGAAGCGGTGGAGCGGTTTCCGCTGCTCTCAGTCTTCGCCGCGCGACCCGCCCCGCCCCAGACGCAGCGCCGCCACCGGGTCCATGTCGCGCCAGGCGCGATTGCCGTAGACCGCGGCCAGCAGGAAGAGCGCGCCGCTGAGGGCGTTGAAGAAGGAGATCGCGCCGGCGTACTCGCCCACGTCGGTCGTGCCGAGGTTGGCGAGCGCGATGCCGACGTGGATGGCGAAGAACAGCAGGCTGACGAGTTGCACCGCGCGGATGCCGGCGCGCTGGCCCCAGACCGAGGCGGGGAACAGGGTGAAGGTGAGCAGCAGGTGCCAGCCGGCCATGTGGTTGGCCATCTTGAGGGCCCAGTCGCCCTGCTCGCCGGCGGCGCGCAGGAGGTAGAGGTAGCTGGCGACGAAGCCGGCGGCCGAGGCGGCGAGCGCCTGCACGGCGTGGATCCAGGCCGAGCGCGAGGTGCGGGTGCGCAACTGGTCGCGCCGGAGAGCGGCGCGGCCGTCGACCAGCACCGCCAGTTGCGGCGCACCGGCGCGCCCCTCGCTCAGGCGCAGCGCGACGGTTGGGCCATCGGCGCCGATGCGGCCCTCGATGCCGCGCTCGAGCTCGACGCGGTGGCGCGCCTGCAGCA
>Ga0268299_1002558_pt1 | contig 21039 bp, 18 predicted proteins | sample NOBtaG_FD_193484 | JGI IMG/M metagenome (GOLD analysis project Ga0268299, IMG submission 193484) | Activated sludge microbial communities from bioreactor in Nijmegen, Gelderland, Netherland - NOB reactor | ecosystem: Engineered > Bioreactor > Aerobic > Activated sludge | place: Netherlands... | reverse complement strand
AACCCGACTGTATGTATTCAGCTTTCCAAAGCCGAATCCGACTTGATTGGCAAGTCATTTTTCCAGCTTGTAACCTGCGTCAAAGAAGGCGTGCTCAAGCCGGTCTTAGAGAAAGGCGAACGCATACATCTGGAAAATCTCTTTGCTCAGGCCAATAGCTCCATGGATAGCAACCCCGTTATTTGGGACATGGCCGCCTGGCCTCTCAAAGGAGATAACGACGAGATTGTGGGCGTCTGCTTGAGCACGATGGAGGTGACCGAACGGCGCCGGTTGATTCAGCAAAGAGAGGATTTCGTCGCCACCCTTGTGCATGATTTGAAGACGCCGCTGCTGGGCGCGGAAAAGACTTTAGAATCAATGATAAGCGGGCTTGTGGGCGACCTGGATCCAGAACAGAGTGATGTTTTGGGTATGCTGAAACGCAGCAATCAACAGCTCTTATCCATGGTGCAGAATCTCATCGAGTTCTATCATTACGATAATCAGCCTGCTGTCGAGCACAACGAAGATGTGGATATCAGCGAACTTTTGCTCATTTGTGTGGACGAATTATTTGCTCTTGCTCAACAAAAGGAAATCAAATTGTCGGCCAAAGTGCCGGATGGATTGCCGCGAATCAAGGGCGATCAATTAGGTTTGAAACGCGTGTTTATCAACCTTATCGACAATGCCATCAAATTCTCGAAAAAAGGCGCTTTTGTCGAGGTGAACACCAGGAAGAAAGGAAACTATATAGAAGTACGAATTCGCGACACCGGATTGGGCATTGCCGAGTCCGATCAGGAAAGATTGTTTCAGCGCTTCTTTCGCGGCGAAAAGGGCAAGCGATTTGCGGTGGGCACAGGTCTCGGGCTGTATTTATGCAAGAAGATAATCACAGACCACAAAGGCAAAGTTGACGTGGTCAGCAAAGAGGGACAGGGCTCTACTTTTATCGTCAGTTTACCCGCACCAAAAGTGTGATCGCAGTTATCAGCCTGCATATCACTCTAACAGGTAATGCCGAGGCGGTAATGCCAATGATATCTTGTAGGTAAGGGACCGGAAATAGGTTCAATTCGTTCAAATCAAACTCCTTTTGCAGTGCCAACCAATGACTAGTGCAGTGGACAACATCCGAGCGCTGGTAGTTGGAGGCGTCCCGATTTCGACCCGCCGTGCCAATGGCGAACTTAATCTCGGCTCGCCGATAACTACCATCACCGTAAGAGAGCTAAATGAAGCTTTTGCTGCGCTATCGAGCTGTTTTCACGATGCGGTCCTGCTCAATGCGATTCTTTTGACCGAAGCCGGCGATGAAGTTATCTCGAAAATTACCTTGCTCAGTCCCGGCAGCGTGATAATCGTATTTGACGAAGTGGAAAGCGAGAAGAGAGCTTTGCAGTTGATTGCCATGGGTGCATGCGAGTGTTTGACAGTGGAGGAGAGCAATGCCTCCAATATACGCAAAACCTTGCTAAAAACCTTGGAACGCAATCATGGCGCCGGGTGGATTGCTGATCAGATAAGCGAAACTCTCCTGAACAGCACATTCGAAGGACTGGTCGTTATCGACGAACAGTCGCAAATACTGTTATGGAACCCGGCGATGGAAAGAATCTTCGAAGTGGACCGCCACGAAGCGACAGGAAGATTGTTTGAAGATGCTTTGTCTGCGTTGACACTCAAAGACGAAGGCGAAGAGATCGGCAGAGCACTCGAGGGAAAAAGAGTGATTTCGCGCGATCGCTATTTTTATAATGAAACGACCGGCAAGAGCGGATTTTTTACAGCCTTCTATAGTCCCATGCGCAACCGGCGCGGAGAAATCGTCGGTGCCCTGGGCATCGTGAAAGACGTAACCATAAGCAAACTGAACGAGCGCAAATCACTGGAAATGGGTCAACGCATGGTGGCATTGACCAACGCCAGTTCAAATATGCAGTGGATAAGCGATTGTGCAGAGAACAGAGTCTTCTTCAACAAACGTTGGCTGGAGTTTGTCGGCAATGAGTTGGATGACGAGCAGGGGTGCGGTTGGCGGCGGCACGTGCATCCGGAAGATCTGAAGCGCTATCGTGAAACAACCGAAGATGCCTTCGAGAGCAAGATGCCCTGGCATATCGAAGTAAGACTGAAAGGCTCGCACGGACGCTATGTGAGATATTTCGAGTCGGCATTTCCGCTGTTTCTGTCTGATCGATCATTCATCGGTTATGTGGGCTATTGCACTGATATAAACGGCGGTCGCACCACCAACCCGAAGTTACCGCAGGCACTCTGCGGCACCATGACTTTCAATTCGTTGGAAATGTCTCCTATCGGAATTCTCAATCTTGATAAAGAGCTGACCGTATGCAATGCCAATAAGAGAATCGAGGATCTGTTCGGTGTTCCGGTCAAAGAGCTGATTGGAAAGAGAATCTCCGAAATTCTCAGCGGGTTTGATCTCACAACCTTGCAAGTTGTGCTCTCTCGAGGAGAAAGAATACAGCTCGATAATCACAGAGTGCTTTTGGAATCCGAATCGGGAGAATCGGTGCGTTACTGGGATATTTCGCTTTGGCCGCAGAAAATCGCCGGTGCCGACACGGTCGGTGTTTGCATGAGTTTCATCGAAGCTACGGAGCGATATGAGAACAGTCGAAAGAAAGAAGAATTTGTGGCGGCTCTAGTGCACGATTTGAAAACTCCCTTAATTGGCGCCGAGCAAACACTGGATGCGATGCTAAAAGGCGCTATGGGACCGGTGGAAGCGGGGCATGAGCAGATGCTTTCCGTTTTGCAGAAGAGCAATCGCTCGCTTCTTACCATGGTGCAAAGCATGATTGATTTGCACAGATGCGAGAGTGATGTTCTGCAAATGTCTTTGCAATCGATAAAACTGGCCGCACTGGCAAGAGAGTGTGTTGAGGAATTGCGAGTCCTTTTCAACAGTCATGGGATTGAGCTGAAATGCATGATTGATATGCGGGCTGAGAATTTGAACGTGATGGGCGATCGAATGGCTATCCGACGGGTAATTTTAAATCTCCTCGATAATTCGCTAAAATTTACGCCTTACGGCGGGTCCGTAACTATTTCGATTCGAAACGAAGGACAGCTCGTGAAGCTGGATATTGCTGATACCGGTATTGGTATCAAAGAAAGCGAGCGCGAAAAGATTTTTGCAAAGTCATTTCAGGGCGAAGTCGGAAAGAAAATACATGGCAGCGCCGGTATCGGGCTTTTCGTTTGCAGAAAAATTATCAGAGCGCACAGCGGCGATATTACCGTGGCGAGCAATGATCTAAACGGCAGCACTTTTACAATCAACCTACCTTTGAATGCTCGCAAAGAAGGGTTGATCTCTGAATTCAAAGGTGCCGGAAAAGCCGGATGCAATCACGGTTGAGGTTGAGGTTGTGGCTGCGGTGGCGGCTGTTCATTGCTCACAGGTTTCTCATTGGTGCTCAAATCAAGCAAGCGATCATATAACGAACCGGAATAGATCTTCTCGCCGACCGTGTATGCCACCATAGTCGTCATCAATAGCGGCAGGAGCAGGTTGAAGTCGCGTGTTATCTCAAAAACGATAACTGTGGCGGTAATCGGCACGCGGGCGACGCCGCTGAAAAAAGCGCCCATTCCTGCCAAAGCAAAGAGATCAGGGGCATTGGCGGCGTTGGCCCACTCGCCTAACTCGGTGGCTCCAAGCATGTAACCGGTCGCACAACCGATCGTCAGACTTGGTCCGAAAAGCCCTCCCGGTGCACCGGAAATATACGAAATTATGGTGATGAAAAAAGAAACAGCCAGTGCCGTACCAGCGAATTCAAGGGTGGGATTGTGCGCAATGATCAAATATTTGATGCCGGCAATGTTGTGCATCGATTGCGGCAGAACGGCGATAGTACCGCCACAAATCAATCCGGCCAATCCGATTGAAACTGGATAGTTGTTTTTGAAAATTCTTACTCGCCACTTCATGCCCAGGATTATGAGCCAATTGAAAAATGATCCGAGCGCACCGCAGACAATACCAAGTATGAAAAGATAAGGAATATCCTCAAAGAGAAAATGGCAGATGGGAAAGTCAGAGTGAGACGAGAGATCAAGCGAATGGTTGCCCAATAACTGGGACATTGAGGCGGCCGCGAAGCATGCCAGTCCGGCAGTGATGATAAAGACGCTAGAGACTTCTTTGACGAGTTCTTCCACAACAAAAATCACGCCTGCAAGCGGTGCATTGAAGGCGGCGGCCAGACCTGCTCCAGCACCGGCGGCGACAAATTGTCTTTTCAGTTTTTCACCGCTGGACAAAAGAGAGACGAACATTCCTGAAAGAGAGGCCCCAATCTGCACGGTCGGTCCTTCCCTTCCAAGCGGCAAGCCACAGCCAAGTGAAAGAATGCCGGCCACTAATTTTGCGATCATAGAGCGCAGGTTCATGGGAATCTGATGCCCTCTCAGAAATCCCTTGACCTGGGGGATCCCACTGCCGGTGATTTCAGGCGCTATGTACCTGACAATGAAACCGCAAAGCAAACCTCCTATCATTCCAAAAAGCGGCAGCAACCATACGCGGTGCTCGGATTGAGAAAGTTGCAACCGCAGGGCTCCCAGCCATCCGACAGAATGGCTGAGCAAATGCGCGGCCGCTGCGGTCAAAATTCCCACCGCTGCAATCTCGATTAATGCTGTTGATTGCCTAACTTTCTTGTCGTGATTCAAAATTGACCCGCCCTGGATAAACAGCTTTAGCCTAAGCCGAAGGCGGGGGCTCTTTTCGATCTAAAAATTTTTGCAGAATAATCGCTGCCGATTGCATGTCTACCAATGCTTTGCTCTTGCCCGTTTTGACACCCTGAACCGTCAGCGTGCGAATAGCTGAGATTGTGGTCAATCGCTCGTCTTCATAGACAATGGGCAAGCCGGTTGCCTGTGCCAGCTTCCGCCCGAATGAACGAACTTTTTCCGCATAGTCACCAACTGCGCCGTCCATGTTTTGCGGAAGACCTAGCACGATTTCAACGGCGCCGTGCCGTTCGGCAATTTGTTTTACTGCTTCGAGATCTTGAGCCATATTGACGCGTTCAATCGCTTCAATCCCAGCGGCTGTGATTCCGAGCGGATCGGAAATCGCTACTCCGATTCTGGCATCACCAATGTCAAGACCGATAATTCGTGGTTTTTGGCTCATTGCCACCATATTACTTGACCTGAGCACTGTAGGGAATGAAGATGAGTCTAACCAGTAATTGACAAAAACTGCCCGCTGCAGTCGGGTAGAATATGCGGTCATGAAAATCTATTTGATGCGACATGCAACAGCGGTGGAGCGGCTTGGCGGAGCCATTCTCAATGATTCTCAACGCCCGCTCACCGATGATGGCAAAGCGGAGACGCGAATGATGGCTAACGCGCTTAAGAGATTAAATGCCAAGCCGACGCTGGTTGTAAGCAGCCCGCTAACCAGAGCACGTCAGACCGCCGAAATCATTTTGGAAGTGTTGGGTGCGGAAAGTGAATTGAAGATTGCAGATGGACTTGCTCCAGGCGGATCTTCAAGCGAAGTCTTCAAGAATTTGAAAAAGCTTCCGCCTTTTGAAGACCTTTTTTTGGTCGGGCACGAACCTGACATCGGCAGGCTGGCGGCAGATTTGATGCTGGCCGGACCGGAAGCGATGATTCCATTCAAAAAAGCGGCCGTCATTAGAGTCGACGTGCAAGATTTGCCGCCGACTTGGCCTGGAACTTTGAAATGGTTTTTGAGCCCGAAAGCAGTCAATTTGCTTGGGGTTAAGTGATTTTTTGAACTTAAACCGATATCGGTTTAAGTTCAAAATCAAACCGGCGCTCGAAATTTTCATTCATAGCGTTTGCCGTTGAAGTCGATGTAGCCGCCTGCATGGTTGGGAGTGTCGGAGTGATGCGTCCAGTGAATTAGTCCGCCTTTTGCGTTCCAGATGAATTCTCCTTTCACCGTAACCGTGTCGCCAGGCTGTATCGGCACATAAGGCGCCATTTTTGTATTGTGCGCAACCAGGATGGTCGATCCGTTCGAAAGAACTAGAAGAAACTTTTCATGGGGCAGTCCTCTGCCGTCATACTTCAGCATTTTTTTCACGCGAGCTGTCACGGTCAGCGGTACTTTGACCAGTTGAAGCTGCTGAGCGCGAATTGCCTCAGCGTCACCTTCAACAAGTGTAGTTGCCTGAGTTTCAACACTCTGGCTCGGGCGCTGAAGAGTATTTTGAGCGTGGGCGCAGCTCGTGAGGATGGCGCAACACGCCACCAGCATCAGTATTCCCGAGCAGAGAACAGGAAATTTTGAAAGAAAACGGCTGCTATTCGAATTTTGATTCAATCTGTATCCACCTCATGTATGTTCAAGATTGCCTGGATATTGCCTGTTTAGCTTAAAGATGGCATTTGGCGTAAATGGCTTAAAAGCGTGAAACTCTAGTCCTGTGGTATATAGAGAGCAGCACAGATAATAAGCTGATGCTTGAAACCCAGTGTAATAGGTCTTTCTCGTTACGGAACTAATTGGCAGTTCGAGAGTCGCAGAATATTACTCTACAGGGAGTGACGGAAACCGCAATGTTGTCTTCCATTTACCTGACTGGCGGAACAATTGAGCACAACGAGCTGGTCGGGCAGGGAGCCGAGTTCGACTGGCGTTCAATAGCCATGAACAAATTGAGGAAGTATGGACTGAAAGTCGTCAATCCTCTCGAATTCGCGTTTTCCGAATTAGCGGCGCTTGAACAGCTTGAAGGCATCGAGCTTATCAATGACACGACCGAACTGAAAGTAAAGAGGGCACTCGACCTCATTGACCAGTGCGATGCACTGTTGGCAAATCTTCATCGCCCCAGCTATGCGGCAGCGATGGAGATTTTTTATGCTCACCGCACAGGAAAAATGGTCACGGTGGTCGGCAACTCACCTTTCAGCCCGTGGGTCTTGTCGCACTCGCAAGCACGTTTCGGCGATATCGATCTGGCGATTAATTATTTGCTGGAAGAGCAGCCTCATGCATCGCCGCTGCTTTTCGCGCTGAATTTTGAAAGCAATATTGCCGAGCGTTATGAGCAGTTTCCCAGTGCCGGAGAGCCTGATTACCAGTTTGTGGGCGGAGAATTGCCGGTGCTTGTAGTGGCTCCTCATGCGACGGCTTACTGGAGAGAAGGCGAGTTTCAGGAGCCTGATACCTACACGGGCAGCCTGGCCACTCTTCTGCATCGCACCAGCGGCTGCCATGCTCTGACTACCAATTATTGCTGCGTAGCCGATCCTTGCTTCTATTTGGAAACTCCTTTCAGACGCGCCCTTGCCGATATCGTCAAAACCGGGCAAGTAGGACTGGTAGTCATGCTGGTCGGTTCTTCCTGGCATCAGGCGCCCGGTTTGCAACTTTTCACCGCCGGACCCAGCCAGGCGGTCAATGACGATTACATGAACCGCTTGCGATTGTCGCTTTCAGCTCTGGAACCTGTGGCGACCGACTCTTTCGATCACTTGCACAGACCACTTGCAGACTTCATCGGCGAAGAATTAGCTGTTCCCCTGGTGGTGGTGAAAATGCACAAACGGTATCGCATGCCGCGATTGCAACCGGAAGGTTTTAGCTCGATAGCTGAAAAACTAGCAGACTTCGTGAGCGAAGCAGGCATTGAATTATTGAGAAACCGTAGCTGACAGCCGCATTCGTAGCAAGGAGTCATAGTCAGCCAATGTCAGAAGAAGTGGTTGTATTCGTCACTTGCCCGTCTGGAGCGGCAGAGGACATCGCTAAACAACTGATCGAGAGCGAATTGGCCGCATGCGTGAATATCATCCCGGCAATCAAATCGGTTTATCGCTGGCAAGGTCAATTGAACGTCGATAACGAAGAAGCACTGCTGATCATCAAGTCCAGTCTCTTACTATGGACGAAGCTGGAAGCCAAGATATTATCGATTCATTCGTACGATGTGCCGGAGATAATTTGTGTTCCAATAGTGGAAGGACACAATCCCTATCTGATGTGGCTCAATGGGTCAATGGCATTACCGCTTTAGACAAAGGCAAAACGGTGACTTACAAAACAATAGTTGATGTCTTTTGGGAACGCGTGGCGACCATGTCTGAGCGTCCGGCAATCATGCATAAAGTGGACGGGAAATTCAGACCGGTCATTTGGCGAGAACATGGAAGAACCGTTGAATTGGCGGCTGGAGGACTTCTCAGCCTGGGCGTCAAAGAGGGCGAGAAACTGGCGATTATGTCTCAGAGCCGCCCGCATTGGACATGGGCGGATCTGGCCGGGTTGTCGACCGGAGCGGTCACAGTGCCTATCTATCCGACTCTGGCATCGGCGGAAGCTCAGTTTCTAATCCGTCACAGCGATGCCGTCGGCATTTTTTGCGAGAACGAAATTCAATTGCGCAAGGTTCAAGAGGCAAAGGATCTGCCTGAGACTGTGCGTTTTGTCGTCTTATTCGAAGGCGAGCCTAAGACTACCGATCCCCGTTTCAAAATACTGAGCTGGGCGGAATTGCTTGGTGACGGTGAAATTGAATTGGGAAAAAATCCTGATGTTTTGCCCCAACGCATCAAGAATCTCAAGTCGAGCGATCTGGCCACAATCGTCTACACCTCAGGTACTACCGGAATTCCAAAAGGGGCGATGCTGCTTCATTCAAACATCATGGCCGTTTGCGAAGCCATGCATATTCTGGTCGGTTTAAACGAGAACGATCTGGCGCTTTCTTTCCTGCCGCTTTCGCATGTGTATGAGCGTGTTGGCGGGCAGTTTATCTCGGTTTACGAAGGGCTTGTCGTAGCCTATGCCGAGAGCATCGAACAAGTTCCGAAGAATATGGTCGAGGTGAGACCGACAGTTCTAAACGGCGTGCCGCGCTTTTATGAAAAGGCATATCAGCGCATCCAAGTAGAAATTCGCAAGCTGCCCAAACCGCAGCAATACCTTATCCGCTGGGCAATGGCACTGGGAAAGCGGGCGCTGCGATACAAGAAAGCGGCGCAACTCAAACACGAAGACCACATCGTCAATCAGATTTTGAAAGCGGAATTGAGAGTTGCCGATCGACTCGTCTTTTCCAGAATCAGGCGACGCTTCGGAGGGCGGCTAAGAGTCATGGTTTCGGGGGCGGCGCCGCTGTCTGCCAACGTGCAGGAATTCTTTGAAATCATCGGATTGAATATCGTTGAAGGCTACGGGTTGACGGAAACAAGCGCCCCGGTTGCTTGCAACATCCCGGACGACAATCATCCAGGCACGGTCGGAAAACCGATGCCTGGAGTCGAAGTGAAAATCGCCGAAGATGGAGAAATTCTGGTCAAAGGTCCCTCTATCTTTGCCGGCTATTACAAGAATGAAGAAGCTACAAAGGCCGCTTTGTCCGACGGTTGGTTCTCTACGGGGGACATCGGCGAAATCGACGCCACCGGGCGTTTGAAGATAAAAGATCGCAAAAAGGACATCATCATCACTTCGAACGGCAAGCACGTAGCCCCGCAATACATAGAGAATTTGTTCAAGGGCGAGCACTTGATCAGCCACATACTTGTATATGGCGACAAGCGCAAATACGTCTCAGCCCTGATTACACTCAATACCGATGGGCTGCGTGCTTTTGCCGAGCAGCACGGTTTGCCTTTGGGCGATCTTGATGCTCTTTCTCAGCATCCAAAGGTAAGGGACGAAGTGGAAGCGGTAGTGCAGCGAAAGAATGAACCACTGGCGAATTTTGAAAGAATCAAGAAATTTGTCATCTTGGAGCGCGATTTCACGGTCGAAAACGACGAATTGACCCCGACATTCAAGGTCAAACGCAAGATAATCACCGAAAAATACAAAAAATTACTCGACTCTTGTTATGAAGCCGAAGACATTGAAGTGAGCGGTGGGGTGCCTGAAACGTCAAAATAGTGGTTAAATAACGCCCACAGTTTAGTTTTGGGCAGCGAAATTCATCAAAACCCCTTTACATTCGCTTGGCAACTGATTAAACTATTGACGGTCTATTAGGCCTTTAGTTCTTACCTTACTAATTTTTGTACTCCGCCACTCGCTCTATCTGGGTTTCACCCATCGCAGCGACTCCCCACGAGGGTTAAAAGGTCATGTTTGAATCGTTTGGACGCGGCTTCAGGATGATTATGGCCAGCATCAAGATGGGCTGGCAGGATTGGCGCCTGTTATTGCCTTCGATTCTCACCGTAGTCAGCAATTTTTTCTTTGCCATTCTTTTGTTTGTTCAGGGGAATGCGAAAGTGGGCACCCAGGTGCAGGGCGTCGCCCAGACACTTGGTCAGTCCGGTCAGCAAATGATGAGAAGCGGCAGTCCGGAGCAGTTCATGCAAATGACCGGGCTCAATGGACCCACCGACCCGAGCGGATTCGGTCAAATGGTGGGTGCCGGCACTGATATGGGCATCGTCGCTATGATGATCGTAGCGGTCTGGTGGCTGACAAACCGTTTCCTGGAAGGCGTCACTACGGCGCTCGTTTACTGCCACCTTACTGAAGGTGCGGGCACTGGCAAAATGGATATTGCCTGCCAGGAAGTGCTGAGAAGCTTGCCGGCTTTGATTATGCTGGGCATCACCACCCTTCTGGCCAAAACAATCGCGCGCGGATTGCGCGGCAAAGGCGGAACTGGCGGTATGGGCTTCGGTGTCGATTTCCTGGCCGGGATTGTGGCTGTATTTTGGACCTTGGCCGGACACTTGATCCTGCCTGCCATTGTGATTGAAGGCACTTCTTTCTGGGGAGCACTGAAACGTGCTGACCGCATGGCACAGGGCAACCTGCTCACCATCGGCGTAGGAGAAGTGGGAGTTGGTCTCATTTGCAAAGCCGTGACCGGATTGGTCTGGGCTGGAGGAGCCGCAGGTTTCCTGGGTGCTTATGCGCTGCAAATGCAGACTTCACCAATCTTCTTTATGGCTGCTTTCCTTTGGGTCTCCACAGTCGTTGTTGTGACAGCGATGTGCAACTACATACGCGCTTCCTTCTATACCTGCCTTTATGTCTGGGCAATCGAAGCAGAAGCCGTAGAAGAAACGGAAAGAGCTCAAATCAAGGCACCTGCGCCTCTGGCAGCAGCTCTCGCCTAAGCGCTCACAACAAATTCAAGAGCCGGAATCGAAGGGGTTCCGGCTCTTTCTTACGCAGCCAATGCGGAAGGTGCTGCTACTTTCAGCGGAGTAACGTAAGTGATCAGTTCGTCATCAGTGACTTCGCGAAATGCAATGCATGCTTTTAGAACTGCTCCCTTCTTCCAAGTCTTCTTGTCTGCAAAAGCCCAGTACAGAGCCACATAGCATTGCAAATACTTTCGGCTCAGTCCTCTGTAATTGCTCCTTACGAAGTCGAGAAAACCTGCCACTATGTTGTCTTTCTGCTTGCATGTAGCCGGCACTTGCGGTCTATGTGAGTGGCTCAGGTCGGCTTGCGGGCCCAAAATAAATTGGTCACCAGGGAGCCTTTCAACCAGTTCGAATAATTCGAGATTTGTGATTGCTGCAGAGAATTGGTTGATGGAAATTCCAGTCTGCAAGAGCAATTCTTCGAATCTAGTAGGCGTCAAAGTTAGCAGTGAAAGTATTAGCTTTTCTGCTTTGCCTATCAATTGATTTGCCAGATCCAGCTCTGCTTGTGTAAGAGCTGGTCTTGGAGGGCGATTTGCTCTATGCATTTGATGTTCGTGAAGAATGCGATCAGATTTATTTCCACCCTTTGAAAATGCAGCGGTCTCTTCTTCTCTCGGATGCTTGCCAGCCGGTGTTTCTCTGCTTCTTCGCAAGAATGCCTTGATGAATTTAGCAGACGGTATGAATTGAATTTCCTTGCCCATTTTGCTTTCCACGACCACACTGAGCTTTTTGAATATTGCCAGCGCGGTGGAAGTTGCAACTTCAGCCAGGCGAGCCAGTTCTGCTGCTGATATTTCAACGCCGCGTTCGATAAACCAAATGGCTGCCAACCAGGGCTTGAAGCGCCTGACCTTTCTGAAAAATGTGCCGCTTAATATCCAGATCTTTTTCTTGCACTTTTGGCAGCGTAAATTTCTTTTGTCAGGCTCTGAGCACTTGTTGGCAAACCCGCATACAGAGCAAGGAACGGTGAGATCTTTGTAGAACATTTTGCAAGCTGCTATCGAACAGCTTTTTTCGTCCGGATGTTTTTTCAAAAATTTTGCCCAGCACTCTTCAATCTTCTTTTTTCGTTGAAGACGTGGATTTACGACTTTCTTCGACATCTGCATCACCTCCATGTATTTCTTAATACGTATCGGCGAAACAAAAAGTTCAAAGAAAAAACAAAAAGTTCCCAGCTGACAACCCAATTTCCTACGCCCGAATATAAAGCTGAAAAATCTAAACCGATATCGATTTAGTTTTCCAGTCCATTAGTACGACCGGCGCAAAATCCGCTAAAAACGGACTTTTATCGACTCTGAAACATTCAAAAAAGGCGATTATTCACGACCCAAAAGAAATGGTGAGTTATGCTTTTGCCCGGATTCCAGAAAGAACAAAAACTTTTAGAAGGAAAATTCCAATGGCAGTAAAAACAGACACAAAACTCTCGATGATGAGTTACGTCATTGTGTACGTGCAAGACACGAAGAAATCCGTACCTTTCTATAGAGATATTCTCGGAATGACTGTGAAGTCTGAAGAGGAAGGATGGGTTGAACTGGAAACCGGCAATACAACGCTTGCTTTGCATGGAATGAAGCCGGGTGAGAAGCATGCCGGCAAATTCGAAGGACAACCGATTGTTGTCTTTACTGTGGACAATGTGCATGAAGCGCGCGCCGAACTTCTTAAGAAGGGCGTGAATTTCAAGAATGAATGCGAAGTCGTTTGCGAAGCTGGTGATCACGTCGGAATGAGCACAAACTTCTATGATGTTGACGGCAATCTGTATTCGATTTTCTCGATGGTTAAGAAGTAACCACCACAGAAAGAACCGGTCAATATCGCAAAGACCTAAAAGCAAAAGACCCCTTCAACACTGAAAGGGGTCTTTCTTCTTAGACGTTGTCTAATCTCACTTCTTAGATGATTTGCCTTTCGCCGCTTTGTTTTTAGCAGGCTTGCTCTTTTCTTTCTCGGCAACATCCGAAGCCTTTGATTTCTCGCTTTCAGATTTGGCTTGCGAAGATGCACTTGTTGAGGCGGCGGGCACTGCATCACCTTCACTTACCTCAGATTTGATCTTCTCGTCAGGAACGAAGAAGGCATAACCTGTGCGGTTGTATACACCTTTTAAATCGTCTGGACATGGCCCAAGCACGGACACTTCTTCGACTACAAGAGAGTCGCGCACTTCGTCCGGCTCAAGCTCTGCGGCGAATGCCATCGCTTCTTCAGCATTATCGGCAACGATATCAAAGGTACTGTAAAAACCTGGGTTTACCGGTCCATGTTGTTCGATTGGTTCAAACCACTGGCCTCTAATCAGCAATCGAAAGTGCTGAGCGGCGGAAGACTCCATATGATAGACCTGACGCAGCATTGCCAGTGCATACGAAAAATTCTTGACGTAGCGAAGTGCTTGAATAAAGCAGTGTCTGGCACCATCAATATCGTTGTTGCCACGCCCGACGGCAATACCCAATTCGGTGATTATGCCTGCAAGCTCAATTGTGTATTGAGTAAACAACTCTTCAGAACCCAACAAGCGCTCGGCAAGATGTTTTGCCAAATCAGCAGCCTTGTGATGCTGCTCTAGTCCATTGAGAAGTGCCACACGCAGCGCCAGAGCCGGCCAGTGCAATTCATCGCTGTCAACTTCATCGAGGGCAGTCATGGCGTCTTGCGGCATATTGCATCTGTGCAGAGCAATAGCCTTATTGAAATAAATCTGGGAAGAATCTACCCCAGGGCAGTCAAGTGCTTTCGTGTAAGACTCATTTGCCGCCTGAAAATCACCTTGATCGGACTGCAGATTTCCTAACTGTTGCCAGAGCAACCAGATTTGCGGCACAGCCCTTGTGCCTTCTTCTAAAACTGCAATGGCATCTTGGGGACGTTCTTCCATCTCGTAGGCCCTGGCCAGCAATTCATAACCGCCCGAATACTTCATCTTCAGGAGCTTTTTGCCCAGCTTCTTGGCGTGACCGGGATCTCCCTCGTTCAGATATTCGTAGCCTTTCTGCATCAGCTCTCGGGCGACTTTCTCTGAATGCTCTGCACTTTCCGCCATCGATTACAAATACCTTTGATTAGAATCCGTAGCTCTTCCTTAGAGTATCAATTCGTTCTTTGATCGTGCCGGATTTTGTTTTTCCGTGCGTGTCGGTTTCCAACTTTTCCAGACGCTTCATTATAGGTAGTGAGTCTTGCTTACGGCCATAGATTTTCAGCTCAATTTGAGCCAGGCTGTCTTCGATATTGTCCCCTTGCGAACCGCCAGCGGTGGCAGTAACCGCAGCCGCAGGGGCACTCATCGGAGCGGTTGTAAACTTCCCAGGTGCCGGATCGCTATAAGTGCTGATTCCAGGGCTGCTTTGAGAGGCAGTGCTTCCGGCGGCACTACCAGCGTTTGCAGCTTCGCTTGTATTCGTAACAGAATTGGTCATGCTCGATACTCCGCCACCACTTGTGGTAGCAGACCCTCCACCACCGGATCGAATAATCACAGCGGCTCCCGAACTGGTCTCGGATGAATCAGAAGAGCCGGCTGCGGTCGCTCCCGACGGAGCAGCGGCATCGGAAGCCGCGGTTGAAAATGTGGGGGTGGTTGTTGCCGCACCGGTTCCTGATTTGATGGGTGTCAAAATAATCGCTTGCGAAGGTGGGAAGTCCGAATTTGTCTTCACCGGTGCCTGTTTCTTCTCCCCATCATCTGTCAGTCCCTGGCGACTGAGAGTAACGCGCAAAATCTGCATGTTGTTTCGCGCATTTCGATCGGCAGGATTGAGCTTGAGCGCTTGCTCCCACTCTTCTCTGGCTTCTTTGTACTTGCGCTTCTGAAACCAATAAATGCCCCAGTTATTGTGGGTCAGGACGATATTTTCCTTAGCTGTACGATTGTTCGGCTCCAGAAGAAGACATTCTGTATAAGCGTCGAGAGCTTGCTGGAACTCCAATCTGGTGAGATGAACATTGCCCTTATGCAAAAACTCCCGCGCTTTCATTGCTTCAAGCGATTCGGCACTAACCGGCAAAACCGCCACGCAGAGCCATGTTGCGGCACCGGCTCCGGCTGCTGAGAGGGCGAAAAACAAACCTGTAGCTGAATCACCTACCCTAGGTATAGGTAGGATAGATAAAGTTATGCAAAGTATTGCCCGGAGCGGGAACCTGGCGCTTGGCAACCGGGTCGTACCCGGCACGCTCACAGGCTGATTTTTCTGGTCATCGGTAAACACTCACTTGATATCCAAATGTTGCGCACGCTTTTTCGAAGATGCCCAAATGATGAGCTTGACATGTAGGAACATTGTAGCGAAATCTTAAACGATTTAAAGAATGGTTTCCATTTCAAAGTACCGACCCTATACTCCAAACAGGTGATAGCTCATGGGAGCAAATTTTGTGTTCAAGCCAAGCTCTAAAGGTTCTCAAGCAGTGATGGTCGCGCTGACCGCCGTATTCTGCGTCTCGCTGCCGGTTCTGGCTTCCAATGATGTCTGCCAGGACAAGCTCGCTATGAACACGGGCACCTCCACCTCAGCCACGACTAATTATCAAGATGCCGAGATCAAGCAGGCCGTAGACGCGCTCAGAGCAGTCGAGAAGCAAGCCGAAACCAAGCTCAAGGCAAAGAAAGTACTAAGGCACAATCAGAGATCTGCTGGTAACATCCTGATTTTGGGCGGCGCAGAAGCGTTTCCCATGTAATCGCGACTGACCTGTAGGCTCCTTAATTGACCAAGTCCACGCAAGCTCCCCTGCTGAGCTACGATCACGGCCCGACAAGCCAAAAGCTTTTGGGCAGCAGTTTGGGCGAACATTTCCTGCAAATTTCCACCAAGCGCGGCGCCGCTGATGCATTGATCGATGTGGCTTGCGGCAAGCGATACAGCTATAAACAATTGCAAGAGAAGGTCGACCTGACCGCTCGCGGCCTGATTTCCATGGGCATCGAGAAGGGTGACCGGGTCGGCATCTGGTCTACCAACAATGCCGATTGGTTGATAACAATGCTGGCGGTGTGGACTGTCGGCGGCATTCTCGTCAACATCAATCCTTCTTACAAAACTCAGGAAGTCGAATACGCACTCAAGCAAGCCGGTGTGAAGCTGCTTGTCACGGTGCCTTCCCACCGCGCTTCCGACTATCTGAAGATGCTCAGGCAAATAGCCCATCAGGTTTTCGCCCCTGAGACCAAACACGATTATTCCGATACTCCATTGCTCGAGTCGATTTTTGTGATCGGCTCGAAAGAAGAGTTGAAAGACTGCCTTTCAGGCAATGTGCACGCCTTCGACAGCTTGCAGGATATGGGAGAAAAGGTCCCTCAATTCGAATTGGAGGAAAGACTTTCCCATCTGCAATTCGACGAACCGATCAATATTCAATACACATCAGGCACAACCGGCTTTCCCAAAGGTGTAACGCTTAGCCACCATAACTTGCTGAATAATGCCTGGTTCGCCGCGCAAGCAATGGGTTTGAATGAAACCACTCGCTTCTGCGTGCCCATGCCTTTCTATCATTGCGGCGGCATGGTCAGCTCCGCGATGGCGGCATTTTCTGTCGGCGGCGCCGTCATCATACCTTGTGCATTTTACGACGAGCAAAAGGTGTTGAATGCGTTGGCCAGTGAGAAATGCACGCATGTTTCCGGCGTTCCGACTATGTTTATCGGAGAACTGGAACACCCAGATTTCGAAACTTACGATCTCTCCCATTTGCGCGGCGGATTTATGGCCGGCGCCCCCTGCCCCGTTCAACTGATGCGCAAAGTCGCAGACAAAATGCATATGAGCGAGGTGGTGATTCTTTATGGACTCACTGAAGCTTCACCGCTCATCACCGCTACAACAATCACCGACTCTCTTGAATTGCGTGCCACCACTGTCGGAAAAATAATCGGCGGACTGGAAATCAAACTCATTGATACCGTATCTGGTGAGATCGTTCCACGCGGCACTCAGGGTGAATTGTGTACTCGCGGACACGGCGTCATGCTCGGATATTGGAACAATCCTTCTGCCACCAGCGATTGCATCGACAACGCCCGCTGGTTGCACTCGGGCGATCTCGCGGTGATGAACGACGGTGGATACATCAATATCACCGGCCGCAAAAAAGACATGATCATAAGAGGTGGAGAAAACATCTACCCGCGTGAAATAGAAGAGGTCATGCACGCGCATCCGGAAGTAGTTCAAGCTCAAGTTTTCGGCATTCCCGATGCGCATCTGGGTGAAGATGTGGCTATGTGGCTGATGCTCAAACCCGGCTCGACGACAAAGCCCGAAGCGATCACTGAGTGGCTGAAAGAGCAGGTCGCATATTTCAAAGTTCCTCGCCATATACGCGTGGTTCAGGAGTTTCCGATGACAGTGACAGGCAAGATTCAGAAATTCGTCATGCGCGAAAAAATGATCGAAGAGCTCGGACTCAAAGATGCTGCGGAAATTCAAACCGCGTAGCAATCAGCATTGCCGATGTAGATTCAGACTTATAGACTGCCTTTCAGTTTATCGAGCGAGTTTTTCGCCTTCTCATACTGTTCAGGTTCGATTTCCTGAAACATCTCCCGCACGTCTACAGCCACCTGCATCGGCCACACTGCTTCTTTGCGTTTATTGAGCTGAATGAGCACCTGTCCGAAAGATTCTGCCAAAAGCGCGATTTCCGGATCGGCAAGTCCCAGTGTAGACATATACATTTCTAGAGACTGGCGATAAAGCCCGGCTGCCTTTTCCAGATGATTCAGCGATCGATTCAAATCACCCAGCCTTTTCAGGTTCTTCGCAACGAGCGGATGATTCGGCCAGACGATATTGGCTTCTCGCACCAGGGCAAATCGAAAAAGCGCCTCGGCATCCTCGAGTTTTTCTTGCCGCAATTGCAGGAGCACAAATTTGAGAATTTCTTCGTTGGCGTCTTCGGTAGTTTCCTTGAAGTCGAGATTCTCTTGCAAATTTGTATGCACTTGAGCAATCAGCTTCTCCCCCAGAGGCCTTTGACCATTGCGAAAATGAATCAATGCTTCTGCAAGCAAACAAAGCGTCACTACCGAATGGCTGTCACCCAAGTTCTTGCTGTAAATTTCAATGCTTCGGTCAATCAGCTCAAGCGCTTCCGGATATCTCTTCATGGCATAAAAAAGCCCGGCCAGATAATTTCTGCGGATGCATGTCTCCATCGCACTTTCGCCGGACAAACGCGCCGTCAATTCGAGAGCCTTCTGGTAATACGTTTCGGCAGTCTCGAAATTGCCTTGCAAGCGGTGCATCAGACCAAGGGCGTGGACACAGTTAATCACTTCGGCGCTCTCAGCTTGCCCGGACTCGAGGCGCAAACGCAGAGCGCGCTCGTATGCCTGCTGCGCATCTTCGAAACGGTTCAGGGCGTGATATGCGTAGCCGAGCTTCTCCAGGGTTGGAGGAAGTTCCAGCTCCGGAGAGCCTGCTTGCTCTTCTTTTGCTTTGAGGCTGGATTCTTCAGCGATGACAATGTCTAGAAATTTCATACAACCTTGGCATCGTGTTTATCTGCCGGATGAAAACATACCTGAGCGCCCCGCAGTGACATATTTCGTTCGGTCCTGAACTGCGGATGTTCCAGCCGGCATATTTAATGCGTATACGCTGAACATTAAGCCGTATAGGTCTAAGTGTACTTACGGGCATAAAACCTTGCAAGCCCGAGCCCCTGGCTGCGCATTTCATCTAAGTGCCGGGAGGAATTCCAGCCTTTGTGCCGTGGAATAGTAGCTATACTGTCACTCAAAGAGAACCCAGGCTGCCATTAGGAAATGACCGAAGAGACCACCAGCGAGAATACGAATAAGGCAACTGCGCCTGAAACCGCGCCAGAAACCTCACCTGCGCCAGCACCTCGCCCACCTGAAGACAGGGGAAGCAAGCTCGACTGGCCGCTAATAAGGAAATTCGAGTCTCTGATCTTCGCCAGCATGGTCTTTGCCATACCTTTTTTCGCTTTTCGCGTGGTGGACCTTACCTCCACCCAACTGTCGGTACGTCAGACCGGGGTGGACCTGGTCAAAGACCTCGTCAGAGCCAAGGAAATCTCCAAGGAGTACGGGCTCAGCATCACCGTCTGCGGGCGCCCAGCGACCGAAAACGAAGGCACAGCCTATTTAATCCAGAACGGCAATCGCACGATTGAGGAAGTTTTGCTGCCCAAAGGCGTGAACGTGCTGGGTTCGGTCACTTTCAATGAAGAAGGAAAACCGAACACCGGCGCCATCTTCACCATCAGCAAAGGCTGGAAATCAAGCCACGTCAACCTTAACAGCGAAGGCATCGCGACCATGGAATAGCCGATTTTTCCGACTGATTCCTCACTTGCACCTCAAAATGGTTCGCAGCGGCTCTTCCGCGCGATCGTTGGGGTGAAGTCGGGCATAAGTAAGAAAGAGCTGCAAAAAATGAAAACATATAGAGCATCTTTCTTTCCTTCAATTCGCTCACGCGTAATTTCCCTCACAAAAAAAGTAGGGAGCCGCGGTGGTTTTACCCTTGTTGAGATGGTAATTGCAGTTGGAGTCAGCGCAGTATTTGTACTCATGCTAGCAAGTCTGCTTGCGCAAACACTCAGAGTTTCATCAAATCTCCAAGATCAACTTTATGCCGTCGCGGTCGCAGAAGTTGCGATAGAGAATGCAAAAAGCACACCTTTTGGTGTGTTGAACAGCTACGCAGGCACTGGGAAACAAGAACTTAAGGTCAACCTAGATAATAGTCCTTCAGTAGTACCACGTCTTCCTCCCATCCAAATAGACTTAACCAGTCTTGCTACTGTATATGGTGCCGTTGACGCTAACATTGGGCAAGTTGAGCCCGTTAAAAAGTGGACTGCCGAAAACGGGAATTTTTTCCGTGGACGAGTTGAAGAGACAATCACAAACATCAAAGACAAGTTAGGTTTTGACGCAGTAGAAGTTGTCGTTGATGTTTCCTACAGTATTGGTGGAAAAGAATCCAAGCGAATTTCTCGAAGCGTAATTGTTTTGAACAATGAAGAATAGCAAATCTGAAAAAACGATTTTAAATTGCAATGGAAGAAGAAAAAAACATGGAATGACCATGGTTGAAATGCTTTCGGCAATGTTCATAATGGCGTTTGTTGGTGCGGCCATCACTGAACTTTGTGTGTCGCACAATTTAGTTGCTTTTAGAACCACGAGTCGTGCCGATGGTGTTATCAAGGCAAGAAGGGCAATGATAACGCTGGACAAGGATATTCGCGCTGGGAATGCTTTCTTGCATTCTTACACTCCCACCACATCTCCACCGGGAGACAATTCTGTCGCAACTTGGCCTTCGCCCCCCTATGTTGCTGATACTCACACTTTGATTATTCAGCGTCCGGATTTTGGCGTTGCGGATGATGCGCTCTATCCATCCGCCACTTCAAAGGTTGTAGTTTATAAGGTTCTTGCAGATAAGCGAAACCCAGGTCTTGCGCGATTCGTTATACAGAGAGCAGTTTTTTCGGCAACGACAAGTGACCCCCAAACGATCCTTACCGGATTAGTGGGACCAGTTAATCCCATTGAGCAATCTGATCCTATTGCCCAAACACCAGTACCGAAGGTGTTCGGACCAATTCATAGAATGACACCGCTCTATATATCCAAAGGAACAACCAATTTCAGTCCGTCCTCCCTAATAAGAGGAATTACTTGCGATTTCGAAATCTACGAATCTTCAGGTACCCAAAGCGCCACCACTCCAAAGACACTTGGATTTAGAAAGGAGGTGTATGCGCGTGGCAACTATGCAATCAATCCTTAAATCCTGTCAGGCAAAATGCTCCCGCAGGTCAAACGGAATTTCGCTCATGTACGTTCTTGTTGTCGGTGCAATTACTGCAAGTGCTGCCATAGCTTTGGGTGCATCCCTC
>Ga0268299_1002557_pt1 | contig 21046 bp, 20 predicted proteins | sample NOBtaG_FD_193484 | JGI IMG/M metagenome (GOLD analysis project Ga0268299, IMG submission 193484) | Activated sludge microbial communities from bioreactor in Nijmegen, Gelderland, Netherland - NOB reactor | ecosystem: Engineered > Bioreactor > Aerobic > Activated sludge | place: Netherlands... | reverse complement strand
CGGTGGAAACGCAAGCCGGGGCACTGTTTTTGCGGAAACGCCGCAATCTAAAGACCGTCACATTGGATGAAGGCAATTGCAGTGTCGGTTCCGGCCGCTTTCGATCAGTAATTACACTGACACCGCGCCCGGCTATATTGAAAGTTTCCAGCACTGTAAAAAACAATTTGGCCATTGTCCTAATTCCCTAGCCAGGTGTATCCGTTATTTTTCAAGGTCTGCTGTCTTTTGTACTTCTGCCACGTCTAGGAGCCGCGGATGTTCACTTTTCTCTTGTTTACTTACGCCGCTCTTTGGCTTAGAGCTGAGCGCACGTGTAACCGTCAACACCTCCATACGCTGGGGTGGGGGGTTACCCCGCCCCACTTTTACTATTTGCTTTAGTATTGCGGGCACCAAAAGGAAACGAGACGCGACAAACCTGTTGTTGAGCGTTTTTCAACGGTCAACACCAGATTTCTCGGCCTCGCTCCCCGGGCAAACACTGCTGTTTAGCGGCTAACTTGCTGCCCTTGTCCGCTTGAGACGGAACGATTCTCCACGCGAATACTTGCGGCTGCCGACACCACGGACGGTGCGGGTGCGATTGTGCCGGACGACACGACGATTGCGCCCTGTAGGCTCGTAGACCCAGACATGACACTCTCCGTAGACAGTGCAAAGCGGCCGTCCGCGTTCGCCGAACTGGATCAAGACACCAGTGTCCTCATCCAATCCGACCCCGGAAAGCAAACCATAGCCCTTGTTGAGAGCTTGATTCATGGCTGCTCTCGGACGCGCAAAGCGCCGACGCTGAGCGAAGTGCGTGTCGACGACGAGGCCTGAGGCGAGCCCCAGACCGTCGCGCGTCGTCAACGTAGTCGGATTCCACGTGCCGTTGGGCATGCCTCCGGAGATCATCAGCTCGCCTACGCAAGCCGCTCCGGCAGACGATCCGGCAATGAGCACGCCGCGCGCGAATGCGCGTTTGAGCTCTGCCACACCATCCTTCCCCAGGCGGTCGACCAAGACAGACTGATCGCCGCCCAGCATGTAGACAGCATCGACGCCGTCCAGGTTGAGTTTCTCATCGGGCATCACCACTCGCACATTGCGAGCGCCGAGCCCTTTGAGCGTTTTCACCATCTCCTGCGCGACTTCAGCCGGGACGCTGGAGGCATGAGGCAGAACAACGATGTTCGCCTCCTTGCCCCCGGACAATCCCAGGAAATCCGCCACGCAAGTTACCGCGCTGCCCCCCACGATGAAGAGCCTGCGCACGATTTCTGGATACATATACACCCCTCCTTACTTGTTGATGGGGGTTACGTCATCACCGCCTTCGCTGTTGACGGGCGGCAGTGACTTGAAACGGAAGAGATAGACTGCACCTGCAAAGGAGCAGAACGCTGCGGCAATCAGGAGCGCATTCGAGACGCCCAGGTGTTCGGCAGTCCAACCGGCCATGAGACCGGCGAACGGCGTGAAACCAAGCTGGCACATCGAGAAGATGCCCATCATGCGGCCTTTGATTTCCGCCGGGACAATCTGCTGCAAGAGCGAATTGCCGCCGGAAAACTGGATGCTCACGCATAGACCGGCAAGACCCGCAGCCACAGCCGTAAGCAGCAGCGAGTGCGAGAACGCGATCACGGACGTGAAGAGCCCGAGCATGAGCGCAGCCACGCCGATGCCCTTGAACAGCCACATCGCCTTGCCTGTGCGGGCAAGGAAAAGAGCACCGCAAAGCGCACCGACACCGCCGGCGGCAGAGAGAATGCTCATTGCGGCGGCGCCGCCGTTGACCATCTTGTCGGCGATGATCGGCAGAAGAACGCCGTACTGGAAACCGAACATGGAAGTGACGGCGGCCAGCGCGAGCAGTCCCTTGATGCGCGGGTCTTTGAGCGTCGCCTTGAGAGTGACGCTGCCTTGCGCTGCCGTGATCGTGGGCGGCTTGTGTTTGGCGATTACGGCTTTGGCGACACGCGAGAGCGTGTAGATGGCGAAGAGGTAGCTGACGGCGTTCAAGCCGAAACAGACAGCCTCACCGAAAGCCGCAATCAGAACGCCGGCGAGCAGAGGACCGCTCAGGCGCGAAATGTTGAAGATTGCCGAGTTGACGCTGATGGCGTTTGTCAGGTCTTTCTTCTCGACGAGATCGCTCATGAACGACTGTCGAGTCGGCACTTCAATCGCTGTGACACAGCCCAGGAAGAGGGCAAGACCGACGACGATCCAGACGTTCAGCACTCCGGTGAGCACCAGAACCGTCAGCACCAGAGCCTGCAGGAAACCTGCAAACTGAGTCGCCATCAGGATCTTACGCCGGTCGAATCGATCTGCCAGTATGCCGCCGAAGTATGTCAGCAGCAGAATGGGCACGTAGCTAGCGAACGATACAATCCCCAGCGCCACTGCCGAGTCGGTGAGTTTGTACACCAACCAGGAGAGCGCCATCGACTGCATCCACGTGCCGGCGTTGGAGACCAACTGACCGAGTGAATACAGCCGAATATGGGGGTTTGTCAGCGAGCGGAATGTCTGCCGAAACTCATCCTTGAGCTTCTGCGGCATAAGCCCGTTGAACGGGTTGAAAAAACCATTGGGCATTTTAGACCCCCATAGATACTTCGCCTTGCACCGGATGCACAAAGCGGGGCTGGGACCCGGTCCTGAGGCAACACGCGATCGCTCCACCGTGTGAACGGAGTGGAGAAATCGGCACCCGGGCTTGCTCCACCGTGTGAACGGAGTAGAGAAAACGGGTGTGTGCTTAACAGGCTGGGTCGGTTAGGTTTTGGATTCGAGCAAAGAAAAAAGACGCGGGATATTTTTAAACTAGCGAGTTCCTACTGACAAAACCAAATAACTGGTGATGCCAAATGCACCTTCCCCATTAATTAGAGCTACCGCTACGGAGCCATCCACGCGCAGGTTGTGAGGAAACGCGCCAAGGCATTGAAAAAACTCAGATGAAAAGGGGTTGCTTGGCGTCTAGCGAAGCTATCGCCGTGTAGTCCGCATCGAGCTTCTTCAGCGCGCAACTACTACAAACAATAAGAGCGCCTGCTTTCTTCAAAATCCACTTCGAGCCGGTTGTCATTCGCCATTTACCACTGTGGTTGGTAAAAACATGCAATTCATACTGACCACAGTGGTAAAACGCGCTTGAAAACCGGGTGCGCGCGATGCAGTAGCATGTGGTGAAAATCGCCATACAAATGCGAAGTCCAACCGCGCACGCATAGGACGAGAGTCCATAGTGTGCGAAACCATCATGCGCACTGGCTCTGCAAACAAATTGCCCTTCCATCGCTTCCTCATTTCACCCAAACATTCTACTATCTTTTGTCGTTAAGCAACCACAAAAGAAATCAGCAATGGAAAAACCCGCATGGGTAGTTCCACTGCTGACTCTTTTGGGTTCGTTCGTCTGCGACTTAAGTCGCTCGACTTACTTCTTCTCGGCGGGTTGATCGTCGATCAGCGCCTTGCCGTCCGCGTTTCGCACGCTGACGTCAATGTGATGATGATTTGCCGAGCGATGATCATCGGGATGATGATCTTCTGCGTGATGATTGCCGGGATGATGATCGTCGGAATGCTCGTGCGGTCCGTGTTCGGCATGTCCGTCCTGCCCATGGCCGTTTTCACCGGGCTTCTTGCGGCACTTTTCCTCGTCCTTGCGCTGTTTCTCCCTGAGATCGTCCATGAGCTTTTGCGGGATATTCTTGCCCGTGAGCCAGAACACCAAGCCATAGACGACACAGGGAAAAATCAGAACAACGCTGAAGAACGCCAGCAGAGGGTCCGCTTCCGAAGCCAGATTCAGTCCCTGCAGTGCAGCGAGCGCCGCAAACATGATCATCGCCAGAAGAATCACCACCAGAAGCAACCCGAACAGAAGGCCGAGTGCTGCCATGATTTTCTCCTAGTTATTTGTTACTTGATGGTCCCATAACGGCTGTTGACCGTCGGGTCGATATAGGCGCGCAAATCCTGCGGGTGCAGGCGCACGATCAGCTCGTCGCCGCGCAGAAAGTCGTACACGAAGCCGTACTTCCCATCCGCGAAGATCTTGCCTTCCGACATGCGAGAGGTGATCTTGATCTGCGCGTGCGGAGCGATGGCACCGCCGAGCAACTGCCAATCGTCGCCGGGGCGCATGCCGGGCTCGCGCACCAGATAAAGAAACTGGCGCTGCGTGATGGGCAGGATGCGTCCGCCGGCACTGCGGTTGGCTCCCGTGCTTCCGGCGGCGGTGGCAACGTAGATGCCCGAAGACATCTGCTTTTCGCTGACGCCGTCCAGCTCGATGAAGTTGGTGCAGGGTCCGGCGGGGTGGGCATCATGAACGAGAATTTCGTTCAAGACCGGCACTGGAAGCGCCTCGCCGTTCAGCACGAGCTGAAGACGCGCGAGACGATGCCAGCGCCTTTTGCCGGAAACGATGCCATCCAGAACATCGCAGAACGTATCGCCGTTCGCCAGGCAGAAGTGCCCGAGACTGGTGGATGTTGCCGAATTGACGCCCAGGATGGGAATGTTCGTGCACTCCCTTGCGCTGTGCAAAAACGTGCCGTCACCGCCGACAGTGATGATCAGATCGACGTCTTCACCGACGGCGGATGAATGCTGCCGATTGACCACGCCGTAAGCAATGCCGCGAGCGGCTAGAGCTGCTTCGACCTGTTCCATCGTGCGCACGTGTTGCTCGTGAGTCCTGGACACTGTTCTCACGACTTCGGAGCCCTCTTGTATGAGCTTCAGGAACCTGGGGTCCTTCTTCTCGAGAGCTTCGGTCTGATACGTCGAGTCCTTGTGGATGATGAGGACACGACGCAAAGTCCTACCGGGACGATGCTTTTTCATAGGCGTGAAACCTTTGCAAATGCGTCGGAGAGGGGCTCTGAGCACCTTTCCGAATCCGGTTGCGAACACGGGCACCGATATGCGGCTCAAAGACGCAATCAGTGCCCGAGGGCTTATTTGAAAAGTGTGCTGGTTAGCTGTTTTTCAGTGAGCTTTTCCAGAGTGGGAGTAAGAGGGGTTACCTCTTGAACGTAATTAGTAAGCTTGGCCTAACTCAAGTTATTAATTCCGAGAGTAAAGATGAGACGTTTACTTAGTTCGCGCGAATCTGACTTAACTCAGTTAGCGCATCTCCAGTTGTCAAATTTTTAACTGGTTTGGGCCCACAGTATTGCTTGGCAACCCACTTTAACGCCAGTGTGAAGGCACTCTTTCAACAACCCTCCAATTTCCAAACAAACCCTCCATAACTTTCCAGCCTCTGATCAAACCGAACCCTCCTTCACGACTCACGTCGTGCGGATCGGGGCTGGCAGGCTGAAGAGGGTCCGGAGAAGTGAACGAGTAGCTTTTCTTGCGCACCGCTGAAATCTCATGCAGCAGGCGGCGTCACTCATTTGCGGAGGTTCTGCAGGTGGGCGAAGAAAAGTGTCCCCGGCACAGGCAGCAGGAAAGGCGCAAGCTCATTCGGCTGACCTTTGCTAATCAACAACAGCGACCTAACAAGTCGCGTTTCCCCGTAAGGAGGGGCTTATGAAACATTCTATTTTGGATGGCGCTCAGTCCCTGTACTACCAGTCGGGGAAGGAGCGCTCGCTAGACTTCGCGCTGTCGTTCTCCGAACGCGCAGCACGACCCTACGTGATTCGACTGACTGGTGGATGCGCGCTGATGACCTCGGCCGACTCCATCGGAATGAAGAATCTCACTGACGCTTTGCGCGGAAAGGTGGACGGTCGTCTTCGTCATCCGCGCTTCGCTGGGTTCGCCATCTTCGGCGGCTCCCGCATGCGTTCGATTCACGACCACAAAGTCATCGTTCCGGGCATCACGGAAATCTTCCCAGCAATGGCGAAGGATTCCCCCGGTTTGGTCATGCTCGGCGTGATTCCCAACTTCCAGTCGGTCCATCGCTCGCAAAAGCGTGGACTCAAGGACAAGCTCATCTTGTCCATCGACGAGAAGAAGGGCGTCATCACCACGGTTCACGAGGAGCTTCGTTCGGTGCTGTTCCTCCAGCCGACGCCTGACCGCGAAGACGTGTGGGACGATGAATACAAAGAGTGCTTCCGGCTCGTGAAATCCCTTCACGAGCGCGACTGGAAGTCCCTGCTCGTCGTGTACAACGGCGGGTCGGTCACAAAGCGAGAGATCGAACTCTGGCAAGCCTGGTCGAAAAGGGAACCCGGGCAGTGGAACATCCTGCTCATCAAGGACTCGGGTCGCGTCTGCAGCGAATACTGCGAACGTCTCGAAACCGATGCAGAGTTCCGCGAGAACAACCCCTGCTTCCATGTGGCGGAGAACGACCCCGCCTCGATCAACGCCAAGCTCGATGAGCTGGGCGCCATGGTCGAACCGGTCATGGAAGAACCGAAAGGCAAGCCAAACAACGTTGTGAAACTGCGTTTGGTGAGCTGACTTCGTCGGCATTCCGGGCGGGATGCCGGCTTTCTCTCCACCTGGCGGAATCATCCGCAGGTGGTTTCTCCTCGCAAGCGTTTGGGTCTGGCTTGCAGGAAAAACTTCAACAGACCCGTGAAAACCAGGAGCAATTCGCAATGAGCAACACGCAAAACACCGGCTGCGCTTTCGACGTCGTTTCCGACGGCAACTCGTTCAACGCCAACCTCGTCAACGCGCCGTTCCTGCCGGGCAACCTGCCCGTCGCGGTGCGCTATGCCGGCGGCTGTTCGGGCATCGACGCGGAAACCGTCGCGAAGATGCCGGCGTACTTCAAGGCCGCTCACCGCGGTCTGGGCAAGATCGTCGCGTTCTCCGGCGGCACGATGAACACCGAGGACCAGGTCGTCGACGGCAAGACCGTCCGCACCCCCGTCGGGTTCACGATCACCTACGTGCCGTCGCTCCTCAAGGCCGAGTACGGCGCCTACGCCATCTCCACCACGCCGCGCACCGAGCAGATGCGGCTGGACCCGGATTTCGGCGGCGTCATCCTCACCAGCCACAATGACCGCGTCGACTACCGCCAGGATCGCGCCGTCATCATGCAGGTCGACGCGGCCGACATCGCCGAGTCCGACTGGTCCAAGGACGTCATTCCCTACCTCACGCTGCTGCAGAAGTGGCAGGAGCAGGGCGTGGCGGTCGCAGTCGTCGCGTTCAACGGCGGCGGCGTCACCAAGAAGGAGATCTACTGGGCGCTCGAGCGTGGCGTTCCGGTGATCGCCGTTCGCGGTTCCGGTCGCCAGACCGACGCCTTCATCGAGGCGTTCGAGAAGGGCGAGGCCAAGGTTCCGGGCGCCGGCGGTGACGAAGTCGCTGTCGATCCGGCGCTGGTCAGCATCGCCGACATCAACGACGCCGAGACGTTCCGCGCGGCGCTCATCGCCCGCGGCGTCATCACCGAGGAAGGCTGCGGCTGCGGCGACGCCGAGTAACAGCGGCGACGGCTTAACCGCCTGAACCCTCACCCCAACGAGGCGCACGGCAATTGTCGTGCGCCTCGTTAAGAGGTTCCACCTCTGGCGAAGGGCGTGATGGATAGTGGCTATGACCACTGTTCTGCACGCCTTTCGTTTTTGGCACCAACATTACTATCTTTTATCGTATCTCAGCGGACACAAAAAGATCCGAGGTTTCCTCCCGGATCAATCACCATGACTCACAGGCAGTTCGTTCGAACAGACTAGACTTTTTGACTTTTGTTTTGCCACCACATGCAGTACCTTTGACAACGCGACGCAGAATTAATCAGGACAAAACCCCGCACAGTCTTGCCATCAGCCGCGGTACCGCCTGCGCCACTAGACAGGCACCGCCGGTAGGAGCATAATGCATGTGCAAGATGAAGTAATTCACATCACACACATCGCGAATTACACTCCAATTACCACCCAAACAGATAGCTAGAAAGGGCTAAAAATATATGCACAACCCCGCCCAAGCGCTGGCTCCAATGCTGGCCCAAGCGAGGGAAACAGATATTCAGGACAACTTTTTCCAGGCTCTCGAAAGAGAAGACGAAAAGGTGATTGAGATCCTGGATGCGCAAGACCTCTCTCAACACAACATGGCGCAAGTGCTGTCCAGTCTGGAGTTTGCCAACGACAGACTGCAAGCGGCTATGCACCGCATCGGTTATTTGGAAGGCAAAGTCGAAGTTTTGGAAGAGCAAGTAAGCATACTTCCGATGGTCGAATCTATTGCCGCCAGAGTGCCGGAGATGGAGCAAGAAGCACTCGATTTGAGAACATTGCTCATCGAGCGCGAATTGCATCTTGCCGAAACATTCGCTGAATTGAAAGTCGCAAACACCAGGCTTGATGTAATCCGCATGAGCTGGTGGTGCCGTTTCTGGGCTTGGATGACGGACACGACCGTTTAGAAGCCCGTCACGCCGACGCGAAAACTTTAAACCGCCGCACGCCCTAGAAGCGTGGCGACGCTGCTTGCCGCAAATACAGTGACGGTTGAGGGCAGGGCATCGCATGCCCCAAATGTCTCGGGGAAACCCCTAATTTCCGGCGCGCCGCTCACGCGGAAGTCCCTGAAAAACCTTACCGGCTACCGATGCCGTAGTATCGCCCTCATTCATAAAAGTCGTGGATAGCAACAAGCGTGGTGATTCCACGGTGGACGGGCATTTGCGGGGGGCATACTATATCCAACATTCAAATCAAACCCCAGTTTGCCGCTCCAACTTTCAATGAACGCCTTCAAAAACACCCACAAACATGACCCCGAGATTCTGGCCGACCTGCTCAAAATCGGAATGATCGACAATTTCGTCACCGAGTTCAAAAGAGCGGCCAGCACCCTGGATTCACCTGAGATTCCCGAGTTCGTCACGCAAATCAACAACTGTCTTCATGCGCAAATCGTTTCTCAAAAGCGCATGCAAACGAGGCTGGAACTGGCAGAATCGACAGACATGTCGGCACCGCGCGTTGATGTAGTCACACCGTGCAAGTTTGTCGGAGCCGGCTGGCCAAGCCGCAGGACGATAGTCATCGAACACTGATTTGAAACGGGTGCAGGTGATTTCTGCAGCCGTTTTTCTCGGCAAAGTTTTACTACACCATGTCGCACTAAGCTTCAAAAAGCAAAAAAACATGGCTGAAGGATTTTTGCGAATATCTGTGTCCGAAAGAAGAAGTAACTGGAAGGCGGTGTAGCACTTCCAGTTACTTCATCGATTCAGCCGTTGTTCCGGTTGGCGTCGATGCATTCGAGTGACCGGACGCTTGCGCAAGCTTCTTCATTCGCCGTTTTTCCGCATGCACCACCTGACGCACAGCTTTGACGAATTTGTCGAAGACCGGCGTGGTTTTGATGCAGCGCCCATTGGGAGCGAAACGGCGAGGTCCGACAAACATGGACTTGAGCAAATTGTTGGGCAGTTCGATTTGAACACCCTTTTGCTTAGCCATGTTGACGAAGTTCAGCTTGCTTTCGCCTCGGTGACGCGGACTGTCGGGATTGACGAGAAAGCCCCCTTCGCGAAGCGCGTTGAGCATGCTTTCCTTCATCTCCTTGTTCAATCCGCCCAGCCAGATCGTCATGTCGTCTTCGTCGCCCATACCGTGAATCGACACTGCAACTTCCGATGCCGCAAGCATGCGCATCAAGTCGGGGTCGCGGAAGCGCGTTGAAGTGACATGCAGCTCGTGCGGGTCATTTAAGCGCAAGCCCTGGAAGTCGAAGAAGTTGAAGTCCGGTCCGGCGCAAGCGCGAGCCAGAGCCGAAGTGCCTTCTTCGATGTAACCGCCATGTGGTGAGACGATGGTGGCCGATGCAGAGCGATCGCGAAAACGCATTCGGTAGTCACGCTTTTCCTTAAGCCGTGACTTCAGAGTAGGAACATCGGGAAACACATCGCGGGCAGCACCCATGTGATGTCTCCTTTTCTGCTTGTTCAGCTTTTGGAAAATTGTGAGAAAACGCTCCCAGACTCAATTGCCGTCGCCCGATGTTTGGCCGTCTTGCGCAAGCAAGAAGAAACACGAACAAAAGCTTGAAAGGGAGAGGGAAAGTTAGGAGAAAAGGAACCGTGAAAAAACGAGAAAAGAGACCGTCATCTTAACCACTCAATGCCGCGAAAATGAAGGGTCGAAAGAAGCAAAGAGCCGCATCTTATGCGCTTTTCAGCGCGACGCGGCAAGTCGAGAATAGCGCAGCTAGCAAACCGCCTGACAAGACCACCTGACTGGTCGCCGATTGGAGTTTTGCGACACTAAAAAAGTTCGGTTTGAAAAAGTTCGGTTTAAAACGCTTCGGTTTGGAACACTTCGCTTTAGAACGCTTCGGTCTGGAACACTCAGCTTAGAACGTTTGTTGAACGCTTTGCACGCCAGGTGGCGCTGATGATGGAGCACCACTGGAACTGCGCAGAAGGATCTTCATTGCGTCCAACTTGCTGGCAGGATCAAGCGATTGATCTTTGAAGATATGCGAGATTGCCTGAACACGCGAGGCCGAAAGATCACCTGCGGAGAAGCCCTTGCGATCGATTAGGCCCATGGCTTCAGCGAGGTTGCGGGTTTCGCTGTGCTTGAGGGCTTTGCTGATATCTCCGTCAAAGCGACCGTTGACTGTTTCAATAAAATGAGCAGCCAGAGGTGAAGACAAATGCTGCGGCACTATGCTATGCGCTTGAGCGGCAGGTGGAGCCGATTGAGCGAGCATATTGTTAGGGTGAACCTGGGCATGCTTCGGTTGCTTTTGCTTCTTGACCTTTTGATGTGGTGGCGCTGGTAGTGGCGTGTTGTTTGGATAAGAATTGAAAGAACTCATATTGTGATTGCCGTAGGTCACCGGCGAGCCTATTGGCGGCTCTCCTTGCGGAGCGGCTAGACCAGCGGCTTGCGGAGGCACCGCGCCGATTGTTCCAACGGAAGCGCCTTGCGGAAATCCGCTTTGATTTGAAAGAACATTGGGGGCGGAAAAGTCGCCGCCTTGCACCACAGACGGTGCGCCAGGCGCACGAGCGAGAAGCTCGCGATCGGCGGCATCAGTGGGTTTGACCCAGCGGGCATAATTGATTTGATCGGTTGTTCCTTGAGGAACTTTCAAGAGACCGGAACCATTATTGTAGGCAACTTGATCTTCGGTGTAGTTCAAACTGTTGCCGTAAACACCACCGACAACCGGGGCTCTGTATGCGGTGCGAGCCATGGCTTGAATGCCCGCAGACGCCATGTAAGCCGGACTGCGATAACTCCATGGCGAGATTGCCAGCGGATAAACAAGCGCTCTTACCGGCCAGAGCAAGTTGCTCAGCCCGTATCCGTAATTGTAATAAGCATGCGCCGGCGCCGCTGTCGAAACAAGCAATGCTCCTGCCGCGCAGAAGACTGCTGCCTTTTTCAATTTCGCGCCGAAAATTTTCTTGGACTGGAGAGTCATAACTCCTCCTGCTCCGCCGCACGCTATCGAAGATTCACGCGGCTGTACGCCAGATCACAAAAGAACTAATAACAGAACTAATGTTCAATTTCATATTAATTCGTATGGCCAATACGAATTGTGATCACATTTTCACCGCTTTCATTAGTATTTACCGCACGGCAAAGGCGCTGGAAGCCGCTTCAACTGCCTTGCCCGGGGTGACTTCATGACCGAGCTTGCGCAGAACGGATTCGAGTGCAGCGAGCGTCATAAGGATGTCTCTCTCGAAGACATAACCCATATGTCCGATGCGGAAAATCTTTCCTTTCAGCTCTTCCTGCCCGTCGGCAACAAGGATGCGGAAGTCCTCCTTAAGCCCTTTTCGGATATCCGCAACGGAAATTCCATTCGGAGGAAGTATGGCTGTAATCGTCGGCGACGCATGCTCGTCCGCAACAAAGAGCTTGAGTCCAAGCGCTTTTATACCGGACCTCAAAGCTTCTTTCAAACGCAAGTGGCGAGCGAAGATTTTTTCCGTGCCATCTTCTCGCATCATCAAAAGCGACTCTCTGAGCCCAGCTACGAGGGAAACGTTGGGAGTTGCCGGTGTCGTATCTTGTTCGAGGCTCTTCTTATATTTGCGCAGATCGAGATAGAAACGCGGAGTTTTGCAATTCTCGCTCACTCTCCAGGCGCGTTCCGAAAAGAAAATCACACCCAAGCCGGGCGGCAACATGAGCGCTTTCTGGCTGCCTGTCACGAGAACATCTACCTGCCATTCATCGATCGGCAAATTGACGGCACCAAAGCTGGTGACTGCATCTACGATAAGCAAAGCACCGTGAGAGCGCACCAGCTTTGCGATTGCTTGCAGGTCATTGATGACGCCGGTGGAGGTTTCGTTGTGCGTCACTGTTACGACCTTGATCTTTTGCTCCTTGTCTTTTTTCAGTTTCTCAGCGAGCAAAACCAGGTCTACAGGCTGCCCCGGCTCGGAGATGACGCGCTCGACTTTTGCTCCGTATGCTTCGGAGATTTTCGCCCAGCGCTCGCCGAACACGCCGACAATCAGGGAAAGCACGCCGTCGCCGCTATTGACCGTGTTGACGATGGCTGCTTCCATGGCGCCCGTTCCGGACGACGTGATCACGTAAGGGTCTCTGGCCGTCTGCCCGAGCCATTTCAGGTCGTCCACCGCACCGCGCAAAAGTTTAGAGAACTCGGGCGTTCTATGCCCAATCGGATGGCGGGCGACAGCCTCCAAAACCCTGTCGGGCACAGGAGTCGGGCCCGGTATCATCAAAAAATCGCGTGGTTGCATCGCTCAAACCTCGAGCAAAATTGAAATTACGAGTGTCCGGTTACTTCTTGCTGGAGCGCCTTTTTTGCGCTCCGCCTTGAACCGGGTCAATAATCTCAAATTGCTCGCCGCTTAAGGGCCCTTTGTAAACTTCGACTTTTTCGATCACGTCATTTTTTACGGTAATCAGCGCCTGCTGCACTTCCGGGTAGCAATCCGACCAGGTTTTGCATTTGACGTTGTCACAGTTGAAATAGCCAATCGCCTTAATATTGCCGTCCTTCGGACGTGCCGGCGGGTGGCAATGGGCGCCCTCCCAGCCGATCTTCTCGCCTAGCTTGTAGTTTTTGTTTGCCAAACTGCCAATCCGAAAGCCGACGCCCGAGGTCACCTTTTCTTTGCAAAAAGGGCACTGGATGTCGGCATATACGGTATTGAACGTCAAGCGAGAAGCCCGAAACTAGCGAACGCTGAGCGCGTCGGTGTTCAAAGCTTTCTCTGCTTTTTTGATGAAGCTGGCTTGTTGCAGTCTTTGCTCCGCAATCTGAGCTGCTGCTTCTTGGGGCAGGATGCCTTCGCTTTCCGCGCGCGCGAGGATCAAATCGATGGTGTCGTAGATCTTGCTGACTTTGTTGAGCACCAGCTCTTTGTTGTAGCCGTCGATTTCGGCGGCTACGTTGATCAAGCCGCCGGCGTTGATGGCGTAGTCGGGGCAGTAGACAATGCCTTTGTCTGCCAGTGCTTTGCCGTCGAGATCGTTTTCCAACTGGTTGTTGGCGGAACCGGCGACGATTTTGCACTTCAATTGCGGAATGGTGCGTTCGTTGAGAATGGCGCCCAGAGCGCAGGGAGCGAAGATGTCCGCATCGACTGCGTAAATTTGGTCGGGGGTTACGACGGTGGCGTCGAACTCTTGAACGACTTTCTCAACTTGATTCGGGTAGATGTCGGTGATGATGAGCTTGGCACCGGCAGCGGATAGATAGCTGCAGAGGTGATATCCGACGTTGCCTACGCCTTGTACGGCGACTTTGACGCCTTCGAGCTTCTCGCCCAAGCCGGCGTGTTTCAAGGCGGCTTTGATGCCCTGGAAGCAGCCGAATGCAGTCATTACGGAAGGGTCGCCCGAGCCGCCTTCGTTGCTGCCGCCGACGGCATGCTTGGTGAAGTTGCGGATGTAGTCGATATCCTTGACGGACATGCCGACGTCTTCGGCAGTGATGTAGCGTCCGGCAACCGATTCGACGGCTTTACCGAAGGCTTCCAAAAGTTCGGGGGTCTTTTCAGTGCGCGCATCAGCGATGACGACTGCTTTTCCGCCGCCCAATTTCAAATCGGCAACGGCAGCCTTGTAGGTCATGCCGCGCGAAAGGCGCAGAACATCGCGAAGAGCCGCGGCTTCGTCGGAGTATTTCCACATACGGCAGCCGCCGAGCGAGGGACCAAGCACAGTGCTGTGCACGCCGATGATCGCTTTCAGTCCGCTTTCCTTATCATGGAAGAAAGAGACTTGCTCATGACCGTAAATATCCAGATCGTGAAACACTCCCATCATTAACGGCTCTCCTAAAAATTGGGGAGGGGATAGGTTCGAACTTCAATAGGTGTTCGAACAGTGACAACCAAATTCTGCGGCCGAAATCTGCAAAGTTTCGCAATCGTTAGGTTATTGCAATTTTCTGACGTCAAGAAGCCGGAAACCCGGCGCCCGTGAGAAACAGATCCTTTAGCAATCATGAAGATGGACAATCAAATGATAGAGAACATAATTTCGCCTATTGAAAAAACAAAAAATTAGCGCCCACTCACAGAACGGGCGCTGAATCAATATATGAACTGTAGTCGGCAGAAACTGCGGTCAGTTACTTTTGCTTTTCGAAGCGGAAGACCTGGATGTCGTCGGCATAATAGCGAATCGCATCTTCCACTTTCGGGAAGTAATCTTTGTGGACTACTGAAACGAAATCTCTGTGGTCGAGGCGGCAAACGCCTACTTTCCAGCCTTTCGCCTGGAACGCATCGACGAAATCATCGGGCGCGTAATCTTTAAGAGGAAGCACCGACTCGTTGACGATGATTTTCTTCCAGTCGAACCATTGCGGGTTGCCTGTGTGGCAGCCGGTTGCAGCGTAGTACACGCCACCGGGTTTCAAGAAACTGCCGATGAAATCCGCGTGCTCCGCGAGATCTTGCATCAGATAAATGACTTCGTAACTGAAGGCGTAGTCTACCTTTCCTTTGAACTTGTCAGCGTCCTTGGCGAGCAAATACTCGATGGGACGATTGGCGACCAACGATCTTGCGGTTTCCAATGACTTTTCGGCGATATCGATGCCGACGCCGTCTTTGAACTGGCGCTGGTCGTGGAGCATTCGCAAAAATCCGCCGCATCCGCAGCCAAAATCAAGAACCGTCTTGCCTTTGATTTCGTCTTTCGGCGAGATGCGCTTGATGAAGCTGCCCCAGTACTGCTCGTGATACTCGTTCATCTCGAGATCACGTCTTTCTTCTTTCATCCAGGTTGAAATGGCGGTCACAGAAAACACTCCTTTGTGCAAGGCCGGTTGCTGGCTCTCCTTCAGCAGTCGGCGATTATAACGTGTTGAGAATGGGTCTCAAGAAGATCTTTCCTTTTCTATTACAAAGTAGAGGCAAAGAGTGTGCCGTTTTGCAAGGCGAACTGCAAGGGAACTTTGAGGGCAAGCCCAGGCTCTAAACACTGGAATCCGACCAGGTTATTTGAATGGACAGGCGCGCAGGAAAGATGGTCATGCTTGGAACGGTGCTAGCCGTCATGTCCTTCTTGGTCGGATTGTTTCAAAGTTCGCTGCCCACAGTCTTGCAGTTGTTCGGCGACACATTCATTACAGCGGTGCTTGCCTGCAGTTATTGCATATCGACCGTCATCATGCTGGCGCTGACCACAGTTGTTTACGGCACGATTTTTCTTTTCATGAGCCCGGCAGGCGTACTGAGCATACTTGCCACTCTGTGGATTGTACTAAGGCGCAAACCGCAATTTTCGCAAACCTGATCGGCGACAAGTTTGTTGCAGTGAATCTATCGAGACTCACTCGGCACTCTTTTTGCAACGCTTGCGACCCCTGTGTTTTCGACGCGCTTGCAGGTCGTTAGATTTTTTCGAATTTTTCTTACGGCGGAATGCCCAAAACCCTTTCAGCGCGCGGGGTTTGGGGCTTTTCGCCTGACAGCAATTGCAAAACTCCGGAAAGGCTTGTGCAGCAATCACTCCAAAAGAAAGGCCATTAGAAAATTTCGAAAATTTCTAATGGGGTGCATCGAATCGAATTGAGATGATGCACACTGCAATTGTGATGTGACAAGCGCCGCGCCGAATTACCGTCAACTTTATTTGCCCGGGCTATTTTGAAACACCGCACTCTGTGGATCGTACTGAGGCGCAAACCGCAATTTTCGCAAACCAGATCGGCGACAAGTTTGTTGCAGTGATACCATGTAACCAGTATGACTGGGCTGTTCTCGCCGCGGCATCGCCAATGAAAAATAAGCAGTTCAAACTTTCTGCTCTCGGGGCAATGTGCTCGGTTACGTCACTTTTTGCCGGCTTCGGCACATCTTTCTATCGAGACTCACTCGGCACTCTTTTTTCAACGCTTGCGACCATAGTCGGTTGCATAACAATGCTTACCTGCTATTTGTTTTTCTTTCTCTTTGCCGCATTTGTTTCGTTTATTTTCATCTTCGCAATGAACCCTTTAGTACTGTTGATGCTCATTGTCTATTACTTAGTACGAAACACCAGAGCGGCTCGAAGAAAAGCGTAAAGCCGGACAGTTAAGGCAGGTAAGAGCAATTCAGAGTGGGTGCACAACATTTAAGAGAGAAACTCGTGCATCCAAAAATAGGAATTACCGTCAACTTTATTTGCCCGGGCTATTTTGAAACACCACCGGTGGCGTTTTTATCATCGCCGAAAGCCCAGTCGTTACCGGTGCAACCGTCACCATAGATGGTGGCGCGTTGCAGCATACTATTTATTATAGTCGCACCTTCAAAAAAATGAGAGCGACGGGGAATCCGAAGATTCACCCGCCGCCCTCGAAGCGGTTCAGCACATACAATCCGCCGCAAGCCGTGTCACCGGCTTCCAACTGATTGCGTTCAAAACCGCTCAGAGCCTAGCCAGGGCTTAGCTCTTGTCGGCCGCGCTCAGCGCTTGTCGGCCAGCTCTTGCTGCAGCCGCGCAGGGATAAGCAGACGGTCGGAAGCGGTGATACCGTTCTTCGCGTCGAAATCCTGGCGCATCTTCCACTTCTCGCCGTCGGTGGATTCCGGAGCGTAGCAAGCGCCACCCTCCATGATGCAGATGACAGAGCCGTCCTGGAAGAGCATGGCACGCTCTTCGCAGCCGGGACAAGCGACTTGCTGGTCGACACGCAGGGGATTGCCCAGGATTTCCAGGCTGTTGACCTTCTTCATGTTTCACTTTCTCCTGTTCGCCTTCGAGAACAGCGGCCTCTCGAAGGTTCTGTTTGCAGCAGCATCGCGCTGCCGCAGGTTTGATTCGTCCTGACTCTTCACCACTGCCGGAGTCAGAAGTACGAAGTCGCAACCGCGACCGAAATGAGCGCGAGCTACGCCGCGCCAGACAATGCATCGTCATTCAACGATGCACTCTCCGACGCGGCGCAGCCTGCAGGTTGTTACTTCACGCCGTAAGCGAGCTTCAACGCCTTGCGCATGTCGCGCTTGTCGGCCTCATTGTAGAAGCCGCCGTCGACAGCGTTGAGGCTGAGCTGGCAGCGGTCTTCCTTCGTCCACCCGAAGGCGCGACGACCGAGGTCCAACTGCTTGCGCATGCTCGTGTTGATGAGCGTGGTGCCGTCGGTGGACAGCATGACGTGCTGACCTTCCGCCAGCTTGCGACCGATCGAGTGGTCGCAGAAGCGACCGGACTTCAGCGACGGGTGCGCGGTGAGCGTGAAGTTGGAATGCGGGCAGCACTCCTGATACAGCTCGTCGTCGTCGTTGTGCAGGAAGTGCCCGACAACGAAAACGCCGTTCGTCTTCAGCAGCTCGATTTCCGCCGGCGTGGCCGGCTGAACTTCGCCGAGGTGCAGCGTGATGCCGCACTCGCCGCCGGATGCTTCGCGCGCGCGCAGAGCTTCCAGCCACCACCACTGAGGCACGCCACCCCAGAGCGCTTCGGCTCCGGCGAGGTCCATGGCACCGACTTCGGCGCTGTACTTGATGCAGAGGTCCGCGACTTCCTTCGCTTCCTTCCGCTTCTCGTCACCTTCCGGACCACGCAGGGCGCAGAGGATGAGCTTGATGGGAATGGGCGCGTTGGCAGTCTCTTCCGCGACCGCTTCCACGACAGCCTCGAGCGAGAGACCGCCGAAGATGTGCAGATGCGGAGCGAAACGGATCTGAGCGCCGATGGTGTGGTCGGCGATCAGGTCCTCGATGTAGTGCCGGGTGAAGAGCTTGAGGTTCTCCACCGTCTGCATGAGCGGCACGAGCTGATTGGCGATGGCAGCCACGTACGCCGTCAGGTCACCGCCGCGAGCGAAGCAATCTTCGCGATAGGCGGAAACGGCACGGCGCTGCAGGCGGGCGATGAGAGAGCGGTCCTTGACCATTCCCGTCTTGGCGAGAAGCTCGGCATCGCGCCAGAGGTTCACGGTCAGTTCGGGGAACGGCTCTTTGAACGTCTCGAAGCCGGCCTGCGCTGCGAACCGCACCACATCACGGTGGCGAAGAACGCAATCGAGGTGCGTGTGGTTAACGACATTTGCATGGGTAGGAACCCAGAGGCCATTGGTTTTCTTCATCTTGGTCATAGTAACTCCTAGTTTTCCGGCGCAAAACGCCTGAGCTAATCTGGTCAGCGCAAGCGCGTTGAACCAACGAGGAGAGTCCACAGCAACATTCCTGGCAGAGAAATCATTCCGTATGATTTCTTTCGCCCCCACAGGCGAAACATCTGAGAACCGGAAAGGTTTTCGAACGCGGCTAGGTCTGTGTTTTCAACTCCTGGAATTGAGAAAAATATGGGCCTTGAGCCTAACAAGGTCTTCTTGACAAATTCAACAGGCTAGAACCCCGTATGGCCCATGGTTTCATAGTCTTAGCTAAGGCTTATATCGCTGCGCTCGCGCAGGCGGGTTTAGTTTGCAGACAGATATCTGGGAAACGCCCAAAACTGGGCACCTAGCGCGGCTAGGCCAACTCTCGGAAACAGATGCAGATGCCTCAGCCCGACCCCGGTTATGAACTTAGGGTTTACCATGTGGCACTGCTGGCGGCTAACGGTTACTATATGAGCTTAGATTGTTAGCCTGGTTCTCCAGACAAGTCGAATACGACCGACCCGGCTCAACAGACGAAAAGACATACCAGACGTACCAGACGTGTTAAAAACGAAAGCTCGGTAAGGAGGCTGTTCACATGGCAATAGGCGGACGCGCCGGTGAAACATTCACAGAAATCAACGTCACTCCACTGACCGACGTGTTTCTCGTACTTCTGGTCATCATGATTCTCATTGCACCACTGGTCAATCAAACAGTGTTGAAGGTCGATCCGCCCAGCGCCGGGCCTTCGAAAGCGAAAGACGACGACAAAGGGCCCAAGCTCAATGTCGAAGTTACAGCAGCAGGACAAATCCGACTCAACAACAACCCGGTCAATCCGCCCGATTCCGCAGGCGTTGCTACTGCGATCAAAGCGGAACAAGCGAAAGCAGGCAAGACCGATATTCCGCTCATGCTCACTGCCGAAGGCGATGCCAGGCAGAAATACGTCGTTGCAGTCATGGACGCAGCCGCCGGATGCGGCATCCACAACCTGCGCGTCATGCCCATTAAGAAATAACGAATCCCTAGCGCAGAGCCTGTTAAGAAATAACGAACTCTTGCGCGATTCTGCGCGTATTCATAAGCACTACTGACAACACAGCGTTTAAAACGTTCTCAAAAAGCCGTTTTCCTGTGAAGTAGTTGTTTATATGGCTCGCTTTTCTCGGCTCTGGTTTTATAGGCTCCGCTCGATCTTCCACGCGTTCATTTCTTTCAAAAGCAGCTTCTAACCAGCACTCCCCATACGTTTCACGCACTGCGCCCACACCACAATCACCTCCTTTCAGGCGATTGGAATGCGGCCGTCCCCTGTGTCATTCGTGAACGCGAGCTGCGAAGATCGTGTCAGAGACCAGTTTTCGACCGGCACTTCCCGACAGGCGCGTTCGATATGCAAAACATATCGAACAGCAATCAACTGTTTTGGTGGAACGGTCGAACCAAGGAAATGCTTATGCTGTCTGGAAAGCAACATCTACTCGCACTGCTGCTCGTTGCGCTTGTGCTCGTGCCACTCTCGTTTTTCGCAGAGAACTTCAACATCGACGCCAATGTCCGGACTGTCGACAAGCAGGTTCTCACGAGCGAGCTGGCGAATCCAACGACGCCCGTTTACGTCGAGGTATTGAGCCGCGACCGTCACTCGGCAGAGTGCAGCGAGAATCACAAAGTCGTCGCCGAGCTGGCTTCGGAGTATCGCGGCAGAATTAAATTCCTGCGCGTGTACATCGAGGAGGTTCCCGACGCAGAAAGCATCCTGGGCGTCCACGGTACGCCTTCCGGCGTGCTCGTCGTTCCGGACACCGACCCCGCGCATCGCCTGGAGATCGGTCAAGGACATCCGACGTACTCGCTCGTCGAAGGCTTCGGCAGCCGACTTCGGCTGAAGCAGCTCTTCGAAAAAGTAAAGCCGTAACTGCACCCGCGCTCCGAGCGGCGGCGCCGATCGGCACTACATACGGTGCTGTCAATCGGCAAAACGCTCAGTTAATCTCGCAGCAGACATGCCCGAACAACATTGGTCACACCGGTGTTCGGTCATGCAATCTGTTTCTAACAAGTGCAGCAGCGCCTGACCGGTAATGGTGGGCTGCACGCAATCCCTCACTGTGTAGGGTTTCGCAAGGAGAAAAATATGTCCGATCATCATCATCACGCCAAAGGTCACGATCAGAAGCGGCGCAGCAAGGGCGAGTCGATTCACGCTCTCTACTTCGCCGTCGTCGGTGCGATCGAATCCGCGCCCGAGGCTCATGACGCCCCCCTGGAAGTTTCCTGCACCGGCTTCAGCCTGGATGTGGTGAACGCCGTCATCGCCAAGTTCGAACATTCGGGCTGGAATGTCGCGCTGAAGACGGGCGAGCACACGCTCACCATCTGGGCCGACAACATCGACAACTCGCACACGCCTCGGCCCCCGCGCCCGCCTTATACGCCGCCGCAGCCGATCGTGCCGACGCCGCCCATCCAGCCTATCTACGAGCCGGGTCCCAATACGCCGCCGACCAACCCCGGCCCGCAGCCCGGCACGATACCGCCG